>Ga0307479_10004879_pt1 | contig 12333 bp, 8 predicted proteins | sample atmos_gasesECM4C_FD_203743 | JGI IMG/M metagenome (GOLD analysis project Ga0307479, IMG submission 203743) | Hardwood forest soil microbial communities from Morgan-Monroe State Forest, Indiana, United States - atmos_gasesECM4C_515 | ecosystem: Environmental > Terrestrial > Soil > Temperate...
TCGAAGATTCTGCACGCAATCCAGCCCCTCAGTTCCGAGGAAGTGCTCACCCGCACCGTGCGTGGCCAATACGGCGAAGGCGAGATGAACGGCCAGCGCGTCCCCGCCTACCGCGCCGAGCCGGGTGTCCCCCCCGATTCGCGCACCGAAACCTTTGTCGCCATGAAGCTTCTGATCGATAACTGGCGCTGGGCGGACGTCCCCTTCTACCTGCGAACCGGCAAACGCATGCCTGCGCGCAATACCCATATCGTCATCCAGTTCCGCCGCGCCCCGTTCGTGCTTTTCCGCGACACCCCGGTCGAGAACCTCATGCCCAACCAGCTCGTGCTGCACATCCAGCCCGAGGAAGGCATCTCCCTGCGCTTCGCCGCGAAAGCTCCCGGAACCCAGATGCGCCTGGGCAGCGTGGATATGAGTTTCGAATACGCCGACTACTTCGGCGTCCAACCCAGCACCGGCTACGAACGCCTGCTCCACGATTGCATGATCGGTGACGCTACTCTCTTCCAGCGCGCCGACATGGTCGAAGCCGGCTGGTGCGTGGTCAACCCTGCACTCGACGTCTGGCGTGCCCTACCTCCCAGAAACTTCCCCAACTACGCCTCCGGCACATGGGGTCCCAAAGATGCAGACGAACTCCTCGAACGCGACGGACGCCGCTGGAGGAACTTCGAAAAATGATTCTCGCCGGCGACATTGGCGGCACCAATGCGCGACTCGCTTACTTCCAGTCGCAGAACGGACACCTCGCCGTCGCAGCCGTAGGCGTCTTCCCCAGCCGCGAGCACCGTGGCCTGGACGAAATCGTCGCCCAGTTCGTGAAGTCCCAGGGCACCGGACCCAACATCGCCTGTTTCGGCGTCGCCGGTCCTGTCCGCAACGGTAAAGTCGAGACCTCAAATCTGCCCTGGACCGTCGAGGCGTCGCGCCTGGCCGGTGAGCTCGAGCTTCCCTCCGTCTATCTGATCAACGACCTCGAAGCCAATGCCTGGGGCATTGCCAGCCTTGAAGAGAAAGACCTGGTTTCCCTTAATCGCGTGAAAGGCACACCAGTCGGCAATCAGGCAGTGATCTCCGCCGGAACCGGCCTGGGAGAAGCCGGCCTCTACTGGGACGGCGACAGCTACGACGTCTTCGCCTCCGAAGGCGGCCACTGTGACTTCGCTCCCCGCAACGAACTGGAAGTCGACTTGTTTCGTTACCTGGCGGCCCGTTTCGGCCATGTCAGCTACGAGCGCATCGTTTCCGGCCCGGGCCTCGTAAACGTCTACCGCTTCTTCCGCGACACCCATCGCGGCGAAGAACCCGCTTGGCTCACCGAAGAACTCGCCCACGGCGACGCCGGAGCCACCATCTCGCGCGCCGCCATCAGCGGCAAGAGCCCCCTCGCAGAGCACGCGCTCGATCTCTGGATTTCGATTTACGGCGCCGAAGCCGGCAACCTCGCCCTGAAGCTCATGACCACCGGCGGCATTTACCTGGGTGGCGGAATCGCCCCCAAGCTGGTCTCCAAACTCGCGGGCCCGCTCTTCATGCAGGCGTTTCTCAACAAAGGACGCATGCAAGCCTTGCTGGAGTCCATCCCGGTAAGAGTCATCGTCAACGACAAAATCGCCCTGTTCGGCGCCGCTCGCTACGCGGCAGCAAAAGGTGCAGTCGCCAGCTAAGAGACTATGCCCAAGCCCCTCGATCTCCGCATCGTCCCTGACCCACCGGCTCTATTTCAAGCGGCCGCCGACGAATTCGCCTCCCGCGCGATTGCCGGCGTCGAGACGGGCGGCCGCTTCACCGTAGCTCTCTCCGGAGGATCCACCCCGAAATCGTTCTTCAGCCTGCTTGCACAAAACGACCGCGACCGTCTCCCCTGGAACAAGATGTTCTTCTTCTGGGGCGACGAACGCCACGTCCCGCCTGACCATCCGGAAAGCAACTACCGCATGGCCTTCGAGTCGCTACTCTCGAAAGTACCAGTACCCGCCGGCAACGTCTTCCGAATCCCCGCCGAAAAACCCGACGCCAACCAAGCCGCCGCAACGTACGAGCAAACCTTGCGTGATTTCTTCCAACCCCCCGCCAAGACCTTTCCTCGTTTCGACTTGATCCTGTTAGGCATGGGCCCCGACGGCCACACCGCGTCCCTCTTCCCACAGACCAAGGCTTTGCAGGAAAACTCCCGCTTAGTAGTCGCAAATTGGGTGGAGAAATTCAAGACCGACCGCATCACCCTGACGCTGCCCGTCATCAATCATGCCGCGGCCGTCATGTTCGTAGTCAGCGCGCAGGACAAAGCCGCACCCCTGAAAGAAGTGCTGGAAGGCACCCAACCCCCGGACCTCTACCCCTCGAAACTCATTCACCCCGAAAACGGCGCCCTGATCTGGCTGGTGGACCAAGCGGCCGCGTCGGCGCTCTCGAAACCGCGATCTTAGTGCTGACCACTTAGTCCGGATGTTTCCAGCAATTCTCATTCACGATATTTTTCAGTAATGTCATCCTGAGGGAGTGAGGCGAAAGCCGAACGCGCCGAAGGACCCCGTGCCCCTTTGCGGTATCCCGGGCCCTTTCCATCTCTTCCACCACACCCGCCGTGACGCCACCGCCTTCCTCAGCGTCCTCCACGCTGCTTCTCAGCGGCCTCTGCGGTTAAGTCCACTTGCGCAGCAAAGGAGCGGATGCAGAGGCTCTCCTTGCGAGGTTTCCTCGCGTCCTTTGCGGCCGTTCTTTGCGATCTTTGCGGTTAGAGGCCTTTTGCCATCAGAAGGGATTTCGCAAATTACCTCGAATATATACTGGGCCTACGCAGGACATCCGAACCTCCCGCGAGCACCCATGCCCCGAGCCGCCCTTATCGCGTCCTTCGCCTTCCTGCTTGTCCTCTCACCGTTCCGCATATCCGCCCAGTCCAACCTCGACTGGACCGAGCCCTTCCCGCCCTTCCGCATCGCGGGCAACCTGTACTACGTCGGTTCCAAGGGCCTGGCGAACTACCTGATCACCACCCCGCAGGGCAACATCCTCATCAATAGCGATCTCGAGGCCAACGTCCCCATGATAGAGGCCAGCATCGAAAAGCTGGGATTCAAGTTCAAGGACACAAAAATTCTCCTCATCAGTCACGCGCACTGGGACCACGACGCCGGGAGCGCGCTGATCAAAGAAAAGACTGGCGCTACCTACATAGTGATGGACGCCGATGTCTCTGTCGTCGAGTCCGGCGGCAAGACCGACTTCCAGTACGGCGGCAACCCGGAATTTCTCTATCCGCCGACCAAGGTCGACCGCATCTTGCACGACGGCGACGAAGTCAAACTCGGCGGAACCACGCTAGTCGCGCACCTCACTGCCGGCCACACCAAAGGCTGCACCACCTGGACGATGCAGGTGACCGAAGCCGGCAAAATCTACAACGTTGTGATCGTTGGCAGCCCGAACGTGAACCCGGGTTACAAGCTCGTCAACAACGGGGCCTATCCGCAGATCGCGGAAGACTATGAGCGCATGTGGCGGGTTTTGAAGTCCTTGCCGTGCGACATCTTCCTCGGCGCCCACGGCAACTACTTCGGACTGGAAGCCAAGTACCCTCTGCTGAAACAGGACGGCGCGAACCCATTCATCGACCCCGACGGCTACAAGAAGTTCGTCGTCGAAAAAGAGCAGGAATTCCGTGCCGAATTGTCCAAACAGAAACCTGCAGCCAAATGAACCGTTGGATAGATTCCACGCTTCATCGCGGCCCAATCTGACAAACGGAAACCCCGCGGGCGCGCAGTGGTGGTGGGAGCGTATCGCTTATGTATTCCGCGGTGAAACATCCAAGAGAACCGATGAGTCTCGTAGCTAAGTGTGTGACGGCAATACTGTGTGTTGCTTTTGTTCCCCTGGTTGTCGTGCCGGGCGCACCACAAGCCGTCCCCAAGCACACCGCTGAACTCCTAAGCGATACCGAATGCCGAATGTTGATTCATCTGGGGTAGTGACGGTCTGACTCAGTTTCATGGAAAACCTGAGTACAGCCGGAATGGGTGACGTCTGGCTACATTGCCCAGGTGGTGCCGTCCGACTGACGCAAACTGGTGATGTTTTTTCCTTTGCTCTTTTGCCGGATGCTTCGCGGATCGCGGTCGTTCGACACCTCAATCGGGATGGGTCGTCCGAGCCAAGGGATGGAAAATCAAACGGCAAGACTGATTATCTCTGAGACAACGCTCTCGAGGAAGGGGACAACTGAGGTTAATCTGGGGGCTGGCAATTAAGTGGTTTTTTACGCCGCGCTGCCCCGCCAGTCCGCGATTTCCTTCATCCCATCCCCAAACGTGTGCTCGAACAGCCGCACCATGTGTCGCGAGTGCTCGAACTCGTGGATGTCGGCCCAGACTTCGGCCTGCCACGGCTCGTCGTGGGTCGCCGACTCGCCGCAGGTGGCGCAACGTGTATGAAGCTGGGTCCTGAGCTTGGTCTGGGCGCTCGCGGCCTGCTTGGGTCCATCCGGCAGCTCAACAAAAATGCACCGGACTTCCTCAATCTCTTCGTTCGGGCCAATCATGTGTTCGTAACGCAGGAGGTAACCAAAGCCCAGCTTTCTGGCTTCCGACTCAGCCTCCACGCGGGTATGGAAGGGTCCGAATTCGGCCCGCAACTGCTCAGTCGAGTCGCAAGCCATCCAGAAAGTTTCCTTGTACGCCATTTGCCTACCTCGCCTCGGGTCTAGGTCTCGACTCGCCCTGGGAAGAACAAGTCGACAGACGGCGACCCTGATTGTGCAATTGTATGACCTCTCCCAAACCTCGCAAAACGATTGCTGGGAAAGAGATTTCGCTCTGTTCTCCATCTTGCAAGCCGGCTGGAAATGCAACAATTTGCAGATAGTTTCCAGAACCTGGATCGCTCTACGGTACGCGCCTCGCTACTAGGCACATCGCCAGGCTTGGACTAACATTTCAGGCAGACCGGGCAGCACCCCTCCATTCCAAGCCCGGCCCAAGAGGATCGCCGTTTCTGTCATGGTCAGCCGCCGGGAGCCGCGCAAGGACATCCGGGTCCCCGTCCGAATCTTCGGAACCGACGTCGCCGGAAAAACCTTCAACGAAAATGTCTTCACCGTAAACGTCAGCCGCGGCGGAGCTATGGTGATTGAGGTCAAGACCCAACTCAAGGTCGGCGAGGTCATCGGCATCGTCTACGGCAAGTTCAAGACCCGCTACGAAGTTCGCTGGGTCGGCGCCACCGCGACACCCCAGCAGAATCTCGCAGGCTTGCAGAGCGTCAAATCCGAGGAAATCATCTGGGACTTCCCCCTCCCCGCCACCACCGAAGATCTCGTCCGCGCCCGTTCCCTGAACGAGCGCCGCCAGCACCCTCGCCGGCGCTGTTCGCTCTCGGTCGAAATCCACCCCGCCAGCCAGGAAAGCCGGGTCTGGGGGCGCGTCTCCGACATCAGCCTCGGCGGCTGTTTCGTCGAGATGCAGAGTACGTTGAAAGAAGGCACCAAGGTCCGGCTCGCCCTCTGGATCCAGGACAAGAAGCTCTGGGCCGTCGGCAAAGTTGCCGCCGCTCGCCTCGGCTCCGGCGTCGGCATCCAATTCGAAGAAATCAAAACCGACGACCGCGAGCAACTCAAACGCTATCTCGACGTCCTGGCCAGCGCCCGCCCCTAGCTCCCTCGAAATAGCCTTCAGCGCTCGGCCCTCCGTCGCAGCGATGGCTGCGAGAAAATTCATTTCGGGCCGCATTCCCGACCTCGAAGTCCGGAATGGAACCGCCCCCATTAATCGGCGCTAACTAACCATCCGAACTCGCTCCCCCCCACGCTTTCAGCTTTTCTTAATGTTCGATTCGGTATGCTAAGTCCCTGAAATCGTGGGGGTGGATATGAAAATCGCTCGCGCCCCGGGCGCGCCGTTCGAACTCAAACGTTGGCCGTTGCTTCTCGCAACCCTGGCCCTCAGCCTCGCCGCGTTCGCCCAGAATGAACCGGCCCCGCCAGCCGCAGGTCCCGACGCACAGTCCGCGGCCGCGCCCCCCACCCTCACCCTTCAGGACGCGCTCCAACGCGCTCAGGTCAACAGCCCCGACTTTCGTGCCGCGCTCACCGAACTTGGCCTCGCCCACGAAGACCGCGTGCAGGGCCGTGCCGGACTTCTGCCCAACGCCAGCTACAACACCGATCTCATCTACACCCAGGGCAACGGCACTCGCTCCAACACTCCGTCCTACATCGCCAACAACGGCGTCCACGAATACCTCAGCCAGGGCAACGTTCACCAGGTATTCTCGCTCGCCGCATATGGCGACTATCGCCATGCCGCCGCCGCCGAGGCTCTGGCGAAAGCCAGAGCTGAGATCGCCGCCCGCGGTCTCGTCGTTACCGTCGTGCAGTCCTATTACGGACTGGTCGTCGCCCAGCGCAAGTACGGAACCGAACAACTCGCCGCCGAAGAAGCCAGAAAATTCCTCGACATCAGCCAGAAGCTCGAAAAAGGCGGTGAAGTGGCGCATTCCGACGTGATCAAGGCTCGCCTCCAGTTCGAGCAAACTCACCGCGACCTCGAGGAATCTCGCCTCGGCATGGAGAAGAGCCGCCTCGACCTCGCCGTCCTGCTCTTTCCCGATTTCAACGAGAATTTCAACGTCGTCGACGATCTGCAGATGCCCGTGTCCCTCCCCCAGTACCCTGAAGTGCAAGCCATGGCCGCGCAAAAGAATCCGGAGCTGCGCGCGGCCGTGGCTGCCCTCCAGGTCGCCAAGCACGACGTCACCAGCGCCTGGAGCGGCTTGCTCCCTTCCGCCAGCGTCGACTACTTCTACGGCATCGACTCCAGCCGCTTCGCCACCCGCCAGTTCGATCCTGTCGCGAATCAATTCGTAAACAATCTGGGATCCTCCATCGTGGCCAGCATTCAGATCCCTCTCTGGAGTTGGGGCGCTAACATCAGCAAGCTGAAGCAGGCCGACCTGCGCCGCAACCAGGCGCGCGTCGAGTTAAGCTTTGCCCAGCGTCAGGCCCTCAGCAATCTGCGCGCCTTCTACGGCGAGGCCGAAACCTCCCGCTCTGAACTCGATTCGCTCAGCCAGTCCGCCGAACTCGCCGACGACAGTCTGCGTCTCACCACCATGCGCTACCAGGCCGGCGAGTCGACGGTCCTCGAGGTCGTCGACGCGCAGAACACGCGCACCCAGGCCCGCAACGCGTATGCTGACGGCCAGGCCCGTTACCGCCTGTCGATTGCCACATTGCAAACCCTGACGGGGAGCTTCTGATGAATCTCGTCCGCCGAACCACAGCTCGCGTAGGGGCAGACGCCCTCGTCTGCCCAGCGGAGCGCAGCTCCGCCGGTTTTCGCAGCGACCATTCCCCGCGCGCCCGCAACAATCCGGCCGCGCCACCTTCCGCCCGCCCCGACGAGGGCATCTGGGCCTGCATGATCTATCTCGCCCTGGCGAGCACCCTGCTCTTCTCCTCCGCCTGCTCCAAAGAAACCAAGGAAGAACCCGCCGTCTCCGTACAAGCGGTCGCCGCCGAGAAGGCCACCCTCCACCAGACCATCACCGCCCAGGCCATTCTCTTCCCGCTTCAGCAAGCCGCGATCACGCCCAAGATCAGCGCGCCTGTCGCCAGGTTCTATGTCAATCGCGGTACCCGCGTCCACGAAGGCCAACTCCTCGCCGTCCTCGAGAACCGCGACCTCGCTGCCTCCACCTTGGAAAACAAGGGCAATCTCGCTCAGGCTCAGGCCACGTACGAAATCGCCACCGCCGCCGGTCTTCCCGAAGAAATGCAGAAGGCGCAATTCGACACCGAAGCCGCCAAGAAGCTTCTCGACGCCCAGGAGAAGGTCTTCCACAGCCGCGAAGAACTCTTCCAGCAAGGCGCCCTGCCCCGCAAGGAACTCGACCAGGCCGGCGTCGACCTCACCCAGGCCCGCAACCAGTACGAGCTTGCGAAGAAGCACTACGACGCACTCCAGGCCATCGGCAAGCAGCAAGAGCTCAAATCCGCCGCCGGACAACTGCAGGCCGCCAAAGGTAAGTCCATGGGGGCCGAGGCGCAGCTTAGCTACTCTGAAATCCGCAGCCCCATCGACGGTTACGTCACTGATCGCCCGCTCTACCCCGGCGAGATGGCCGCAGCCGGCACGCCTCTCATCACGGTGATGGACACATCGCATGTCATCGCCAAGGCCCACATCCCGCAGCCCGACGCCGCCCTGCTGAAACTCGGCGATCCCGCCACTCTCACCGCGCCCGGCGAAGACAACCCCGTCGAGGGCAAGGTCACCGTCATCAGCCCGGCCCTCGATCCCAACAGCACTACCGTAGAAGTCTGGGTGCGGGCGGCAAATCCCAAGCAGCGGTTGAAGCCCGGCACCAGCGTGCAAGTTTCCATGCTGGCGCAAACCGTTAAAGACGCGGTCGCCGTGCCCGCTGCCTCGGTTCTTACCGCGCAGGATGGCATAACGACCGTGATGATCGTGGGCACGGACAATCACGCCCATCAAACAACCGTGAGGACAGGTATCCACGACGGTGATCGCGTGCAGATTGCCGAGGGCATTCACGCCGGAGATCGCGTGATTACGTCGGGCGCTTACGGCCTGCCCGACAACACCAAGGTGACCATCGAAGCTCCCGCCGCGTCCGCCGAGAAGAAACCGGATGCCGCCGCAGACGAGAAGGACGACAAAAAGGACGAGAAATAGAATTCGTGTCGAATCACACCGACAACTCGTACTGGTTCGCCAGGCACTCCCGCTCGGTGATCTTCCTGATCTTGACGCTGGCCCTGCTGGGGGGCTACCTCGCCTTCACGATTCCGGTATCCGTGTTTCCGTCGACGAACTTTCCCCGCATCCTGATCGCGGTCGACAACGGCGTGATGCCCATCGACCAGATGATGGTCACCATCACCCGCCCCATTGAAGAAACCGTCAATAGCGTCCCCGGCCTCCTCCAGGTCCGCTCCATTACCAGCCGAGGCTCCGCCGAAGTCGACCTGTTTTTCCGTTGGGACGTCGACATGTTCCAGACGCTGCAATACGTGAATGCGGCGATCTCCCGCGTCCAGCCCGAACTACCTGCCACCGCGAAGATCGAAGCCCATCGCATGACCTTCGCCAGCTTTCCCATCCTCGGCTACAGCCTTACTTCGCAAAACATGCCGCCGACCAGGCTGTGGGAGATGGCGACTTATGAAATCAAGCCGCGTCTCAATCGTCTCGACGGTGTGTCTACCGTTCTCGTGCAGGGAGGCCAGGAGCCGGAGTTCTACATCACTCCCGACCCGGCACGACTGCAACTCGCCGGGATCACCGTGCCTGACATTCTCGAGGCCGTCCGCCGCACCAACCTCGTCGACTCGCCCGGCCTGATCGAGCGCAACCACCAGTTGGTGCTAGGCCTCATCAACGCCCAGGTGCGCACGCCCGAACAAATCGCGGCCACGGTCATCAAGACGACCACGGCCGGCATCCCGGTGCGCATCGGCGATATCGCCACCGTCGCGCCCGGCGTCAAGCCCGTCTACACCATCGTCAACGCCAACGGCAAACCGGCCATTCTGCTGAACATCAACCGCCAGCCCGACAGCAACACGGTGCAGGTCGCGGACGAGGTCCACGCCGAAGTCGCGCGCATCCAGCAATCGTTGCCGCCGGGCATCGAACTGCGCCCGTTCTACGATCAATCCATCATCGTCGGGCAATCGATCCGGAGCGTGCGCGACGCCATCCTGCTCGGCTTGATCCTCGCCTCGATCATCCTCGTCGTCTTCCTGCGCGACTGGGGCACCTCGATCGTCGCCGGCCTCGTCATCCCGGTAACGGTTCTCGTGACCTTCATTGCACTGAAGGTCCTCGGCGAAAGCTTCGACCTGATGACCCTGGGTGGTCTCGCGGCCGCTGTCGGCCTGGTCATCGACGACGCCATCGTCGTCGTCGAAAACATCGTTCTGCACCGCGACGCCGGGCAGAGTCGTACTCAGGCCATCCATAGCGCGCTGCAGGAAATCACCATTCCCCTGCTCGGGTCGACGATCACGCCCGTCGTGGTCTTCCTGCCCCTGATTTCGATCAGCGGTGTAACCGGCACCTTCTTCCGCGCGCTGGCCCTCACCATGACCGTGTCGCTGCTGACCTCGCTCGCGCTGGCCCTCACCTGGACGCCGAACCTGAGCCTCTACTTCATTGGCAAGCGCAAGAAAGACACGGACGAAGCCTCCAACGAACCCGAAGAAGAATCCATCTCCCGCCTGCTCGCCGCCGAAGACGCTCACCTCGGCGGATTCTTCCATCGCATCGTCTCATTCCACGAACGCTGGTTGCGCCGCGCCGTGGCCCGCCCGGTGTGGCTGGCAATTCTGAGCGTGGTCCTGATCGCAGTGTCCTACATCTGCTATCGCTTCTCCGGTTCCGATCTCCTGCCCGAGATGGACGAGGGTGGTTTCGTTCTCGACTACATCATGCCCGCCGGCAGTTCGCTCGCCGAAACCAACCGCGTCATCAGCCACATCGAGCAGATGCTGCACGAGATCCCTGAGGTAGAAAGCACCTCGCGGCGGACCGGCATGCAGTTGGGCCTGGCCGCCGTCACCGAAGCCAACACCGGCGATATTTCCGTGAAGCTCAAGGACAAACGTGACCGGGCCATCGATGACGTCATCGCCGACGTCCGCGCCGAGATCAAAGCGAAAGAACCGGCCGTCGACGTCGAATTCACCCAGGTGCTGCAGGACATGATCGACGATCTCACCAGCGCGCCCGAACCCATCCAAATCAAACTCTTTTCCCCGGACCCCAACGTTCTGGCCGAGTGGGCGCCGAAGGTCGCCGACAACATCTCGAAAATTAACGGGGTGGTGGATGTCCTGAACGGCATCGACAACACCGTCAGCGGGCCCGCGGTGGTTTTTCAGGTGGACCCAAGCGTGGCCGCGCGCGCCGGATTCTCCGCCGAGGAAGTCGCGACCGACGCGGCCGCCATCCTCGAAGGCGAACCCGCGCCGACGCCGGTCGTTGCCAACGACCGCGCCTACACCCTGCGCGTGCGCTTTCCGCAAAGCAATCGCGCCTCGCTTGAAGCTATGCGTGACACGCTGCTTACCAGCAGCACCGGGCATACCGCGACCCTGGGCGCGCTCGCCACCGTCACTGAGCTTCCTGGACAAAACGAAATCCGCCGCGAGAACCTGCAGCGCGACGTCGCCGTCACCGCCCGCCTGGAAGGAGTCGATCTGGGCAGCGCCATGGACGCCGTGCAGAGGACCGTTACAAAGCTGCACTTACCAGCTAGCGTTCGCGTGGAATACGGCGGCCGCTACGAAGAGCAGCAGAAGTCGTTTCACGACTTGGTGATGGTCTTCATTCTCGCCATCCTGCTGGTGTTCATCGTTCTGCTGTTCGAATTCGGAACTTTCGCGGCGCCCGTGGCCATCCTGGCGTCGGCGCTCTTGTCGACCTCCGGCGTTTTCATCGCTCTTCTGGTCACCCGCACCACGTTCAACGTGTCGTCGTTCATGGGCATGATCATGGTCGTGGGCATCGTCGCCAAGAATGGCATTCTGCTGCTCGACGCCGATCAGAAGTTCCGGCGCCTGGGAATGGCCGCGAACGATGCCATGCTGCAGTCCGCCCGCCGCCGGCTCCGCCCCATCGTCATGACCGCCCTCGCCACCATGGCCGGCATGTTGCCCCTCGCCTTCGCCATCGGCGCCGGTTCCCAGATGTTGCAACCGCTCGCCATCGCGGTCATCGGTGGCATCCTGATCTCGATGGTGCTGTCGCTCATCATCACCCCCGCGGTCCACTACTACCTGAGCCGCGAAACCGTGAAACGGGAAGAACTCACCCCCACCCCGCAAGCCTCGGGCCGATAGCAACCACGCACCTCCCAAGTTGTCTGACGACAAGAGGAAACCACCCAACGCATCAACTCAGAGTCGGGAAAAAACTCTTAACCGCAAAGTTCGCTGAGCGGGCGCAAAGATCGCGGAGGGAGCGTAGAAGTCGGCAGGTTTTCTTTGCGACCTCTGCGGTGCTCTTTGCGACCTTGGTGATTTCATGACGAGATCGGCTCCCCGACCCGAGTAAAGTTGTTTTTTGCGGAAACGACCAAGGCTCGGGAGCCGGCATGTGGATTATAGGCGGTGATTATCACCCGAAGGTTTCAGCAAATCGCCTTTGTGAATACGGAAGGAGGAGAGTGCGGACAACGCCGACTGGAACAGGTGGCGGAGGCGGAGCAGTTCTACCGCAGTCTGGCCGGTCAGGCGGTGCGTGTGGGGATGGAGGCCAGCGGGCATGCGCGCTGGTTCGAACGCTTGCGGGCGGAACTGGGGTA
>Ga0307479_10004880_pt1 | contig 12332 bp, 9 predicted proteins | sample atmos_gasesECM4C_FD_203743 | JGI IMG/M metagenome (GOLD analysis project Ga0307479, IMG submission 203743) | Hardwood forest soil microbial communities from Morgan-Monroe State Forest, Indiana, United States - atmos_gasesECM4C_515 | ecosystem: Environmental > Terrestrial > Soil > Temperate...
GAGCGCGCTGGCGCGGACTTCCACCCCCAGACGGCGCAACTGCTCCTCCGCGCTGCGAGAGAGATCCTCGGGATAGGCGGGAAGAACTCTGGGGCCACCTTCGAGCAGAATAATGCGTGCGCGGGCAGGATCGATGTTGTGGAATTCGTGAGCCAGAACGTGACGCGTGATTTCGGCCAAAGTTCCAGCAAGTTCCACGCCGGTGGGACCGGCTCCCACGACAACGAAGTTCAAAGGCTCGTTAGAGGCACCGGCCGCAGCCTGGCGTTCCGCCAGTTCAAAGGTCAGTAGGACACGGCGGCGAATCTCGAGGGCATCTTCGATGGTCTTGAGTCCAGGGGCGAAGGGCTCCCACTCGTCGTGGCCGAAGTAGGCGTGGGTGGCGCCGGCAGCGACAATCACGTAGTCGTAGGGCAGCTCCTGCTCGGCGGTGTGCACCACGCGGCGATCGAGATCAAAGCCGTCCACTTCCTCGAGCAGGCTGATCACGTTTGCGTGGTCGCGGAAAACCGAGCGGACGGGCGCGGCGATTTCGCCGGGGGATAGCCCTGCGGTTGCGACCTGATAGAGCAGGGGCTGGAAAGTATGGTGGTTCTTGCGGTCGACAATAGTGATCTGAACCTTTTCGCGGGCCAGGGCGCGGGCGGCGTTGAGGCCGCCGAAGCCGGCACCGACGATGACCACCCGGGGCGTGCTCTTGATGGGTGTAGGCATTACTTATAAGATCGCGGAAATGGCCGTGGGGTCGAAAACTTTTCCGGAGGCTAGCGGAGCGGGCCCGGTGAGCGCACCGAGTGGCGCGCTCGTCGCTCAGATTTCCATTCCTCACTGTGGCAAATTAGCCGCCTGGGGCGAAACCCTCCTCATCTTTGGGTTGCTGGAAGCTGTCATGTGGACGCCTCGGAGTTTCGGCCACAGCCTGCTGATCGCGGCGCTTGCCGGGAACGTCTTGTGGTTGGGCTTCCGCGGGCACACACGGCGGGAACTCGGGGTGGTATGGCCCTTGCGCAGCGGCACGGGGTGGATTCTCGGGATCGGCGGTGTGGTGGCGGTTGCGATCCCGGCCGGTGCGATCCTGACCGGTCATCCGGTTCCCGCGAACCCCGATTGGCCGAGATTTCAGAACATCTGGCCATACGCGATCTGGGCAATGGGCCAGCAGTTTTTGCTGCAGTCGTTTCTGTATGTACGGCTGGAGTCGCTGCTAGGATCTCGGCCGGCGGTCCTGGCTGGCACCTTCCTGTTCACCGTGGCGCACCTGCCGAATCTGGCATTGACGGTGATGACGTTCTTCGGGGCGCTGTTCTTCACGGAGATGTTCCGGAGATATCGCAGCATTTATCCGCTTGGGATCGTGCATGCTCTGCTGGGCATCGCGGTTGCGTACAGTTTCCCGGATAGTCTGATGCACCACATGCGTGTGGGACTGTCGTTCTGGCACTTCCAGTAGAGGTTCGTCCGGGCGGCGGTTAGCGTCATTGCCGAGGTTGACCGGTTGCCGCGCATGGTTGGATTTCCCTTGAGAGTTTGTTGAGCGCACGCGGCCGGGGTCAAGCCTTGCTCGACCGGGCAGACGAGGGCGTCTGTCCCTACGCAGCTCGTGATGACCCTTGTCCGGGAAGGGATGAGTCTTCATTTCTGACTTCATCGATTACCATAGCCCCGACGGGACACGGACACAGTCACTCGCAAGAAATGGAAACCAACGCAAAAGACGCAGATACCGAGAGTACGCAAGCGCCTGCGGGGAGCACGATCTCTCCGGCCAACTGGCTACGCTTTTTCATTCCTACGGTCTGCGATCTGGTTTTCATTCTCTTGCTCATCGGACTAAGTTGGGGACCGCTCGCCAAGGGCTTGCTCGGAGATGCGGGCATTGGGTGGCACATCCGAACAGGACACTTGATTCTCGGCACACGCTCGATTCCGCGGCTGGATCCGTTTTCTTCGACCATGCACGGGAAAACCTGGTATGCGTGGGAGTGGCTCTACGACGCTGGGGTGGGCGCGATTCATCGTGCGGCGGGACTTAATGGGGTGGTGTTCTTCAGCGCGTTGCTGATTGCGTTGACGTTTGTGCTCGTACTGCGCATGATGCTGGCGCGGGGCGTCAATCTGCCGGTTGCGGTGATCCTGCTGCTACTCGGAGTGTCGGCTTCTACCATTCATTTCTTTGCCAGGCCGCATGTGTTGAGCTGGCTGTTTACGCTGATCTGGTTTGGGCTATTGGAGAGATTTGAAGGAGGCGGAAAAACGCGATGCTTGCTGTGGCTGCCGGTCCTGACGCTACTGTGGGTCAACCTGCACGGCGGGTTCGTGGTGGGATTCATCTTGCTCGCGATCTACTTTGTGAGTGCGCTGGTGACTCGGTTGGTACCGCGGAGCGAGCAGGACCGGGGACCGGCGTTCGTACAAATGCAGGCGCTCGGGGTGGCGGGAATTCTTGCGTTTGCGGCGACGTTCGCCAATCCCTACGGGTACAAGCTGCATATCCACATCTATCAATATTTGACGGACCGTTTTCTGATGGACCACATCGATGAGTTCCTGTCGCCGAACTTTCATGGGCTGGCGCAGAAGTGCTTTGCAGGGCTTGTGCTGCTCGCGATGGTGGCAGTGGCGGCGGCGCGGAAGAGGGTTGGCCTGAGCCATCTGCTGGTAATGCTCTTCGCAATCTATGCGGGCTTGTACGCGGCGCGGAATATCCCGGTGTCATCGATGCTGCTAGTGCTGATCGTCGGCCAGCAGACTTCAGGCTGGCTCCAGGAGATGGCGGGGAGTCGGGAAGTTGCGGAGAGGATTCGGCGGCTCACAGCGCGCTTGGATTCTTTCGGGACACGAATGAGCCGGCTCGATTCGAGCCTGCGCGGGCATTTGTGGCCCTTTCTCGTGGTCATACTGGCGCTCTGGATCTGTGGAAACGGGGGCCGTCTCGGGTCCACTCGCGTGCTGGACGCTCGCTTTGATGACGCGCGTTTTCCGACGCAGGCCACAGACCGTCTAGAACGAAACGGAAACCGGGAGGCAGTGTTCTGTCCAGACAAATGGGGCGGATATCTGATCTACCGCCTGTATCCGCAGACCCTGGTCGCGGTCGATGACCGGCACGATCTCTACGGCGCCGAGTTCTTAAAGCGTTACTTGAAGATTGTCCGCGGAGAACCCGGCTGGAGAGACAGTTTAGAAGATATGAATGCAGGTTGGGTCCTGGTTCCGGTGAACTCTCCGGTGTCCAGTCTTCTCGAGGAAACAGATCGATGGACTGCAGCCTACCGGGACGATACGTCCGTTCTCTATCGACACGGCGAGGGAGCCGATCGGACCGACGGGCGAGGACGCCCGTTGCTCCATTGATTGTTGCCGCATTCGGCGTGCTCGACCTAGATCAGCGGGTATCGAAGTTGAAGCCAAGAAGCACACTGACTTCTACCGGGTCGTTGCCGCGCAGAGCAGGAGTAAATTTCCAGGTGGACACAGCCGTTATCACTTTGGCGACGGGAGCTCCGGGATCGGCAAAAATTTGATGAAAGTCGTGCAGGTGTCCCGACTGGTTCATTTTGCCCTCGAGCATGATGCGGGCACCATTCAACGGTACCTGCAGGCTTGCCTGGATAACGTCCGGACTTGTCAGTTCCTCCGAATAAGCGCGGTTCGTGGATAAGGGGTCGGAGAACTGCATGGGAAGCGTTCCAAAACCGTTGATGAACAGAAACGTCGTATAGACGACACCGGGCAAGTGCCCGTAGAGGTTGAAGGCTCCGCCCGTGCGCGACGTGCCTTTGGCGGTCACTGTGAGGGCACGGCGGGGCCCAACGGTAGGCGATCGTCCGGGAGCGTTCGAGTTGCTATCGTCTGAGCCGAAGCTGGGCAGATTTATGATGGCGACGGTGTTTCCGCCTTGAATCGAGACACCTGGAGCGGGCGGCTGGCCGTTCGTGCCGTTGCCCGCACCGCCGGGGCCCGGATAGGGAGAAATTCCGCTGTGGGAGTTGGGGTCGGAGCCCTTGCCGGTGCCAGCTTTGGCGGCGCCGGAGCCTTCGCCAGTCATGCCGCTCCCGGGTCCGGTTCCATGACCAATCCCCAAGCCGCCTCCGGAGCCACCGAGTCCCGGTTTGGCGCCGCCCGAGGGAGACATCGCGATCGATCCCGCGGTGGCGTTTCCCGGCACTCCCACTGCTGGGCCCGGCTGGCTCGAGACAATCACCCCTTTCCCGCCACCGGTGCCTCCAGCAGGCGAGGGCGGAGCCAGTACCGAGCCTGCGTCGAGTGGTCCACCCAAGCCACCGCCTCTGGTTCCACTGCCGTGTCCGGAGAGGGGATCTCCCGCGGCATTGAGGGTTGGCGGAGGCGGCACGACCGCAGCTTGTCCCATGGTGCCATTCAGGGCGCCACGTTGGCCGCTGCGGCTGCGGCCAACGCCGGCCCCATCCGCCGCGACACTGGGCGGAGGAGGAACGACGTTGTCGGCCGTAAGGACCGTACCGAGGCCACCAGCCTTCTGATTGTGACCTTGCCCTCCCCCAGTAATCGAGGTACCGGCTGTAACGCTAGGTGGCGGCGGAACGATCTGGTTCGCCCCAGTCATGCCAACGATAGCGCGCGGGTCTTGCGAGCGTCCGCCCAGTTGCACTGGCGGAGGAACGATCGTCGGGTCAGACAAGCGTGCGCCGGTGACGGTGCGATCGTTGGTTACCTGCGATGGCGGAGGAGCGATAACGGCCGGAGCCGGCATGTTGAGCTTGGCTGCCGGCGAGCTCTCGCGCTGGGGCGCAGATACCGGGGGCGGTACGATCAGTGCGTTCGAGGCCGACGGTCCGCGCAGAGGGGGTGGGTCACGCTGCACGTCTGCAGGAGAAGGCTGAACGATCGGACTGTTCATCGCGACCACCGAGTGCGATTGATCGCGGGGAACCTCTTTGGGCGCAGGAGCGATGATCATGGTGGACAGACCCATCGTCTGGCGATTCCGATCCGCCGAGACACTGGTGGGGGGTGGGGCGACCACAGCGCTATTGAGCCCGGGAGTAGTGCGGGCCAACTCGCGAAAAGTCTCTGGAGGCGGCGCTATGATCGCGTTCTTCGATAGCACGGGTGGGGTGCGGGAGGCTTTGAGGCCTTCGGCGGGCGGAGGACCAGGGACGGGTTTGACGGCCAGCAAATTTGCCACCGGGGCCAGAGAGACCGGCAGCTTGAGGTTCGGAGCGTCCACGACCTTGTCGGTAGCCGAGGGTCCCCGCACGACGCGAAGGGTCTGGGAGTGGTGGTAGGCCTGCTGCCCGCCGGCGCGGCCGGAGCGGCCGGCTTGCGCGCCGCCGAAGTCCTGAACCCGGGGAAGCTCGTCCCCGTGGTAGTAGATGACTTCATGCTTGGCCAGCGTGGGAGGCCGGAAGGGCTGCAAAAGGGCTAGTTTGGCCGGCAAGATGATCGCCAGGACAAGCAGGATGGCCTCTGCTCCCCAGGACACCAGGATTCCACGCAGGGGGAACAAGCCGATAGGGGCCTCGCCGGCGAGCGCTGCCGGGGAACGGCCAAAGGCGGGCCGGATCGCCGTGCGGAACTCCTGCCACGGCGACGACCATTCCACCAATAATTTGGGCCCATCCATCATGCCGGTGCGGTTTCTCCTGCGGCGTGGGTATCGATTTCAAGCTGATCCCCAATTGTAGTGCCTGTCGAGCGCACGGTGTTTTCCGGAAGTTCTAGCACGGATGCGGCCTGAAACCGCACCGGGGCGAAGCGCCAGGGGGCCAAGCCCTGTTCCAGGTGAAGGACCACGTTTTCGGAGGTCAGGTAGATGACATCAATCGGGAAGCGCATGCCGAGAGTATGAACTCCACGACAAGGAACGATCCAGAGGCCGTGCTCTTGCCGGAAATCCGAGGACGTTTTTCCGATGAGACCGCGTAGGCGGGACCAGTGGGTGTCGGCAACCGACAGGCGAGTGGCAAGATAATGGCGGCGCGTGCGATTGAACGCGTAGCCGCGGGCAACAGGCTCCGACATCAAGACTCCCAACTCCATCATCCTGACACAACCCGCCCGCTCACGTCATGAGCGTTCGGTACAACGAAATTATGGCCGGCCCTAGAGTCACGATGATGATGGATGGCAGAACGAACACCACCAGGGGAGGAACCATCTTGATAGTGGTCTTGGCAGCCTGTTCCTCGGCGCGTTGACGGCGCTCCGTACGCAGGGAGTCGGAGTGAACGCGCAGAGCTTGGGCGATGCTGGTGCCGAAGCGGTCGGTTTGCACCAAAGTAGTGACGAGCGCCTTGATATCGTCGACGCCCGTGCGGCCATAGAGATTGCGGAGAGCGTCGGCGCGCGGTTTGCCGGCGCGCAACTCGAGGTTCATGAGGTAGAACTCGTCGGCAAGATCGGGATGGGCGTGGCGGAGATCCTCACCCACGCGCATCATGGCCTGATCTAGCGCCAGTCCGGCTTCAACGCAGATGACGGTGAGGTCGAGTGCATCGGGCATTCCCAGCCGGATGCGCAACTGGCGGTCGTTGATCATGCGCTTGAGAAAGAAACGCGGAATGAAGAAGCCAAGGCCGGTTAGTCCGACCAACAGCAGGGGTGAATTCAAGCCGCTGATCACCAAGACTGTCGCGAATCCCACCAGCGCGAACAGGACGCGGATACCCTGGTAGACAGTCAGGTGGCGGGATTCACGGTATCCAGCCTGGATCAACCACCCACGCGTGCGGTTCGTGTCGGTGGGCGACAGGGGCAACGCCTTGCTGAAGGGATCGAGCGCTTGCTCGATACGCTCCTTGATGGCCGGCTTCTCCTGCCCTTGAGGACGCTGCCAGCTCAGCGAACGCAGGCGGGAGCCGAGGATCGAGGAAGGTGCGTACGCTGCCGCGCCGAAGGCGAAGATGGCCAGGGCAATGGTGACGAAAATCAGGACTGCCAGAATCAACGCCATACGGTTACACCTGGATGCGAATAATTTTGCGAATGACGAAATAGCCCACCGTCTGCAAAGCGATACCAACCACCAACATGACGTGCCCAATGGGGTCGGTGAACAGCGGCTTGATGAACGTTGGGTTCATGAAAAACATTCCCATTACAATGATCGGCGGCATGCCCATGAGCAGTAGCATGGTCAGCCGGCCCTGAGCGGTGTAGACCCGCACCTGGCGCAGGATCTTGAAGCGCTCACGAATTACGTAGGAGAGGTTGTCGAGTATCTCCGCCAGGTTGCCTCCGGTCTCGCGTTGCAGCATGACGGCCGTGACGAAGAATTTAACGTCCACCAAAGGAACGCGATCGACCAGATTCGACAACGCTTCCCGCACAGGCAGACCAAATTTCTGCTCTTCGAACAACTTGCGAAATTCCGTCGCGACCGGCTCGGAGACTTCGTCGGAGATCATCTCCAGCGCAGTCGTGAAGGCGTGGCCGGCGCGAACGGCGCGCGCAAGCGTGTCGATCGCCTGGGGAAACAGCTCTTCGAATTCATCAAAGCGCTTGGTGCGGCGGTACGACGCGAAGGAATAAGGAAGAAAGCAACCTAGCAAAAAGCCAACCCAGGCAAAGACGACAATCTTGTTGCTCGCGACGTACACGATGCCTGCCACGAGGAGGCCGCAACCCAGGCAAAGCATGAGAAAGTTGCCGGCTCGGGTCTTGATATCGGCCTGAGAGAGCAACTTCTGCAGAGCCGAGACGCGCTCGGAGCGGCGCAGCAGGGTATCCAGGGCCGGGATTTCACTCAGCATCTCATCGCGCAGCAAAGCGATGTCTTCGAGCGGCTTCCGTTCCCCGGTGGTGTCCTCGGCCGAGGCTAGACGATCACGGAGAACGCGGGCCCGCGACTTGCGCTCGTCGAGCAAAGAAAACACGACAAACACCATGACCGCTACGACCACAAAAACGAGGATGGCGACGAGTTTAGGCATCGATGGATCCTTCCTCTAGCTCAAACCTCCACGCGCGACTCAAATAATGCCGGCCGGAGCCTGCAGCCTCCGGTGGCCAATCTCTCGGCGAACTTCGGCCGGATGCCGGTGGCACGAAATACACCGCGAACCTTTCCGCTTTCGTCGATTCCCAGCCGGTCGAAGACGAAGATATCCTGCATCGAGATCACGTCGGTTTCCATGCCGGTGATTTCGGAGACGGTAATGACCTTGCGCGTTCCGTCAGACAAACGAGCCACCTGCACAACTGCATGAATGGCGGCCGAGATCTGATGACGGATGGCGCGCTCCGGGATATTCAGGTTGGCCATGGAAACCATGTTCTCGATACGCGAGAGCGCGTCCCGCTGCGAGTTGGCGTGCACGGTTGTGAGGGAGCCCTCGTGGCCGGTGTTCATGGCCTGCAGCATGTCGAATGCTTCCTCGCCGCGCACCTCGCCCACCACGATGCGGTCGGGGCGCATACGCAGACTGTTGATAACCAGTTGCCGCTGGCGAACGGCACCCTTGCCTTCGATGTTGGGCGGGCGGGTTTCGAGGCGGACGACGTGCTCCTGTTTGAGCTGCAGTTCGGCGGCGTCTTCGATGGTGACGATGCGCTCGTTGTTCGGGATGTATCCGGAAAGGACGTTGAGGACGGTGGTTTTGCCGGCGCCGGTTCCGCCCGAGATCAGGATGTTGAGCCGGCCCTTCACGACTGCGGAAAGCAGCTCCAGCATGGGTTCAGTCAGGCTCCGGTTCTCGATCATCTGCCGGGCAGTGATAGGGTCCCGCCCGAAACGGCGGATGGAAAGGCAGGCGCCGTCGATGGCCAAGGGCGGGATGATGGCGTTGACGCGCGAACCATCGGCCAGGCGGGCGTCGACCATGGGCGAAGATTCGTCGATGCGTCGCCCGACGCGGGACACAATGCGATCGATGATCTGCATCAAGTGACCATTGTCCTTGAAAGACAGCCCGGTCGCCTCGAGCTTCCCGCCGCGCTCAATGTATACCCGATCGAAACGGTTGACGAGAATGTCGGAGATGCTGGGATCCTTGAGGAGGGGCTCGAGCGGGCCGAGCCCGAAGATTTCATCGAGGATTTCGCGGGACAGTCGTTCACGCTCGGCAAAACTGAGAGGAACCGCCTCGCTGTTGACGGAACTGCGAATGAGGATCAGCACTTCCTCACGCGCGGTCTCGCTGTTGGTTTTACCCAGTTTCTCCAGGTCGAGACGGTCGAGAATCTTGCGATGGAGGTCGGCTTTGACCTGTTGGTACTCACTACGCTCGAAGGCTTGCAGGTTTGCCATAATCTCCCTAAACGGTCTTGAACAGTGACCAGGCGGAACGCTTCACGTCGTCGTCGTTATGCGTGAGTGCCGTCGCCAGCCCGTGAAATGAACGCGCGATTTCGGTGTGGTTCTGCTGCATTAGCGGAACTCCACGGTCGATGGCCGCCGACACCGCGAAATACTGGTTGGGGATCCGCCACAACAGGGTGGCGCCCGAGGCCGTTTCCGCATCGCTCTCGTGAAAACCGGGAATCTTGCGGAACCGGTTCAGCACAAGCTTAACGCGATCCCGTCCGGCATTCTCCCCCATAAACTGCACCACCCGCGACGCGCTCCACAAGGAAGCGACATCGGCGTGTGCAATCAGAAGCACCGTCTCTGACAAGTTTCCGACCAGCCGGGTTGCGCTGTCCAGGCGCGAAGACGCGTCCACCACAACATAGCGGAAGTGACCCGCCATCAAATCGAACAATCGGGCATATTCCGCGGTAGCCAGGTCCGAGACGGCCGGGTTATTGGCGCCGGCCAACAGTTGCAGACCGCCGGAGTGGCGCATCATGAAACTTTCGAGCAGGGAACTATCCATGCGGTGCAGGTTGCGAATCGCGTCGGCTACCGTGAAGGGCGCCTTAAGATTCAGATGCAGAGCGGCATGGCCCAGCGGAGCCAGATCGACGAGCGCTACATTGCCGTAAGCCGACTGGAGCGCCAAAGCCAGGTTGACGGCGATCGTGGTGGCACCACTCCCGCCCTTGGCATTCACGACCGTAAAGACTTTGCCGCGCGGTCCATCGCGCTTGACCTTGCGCTGGGTGGTCGAGAGCCGGATGAAGGCCTCCAGCAAATCAGTGGTGGTGGTCGGGCGCTCAATGAATTCGCGGGCACCGGCGCGCATCGCGCTCACGATGACCTGGGGCTGCGACATGCTCCCGACGGCGAAGATGGCAGCCTCGGGGATTTCCTGGTGGAGCAGTTCAATGGCGTGTAGCGCCGCAGCGGAGTTTTCCACGGGCACGTCGACTAAAGTGACGTCGGGATTCATGGCATGCAGGCGAACAATCAGAGGATCCGTTGCCGTCGACGGATAACTTGGTGCGGCGTGGGAGGTGCGAGCCACACTGGTTCCGTCGACCAGCACCTGTAATACAGCTCGTTGCTCACTGTCGGACGCGATGATGACTACCGAAAGCTCAGGCATAACACCAAACTACTTTCCCGCCCCGGGTTTCTTTCCGTCAAACTTATTGTCATCGAGGAAAGGCTGCGGATTGGTTGGCCCCGCGGGCGGCTTCACATCCGCCGCTATCTTTTTGACAGTGCACAGCACCATCAACTCCTGGTTGCTTTTCTGCTGGCTCTTGCTTTTGAAAAAATTGCCCAGGATCGGAATATCCCCGAGCCCGGGTATTTTATTCGCGAGATTGGTTACGCGGTTATCCATCAAGCCGGCGATCACGAAACTCTGCCCATCCTGCAGTTCGAATTCGGTGTCTGCGCGGCGGGTGCTGAGCGCGGGAACGAGGAAACCGGAAACCTGCAAGGCGTTGGTAAAGTCCAGCGTGCTGACTTCAGGCACCACTTTCAGGTGGATGTTTCCGCTCGGCATGATGACGGGTGTGAATTTCAGCTTCACCCCAAATTCCTTGAATTGAATGGTGACTGCAGTGAACCCCTGGCCGGGCTGAACGATGGGGAAGGGGAATTCGCCGCCCGCCAGAAAGCTGGCCTCCTTGCCATTAACGGCAATCAGGTTGGGCTCGGCGAGGATCTGAAGGAGGTTCTTCGCCTGCAAAGCTTTGATGACCGCGCCAATATTCAGGTCTGTGCGGGCGACAAAGACATTCAGGAAGTCACTGATATTGACCGTGGGGGGAGTGGCCGTGGTGGTTGTAGTCGATGTGCCGCCGTTCGTGGTGGTTGTGGTCGCCGTGTTATGGATCGCGACCGAACCGAATTGCCCGGTCTGGACGGTCGCGACCGTGTTGCCGAGCCCAGGCGCAAACAAGTTGATCCCAAGCTGGGTACTGGCAGTGCGATCGACCTCGGCGAACTTCACTTCGAGCAGAACCTCCTGGGCGCCCTTCGGTCCAAAGGTCAGAACGTTGACCACGTTTTTGGAATAGGCCTCAGCGATCTTGCCGGCGCGAGTGGCAACGGTTTCGTCGGAAACATGCCCGGAGAGGACGATGGCCGACCGGGACGGCGTCACGAGAATCTGCTCGTCGGGGAAAACACTCTTCTCTTCTTCGGCGGCGGCCGTCACGTCTACATCCACGCGCAGATCAAAACTGCGGGAGCGTTCCAGTTCGTCCCAGATGAGGAGCGAGACCTCGCCCGCAGAACGACCGTGCACAAGAACTTGCGTGGGCGTGACCACGTCAATGTCAGCAACCGCTGGGTCCGTCACGGAAACACGCTTCAGGCGCTCGCTGGTATTGATGAGAAGAGACTTTCCCACCATCACGCGTAGCGGCGCAGCGCCAGTGGCTTCGGTCGGCCCGGGAATTGACGCCGAGGCCGGATGCTCGACCGGCTGTTGTGCAGACGGTTGCGGAGCATTGGTTGCCGGTTCTTGCGGGCGCGCCTCGGCAATGCCATGGGTGGAAAGCAGCAGTACGGCGGCAACCGCACCCACAGCAGCTTGGGGTAGCGTCATCGTCAGATTCCTCTCAACTCGAGGCAGCGGCAGAAATTTGTTGATCAGAGATCCGTTCATTCCTAGTGAGCGCCTGTTTGATCTGGGAACTTGGTTTCGTCGACCTTGTTACCGCGAATGACCTCGACTTTGTAGGCGCCCGGTGGGGCCGGAGCAGCTTGCACCTTGGGCCCCTTGGCCGGCTTTGGCCGCGACGGCGGGGGTGCAGCCGGGTTCAGGTTTCTGTAGAGTCCATTTGCCTTCGCGGCAGCCAGATCTTCCTTCCTGGTATCGACCGGGTTGCGCAACGCGAGCTGGATGTGTCCCTGGGAGCTGGCGAGCGTGAGCTTCTGGGCGTCGTCCGGCGAAAGCAGGAGCGTGATGACAGCCGCGGATTGCGGGTCACCGGCAGCATTGCGCTCCAGCCGCTGCCCGGCGGCGATGACGGCAACATTTTCGAGCACCGTGGTGGTTTGCGGCTCATTG
>Ga0307479_10004881_pt1 | contig 12331 bp, 5 predicted proteins | sample atmos_gasesECM4C_FD_203743 | JGI IMG/M metagenome (GOLD analysis project Ga0307479, IMG submission 203743) | Hardwood forest soil microbial communities from Morgan-Monroe State Forest, Indiana, United States - atmos_gasesECM4C_515 | ecosystem: Environmental > Terrestrial > Soil > Temperate...
TGCGGCGATCACCCGCTTGCAACATGAGCCCGGTGTGGGCGGGCGTTACGGCGTCAACCTGCTGTGCACGCTGGACAATCCTGCTCTGGAAGAACAGCTTGTCGACTTGTTCCTGCGACGTGGCGTCCGCTTCGTGGAGGCTGCGGCCTACCCGCACCTGACGCCGCCGCTCGTTCGGTGGCGCTACACGGGCGCTCGGCTGTCCGACGGGCACCTGCCGATGGCACCGAATCAGGTCCTCGCGAAGGCGTCCCGCCCGGAGGTCGCCGAGGCTTTTATGAGCCCGGCGCCGGAGAGGCTGGTCGCCGGGCTGCTGTCCGCCGGGCAACTGACCGCGGAGGAAGCCGAGGTGGCGCGGCGGCTGCCGGTGGCGCAAGACATCTGTGTCGAGTGCGACTCCGCCGGGCACACCGACCGAGGCAATCCCCTCACGCTGCTCCCCGCGATGCTACGGCTACGCGATGAGATGACGCGCAGGCACGGCTACGCTCACCCGGTCCGGATGGGCGCGGCGGGCGGCCTGGGGTGTCCCGAGGCGCTGGCGGTCGCGTTCTTGCTTGGCGCCGACTTCGTGGTGACCGGGTCGATCAACCAGTGCACCGTGCAAGCCGGGACCTCGGATGTGGTGAAGGACATCCTTGCCTCGCTCGACGTGTCCGATACCGCTTACGCGCCCGCGGGCGACATGTTCGAGATCGGCGCTGTCGTCCAGGTGGCGCGTAAGGGCACGCTCTTCCCGGCCCGGGCGGGCCGGCTGTTCCAGGTCTACCGGCAGCATCGCAGCTGGGCCGAGGTCAGCGAGCAGGTCCGGGCCACCATCGAGGGTGAGTACTTCGGTCGCGCGTTTGAGGACGTGTGGGCGGAGACCCGTGCCTATCTGGCCCGGCGCCACCCGGACGAGCTGGCTCGGGCCGAGCGCGACGAGCGGCGCCGCATGGCGCTGGTCTTCCGTTGGTATTTCAGGCACTCTAGCGACGTGGCGCTGGCCGGCGACAAGGACGCCCGCGTCGATTACCAGATTCACTGTGGCCCGGCGATGGGGGCCTTCAACCGGTGGGTTGCCGGAACGGACATAGCGGATTGGCATGTCCGCGACGTCGCCGACATCGCCGAGCGGCTTATGTGCGCGAGCGCCGACCTTCTCGGTGAGCGCCTCTCCTCGCTCCACGCCGCCTAGGACGGCAGCCGATGGCGCCGCCAACCGCGTAGTGGTTGTGGCAGCCACACGGTAGCAAGCGTGTGGTTGTGGCAGCCACGCGGTTGGCGGGACAGTCGCCAGCCCACCGCCGCCCCGAGTAGTAGTAGCGGAACCCGCTGGCCTGCTCATCCACGATGGCGTGTGGTGAAGCCCGCGGTAACCCGATCTCGCTCAATGTTGAGCAGCACGTCAGGGGGCTTCCTGTGGATCCTGAAAACTGCCCATTACCCGTGTAGTTGGGTCAGTTTGAACTACAGGTAAAGCGGGAGCCATGAGCGCAGCATGTCCCGGGCGGCATTGTTCGCCAGACAGGAGAGAACACATGAGAGTTCGCAGGTCCATCATCGCGGTCGGCGCGGCGGTCATTCTTGGCACCACGGGTGCGCTGCTGGTGCCTGCGGTGGCCAGCGCGCACAGTGACACGCATACGTTGACGTTCACCAGTGTGGAAAATATGACGGTCAACTTCACCAAGACGACCGGCGGCGAGCAGAATACAGATGTCAACGCGGCGGGCACGACCGTCGGGTTCGACATGCTGTACTTCACTATCATCTCGTCGACTATCGCCAATGTGAACCTCACCATCGACGACACCTCCGGCGGCTTCCTGTACGGCACTGCCACCGGCAATCTCCAGACCGGCGCGGTCACCAACGGCAAGGTGACCGGCGGGACCGGGGCGTTTAAGGGAGCCTGCGGAACGATCACGATCACGCCCATCTCCAGCACCAAAGAGGCCGTCACGATTACCTACAGCACGTAAGACACAGCAATTTCATAAAGGCTGGATGATCCCCGCTGCGGGGACCGTCCAGCCTTTGCTAGATCAAGATCAGCATTGAAGAGGACCCCCTACCAGCCCGGGCGTGGTCCGCCGGGGGTTATTCGCATGCGCTCGCTACCGCCAGAGCCCAGGCAGTGCCCCTACGCGCGTCCGGCAAGCGAATCCCGGAGCGGCAGATGGCAGTACCTGCTCAACACTGAGCGGCGGCGCCCGTGCCATCTGCCTACCTTCAAAGTGCCAGGACGGTCCGGCAACGACGGTAGGCGATCCGGATCGGATGTCGAGATCGGAGACGGATGAACGCGGAGCAGGGACTGCACCAGCGGTTCAGCGCTGTCGCCAAGCGGCGGCCCGACCGCATCGCGGTCCGGGTCGGCGGCGCCGGCATCACGTACCGGCGGCTGGATGACGAGTCGGACCGGCTGTGCGCGGCGCTCCGCCGTCGCGGTGTCCGCGCCGGTGACCGCGTCGGATTGTGCTGCGGTCGAGGCTTCCATCTGGTCACCGGCATGCTCGGCATCCTCAAGGCTGGCGGCGCCTACGTGCCGATCGATCCCGCCTTCCCCGCCGCACGGATCGACCTGCTCGTGCAGGACAGCGGTGTGGGGATGGTGCTGGCTGACGAACGGGGGAGCTCCGCCATGCGGTCCGGCGGCGTCAGCATTCTGGACATCGCCGACTTGGCCAGCCAGCCTGCGTTCCAGTCCGATTCCGGTGGTGAGACGGCCCGCGGTGACTCGATCGCCTATGTCATCTACACCTCAGGATCGACCGGGACGCCCAAGGGCGTCCAGGTGACACACGACAATGTTGTGCGGCTCTTCGAGCGCACCGCGCACTGGTTTTGCTTCGATGACTCGGACGTGTGGACGATGTTCCACTCGCCATGTTTCGACTTCTCCGTGTGGGAGATCTGGGGCGCTTTGCTGCACGGCGGCACGCTGGTTATCGTGCCGGCCGAGTTCGTCGGCAACCCGATGCGATTGCTGGACCTGCTCAGCGCGGAGCGCGTTACCGTACTCAATCTCACGCCTTCGGCGTTCCGCATCCTCGCGACCGCGGGCGGCGGGCCCGTAGCCGCTGGGCTCAGCCTGCGAGTGATCATCTTCGGGGGCGAGCGCCTCGACGTGGCGATCTTGCGCGATTGGATCACCACGCACGGCGACGAGCGGCCGCAGCTCATCAACATGTACGGCATCACCGAGACGACGGTGCACGTCACTTACCGCCGTATCCGGGGCGATGACCTGGCGCGTCCGGATCGCAGTCCCATCGGCGTACCGATACCGGACCTGCGTGTGACGCTGCACGACGGCGAAGGAAAATTCGTCCCGGACGGCACCGCGGGCGAGATCTGGGTATCTGGCGCCGGGGTTGCCGCCGGCTACCTCAACCGGCCGGCGCTCACCGCGGAGCGCTTCGTGGAGCTGGACGGCACGCCGGCCTACCGGTCGGGAGATCTGGGCATGGTCGACGGCGGCGAGCTCGTCCATTGCGGCCGCATCGACCAGCAGATCAAGGTTCGCGGGTTTCGGATCGAGCCGTTCGAGATCGAGGCGGCGCTGCTCGCTCATCCCGAGGTCGTGGCGGTGGTCGTCACATGCGGCGATTTCGGCGATGGCGACGTCCGCCTCGTCGCTTACGTCGAGCAACGGGCCGCATCGGTCACCGTTCCGGCCGACGCCACGCTTGAGGAGCGGCTACGCGAGCATGCCGCACGGTGCCTGCCTGCCCACCTCTGCCCATCGGAATACACGGCGGTGCCCAGGATCCCGCTGACGGCACAGGGGAAAGTCGATCTTCCGGCGCTGCGTGAGCACGGGCGCTACGGCGTGACCGTCTGACAAGCATCGTACGGAAGAGCAGAGAAAGGAGCAGGAAACAGATGGAAGAGATAAGCGCGATTGTTGCATCCATTCTCCAGCGCGACCATGTGCGCGCGGATGTCGACCTGTTCGACCAGGGCGCGACGTCGCTCGCGTACGTGCGGATCATCGCCGAAATCAACCAGCGCTATCAGCTATCGCTCGACGGCAGCGAAGTCGACGGCCTGGCGACCGTCGAGCGCCTAGCGCAGGTCGTCGCCGCAGCCCCCTCGTCAATCGTGTCAAGCAACGCATAGGAGATGGCCATGACACAAACCAATGCCGAGCGCACCTGCGCACTGACGCGGGAGGAGATCGTCAGCTTCCGCCGTGACGGCTTTTTCGGCCCGTTCAAGGTCTATGAGGTCGAAGAGATGCGTAAGACATGGCAGCGCGAGCGATTGAACATGCTCAACCGCGGCCACGCCGTTTACCAGGACGACGCGGCCATGGCCGGCAACACCAACATCGCCAACTACGACCGGCATCTCGACATGGAGTTCCTGGCTCGGCACATCACCCGTGCCGAGATCGTGGACCGGGTAAGCAGCGTCCTCGGCCCTGACGTGTTGTGCTGGCGTACCGAGTTCTTCCCCAAGTACCCCGGCGATGAGGGCACCGACTGGCATCAGGCCGACACCTTCGCCAACGCGTCCGGATCGCCGCAGATCCTCTGGCCCGATGAGGCCAAGGGCTACGGCGGGACGATCACCGTCTGGACCGCCTTCACCGAGGCGAATGAGGAGACCGGCTGCCTTCAGTTCATCCCGGGTACGCATGAGGAGATGTTCTACGACGAGACGAAGCGGATGGACTATCACCCGGAGGCGATCAATTCGGTCGACAAGACCGGCATGCGGCGCGGTTTCTTCGGCTACGACTACCGGCAGCTGCAGAAGGACCCGGACTGGAAGCCGGACGAGTCCAAGGCCGTCTCGATGATCATGCGGCCCGGCGAAGCGATCATGTTCTGGTCGACGCTGATGCACGCCTCGCTACCGCACCGCGGCAACACCAGCGAGATGCGGCTGGGCTTCGCCTCCCGGTACGTGCCGACCGCGGTACGGATCTATCCCGACACCGAGGAGATCCAGGAGTACGGCGGGAAGGTGCGCCTCGACCGGTATGGTGCCGTGCTCGTTGCTGGCCGCGACGAGTACCGGCACAACCGCATAGCCGAGCAGACGACCCGGGCGTACCGCTTCGACGCGCGCTGAGGCTGCCGTGCTGACCATGGCAAGCAGGCAGGCGATCACCGACCTGGCGGCGGCGATGCTCTCGACCAGGCAGATGGCGACCGCCCTGGACGAGCCGGTGCGGGTGGTGACCGGCACCGGCCTGGTCGATCCGCTCCCCGCGGCGAACGTCGTGGCCGGATGTCTGGGATACCCTCCGCTGACGGATGGGAAGGATGCTGAGGCCGACTTCCCATTTCATGGCGTAGTCGGGCGGCAGCTCGCCGTGGCCGACGTCGCGGAGGACCTGGGCCGCATCCCCGGCCCGGCGTGGCCCGAGGCAGAAGGGCAGGCCAGGCGCGTCGCTGCCGACGACTTCAGTGCGCTGTGCCAGCGGGTTCTCGTGACCGCAAGTGACGGCACCCCGGTGCTCGCATACGTCGCGGGTGACCCGGCCGCGCCGCCGGTCCTGCTGTCAGCGCCGTGCGGGATGCCGGCCCGGCTCGTCGAGCCGTGGATGCGGCACCTGGCCAGCCGGGCGCGCGTGGTGACGTGGGAAAGCCGTGGCATGTTCACCGGTCTCGATGCCTTCGACGACTTCGATGCTCGCGCCGACTTCGATGCGGTCACCGGCCTGGAAGCGCAGGTTAACGACGCGATCGCGGTAATGCGAGCGCTGAACCTGAGCGGGGTTCATGTGGCGGGGCTGTGCGGAGGCGCGGTCGTCGCGGCAGAACTGGCCGCCGCCGCACCTTCCCGCGTCAGCTCGGTGACCTTGTGGCACGGCGACTTCCATCTGGGGGACCTGGCGCCCAAGACCGGTCACCAGCGGAACCTGCTCGGCCTGATGGTCATGGCGGCGAAGTCGCCACAGGCGGCGGCGAGCGTCCACCGAGTCGTGTGCCAGAGCATGCTGGGCACCGCGCCGGACGACCTGGCCGCCCAGTTGCTGTATCCGTACGTCACGCCTCGGCTGTTCCTGCGCTACTGCCGGCTGAACGGCGCGATCATGCAGCACGACATCACCACGACGCTCCCAGACGTCAAGACGCCGGTGCTGGTCGTGACGAGCCGGACCGATTCGACGGCCCATCCGGGTGGGTCAGTCGAGGTGGCGCGCCAGTTGCCCGACGCCGAGCTCGTCGTCCGGGACCGCGGTGACCACATCTCGTTGTTCCGGGGCGAGTCAGGGTTGCTGAGCTTGCTCGATGGCTACCTGGGCTCCCCGGACCAGACCGATTCCAGCAGCCCGATCATGCGAGGGCCCGGGAGGCAGCGGTGATCATCGACACGGCCTTTCCTGGCGACAAGACGTTGCCTGGCGCCGTCGAACCAGCGGTGCGTCACCTGCTGGCCGAGGTGCTCGGCCATGAGCCCGCGCCGGACGTTCCGCTGGCTGACTGCGGGCTCGACTCGCTCGCCGCGGCCCGGCTACGGGTCGAGCTGGAGCAGCGGTTCGGCCTGCTCATCCCCATGGCCAGGTTGTCCCGCTGTCGCGGCGCCGCCGGACTGATGTCGGTACTGCAGGAACATGACGAGCCCGGCCAAGGGCAGCCGGGTCCTGCAGGCAGAAGCAAATCGATTCAGCCCAGCCACGAAGCCGCCACCAGGTTCGCCTCGTTCGATCTCACCGCGATCCAGCAGGCCTACCTGATCGGGAAGGATCCGGACTTCTCAAGTGACCCCATTGGATGTCACTTGTACCGCGAGTTCGAGGTCGCCGACGCCGATCCGGACCGGCTGGGCGCCGCGTGGGAGCGTGTGGTCGCGGAGCAGGACATGCTGCGCACCGTTGTCACCGAGGACGGCCGTCAGCGTGTGCTGCCGGAGTTGCCTCCGTGGCAGCTGCCCGTGCACCGCGGTGGCGATCCCGCGGTGCTCGCGGTGCGCGAACGGCTCTCCCATCGCCGTTACGACCCCGGGCAGTGGCCGATGTTCGACGTGGAGGTGACCCTGAAACCGGCCGGACCGGCAACCGTGCACCTTAGCCTTGACGCCCTCCTGACCGACGGAACGGGCCTGGACTACCTGCTGGAATGCTGGTGGCAGTACTACGTCGATCCCGCCGTGCGCTCCGCATCGTCCGAGCTGACTGCCCGGGATTGCCTGCGCTGGCTGAGCGGCCGGGGAAACGCCGAACGGCGCCGTCGCGATATGGAGCACTGGACCCGCCGGCTGACCAGCATGCCGAACGGGCCCGCGGTCACCATCTCGGCTGATCCCCGCGAAACTTGCCATCGCCGGATGCCGCTCGATGAAGAGCTTGACCAGACCCAGTGGGCCGCGGTGCGGCGGCGCGCGAAAGGACTACGAGTTTCCGATAGCGCCCTCGTGCTGGCCGTCTTCGCCGCCACTATTCGCAGGCACCAGCAGCGGGCCGTCGAGCACGGCGAAGGGTTCTCGCTTGTGCTCACGACCAATCAGCGCGGCCAGCTGCCCGGGGGAATGCCCAGCGTGGTCGCGCCGTTCACCTCCACCGCCATCGTCGTGATGGATGAGGACGCCGATGGCGAGATCGATCACGTTGCCCGGATCCTGCATGACCGCCTGTGGGAAGACCTCGACCACCAGTCGGTCTCGGCTGTCGAGGCGTTGCGAGAGGTGCGGGGGAGTGCCGCGGAACCGCTCCCCGTTGTCTTCACGAGCCTGCTCGACAGGGGGCGCCGGGTGCTGCCGGGCAGCTTCGGCGACGCAGTCACGTACCTGCTGAGCCAGACCTCGGACGTCGCCATCGACTGCCAGGTGGGAGAGGCCGACGGCCGACTGCGAGTGCACTGGGATATCGCACCTTCGCTGACCGCCCCAGGGGTCTGCGAAGTTCTCTTCGCAGAGTTCGTGAATGGCCTCGTTGCGTGCGGCGTGGAATCGGGCGCCACCCACGTGTACCCGCTCAACGAGCTGCAGCAGGCCTACCATGTCGCGCGGGTCGACGGCCCGTCTGCGTGGGACGGCTGCCAGGTGTACCAGGCGGTCGAGGTGGACGACCTGGACATCGCGCGGCTGGCCGCCGCCTGGGCGGGCATGTTGCGAGACCACGAGGCGCTGCGCGGATACGCGACCACGAATGGCGAGATACGCGTCCTGCCCGATTGGCCAATCAAGTGGCGGCTTCCGGTGGTGACACTGGACGAGGCGGATCCGGGGTTCGAATCGCGCCTGCGTACCGAGCTGGTTTCGCGCACGTTCCCGCTCGGCGAATGGCCCCAGTTCGACCTGCGCGTGACCCGGCGCGGTACCGGAGCCTCGGTCATCCACCTGACCCTGGACCTGCTGCTGCTCGACGGGCGCAGCACGCATCTGGTCGCCCGCGAGTTGCTTCGCCGGTATGACGACCCAGAGCTGCCCCCCGCGCCCGCACCGTATCGCGCCACGCCGGAGCCCGCGTCGGTCCCGGAGGTGGCGGTGGCCGAGCGGCACTGGTCCGAGCGGATCAGCACGCTGCCACCCGGGCCGCGGCTAAGAGGGCCGGGAGGCCAAGTACGGACCAGGCTCCAGGAGACCATCGACGGGTGGCCGGACCTTCGCGAGCGGCTGGTCGCGTCGGGCATCAGCCCAGACGCGGCACTTACCGCGGCGCTGACCGGCGCGCTCGCTCCCGATTTCTGCGAGCCATTCGCCACCACCCTGGTGCGCTGGACCGATGAGACCGAGGCGGCCCGGCCCGGCGAGCACACCCGCCTCAGCTGGCTGGCCAGCGGCTCCGGCGACTACTGGTCGGTGGCACGCGCCATTCAGCGGGTGATCGAGGAGGACACCGGGGCCGACTGCGCCAGCGGCCTGGCCCAGCTGCGCCGCGCCGTGCTCAAACGGCGCCCCGCCCAGCACGTCCGCTACCCGGTCGTGCACACCGGCCTGCTTGAGCTGGCCGATCATCCGTGGCCGGACGGCGCCCGACTGCGAGAATGGGCCACTTGCACGCCGGATGTCGCCATGGACTGCATTGCCATGGAGGAAGGCGACGGCGTTCTGCGCCTGTTCTGGGACGTTGTCGACGAGGAGTTCGCTTCCGGACAGACCGACGTGATCTTCCACCGCTACGTGGCAACGCTGCAGGGCCTGGCCACGGAGGCGAGCGGAGCCGCCGCGCCGGGGCAAGCGAACGGACTGAATGGGCGCGAACGCGACGCGGTGCTCCGCGCGTGGAACGATACGGCGCGCCCGTACTCGGCCGACGGCCCGGTGCATGTGCTGTTCGAGCAGCGCGCCGCCGTGGCGCCGGAGGCCATCGCGGTTCGCTGGCGTGGCGGCAGCCTCACGTACCAGGAGCTGAACCGCTGGTCCAATGCGATAGCCGAACGGCTGGCTGAGTTCGTGCGGCCGGAGCGGCCGGTGGTCGCCATCAGCACCGCACGCGGGCCGGAAATGGTCGCCGCCGTGTTCGGCGTGCTGAAGGCGGGTGGCGCCTACCTTCCTGTCGAACCGCAACTGCCCGCTGAGCGCGCTTTCGACATGCTCGCTGATGCGGAAGCGGTGGGGGTGCTGGTGAGCGAGGGTGCTCGCTGCTGGGAACCGCCGGAGGGGCTGCCCATCATCGCCGTCGACGACGACCCCGCGATCGCATCGGCACGAGCCGACACCGACCGGGCTGACCGGAATCCGTGTCCACGCACAGACGCCGACAGCCTGGCCTACATCATCTACACGTCGGGCAGTAGCGGTCGGCCCAAGGGCGTCGCGGTGACGCACCGGCCGCTGCACAACCTGCTGCAGTGGGCGACGCGGCTCTTCCGCTTCACGCCCGCCGACATCGGGTTGTGCGTGACATCGCTAGGATTCGACCTGTCCGTGTTCGACATCCTCGGGCTGCTCGGCTATGGCGCCAGCATCTACGTGGCCGACGCTGAAGAGCAGTCCGATCCTGGGTTGCTGCTCGACGTTTTGCTCGAGCAGCAGATCACCTTCTGGAACTCGGCCCCGACGACGCTCAGCGAGCTGGCCCCGCTGCTGCCCGAGCCTTCGGACCGGACCCGGGCGCTGCGCCTGGTGTTCCTCAGCGGAGATTGGACGCCTCTACCGCTGCCGGCCCGGTTGCACGCGACGTTCACCGGCATGGTGCTGGTGAGCCTGGGCGGAGCGACCGAGGCGACGGTCTGGTCCAACTACTTCCCGGTGATCGATGTCGACCCGGACTGGCGGTCCATCCCGTACGGGCGACCGATCGACAACAGCCGCTACTACATCCTCGACGAGAACCTTCAGCCGTGCCGTCCCGGGCAGGAAGGGGATCTTTTCATCGCTGGCGTCTGCCTGAGCCAGGGTTACGTGAACCGTCCGGAGCTCACCGCGGAGCGGTTCTTGCCGGATCCGTTCGGGGAACAGTTCGGCGCATCGCCCGACGAGCGCATGTACCGGACCGGTGACCGGGCAGTATTCACCGGCGATGGCACGATCGTGTTCCGCGGGCGTCTGGACAGCCAGGTGAAGATCCGTGGTTTCCGCGTTGAACTGAGCGAGGTAGAACACCGGTTGCGCCAGCACCCGGACGTGGGTGACGTCGTGGTGCTCGCGCGCGAGGATCCGGACGGCAACAAGGTCCTCGTCGCGTACGTCCGTCCGGCCGGACGGTGCGCAGAAGCCGCGGAGTTGCGGCGGCACGCGGCGCAGGCCCTTCCGGCCTACATGGTGCCGAGCCATGTCGTGCTCGTCGACTCCTTCCCGGCGACGGCGAACGGCAAGCTGGACCGGAGCGCCCTTCCGGCACCTGGAGCGCTACGCGCCCTTGACGCGACACCCGCCGCGGCGCCGGACGGCACCGCACCGGACGGCACCGCACCGGACGGCACCGCACCGGACGACACCGCACCAACTGCCCCTGAAGCGCCAATGGTGCCGGAACGGAGCGCACTGGCGCCCGCGTCGGCGGCCACGGTGGACCGCGAGGACCTGGTCGCGGAAATCGGTGCGCTCTTCCAGACGCACATCGGCGCTGGTCAACTCGACCCCGTCGCCGATTTGTGGGACCAGGGAGCGACCTCGTTCACCATGGTCCGCGTTTCGGCAGCGCTCAAGAAGAAGTATCGGCAGCGGATCCCCGTCGCGGCACTGGTGGAAACGCCAACGATCGAAGGCATCGCGGGTGCCCTAGGCGCGATCGTAGGCGTGGCCTCGCCGGCCGACCTGCTCCGCCCCGCGCCGACCGCTCCGTCGGCTGCCGCTCCGCCGGCCGCCGACGCTTCGCCCCCGGCTGTCCCGCCGGCCGCCGCTGTCCCGCCGGAAGTCGATCTCCTTGACGATGACGCGCGCTTGGCGTTCCACCGCGCGCAGTGGAACCGGCGACCCGCTGATCCGCGCGGCCAGGCCGTCGCCCTGCCGCGGCGCGACGGGGCGTCCGCGAGCTTCGACGGGCCCGCCGTTCGGCGGGACTTCGCCGACCAGTCGGTCCCGCTGTCCGACCTGGCCGCTCTGCTGGAACTTCTGAGCCCTGAGCAGGGCGGACGTGACCGCTATCGTTACCCGTCCGCGGGCCGCACCTACGCCGTCCAGACGTACCTGCACGTCCGGGATGGCGGAGTGGACGGCATCGAGCCCGGTGTGTATTACTACCGGCCCGGCACCCATGCGCTGGAACGAGTGGGGGACGTCGGCGGGATCGACCGCAAGCTGCACTTCTTCTACAATCGGGAGATCTACGACCGATCCGCGTTCCAGCTGTTCCTCGTCGGCCAGACGCGCGGTATCGAGCCCCTCTACGGCGAGGACGCGCAGCTGTTCCTCGCGGTCGAGGCCGGGTGTATGAGTCAGCTGCTCCTTGAGCACCAGGCCGAATCCCGCATCGGCCTGTGCCCGATCGGGACGGTCGCGGTGGGGCAGATGCGCGCCGCACTGAGCCTGGACGAGGGGCATCGCTTTCTGCATGCGTTCCTCGGCGGGGCGCTCGCCGAGCAGCCCGCCACCCCGCTGCCGTCGAGTCGCGCCGTGGCGTCGGCGAAACGGCCCGCCGACGCGGGCGCCGTCGCAGGCGCCGTCGCGGTCACCGGACTGGCCGGCCGGTACGCCTCCTGCTCCGACCTGGAGGATTTCTGGCAGCTGCTGAGCGAGGGGAACACCGCGCTGCGTGACTGGCCGGCATCGCGGAACGCGGTGACCCCGGTAACCGCGCCGCCGCCCCCGGTCGGTGGCTATCTGGACGCGATCACGCCTGCGGACACCTTGCGATTCGGTATCTCCCCGGCCGAAGCACTGACGCTCGACCCGCAGCTGTGGCTTCTGCTCGACGCGGTCTGGAGCTGCTTCGAGGACGCGGGCCTGCAACCGCAGACGCTGCGCGAGGCTGACCGCGTCGGCGTCTTCGTGGCCACCATGTGGC
>Ga0307479_10004883_pt1 | contig 12327 bp, 12 predicted proteins | sample atmos_gasesECM4C_FD_203743 | JGI IMG/M metagenome (GOLD analysis project Ga0307479, IMG submission 203743) | Hardwood forest soil microbial communities from Morgan-Monroe State Forest, Indiana, United States - atmos_gasesECM4C_515 | ecosystem: Environmental > Terrestrial > Soil > Temperate...
AGCCTAAGCAGCCGCACATCGACGGCAGCGCACAGGGTCGGCGCCGCTAACGCGTGTACAGCGCGAAGAGCGCGACGATCAAATTCACCAGGAGACCCGCGATGCCGATCACTATGCCGGCGACGGCCTGGGCGTAGCCCTCCTGGCGGGTCCGTTTGACCTGGTCGAGAGCGATCGTGCCTAACACGATGGCCACGATCGAGCCGACGCAGCAGAGCAAGCCGACGAACGAGGAGACCAGCGAGGCGATCGCGAGCCCGTTTTTTCCCGGCCGCGATGCTCCCTGTGCATAGCCGCCCAGATAATCCGACGGCGGGTAGTAGCCCCCCGGATATGAAGGCGGCCCGTAGCCGGCCGCGGGCGCGCCGAATTGCGGCGGCGGGTATGGCGCGCCGCCGTAGCCGGCGGGCGGAAAGGGCTCTGGATAGCCGCCCGGATAGTCCAGCGGATAGCCGGGCGGGTAATTGGGCGGCGGATACGTCGTGGGCGGGTAGTCGGCTGCCGGCGACGATGCAGGCAGATCCCAGGGAGGGCTCCAAACCGGCTGCTCCGGGGCCCGCGCATCGGCCGGTGGCCGGTTAGCCTGGTCCTCGCGCTCACCCTCGCCGGAGGAGCCGCCGGGAGCTGTCATGCGTTTCAACCTAGCTCATCCGCTGGTGGCGAGTTGTCGCCGTAAATCACGGCGCCAAACGATGATTGGGCGCGTTGGGGCAGACGGCCGGCCGGGTCGGCCGGGCGGCGCGGTGCCAGGTCTATAGGGAAACCTGAGCCCACGTGGTTAGCCTGGAATCGCTGGGCATGACCGGAGGTGAAACGATGGCCAAGGCGGAGGAGAATGAGCACCGATGACTAGCCCTTTCCAGCCCGGACAGGTTCCCGGAGGTGCCGCGGGTCGACGCGGTGTGCCCGGGTTACCGACTCCACCTAAAGGCTGGCCCGTCGGGTCGTATCCCACCTACGCCGAGGCGCAGCGCGCTGTCGACTACCTGTCCGAACACCAGTTCCCGGTACAGCAGGTGACCATCGTTGGCGTCGATCTCATGCAGGTGGAGCGGGTCACCGGCCGGCTGACATGGCCCAAAGTGCTCGGCGGTGGCGTAATCAGCGGCGCCTGGCTTGGTCTGTTCATCGGGTTGGTGCTCGGCTTCTTTAGCCCCAATCCGTGGGCCGCGCTGGTCACCGGTCTGGTCGCCGGGGTGTTTTTCGGGTTGATAACCTCCGCGGTTCCCTATGCGATGGCCCGCGGCACAAGGGATTTCAGCTCGACCATGCAACTGGTGGCCGGCCGCTACGACGTACTTTGCGATCCGCAAAACGCGGAGAAGGCGCGGGACCTGCTGGCGCGGCTTGCGATCTGACGCCCGGAGAGGTTGTGGTGGTGAGTCGCGGGCGCGCACGGCGCCTGGCCGCGGCCGTGCTGGTGGCGCTGACTACCGCGTCGGTGGTGTTGGCCTGCGGGTCCGGCCCGAAGGGGCTGGTGATCAAGTTCTACACGCCGGCCACCGACGCTGCGACATTTACCGAGGTTGCCAGGCGCTGCAACGAACAGTTCGGCGGCCGGTTCACCATTCAACACGTGAGTCTGCCCAGGTCGCCGGACGGGCAGCGCGTGCAATATGCCCGCCGGCTCACCGGTAACGACCACACGCTGGACGTGATGGCGGCGGACGTCATCTGGACCGCGGAATTCGCCGAAGCCGGCTGGGTGCTGCCGTTGTCCGACGACCCTGCCGGGCAGGCCGAGGCCGACGCCACCGTCGATACCCTGCCCGGCCCGCTCGCGACGGCCGGTTGGAAGCGCAAGCTGTATGCCGCACCCGTCACCACCAATACCCAATTACTTTGGTACCGAGCAGATTTGGTAGCTCAGCCGCCACACGACTGGAATGGCATGGTGGCCGAGGCCGCCCGGTTGCACGCCGCCGGCGGGCCCAGCTGGATCGCCGTGCAGGCCAACGAGGGCGAGGGTCTCATGGTGTGGTTCAACACACTGCTGGTCAGCGCAGGCGGTCAGGTGCTCTCCGAGGACGGCCGCCGCGTCACCCTGACCGACACCCCCGCGCACCGGACCGCCACCGTCAACGCGCTGCGGATCCTCAAGTCGGTGGCCACCGCCCCCGGAGCCGACCCGTCGATCACCCGGAGCGATGCAGGCACGGCGCGGCTGGCGGTGGAACAGGGCAATGCCGCGCTGGAGGTCAACTGGCCGTACGTGCTGGCGTCCATGCTGGAGAACGCGGTGAAGGGGGGTGTGCCCTTCCTGCCGCTCAACCGAATCCCCGAACTGGCCGGCAGCATCGACAACGTCGGCACGTTCTTGCCCAACGACGAGCAGTTTCGCATCGCCTATCAGGCCAGCCAGAAGGTGTTCGGTTTCGCGCCCTACCCCCGCGTGCAGCCCGGCCGACCGGCCAAGGTGACGATCGGCGGGTTGAACCTGGCGGTGGCCCGGACGACCCGTCATCGGGCGGAGGCGTTCGAAGCGACCCGCTGTTTGCGGAGCCTGGACAACCAGAAGTACATCTCGATCGCCGGGGGTCTGCCGGCAGTACGGAAATCCCTGTACTCCGACCCGCAATTCCAGGCCAAGTATCCGATGTACACCATCATTCGCCAGCAGCTCACCGATGCCGCCGTGCGCCCGGCGACGCCGGTCTATCAGGCGGTGTCCATCCGGCTGTCGGCGGCGCTCAGTCCGATCACCGACATCGACCCGGAGAGGACGGCCGACGAGCTCAGCGTGCAGGTGCAGAAGGCCATCGACGGGAAGGGGCTGCTGCCGTGACCGCTTCGTTGACAGCGGCGGTCCAACCCCGGCACGCCGTCGCGGGCCCCCCGCGCCGGAATCCGCAACAGCGACTGGCCTTCATCCTGGTCGCCCCGGCGGCGACGCTGATGCTGGCGGTCACGGCCTATCCGATCTGCTACGCGGTGTGGCTGAGCCTGCAGCGCGACAATCTGGCCACCCCGCACGACACCGCGTTCATCGGCCTGGGCAATTACCAGACGATCCTGACCGACCGGTATTGGTGGACGGCGCTGGCGGTGACGTTGGCGATCACGGTGGTTTCCGTGTCGATCGAGTTCGTGCTGGGCTTGGCGCTGGCGCTGGTTATGCACCGCACCCTCATTGCCAAGGGCCTGGTGCGCACCGCGGTGCTCATCCCGTACGGCATCGTGACGGTGGTCGCGTCGTACAGCTGGTACTACGCCTGGACGCCGGGCACCGGGTATCTGGCCAACCTGCTGCCGCACGGCGGTGCGCCGCTGACCGAGCAGATCCCGTCATTGGGCATCGTCGTCATCGCCGAGGTCTGGAAGACCACCCCGTTCATGTCGTTGTTGCTGCTGGCCGGGTTGGCGGTGGTTCCCGAAGATTTGCTGAAAGCTGCGCAGGTCGACGGCGCCGGCGCCTGGCGGCGGCTGACGAAGATCATCCTGCCGATCATCAAGCCGGCGGTCGTGGTTGCCTTGCTATTCCGTACGCTGGACGCCTTCCGCATTTTCGACAACATCTATGTGCTGACCGAAGGCGCCAACGACACAGACTCGGTGTCGATCCTGGGCTACGACAACCTGTTCAAGGGCTTCAACGTGGGGCTCGGCTCGGCGATCAGCGTGCTGATTTTCTGCTGCGTGGGCATTATCGCGGTCATCTTCATCAAGCTGTTCGGCGCCGCGGCACCCGGCGGTGACGTCGATGGGCGTTGACCGGGTGGGGGCGCGGCGCGCCTCGATGTGGGTCGTCGTCGACGCCTTGGTCGTGATGTACGCGTTGGTTCCGGTGCTGTGGATTCTCAGCCTGTCACTCAAGCCGACGTCAACGGTCAAGGACGGCAAGCTGATTCCGTCGTCGGTAACCTTCGACAACTACCGCGGCATCTTCCGCGGCGACTTCTTCAGCCCGGCGCTGATCAACTCCGTCGGAATCGGGTTGACTACCACCTTGATAGCGGTGCTGCTCGGCGCGATGGCGGCCTACGCGATTGCCCGGCTCAGGTTCCCCGGCAAGCGGGTGCTCATCGGTGCCACCCTGCTGATCGCCATGTTTCCGGCGATCTCGCTGGTCACGCCGTTGTTCAACATCGAACGTCGCATCGGCCTGTTCGACACCTGGCCGGGGCTGATCTTGCCCTACATCACCTTCGCGTTGCCGCTTGCCATCTACACGTTGTCGGCGTTCTTCCGGGAGATTCCCTGGGATCTGGAGAAGGCCGCCAAGATGGACGGCGCCACGCCCGGTCAGGCCTTCCGCAGGGTGATCGTCCCGCTGGCGGCGCCGGGACTCATGACCGCAGCGATCCTGGTGTTCATCTTCGCCTGGAACGACCTGCTGCTCGCGCTGTCGCTGACCGCAACCAAGGCGGCGATCACCGCGCCGGTGGCAATCGTCAACTTCACCGGCAGTTCGCAGTTCGAGGAGCCAACCGGATCGATCGCGGCAGGGGCGATCGTGATCACGGTGCCGATCATCGTCTTTGTTTTAATCTTCCAACGACGAATTGTCGCCGGATTGACCTCTGGCGCTGTGAAGGGATAGGTCGTTGGCCGAGATTGTCTTGTCTCACGTCCACAAGAGTTATGCCAACGGCGCGACGGCGGTGAAGGACCTGAACCTCACCATCGCCGACGGCGAATTCCTCATCCTCGTCGGTCCCTCCGGCTGTGGCAAGACCACGACGCTGAATATGATTGCCGGACTTGAGGATATCTCGTCGGGCGAGCTGCGCATCGATGGCGTACGGATGAACGAGAAGGCGCCCAAGGACCGAGATATCGCGATGGTGTTCCAGTCTTACGCGCTTTATCCGCATATGACCGTGCGGCAGAATATCGCTTTCCCGCTGACGCTGGCAAAGACGAATAAGGCACAGATCGCGCAGAAGGTCGCCGACACAGCCAAAATCCTTGATCTGACTGATCTTCTGGACCGTAAGCCCTCGCAGTTGTCGGGTGGGCAGCGACAGCGGGTCGCGATGGGCCGGGCGATTGTGCGCCACCCCAAGGCATTCTTGATGGACGAGCCGCTGTCCAACCTGGATGCCAGACTGCGGGTGCAGATGCGCGGCGAGATCGCCCGGTTGCAGCGCAGGCTGGGCACCACCACCGTCTACGTCACCCATGACCAGACCGAGGCCATGACGCTGGGAGACCGCGTGGTGGTGATGCACGGCGGTGTTGCGCAGCAGATCGGTACTCCCGAGGAGCTTTACGAGCGTCCTGCCAATCTTTTCGTCGCTGGGTTCATCGGCTCGCCGGCGATGAATTTCTTCCCCGCCACCCTGACAGCGATGGGACTTCGATTGCCCTTCGGTGAGGTGACGCTGGAGCCGGAAGTCCGGGACGTGATCGAGCGGCACGCGAAACCGGCCAACGTCATCGTCGGGGTGCGGCCCGAGCATCTGGCCGATGCCGCGTTGATCGACGCCTACCAGCGCATCGGGGCGCTGGCATTCGAGGTGAAGGCCGACCTGGTCGAATCGCTGGGAGCCGACAAATACGTGTACTTCACCACCTCTGGTTGTGATGTGCATTCGGTCCAGCTGGACGAGCTGGCGGCCGAAGCGGAAGTGCGCGAAAGCCAGTTCGTGGCAAGGGTTTCCGCTACATCCAGGGCAGCAATCGGGCAGTCGGTCGAGTTGGCCCTCGACACCACGAAAATCGCCATCTTCGACGCCGAGTCCGGCATCAACCTCACTATTCCCGATGCCGCCGCCGAGTGACGCAGATTCTGGACCAAGTACGCACACACCTGCGCAGCTATTTCGCTCAGGCGGCCGAATCCGATTCCGCGAGCGTGACGTTTCTGGGTACCGAACCCATCGAGGTGCTGCGATTCCGTTCCGGAACAGACGATTTGGTGCATTACGTGTCGCTGGGTTGCTCGCGCCATCCGATGACCGATCCAACGCAGATCCTCGCCGACCCGTTCCGCGGCCCGCGTGCCGAAGTTGTTCTGCGCCTGCGTGATCCCGGGCCGGCCACCGGGCTGGCGCGCAGCCTGGCGGTACTGGCGGCGACACCGGCCGTCGACGGTCTGGTGCTGGTCGCCGACGCGCTGATCGACCTCGGCTCGCCGCTGTGGGCGCGCGCGCCGTTTACCGCGGTCTTGTTGGGCCGCAGCGCCATTCCCGACCTGACGCTGCCCGCGCCGCTCGATCCGGTGCGCTTCCTGTCGGCGACTCCCATTACCGCGACCGAGGCGGCCTGGGTGCGGCTCAAAGGCGCCGACGCGATGCGAGAGGCATGGAAGAACGACGGCGTCGACGTGCTGGATCCGAATCGCCCGGCTGCACAACCGGATTGATATTCGCGAGCAGACGTGAAAGCCCGCGACACGCCGGGCGTGCTGGTGCTTCTATGTCTGCTCGCGAGGGGACGTGCGTCGGCTCACCCGGTCAAGCGAGGTCTCATGTGGCCGTTAATGCGCGCCACGAGTCCGATCGGATCGCGTCGGATGTCGTCAACCGTCATCGGAATACCTGTCCACCCGCACTTCTGCAGTCGGGCGGTTTTCAGTCGATCGTGCAACAGGGCATCGCGACCCACGTGCCACTCCACGCTGTCGTACTCAGCGAGGACCATTGCTTCCGGCCAGGCAAAATCAACGCGCCAGAGTCTGCCGTGGCGGTCGACGATGCTGTACTGCAGCTCTGGCATCGGCAGTCCGCTGTCGATGAACAGCAGTCGCGCCTCACTCTCCATCGGCGATTCGGTGCGGCTGTCGGCATAGGTGACTAGTTCTCGGACCATCACAATCCCGCGGCGGCCCTTCTGCTCGCGAATCGCCGCGTCCAACTGTTCTCTGGTGCAAGCGCCGACGTGCAGGGCAGCATCAAGCGTCGCCAAGGCGCGCGGGCGCCGCAACGCTCGAGCTACTTCTATCGCGGTCCATGCTGGCGCTGTCGCCAGGCGACCCTGCACTCGTCGCAGCGGCGCACCAATTCGCTGATGCACCATCGTGCTCTGCGACGGACGCATCCGTACCCCTGGATCAAGGAAATGAAGCCTGAACGTGCTCTCGGTGTCGAAGCCATACAATGCAGCAGCGGTACCCATACACGCCACGATCGGCTGGCCGGCTACCAGATCCAGCGCAGCCAGCTTGCTAAATTCATCGGGCGCACTCGCTGCATAGACACCATGGCAGACCCGAATAAGCGTGCCCGACTTCACAAGTCCGGCTAAACGCTTGCGCGAAACGACCGTAAGGAGTCGGGAAGTAGTCGCCAGCCCGCCGCTGGCCAGCAGCACGCTTTCGATATCCACAGCCGTAAAGATGGTGCGACGCAAGCGACCAAAGTAGCCAGCTACCAACGAAATGTGGACGAGCGCGCAACTGTGTATGCGACCACCAGACGCGAAAGCGCCCGAAACGCCGAAGAATTGGGGGACTTTGCGTCTGCTCGCCCAGAATTAGAGCCAGTTGACCCTTCGGAAGGCGAAGTACAGGACGAGGCAGGCGGTGGCCATGATGCCGACCACCACCGGGTAGCTCCAGTGCCACTTCAGCTCGGGCATGAACTCGAAGTTCATGCCGTAGATGCCGGCGATCATGGTCGGCACCGCGACGATACCGGCCCAGGCCGATATCTTGCGCATGTCGCTGTTCTGCTGCATGCCGACGCGGGCCAGGGCGGCCTGCACCAGCGAGTTGAGCATGTCGTCGTACGCGACGATCTGGTCCGCGGCCTCGCTCTGGTGGTCGGCGACGTCGCGCAGGTAGCGTCGCACTTCTTTCGAGATCAGGTCTTTGTTTTCGTTATTTATGCGGTTGAACGCCTGGGACAGCGGGGCCACGCACCGGCGTAGTTCGACGACCTCGCGTTTGAGCAGGTAGATCGGCTCGACGTCGAGCTTGCGGCCGGGGGCGAACGCCACTTCCTCGATGCCGTCTATGTCGCATTCCACCAACCTGGTCACCGAAAGGTAGTGGTCCACCACGGCGTCGGCGATGGCGTGCATCACCGCGTACGGACCCAGCCGCAGCTGCTCGGGGTCGGCATCCATCCGCTTGCGTACGTCGTGTAGTCCGCCGTGTTCGCCGTGGCGGACGGTAATCACGAAGTTCTTGCCGACGAAGACCATGATCTCGCCGGTTTCGACGATCTGGCGGGCCAGCACCACCGATTCGTGCGGGACGTAGTTGACGGTCTTCAGGACAAGAAACAGCGTGTCGTCGTATCGCTCAAGCTTGGGCCGCTGATGGGCGTGCACGGCGTCCTCGACCGCCAATGGGTGCAGCCCGAAAACGTCTGCCACCTCCTGCATGTGGGCGTGGTCGGGTTCGTGCAACCCGATCCAGACGAATGCCTCGTGGCCGGTAAATTCGATCTCGCGCACCTTGTTCAGCGCGGCGGCATATGAGCTGTATTTGCCGGGCACCCGCAGGCCCTCGACATAGACGCCGCAGTCGACGAGGGGCTGGGCGGGGGCGGGAGCGGGTTGTTCTACCTGCTGCTCGTCAACCTTGGGCTTCGCGACTGTTCTAAGTGCCTCAGGCAATGCGTCAAATCCGGGGTACATATCAACCTCCCATCGCGGCGAAGGTCTGATCGAGCAGTTCATGCTACGCGTCCCGGCACAACTCCGCGTGACGAGGCGGGGGCAGCGGCCGGAGGTTTCGGGGCGGCAAGGGTGCGCTAGTTTCGACCTCGACGAAACTCTTCCATCCGACCTTCTCCAATGAAGGAGTAAACCGAAGTGAGCGCAAGTCCTCTCAAGGTCGCCGTCACCGGCGCTGCCGGCCAGATCGGCTACAGCCTGTTGTTCCGCCTGGCTAGCGGCTCGCTGCTGGGGCCCGACCGCCCGATTGAGCTGCGCCTGCTCGAGATCGAGCCCGCGCTCAAGGCGCTCGAGGGTGTGGTGATGGAGCTCGACGACTGTGCGTTCCCGCTGCTGGCGGGCGTCAAGATCGGAGCGGATCCGAACAAGATCTTCGACGGCGTGAACCTGGCCCTGCTCGTGGGCGCCCGGCCGCGCGGCCCGGGCATGGAGCGCAGCGACCTGCTTGAGGCCAACGGCGCGATCTTCACCGCTCAGGGCAAAGCGCTCAACTCCGTTGCCGCCGACGACATCCGTGTCGGTGTGACCGGCAACCCGGCCAACACCAACGCGCTGATCGCGATGACCAACGCGCCCGACATCCCGCGTGAGCGCTTCTCCGCGCTCACCCGTCTCGACCACAACCGGGCGATCTCTCAGCTGGCCGCCAAGACCGGCGCCGCGGTCACCGACATCAAGAAGATGACGATCTGGGGCAATCACTCGGCCACCCAATATCCCGACGTGTTCCACGCCGAGATCGGCGGCAAGAACGCGGCCGAGGTCGTCAACGACCAGGCCTGGATTGAGGACTATTTCATCCCCACCGTGGCCAAGCGCGGCGCGGCGATCATCGACGCGCGCGGCGCCTCGTCGGCCGCCTCGGCCGCGTCGGCGACCGTCGACGCCGCCCGGGACTGGCTGCACGGCACCCCTGCGGGCGACTGGGCGTCGATGGCGGTCGTGTCCGACGGTTCGTACGGCGTGCCGGAGGGCCTGATCTCCTCGTTCCCGGTGACCACCAAGGACGGCAATTGGACGATCGTGAGCGGCCTGCAGATCGACGACTTCTCCCGCGGCCGCATCGACAAGTCGACCGCCGAGTTGGCCGACGAGCGCAACGCGGTCACCGAGCTCGGTCTGATCTAAGCCCGCCCCGCGCGGATTAGGCCGTCTAAGGGTCGGCCAGTACCCTGAGGCCGTGTCCGAATTGCTTGAAAAGGTGGAAAGCCTGCCCGAGCAGAGCCCGCAGGTCGTCATCACGGACGGCGAGATCTTCGAGGCGCACGTAGGCGGCATGCTTTCCGTGGGCCTGACGGCTCCGTTGGATACCCAGCGCTCCCTGTCGATCGCCTACACCCCGGGTGTGGCGCAGGTCAGTCGCGCGATCGCCGCCGATCACACCCTGGCCGACCGCTACACCTGGGCGAGCCGGTTGGTGGCCGTCGTCACCGACGGCAGCGCGGTACTCGGCCTTGGCGACATCGGACCGGCGGCGTCGCTGCCGGTGATGGAAGGCAAATGCGCGCTGTTCAAGGAGTTCGCCGGGCTGGATGCCATCCCTATCGTGCTGGACACCAAGGATCCCGACGCGATCGTCGAAACGCTGGTGCGGCTGCGGCCGACGTTCGGCGCCGTCAACCTCGAGGACGTCTCCGCGCCCCGCTGTTTCGAGATCGAACGGCGAGTCGTCGAGGCGCTGGACTGCCCGGTGATGCACGACGACCAGCACGGCACGGCGATCGTCGTGCTGGCTGCGATGATGGGCGCCGCCAAGGTGCTCGGCCGCGATATGACCTCGCTGCGGGTGGTGGTCTCCGGCGCCGGGGCCGCGGGCGTCGCATGCTCCAATCTGCTTCTCGCAATGGGGGTTTCAGACATCACCGTGCTGGATTCGCGCGGCATTCTGCATGTTGGGCGCGACGACATGAACGGCGTTAAAGCCGATCTGGCGCGACGCAGCAATCCCCGCGGTCTCACCGGCGGCATGGTGGAGGCGCTCGACGGGGCCGACGCGTTCCTCGGGGTGTCGGCGGGTGTGGTCCCCGAGGAGCTGATCGCCACGATGGCGCCCGGCGGTATCGTGTTCGCGCTGTCCAATCCGGACCCGGAGATTCATCCCGACGTCGCGGCCAAGCACGCGGCCGTGGTGGCGACCGGCCGCAGCGACTTCCCGAACCAGATCAACAATGTGCTCGCGTTTCCCGGGGTGTTCCGCGGCGCGCTGGACGCCGGAGCGCGCCGGATCACCGAGAAAATGATGGTGGCCGCCGCGGAGGCCATCTTCTCCGTCGTCAGCGACGACCTGGCACCCGATCGGATCGTCCCGAGCCCGCTGGACCTGCGCGTAGGGGAGGTGGTGGCCACCGCGGTGGCCCAGGCCTCAGAAGCCTCAGACGCCTGAGGCACCTGGGTGTGAGACTCGGCAGACTGGCCGCGCTGTTGCTCAGCGCAGCGCTTTCTGTCGCTGGCTGCGCGGCCGAGCACCGCGGCGCGCCGGAGGTGGTGGTCGGCTCCAGGTCAGACCCCGAGTCGATGCTGCTGGCCGGCGTCTACGTCGCGGCGCTGCGGTCATACGGTTTCGGAGCGCGCGCCGAGACGGCCACCGAGCCGATGACGAAACTGGACTCGGGCGCGTTCACCGTCACCCCCGCCTTCACCGGCAAGGTGTTGCAGACCCTGCAGCCCGGCGCGTCGGTGCTCTCCGATGCGAAGGTCTACCGCGTGATGGTCTCGGCGCTGCCAGAGGGCATCGCCGCGGGCGACTACACGACCGCGGCTGAAGACAAACCCGCGGTGCTGGTGACCCAAGCCACCGCCAAGGCCTGGGGTGGCCAGGACCTGAGCGCAGACCTGAGCGCGCTGCCAAAACACTGCGACGGGCTGGTCATCGGGATTGTCGCCGGCGCTCGGGCACCCTCGTCGGTGGGCTCGTGCCGGCTGCCCGTTCCGCGTGAATTCCCCGATGGCACTGCGATGTTGGCCGCGCTGCGGGCCGGACAGCTGACCGCGGGATGGACCACCACCGCCAACCCCGACATTCCCGCCGATCTGGTGATGCTGCCCGACGGCAAGCCCGCGCTGATACAAGCCGAGAACGTGGTGCCGCTGTATCGCCGCAATGCGCTGACCGAACGGCAGCTGCTGGCGATCAACGAAGTGTCCGGCGTGCTGGACACCGCGGCCCTGGCCGACATGCGCCGCCAGGTGGCCGCCGGCGCGGACCCGCAGGTGGTGGCCGGCGGGTGGTTGGCCGAACACCCGCTGGGCCGGTGAGCTTTAGCCGTCGAGTCTGCGCCTGCGGCGGCGATCCTGCGTTCCGGCACACGGTCTTCCGCGATTCGGCGCCCTCAGCGCAGACTGGGCGTCGGACACATATCAGTTGCGGGGGATCAGCCGGCCCGCCACGGTCATCAATAGCCGTTGATATCCCGAACCCGTCAACCGCACCAAGATGTCCAGGACCTTGGCGTCCGCGCCGACCAGCACCCGCGCCTTGTTCTTGCGCACCGCTTCCAGGATGATCCGGGCGGCTCGTTGCGGGCTGGTATGGAACACCAGTTTGTCGAACTGTTTGGCCAGCTCATCCCGGTCGATTCCCTCGGCCGCGGTGGAATTGCGGACAATCGCGGTTTTGACTCCGCCGGGGTGCACGGTGGTCACCGCAACCGGGTGGCCGGCCAGCAGCATCTCCTGCCGCAGCGCCTCGGTGAAGCCGCGGACGGCGAACTTGGCCGAGTTGTACGCCGCTTGCCCCGGCACCGAGAACAACCCGAACACACT
>Ga0307479_10004884_pt1 | contig 12324 bp, 10 predicted proteins | sample atmos_gasesECM4C_FD_203743 | JGI IMG/M metagenome (GOLD analysis project Ga0307479, IMG submission 203743) | Hardwood forest soil microbial communities from Morgan-Monroe State Forest, Indiana, United States - atmos_gasesECM4C_515 | ecosystem: Environmental > Terrestrial > Soil > Temperate...
GGAGATCAGCCATGCCGGTTGGACCATGACGCCGGATCCGCGCCTCGCGCTCCATCAAGGCGATATCACCAAGCTCGCCGTCGATGCGATCGTGAATGCGGCTAATTCTAGTTTGCTGGGCGGAGGGGGCGTCGACGGCGCGATCCATCGCGCAGCGGGCCCCGAGCTCTTGCGGGAATGCCGGACCCTTGGCGGCTGCCCCACCGGCGAGGCGCGCATCACGCGCGGATACCGATTGCCGGCTCGCCACGTCATCCACGCGGTCGGACCGGTCTGGCGGGGCGGCACCGCGGGAGAGGAGCCGCTGCTGGCCTCGTGCTATCGGAACGCTCTGCGCCTCGCGATAGAGCATGAAGTGCGCAGCCTCGCATTTCCGGCAATCTCCACGGGAATATACGGATACCCGGCCGATCGCGCCGCGCTCGTCGCGACCCGGGAGGTGACGGGATTCTTGGCGCAGGACGCGCGGATCGAGCGCGTGGTGTTCTGCTGCTTCGATGCCACGACCATGGCGCACTATCGACGCGCCCTCGCTCTCGCTTGAAGCGAAAGCGGCTAGTCCAGCTTCTTCTCGTCGAGCTCTCGTTTCGCTTTTTCGGACTCGCGCTTGGCCTTGAGGCGGTCATCCTTGCGGCGGCCATGCTGGATGCGATTTTCACTCGCACGTTGCTCGGCCGCGGCACGCTCGCGCCGCTTCCGGATTTGATTCAGGTTGACGACATCGCCCATGTTGCGTTCGCTTCGCCAAGGTGTTCCGTCGCGGGCATCATGATACTCTATCTTTGGGGCTGATGCGTAGGGCCTGCGCGGCGGTCTGAGCGGTCCCAGAACTCGTCAATGGTCGAGGAGCAGGCGTGCGCAAAACCGCGATCGGGCTTGCGGTCTTGATGTTTGTGGCGCTGGCGGGACTCCTGCTGGCGCCGCAGTTCGTCGATATCGAGCGCTATCGGCCGCAGATCGCGGAGCTGCTCTCGGATTGGTCCGGACGCCCGGTGACGCTGGGCGGACCCGTCAGCCTGTCCTTGGTGCCGAGCCCGCATCTGAGCGTGCACGATTTGGTCGTGGCCAATCTTCCGGGAGCGCGGGCGCCGGAGATGGTCCGGGTTCGCCAAGTCGACGCGGCCGTCTCGTTTTGGCCGTTGCTGGCGGGTCGGATCGAGGTGACGAGCGCCCGCCTGCTGCAGCCGGTGATCGCGCTCGAGCGTTTGCCGGACGGTCGCGACAATTGGGCCATCGGCACGGTTGCGGTTGCGCCACCGCCGCCCCCCGGCGGAAGCAGCGGGAGCGCCGGCGCGCCAACGCCACTGACGCCGCGCGCGGAGGGCCTCAAAGTCGGCGGGTTGACCATCAAGGTCGCGAGCCTCGGCATCGAGGATGCGACGATATCCTATCGAAGCGGCGACCGCTTGGATGTCGCGCAGCACGTCACGCTGAAGCTGACGGGCGATGCCGTGTCTGCGCCGCTCCATGCGGAGGGCAATCTGACGCTGCTCGGCACGCCGGTGGCGATCACCGCCGATATGGGGCGCTTGGGTCGCGCCGAGTTGCCGCTTTCGCTCAAACTGACCTCCGAGCCCGCGGGTTCGGCCGAATTTGACGGGACCCTGGTGCTCGACGGGCCGAAACCCCGGGCCAAGGGCAAACTCACCCTCGCGAGCGCCAATTTGGCGGCGGCGACGGCATTGGCGAGCACGGAGCCGCTGCCGCCGATGCTGGCCAAGCCTGCCCGCATCACCGGCGACATCGACGTCGCAGCCGATGCCGTCACGCTGGATCGCCTCTCGCTGGAGCTCGGTGATATCAGAGGCGACGGCGCGCTTCGCGCAGCCATCGGACCGACCTCGGCGATCGACGCAAAGCTGACGATCAATGCCTTTGATGTCGATCGTTTCATGGCGGAGCGCGCCGCAAGCGCCGGCCCGGGACAAGGCAAGCCAGCGCCGGCGGGCGGAGCGACGGCGCCCTCGCTCCAGCCTGGCGGATCGACGGAGCCCGCGCGCTGGCGCTTGCCGCCTGGTCTAAAGGCGACGGTCGACCTTGGTATCGACGCCATGAGCTGGCGACAGGGCGTGATGCGCCAAGTTCGGCTCGAGGCGACGCTCGATGGCGGCAAGCTCGACATCCAGCGCTTCGGTGCGTTGCTGCCGGGCGGCACCGACGTCTCGCTCGCCGGCAGTCTCGACGCCACGGCGGCCGCGCCGCGCTTTGTCGGCACGGTCCGAGCCAATGCCGACAATCTCCGCGACTTCATGCGCTGGACCGGCGTCGCGGTCGAGGGAGTGCCGGCCGACCGCTTGCGGCGGGCCACGATCTCGAGCCGCGTCGAGGTCGACGACAACCTCATGGAAGTGCGCGCGCTCGATGTCACTTTCGATGCCTCGCATGTGACCGGCGCCGCGACCATCGCGATGCGGGACCGCATCGCTCTCGGCGCGCGGCTCACGATCGACCAGCTCAATCTCGACGCCTATGTTTCGGACCATCAGGCGCAGCCGGCCGCGATTTCGCCGGGCGTGGCGGCGCCCTCGGCTCCCGCGGACGCCGTCAGCGGCTTGACTCGGGTGACCGTGCCACAAGCCCTGGCGGACGCGCTCAGCGGCTTCGACGCCAATATGGACGCCAGCGTCGACACCTTGATCTGGCGCACTCAGCCGATCCGCAAAGTACGCGTCACAGGCACGCTGCAGAGCCGCGACCTCACGCTGCGCGAGCTCAGCGTGAGCGACCTCGGAGGCGCTCAGGGAAAGCTCAGCGGCTTCTTCCAGGGCATCGGCACCGTGCAGCCGAGCATGCAGTTTGCCTTCGACATGCGCGGGCCCGAGCTCGGCCGGGTGCTGCGCCTCTTGTCCTCGAGCATGGCCAGCGCGGACACGTTCGGAGCCTTCTCGCTCGGCGGCGAGGTCGAGCGACAGGCGGGGAAGTTCAGCCTGGACAGCGACCTCGAGCTGGGCGGCGGGGAACTCCACGTGACCGGCGATTCTCCTTCCGCCGATACCTGGTCGCTCGCGGCCAATCTCGAGCATCCGAGCTTCAATCGCCTGATGCGCCTGGTGAGCTCGAAGTATCGCCCGCAGGGTGGCGAGCTCGGACCCGTCAAGTTCGACGGCACGCTGGAATGGTCTGCGGGCGGCGTGGCAATGCGGAAATTCACCGCCGCTGTCGGCGACGTCAGCGTCGAGGGCGGCCTGCAGGTCGCACTGGCGGGCCGCCCGATGCTGACGGCGACCCTCAGGCTCAACGACCTCGCGATCGACAAATTCATGCCGGCGCGCCAGACTGCAGGGCTTGACGAGCCCGCTCAACACCTCAAGCCGGGCGTCATGCTGGCGCAGGCCGGCTCGCTCCCGGCGCGCGCCGCCGCCGAGCGTTGGTCGACGGCTCCGATTGCTCTGGATTTCCTGAGCCCGATCGACGCCGACCTATCGCTCACGGGGAAAAGCCTTTCGTGGGCGGCCTGGCGGATCGAGGACCCCCAGGTCAAGCTTGCGCTCAAAGACTCCGTGCTCGGCATCTCCCGCGTCTCCGGCCGGCTATTTGGCGGCGCGCTCGCGGCGAGCGGCAGCATCGATGCGTCCGAGACCCCGCGTTTCCGGCTGGCCGCCCAGCTTGCCGGCGCCGATTTCAAGCAGGCCCTGGCGTCTGCGGGCTCGCGCCGGCTCGAGGGCAGCTTCGACCTCGACGCATCGCTCTCGACCGCGGGGGCAAGCCCGCACGAGCTCATCTCGCGCCTCGACGGCACCGCTTCATTGCGAGGCCGCGATGGTGCGATCGACGGGGTTAACATTCCGGCCGTGAACGAGCGGCTCACGCAGGTCAAGGGTCTCGGTGATCTCGGGTCGCTGTTGCGCGTGGCGACCAGCGGCTCGACACCCTTCAGCAAGCTCGAGGGCAGCTTCAAGCTGGCGGATGGCATCGCACGCAGCGACGATTTGCACCTGGCGGCCGAGGGGGGCGATGGCACGGGCACCGCGACGGTGGACCTGCCGAACTGGACCGTGTCCAGCCGCACGGACATCCGCATGATCGGCGTGCCCGGAACGCCTCCGCTCGGGGTCTCGCTCAAGGGTCCGCTGGAGCAGCCGGACTGGAGCCTCGACTTCAGCGCGATCATGCGCGCCTTCGCGGCCCATGCCGTCGAGCGGCTTTTGGCGCCGCAGCCGGCAACGCCGGATCAAGGCGGCGCAGCGCAACCGGAGCCCGCGCAAGGCAATCCGGCGAAGCCGCCGAAGCCCAAAGACATCTTGCGCAATCTTCTCAAGAATCCGCCGTAGCGGGTCCCGCAGCGGTCAGCTCGCCCCGCCGACAGCACTCGAGCACGAAGACCCGCAAGGCGCTCGAGAGATTGCCGGCACGCGACGCATCGATGCTCGCGACCAGACGATTGAGCGATGTGCCGCGCCGTCGCGCGATTTCCCGCAGCGCGGACCAGAATTCCGCCTCGAGCGAAAGACTGGTCGCGTGTCCCTCGATCAGAACCGAGCGCTTCTTGATGACGGCGCCGCCGGCAGGCGCCATCAGTGTGGCTCCAGCATGTCCTCCGGGCGGACCCAGCGGTCGAAATCCTCCTCACTGACGTAGCCGAGTGCCAGCGCCGCCTCTTTGAGGGTCAGCTGTTCGCGGTGCGCCTTCTTTGCGATCTCGGCGGCCTTGTCGTAGCCGATATGCGGGGTCAAGGCGGTGACCAGCATGAGCGAGCGGTGCAGCAGCTCCTCGATGCGCTCGCGATTGGCCTCAATGCCCACGATGCAGCGGTCGGCAAAACTGCGGGAGGCATCCGCCAGCAGCCGGATCGACTGGAGGAGATTGTAGATGATCACCGGCTTGAACACGTTGAGCTCGAGATGGCCTTGGCTGCCCGCGATGGTGATGGTGACGTGGTTGCCCATCACCTGTGCCGCGACCATGGTCAGCGCCTCCGCCTGGGTGGGATTGACCTTACCCGGCATGATGGACGAGCCGGGCTCGTTCTCGGGCAGCGTGATCTCGCCGAGGCCCGAGCGCGGCCCCGAGCCCAGCAGCCTGATGTCGTTCGCGATCTTTGTGGCCGACGCCGCGATCACATTAAGCGCGCCGGAGACTTCGACCAGAGCATCGTGAGCCGCGAGCGCTTCGAATTTGTTGACGGCGGAGGTGAAGGGGAGACCGCTCAGCTCCACGAGCTTCGAAACGAATCGCTCGGCGAACTGCGGGCGCGCATTGAGGCCGGTGCCCACGGCGGTGCCCCCCTGCGCCAGCGGAAAGAGCCGCGGCAGGCAAGCCTCCACGCGGGCGATGCCGAGCTCGACTTGGCGCGCATAGGCGCCGAACTCCTGACCGAGCGTGACCGGTGTTGCATCCTGCAAATGGGTGCGGCCGATCTTCACGATATCGGCGAAGGCGCGTGACCGCTCCGAGAGCGCTTCCTGCAGATGCCGCAGCGCCGGCAGGAGGCGCTGGTGGATCTCCGTTACGGTTGCAATGTGCATGGCCGTGGGAAAGCTGTCGTTCGACGACTGGCTCATGTTGACGTGGTCGTTGGGATGCACCGGCGTCTTCGAGCCCAAGGCGCCGCCGAGCAGCTCGATCGCGCGGTTGGCGATCACCTCGTTGACGTTCATGTTGGTCTGGGTACCCGAGCCGGTCTGCCAGACCACCAGCGGAAAATGCTCGTCGAGGCGGCCGTCCATCACCTCGTCGGCGGCGGCGGCGATCGCGTTCCCCAACCGCTCCGGGAGATCGCCCAGGCTCATATTGGCGAGCGCGGCCGCCTTTTTTTGGAGGCCGAAGGCGTGGATGAGCGGCAAGGGCATCCGCTCCGTGCCGATCGGAAAATTCTCCAGCGACCGCTCGGTCTGCGCGCCCCAATACCGGTCCGCCGGCACCTCGACGGCGCCCATGGTGTCGCGTTCCAGACGCTTGCCGGCGTGCTCAGGCATGACGGCTCTCCTCGCTCGGTCCACTACCGTTAATATGGGGTGAACCGGCCGATCCGCGCCAGTTCGGCGGTGCGGCCCGGGCGCGTACTATGCCCCGCGTTGAGTTTTCAGGGCTGCAGGAGCTGGCGCATCCGGTTGGCGACCGCCTGCCGGTGCTTGCTGATCTCGATAAACCGCTGGCGCTGCTCCGCGTTCAAGGTCTCCAGAAACGGCAGCAGCGCCGTTCCGACCGCGGTCTGATAATCGCGGCGGTTGTTCGCGTACTCGGCGAAGAGCGTTGTGAGCTTCTGGGCGTCCGGCTTCGGCTGGGCAAGCTCGTCCCAGATCTGCTGGCTGATCTTGAGGTTGTTTTCCCTGAGCTCAGTCCCCTTGCTGCGCACGACCTGGAGAAAACCCTGGAAGGCTTTGCGCTGATCCGGAGCGAGATCCAGCTCGCGGCCCAATGCAATCAAGGGCGGTGTCGGCCTGACGAACTTGCTGTAGAGCAGGCCGCCGATGAAGAACACGTTGAGCGCGAGCGAAAGGGCGAGCGCCACCTTCACGAGCCGGCCCCTGGAGCGAGGCGGGCTCGCCGCACCCTCGATGGGCGCGGTCATGAGCTGGTTTCCTCTCCCAAGCTCGAGAAGATGCCGGCCGGCGCATCGAACAGATCCTGGCCCAAGGCCGTCGACTGGCCGCCGTTCAGCAGGTTCGTATAGGCGTCGGTGCCGAGGGTGAAGCCGAGCAGGCTGACGACGAGCAGGCTCGCCGCCACGGCGACCCGACCCATGGCAATGCGCCAAGACAGCGCCGGCCGCGCGGTGTGGCGGAAGGGCACGACCTCGGAAGTTACCCCGGGCACCAGCCCCATCGCCCGGACAAGCGCCGCCTCGGGGGGCTGGACCGACGGCTGGCCGAGTTTGGACTCCCGGGCTGCGAGCACGTCCGCGAGCGCCTCGGGGTTAACGGCGAGCCAGGCCTCCACTTGCTCGGCTGCCGTTTCGCTGAGCCGGTGCTCGGCGTAAGCGGCCAGCAGCAAAGGATCAGGCGCGGGCGCGGCCTCGCCGGCGGCGCTCGACATCGCCCTCCGCCAGTGCCGCCAGAGGGCGATTTCCTCAGCTTTGTCCATCGGTTCCGTCATGCGCGCTCTCCCTTATCATCTAGGCGCGGTTTGCCCGCAATATCCCCGTGGGATAACCCCTTCATTGGCGCTCCGGCCCAAAGTGGGCACGGAGCTTCAGCATGGCCTTGTGGTGGGTGCTGCGCACGGTCTGCGGATCGACGCCGAGGGTCTTGGCGATCTCCGCCACGTCCATATCGCGCTCGTAAAGCAGGGTGAGCACCAATTGCTGGCGTGGCGAGAGCAGGTCCTTGGGGAGCTTCAGGGGCTCGAAATGCACATCGACCACCGCGAGCAGTCGCTCCGGGACATCGTCCAGCGCGGATTGCGGCGGCCGATGCCGGCGTTGGACGTCCCGCGTCGTGCTGCGCGCCACGATGGTGAGCCAGGTGGACAGACCCGCTCTGGCGGGATCGTAGGTCTTCAGCAGCCGGAAATCGTCCTTGCAGAGCCGGACGAAGACTTCCTGCAGCACATCCTCCGCCTCGGTACCCTCGCGCACGAGGTTGCGCACTGCGGAGAGGATGAGGCCCGCATACCGCCGGACGAACCCGTCCCAGGCCCCCTTATCGCCTGCGGTCAGCGAGGCGAGATCAATGTCGTCCGCCACCCGCTCTCCCCTGAATCATCCTTGGGCACGGGAGTGGGTGATCATCCTGCAGCCCTGTGGTTGGAGCGGTCGTGAGCTTGCCAATGCTATGCGGCGTTCAGGCGAGCTTGGCGAAGAAGTCGTTGCCTTTGTCGTCGACAACGATGAAGGCGGGAAAATTCTCGACCTCGATACGCCAGATCGCCTCCATGCCAAGCTCGGGATATTCCAGCACCTCGACTTTCTTGATGCAGTCCTGCGCCAGGCGCGCGGCGGGGCCGCCGATCGAACCCAGATAGAACCCGCCGTGCTTGCGGCAGGCCTCGCGCACCTCGGCGCTGCGATTGCCCTTGGCGAGCGTCACGAGGCTGCCGCCCGCCGCCATGAACCGGTCGACATAGGAATCCATGCGGCCCGCGGTGGTCGGACCGAACGAGCCCGACGCGAGCCCCTTGGGCGTCTTGGCGGGACCCGCATAATAGATCGGGTGGTCCCGTACGTACTGCGGCAGCGTCTCGCCCCGCTCGAGCCGCTCTTGCAGCTTCGCGTGCGCTATGTCGCGCGCGACGATCAGCGGGCCCGTCAGCGACAGCCGGGTCTTGATCGGGAATTGCGAGAGGGTGCGGCGGATCTCCGCCATCGGGCGCGTGAGATCGAGGCGCACCACCGGCCCGCCGAGCTTGGCTTCGTCGATCTCCGGCAGGTACTTCGCGGGGTTGGTCTCCAGCTCCTCCAGGAAGACGCCCTCGGCGGTGATCTTGCCCAGGATCTGGCGGTCGGCGGAGCAGGAGACGCCGATCCCGATCGGCAGGCTGGCACCGTGCCGCGGCAGTCGGATCACGCGCACGTCGTGGCAGAAATACTTGCCGCCGAACTGGGCGCCGATGCCGGTCTCGCGCGTCAGCCGCAGGACTTCGGCCTCGAAGTCCCTGTCCCGGAATGCCTGACCGAACTTGTTGCCGGAGGTTGGCAGCGTGTCGAGGTAGCGGCAGCTCGCAAGCTTCACGGTTTTGAGCGTGAGCTCCGCCGAGGTGCCGCCGATCACGATCGCGAGGTGATAGGGCGGGCAGGCCGCGGTGCCCAGCGTGCGGATCTTCTCGTCCACGAACTTGATCAGGGATTTCGGATTCAGCACCGCCTTGGTCTGCTGGAACAGGAAAGTCTTGTTGGCGGAGCCGCCACCCTTGGCGATGAACAGGAAGCGGTACTCGTCGCCCTCGTCAGCGAAGAGATCGATCTGCGCCGGCAAGTTGTCGCCTGTGTTGACCTCCTCGTACATGGAGAGCGGCGCCACCTGGCTATAGCGCAGGTTCGTCTCCATGAAGGTCTTGCGGATGCCGGCCGCCAGCGCCGCGGCGTCGCCGCCGCCGGTCCAGACCCGCTCGCCCTTCTTGCCCAGGACGATCGAGGTGCCGGTGTCCTGGCACATCGGCAGCACGCGGCCCGCCGCGATGTTGGCGTTCTTGAGGAGATCGAAGGCCACGAACTTGTCGTTGTCCGAAGCCTCGGGGTCGTCGAGGATCGCGCGCAGCTGCGCCAGATGTCCGGGACGCAGCAGGTGCTGGCAATCCGCGAGCGCTTGCGCCGCCAGCAGCGTCAATGCAGCGGGATCCACCTTGACCATCCGCTGCCCCTCGAAGCAAGCGGAGGAGACATGGTCCCCGGTGAGCTTCCGATAGGGCGTCGCGTCCTCGCCCAGAGGAAACATCTCGCGGAAGAGAAAATCGCTCATCGAGGCGCCTTCTGGCTAGTCAGTCTCGGCGATTCCATGACCGCGGGCGTCGCCGCGCGACCGCGGCGCAGAAACACCTTTTACCCGAGGCCGTCAAGCCGCGGTGGCGTTACTTCTTGCGGAAACTGTCGAGAGTGACGACTTCGCCGGGGGTGTCGCCGGCGGCCTTTGCCTTGGGTTTTGGCGCCTCGGCGGGGGCGGTTGTCGCCTCCGCAGCCGGCGCCTGTGAGCCATCGGCCCCTGCCTCTTTGAACTGCAGGCCGAACTGCACCGAAGGGTCCGCGAAGGTGGTGACGGCCGCAAAGGGGACCGTGAGGCGCGCGGGCTTGTTGCCGAAGCTCAAAGTGACCGCGAAGGTGTCCTCGGTCACCTCGAGATCCCAGAACTGGTGCTCCAGCACCACCGTCATCTCTTCGGGATATTTGGCGAGGAGGCGATCGGGTATCGTCACGCCGGGCGCTTGGGTTCGGAAGGTGATGTAGAAATGATGGGCGCCTGGCAGCCCCTTGCTGGCCGCGACGGCGAGGGCCTCGCGCACCACGCCGCGGATCGCCCGTTCCATCATCCTGTCGTAGCCGAGCAGGTCCTTCACGTCGTCGGCGTCCCTGTTTGCGCCCGGCGGGTTGGTCCCGCCTTCCGCTGGTTAAGTGGGGGGCTTCTGTTGCCCGGTGCCCCCCGAACCGCGCTTACTTAGAGACTAAGCAGCGAGTGCGTACTGATTGTCGTTCGCACTTCTAGGTGGCCCGATAACGGCGGTACCATGCCGAGCGAAAGGCAACACCTTTACCACGCGCGTCGATCCTGGTTCGCCCCCAAGGGACCCCGCAGGCTGTGCGGGGTTGAATTGGTGGAGGCGCCGGGTACTGCCCCCGGGTCCGCAACGCTTATTCCATGCACCGTTTATCGCCATAGTCGGTTGCCCGACCCTCTCAATATAGGGATTCCCGGTTAACGCGCAACCAACGGCCCGATCGAAGGCCCCCGAGTCGGTCCCGGGCTTGGAGGCGTGTTCCCACCCACGGTAAACTCGACCCGCCGCCGTCCCGCGAAGAATCCTCATGCCGCTGACGCCCGAGCAGCAAGCCGAGATCGACCGGCTTCGGTCCGAGACCCAGCCGACCCGCCGCGCCACGGTGGCGGCGCTGGAGGCGGTCCTCTACCAGGCGACCCCCGTGCTCGATCATGGCTTCGTGCGGGTGATCGATTACATGGGCGACGACGCGGCGGTCGTGCAGGCGGCGCGCGTCTCCTACGGCAAGGGCACCAAGAAGATCAGCGAGGACCGCGGGCTCATCCAGTACCTGATGCGCCACCGCCATACGACGCCCTTCGAGATGTGCGAGATCAAATACCACGTGAAGCTGCCGATCTTCGTGGCGCGGCAATGGATCCGGCACCGCACCGCCAACGTGAACGAGTACTCGGCCCGCTATTCGATCCTGGACAACGAGTTCTATCTGCCGGCGCCCGAGCAGATCGCCGCGCAATCGAAGAGCAATCGCCAGGGGCGCGGCCCGAAGCTCACGCCGACCGAGACCGCGCGCGTGCTCGATCTCCTGCGTGACGATGCGCTGCGCGCCTATCGAAATTACACGACCTTGCTCAACACGGACGAGGCCGGCACCGTCATCGATGCCGACCGGCAAGGCCTGGCGCGTGAGCTCGCGCGCATGAACCTCACGCTCAACTTTTACACTCAGTGGTATTGGAAGACGGATCTTTTCAACTTGCTCAATTTCCTGAGCCTGCGCGCCGATACGCATGCGCAGTACGAGATCCGCGCTTATGCCGAGGTGATGCTGGAGACGCTCGAACGGTGGGTCCCGCTCACGGCCGAGGCCTTCCGCCAGTACCGGCTGCGCGGCGCGCAGCTCTCGGCCAAAGGCCTCGCCTCGGTGAAGCGCATGATCGCCGGCGAGTCCGTGACCCAGGCCGAGAGCGGCATGAGCAAGCGCGAGTGGGCGGAGCTGATGGAGACGCTCGGGCGCGAGCCCTGAGCCTATTGGATCACGATCCTCGGCGCCGCGCGCTGAGGACTGCCGGTGAGTTTCGCCCAGAGCCGCTCCGCCATCGCGCGGAAGAGCTGGGCGTGGGCGCTCGCGGGATCGGACACCACGATCGGCTTGCCGCCGTCGGAGGTCTCGCGGATCGCGATGTCGAGCGGCACCTCACCCAGGAAATCGGTGCCGAGCTTCTCCGCTTCGCGCCGGGCGCCGCCGTGGCTAAAGATCTCGCTGCGCTCGCCGCAATGCGGACAGAGGAAATAGCTCATGTTCTCGACGATGCCGAGCACGGGCACGTCGACCTTGCGGAACATGTTGAGGCCCTTGCGCGCGTCGAGGAGGGCGATGTCCTGCGGCGTCGAGACGATGACCGCGCCCGAGAGCGGCACCTGTTGCGCCATGGTGAGCTGGGCGTCCCCGGTGCCAGGCGGCAGATCGACCACGAGGATGTCGAGCTCGCCCCACTCGACGTCGCGCAGCATCTGCTGGATCGCGCTCATCACCATGGGGCCACGCCAGATCATCGGCGTCTCCTCCGGCACCAGGAAGCCCATCGACATACACTTGATGCCGTAATTCCGCATCGGCTCCAGCGCGCGTCCGTCGCGCGACGTGGGCTTGCCCGCGATCCCCATCATGCGCGGCATCGAGGGTCCGTAGATGTCGGCATCCAGGAGCCCGACTTTCAATCCGTTGGCAGCGAAGGCGAGTGCCAGATTGACCGCGATGGTCGATTTCCCGACCCCGCCTTTCCCCGATGCCACCGCGACGATGGTCTTGACGCCCGGCACCAGCGCCTTGCCCGCTTCGGCGCCGCCCCGGGGCGCGTGGCCGCGCACCGGCGATTGAGCCGGCGCCCCGCCGGCGCGCCCGGGCTTTGCCTCGGCGGTGAGCACGGCAGTGACGGACAGCACGCCTTCGAGCCGCTCCACCGCGCGCTCCGCCGCCTTGCGCAGCGGTTCGAGCTTGGGGCCGCGCTGTGGATC
>Ga0307479_10004885_pt1 | contig 12323 bp, 9 predicted proteins | sample atmos_gasesECM4C_FD_203743 | JGI IMG/M metagenome (GOLD analysis project Ga0307479, IMG submission 203743) | Hardwood forest soil microbial communities from Morgan-Monroe State Forest, Indiana, United States - atmos_gasesECM4C_515 | ecosystem: Environmental > Terrestrial > Soil > Temperate...
AGGGGCATCCGGAAGTTAAGCCGTTCGGCGTCAAGTTGACGTATCACGCCCGACGCGTCGATGTGCGCCGCCGAACGCGTCCCTCAAGTTAGGGTTTGAAGGGAATCGTTTCAATCGGCCAACCAGACCGGCAAATGTCAGGCCCGTTCGCTCATACAATGAGACAGTGACCGTCACGACCGACCTCGATCTCCACGAACCGCTCCGCCGCTATTGGGGCTATAGCGAGTTCCGGCCGCTGCAGGAGCGAGTCATCCGCAGTCTGCTGGACGGTCACGACGCCGCCGTCATCATGCCGACTGGCGGAGGTAAATCGCTGTGCTATCAAATCCCGGCCGTCGTCTCGGGACGCACCGTCGTGGTCGTCTCGCCTCTGATCGCGCTGATGCAGGATCAGGTGGCGCAACTTGATCAGATGGGCATTTCCGCCGCTTTCGTGAACAGCAGTATTTCTGGCGACGAACGAAGCGCAATTTTGCGGCGCGCCACGGCCGGAGAATTCAGGCTGCTGTACGTTTCTCCCGAGCGCGTTGCCCTGGACGGAACTCCCGGCTGGCTCAAGCGCATCCCTGTTTCGTTTTTTGCCATCGACGAAGCGCACTGCATATCGGAGTGGGGCCACGAATTCCGTCCGGAGTACCGCCAACTCAGCCGCCTACGCGAACTGTTCCCGGACCTTCCGATTGCGGCGTTCACCGCCAGCGCCACGCAGCACGTCCGGCACGACATTGTCGAGCAGCTTCGTCTGCGCGACCCTTACAAGCACATCGCCAGCTTCCGCAGGCCCAATCTGCACTACGCCGTGCGCGAGTGCAATTCGCGCACGCAGGAGGAACAACTGCTCCGGGGGGTCCGCCGCGTTTCCGAGGGCAACGTTATCGTCTACGCCCCGACTATCGCACGCGTGGGAGAGACCGTGGATCTATTGGAGGAAAACGAGATTCCGGCAATTGGTTACCACGGCCAGATGGAAGCCAAGGCGCGCCGCGAAAATCAGGAAAAATGGATGACCGAAGAGGTTCGCGTTCTGGTCGGTACGATGGCTTTTGGCTTGGGTATCAACAAGGCTTCGGTGCGAGCGGTAATCCATCTTTCGCTGCCCAAAAGCGTCGAGCAGTATTACCAGGAGTCCGGCCGCGCCGGCCGTGATGGCTTGCCGGCGGATTGCTTGCTCCTTTGGCAGAAAAAAGACTTGGGCCTGCACGCCTTCTTCAATAACAAAATAACGGACCCCGCCGAACGCGAACGCGCCTGGCAACGCTATCGAGAGGTAGAACAGTTCGTGCAGTCCGCCGATTGCCGCCAGCACCACGTCTGCCGCCATTTCGGAGAGCAGCCCAAGTGGGGGAAGTGTGGCCAATGCGATGTCTGCGCTGGTGTGCCGGAGTGGCTCAACGTTTCCGCGGAGCGACCTGGGGACAGCCAGGACGCCGCGCTGCCTGGGCTTGGCCAAGCGGTGGCACGGCCCGCGCATTCGATTGCGGAAGCAGAACTACGCGAATACCTGCGCGAATGGCGGCGTAATACCGCTCGCGATATGGGCGTCGCTGCTTTTGTGGTGCTACATGACACAGCATTGGATGCGTTGTGCATTGCGCGGCCGCGGACAGCTTCAGAGTTACGCAGGGTTTCCGGATTTGGCGATAAGAAGGTGGAGCGATACGGCGCGGCGATTCTGGCAGCGTTACAGCGGTTCGTGCAAGGCGAACGAGCCAGCAAAGATTGGCATCCTAAAGCGGGCGAACCCGCCCGGGAAACGCTGCAATTTTTGAGGGAAGGACGCACCTTCGAGGAAATCGCACAGATTCGAGGACGCCAGCTCAGCACCGTCGAAGCTACGGTGGCGGAACTTATCGAACGCGGAGAAACAGAGTTGCGTTCAGAGTGGATGAAACCGGAGGTCTACGATCACATCGCCGCCGCTCTCAAACGCTTGGGGGGTGAACGCCTAAGGCCGGTGAAGGAGGCCTTACCGGAAGAAATTAGCTATGGCCAAATTCGTTTGGTAGTGGCGAATTTGCGCCGCCAAGGTTTGATGAAAGGCGCTTCACCGAAATCCTAAAAACGATCTAGTGTCACTCTTCCATTTCAATGACGCGGGCGTGGTAATCGATGCGCACGGTGCGGAATTGGCGCAGGATGTCTTGTCCGATGAGCCCATCAAAATCCAACTTGAGCATCCCCTTTAAATCCTCAAGGTCCATCACCGACACCGGTTGCGCGACCCATAGATGCTCGCCAAGCCTCAAATCGGCCGGACGTCGCACCGAATATCCCGCCATACCCACGCGGGAAGGTTTGCGCGGCCCCTGCGGAAGCGCCAGCGGCTCATTCCCAAACGCTTTGGCGCTGATGATGGTCCGATTGGCGCCGGTGTCCAGCAGAAGTGTCGCGCTGTTGCCGTTTACTTTTCCATCGACAAGGATCATCGCCTGCACCGTTCGGAACGGAACTTTCACGCTGGCGGGCTTCGCGCGATTCGGTAAAGGCGTCAGCAGCAACAGGAGCAGCGCCAATCCGCGGTAGACACGCTGGGATCCGCTCGCCGCGGTGCACACGTGTCGGCGCAGGCCGCAGTAGGCGTCCAAAATGGCGCGGCGGTAGCAGCCACTGAGATTGCGTCCGTGGATGGAAAGTGTGCTCAAATAAAGCTTCCGGCAAACCAAACTTTATGACCGCTGAAGGAACGAATCTATCCGCTTGCCGCTCTCAAACTCAGAGCGCGCTTTTCATCAAATCGCCGTCACACGCTTTCCTCGCAGCCCCGGCCGATGCCACATCTAGCGAGGAGACCCACCGGCCGGAGCGAGCGGCCCTTGCGGGAAACTCAAGCGTAGGGTTCGCGCAAAGCGGAATCAAATGGATTGATTTCATCGTCTACATGAGCAGCTTTCATACGGCGCGCGTCTATTAAGGGAGCCACCATGCATCTGGAAATTCGCCATTTGAAGTTGGTCGCCACAATCGCCGAAATGGGGAGTGTCACCCAGGCGGCGAACCGGCTGCATCTGACGCAATCGGCGCTCAGCCATCAACTCCGAGACGCAGAAGAGCAACTCGGCGTGTCGCTGTTCGAACGCCGCAACGGGCGGATGACGGTGACACCCTCCGGAGCAAGACTCCTGCAGTCTGCTGTCTCGGTGCTAGCGGAATTGGAGCGTGCAGAGAAAGAAATTCAGGAACGCAACGGCGCGCCCAAAGGAGTGCTGCGGCTCTCCACGGAATGCTATACGGTCTACCACTGGCTACCGCCGCGGTTGAGGCTGTTCCAGCACAAATTTCCCGAGGTCGACTTCCAATTGGTCATTGAAGCCACGGATAGCCCCTTTGAGGCGCTGCTGGACGGCAAGCTGGATCTGGCCATCGTGTGCGATCCCATTCGTAACAGCAAGATTCGCTACACGCCGCTCTTTGAAGATGAAATGTTCGTCATCGTTCCGCCTGGCCACCGCATGTCGAGCAAGAAATATGCTGAGCCGCAAGATTTTGCTCAGGAAAATTTGATCATCTATCCGCCCAAAGAAGACAGCGCCCTTCTGCAGAAGTTTCTGGCGCCGAAGGGAATCACCCCGCGAAAAATCCACGAAGTGATCTTGACAGATGTGATCATCGAAATGGTCAGAGGTGGATTGGGAATTGCGGCACTCGCAAGATGGGCAGTGGCGCCACAACTCGACTCCGGTGCGGTCGTGGGATTGCCGTTGACCCAGCAGGGTTTCCGGCGAACTTGGTCGGCCGCGCAACTGCGCAACCAGTGTTCGCCGCTTTATGTGGAGGAGTTCATCCGTGTTTTAGCGGAGCATCCGATTCCACAAAGCGTTTGCCCTGGAAAATCCGCGCCAAAGAAGCGCATGACGCCTCGTGCAGCGAGTCTGCGACCCGTCGCGAATGTGAGACGTTTGCCTTAATGCATGCAGCTGGACATGACGAAGATTCCGGCGACCTTAGTTTAGCGGCAGGAAGAACTATGCTCGGCGCAAAGTCATCAGCGTGATTTCCGGAGGAACGCCGAGGCGCACAGGCGCTCCTACCGTGCCGAGCCCGCGATTCACATAAAGTACTGAGAGCGGCGGTTGTGCGTGGCTGGCCACCGGCATTTGGTTGCTTGCGGCGTAGTTTACGTCCTTCAGCGCTCGCTGGTTCGGAGCGGGCATGGACAGCGGCCGGTAATACGTTCCCGCAATGTAGTCGGTGATAAAGCGCGCCGGGCTGAGGCGATGATCCAAAATCTCGACCTGAATCTGCCCGCCATGGGTGTGCCCGGCAAGCGAAAGCTCGATGCCAAGCTCCGCTGCGCGATTAAATGTGTTGGGATTGTGGGACAAGAGAATGTTGGGCATGTCTCGCCGGACGAGCGGCGCCAGGTTCGGCAGTATTTGCACGCGATAACCGCCGGAGGCGCGTTCGCGCTGATAGTCCACTCCAATTAAATTGAACTGCGCCCCGCGAAAGGCAATCTGCGCGCTTTCGTGGCGGAGCAGCTTCATGCCCGATTCGGCAAACAACTGCTCTGCCGCATCTTCCGCGCGGGCGTAAATTTCATGATTGCCGTTGCAGCCCCACACACCGAGCGGGGCGTGTAGCCTGCGAACTTCGTCGATGCAGTCGCTCAGCGAATCGGCTGCGCCGGTGATAAAGTCGCCGGTTACCACCGCAATGTCGGCCCCGAGATCGTTGCCCATGTCGACCGCACGCCGCACATTCGCCGGGCTCATATACCCGCTAAGGTGAATATCGCTAAGCTGGAGGATACGCATGCCTTCCAGCGCCGGCGGCAAATTGGCCACGGGAATGTCGATTCGGCGAATCTGATAATTCAGGCGCTCCGCGGCAAAGCCATACATGGCCCCCAGAAATGGTGTAGCCCCTGCAAGGGCGCTTGCGGCCCGGAAAAAATAGCGCCGTGAGGGATCCGCAACCATTTCGGCTGCTGGGATGGCTCCTTTATCTGCAGTCGAAAGCGGCTTTTCCTGCGAGGAACCACTCTGAGGCAGCGCTCTGCCGAACGAATCCAGCCGCGCCGTCCTGCGCAGCCATGTCCAAACCCGGTCAATGCCCCGGACCAACTTCACGCATAAATAAGCGCAAAGGGCGCTGGAAAACCACAGGCCGGCAAACACGGTAATCATGTCGTCGTTGGGGATGAGGTGGCCCCGATGACCCATACGAAAGCCCTCAGCCGTGGCCAGGATAATCAGGAGCAGTCCAAAGATGTAAACCAGGCGGGCCGATACGCGCAGCCACACAGATCCCCAATTCGCGGTGACTCGCCAAAGAGCGCGATACCAGAAGCGTTGCGAGAGGAATAGCGTGCCTAAAATCGTTACGGCAATTGCTATGCGAACAAACAACCAGCCCCAATTCAAGGTATTTCTGCTCCCTCAGCCAACCTCTAAGTTTAACACGCGCCGCCCCGCTAATTTGTGTGGCGTTTCTCATTTTGGTGAGTAATATGAAACCCCGCGAACTGGCGATAGTACGGCGAAAAGCGCTTTGCAGGGGTGGCACGTCAGAACAAGAGTGTTTTGGCTAGCGGTGACCACGCCTGCGCCCGGGAAAGATGAGCCAATAGGCAGGTGCAACTCAAGGAGAGACAAATGAGAAAACCAAGGGTAACAGCGGCTGCGGTATTGGTGGTGGGCCTCTGGGGCTCTCTGATTGTTACGCGAACCAGCAAAGCCGATCCGCCAGGGTCGTCTCAAGTGGTGCTCTCGCAATGGAATGAAGTCGGCCGCAAGCTCATCGCCATGGCCGAGGATTTCCCCGAGGACAAATACGAGTTCAGGCCGGTTGCGGCGGAGCGCACCTTTGCCGAGCAACTTCTGCACGTTTCCAATGCTATGTACTTCTTCACGAATGCCGCGCGCGGCCAGAAACTTCCCGCGGAGGAAGACCCCAAGCGCGAAAATTACAAGACCAAAGCCGACGTGGTCGCCTTCGTAAAAAAGTGCGTGCAAGACGGAGCCGACGCTATTAAAGCCAAGGGTGACAAAGGCATAGCCGAGCCCTTTACCGATCCTTTCAGCAAGCAGCAGATGCAGCTTTCGGATTGGGCTTATGGGATGATCGAGCATTCAGGGGAGCATTACGGGCAGTTGGTCGTTTATTACCGCGTTGCCGGGCTGGTGCCGCCAGAGTCGCGGCCCAAGAAATAAAAGCTCTACGGGATTGCCGCGCTGCTGACGGCGCCGTTATTCAGAAGATTGGCCAGTTGCGTCGGATCGCTGGTCGGCGGCTGGCACGTTTGGCCCGCGCATACCACGGCGACCGCCTTGTCCGCGGAAAGGTGCGGCAGCGTTTCTTTCAGAGCCCCCGCAAAATTGCCTAGTGAAGCGCCCGGTGTGAGGCGCAGCACCGCCTTTCCGAGCCGAAAGATGCGGCTGGCGGCCGCTTCCAGGGACTTGGCCGCAGGATCGTCAGCCCTTCCCGTGATCACCACTTGAATGGGGTGCTGGGCAAAGAGCAGCGCCGCCAAACCATAGGTAGCCGCAAACAGCCCGTACTGTGGCGCGATTCCGGCGAAAGCTTCCAGCGTCTTTGCCGCAAGCGTGAGGTAGCGTTCGTCACCGGTGAACGCGTGCATACGAATGAGCGCGATCGCCGCCACCGAATTCGCTCCAGGCGTCGGGGAATCCTGGAAGGGCTTGCGTCGAGTATCCAGCCCGCCAATGGGGGCCGCATCGGCGGCACGGTCAAAAAACCCTCCGTCTTTTGCGTCCGCGTAAGACTCAATCGTGTAATCCAGGGTGCGTTGCGCGCATTCAAAATAGCGGGGAGTTAGTGTCGCCTCGTATGCATCCAGCAAGGCGATGATGCCAAAAACTTGATCATCCAGCGTGCCCTCGAGCGCTGGACCACCGATGCGGTGACTGAATCCTCGCGATTCCGTCCAGGCCTCGCGCAGCATCCGGTCGATTGTTTTTAACGCAAACTCGCCGCAGTTTTCGCCCAGCGAGCCGCCAAGAATATGCGCGGCATCCAGATAGGCCGAGACGAACATGGCATTCCACGAAGCGTACATGGTCGTATCGATGTACGGCGTGATGCGGCGCATGCGGGTGGCCAGCATTTTGTCTTTGGCGCGCGCGATGGTCAGCCGCACCGCGGTTTCGTGGCCACCCAGAGTCTGCGCAATTGCCGCCGGATCACGAGCGATCCACAAAACATTCTTGGCTGGATTGTGGTGCATTTCCCCCTGAGGCTGCACGTCATAATAAAGCTCCATGACGCGCGCTTCTTCGGGAAGGAGTCCCTCCCTCACTTCGCTCACCGTCCAAGTGAAGTAATCGCCATCGTCTTCGAGCGAGTAGTCGGCGTCCTGGCTCGCATAAAAACCTCCACGAGCCTGGTCCGAGAGCAAATCGTTGACCCAGCGGATAATGCCCTCGGCGACTTCCCGGAAAAACGGATTGCGCGTCACCTGATACGCATGCAGATAATTCCGGAGCAGCTCGGAGTTGTCGTAGCTCATCTTCTCGAAGTGCGGAACCAGCCAGCGCTCATCCACCGAATAGCGATGGAATCCTCCGGCCAGCTGATCGTACACGCCGCCCCGCGCCATTTTCTCCAGCGTGGTTTCCGCCATGCTTAGAAGGCGTTGTTCCTTCGTTCGCTGGTAGCGCTCAAGCAGCAGCTCTATAACCGAGGCGTGCGAAAACTTGGGAGCGTGGCCGAAGCCCCCGTTGTGAGCGTCAAAAAGCTTACTGATGGAATGCAACTGCGCGTCAACAACGCCAACATCGAACTGCGCGCGCGCCCCCGCAAATGTCTCCGCTTGCGCCACAGCGTCGGTAATGGAGTTCGCAGCCCGCTCGAGGTCCGCCCGTTTACTGCGGTAAGACTCCGCCACCGCCAGAAGCACACGCCGCAGCCCCGGTCGGCCGTTTTGATCATCGGGAGGGAAATAGGTTCCGCCATAAAAAGGCTTTCCGTTGGGCAATAAGAATCCGGTCAGAGGCCATCCACCCTGTCCCGAGAGTGCGCTGATGGCCGATTGGTAGCGCGAATCCACCTCCGGCCGTTCATCCCGGTCCACTTTGATGGCCACGAAATTGTCGTTGATAATTTTCGCGATTTCCGGGTTTTCGTAGCTTTCGCGGTCAATGACGTGGCACCAGTGGCACCACACCGCCCCGATATCCAGCAGAATCGGTCTATCTTCCGATTTGGCGCGAGTAAAGGCGGCGTCACCCCATTCATGCCAGTGAATCGGCTGATGAGCAGCGGAACGCAAATAGGGACTGACCGCGTCTTTCAGGTGGTTTTCAGATCGTGACGTCAAGCGATTTCCTTCTATCGGCGTTTACCCTGGCAGATTGTCCCTTCTGCCGGGACGGCGGCAAGAGTCCGATACACAATTGCTTCTAAATTCGCGTAGAAAAACCGCCGTCGCCATCCCAAAAGAAAAGAAGAGAGCCTGCACTCACCGGAAGCCAACAGCGGTTGAGAAAGCGCGGCTTACCCTCGAGTAGGCAAACTGCGCTACTGGACGATATCACCCGTGCCGAGATCGCGAGGATCGAGCGGCTTACGCCCTGCGAATCCTTCGTCCTGGCGATGGTAGAAACGGATGCGGTCTTCGCCGAGCCTCCAGCAGAGATAAACCTCTTCATTGTTGATCAGTGCCGGGAAATCGAGTAGACCAACTTCAAGATCTTTGATGAGGCAACCTGTCTCAAGGATGCGATTCAGGGCCGCCTTCATCGACTCCGCGAGCTGTTGATGCTCAACGCGTAGCGTAGCCAACTTTTCATAAGGGACAATCACGCCCCCCATCATCATGATGCGCGCCGAAACGGCGGAGAGATCCGTCTCCAGCCCCGCAAGTTTCTTGCGGCAGTCCATGGCCTCTACGAGGAAAGGTTCAATCTCTTTTCGGGCGCGTTCCGCTTCTGTGAGGGTGAACAGGCGAGGTTCCTGCTCTGGTTCTTCGCCTTCGTTCTTGATGTCGTCTTCGTCTGCCATGCGGTCCAGGCTTTCGAGCCCACCGATTGTGTCGTGCGGCCTACGGACCCGATGCTAACGCAAACTCAGCATGCGGTCGAGAGCCATGCGCGCGAAATGACGCGTCCGCTCCTCCACAGAAATCCGATTCACTACGTTGCCGGCGGCGAGGTTGTCCAAGGCCCACAAGAGGTGTTGTGGCGTGATGCGAAACATCGTAGTGCACACGCAAACGCTGGGGTCCAAAGACATGATCGTGCGATCCGTGAGCGCTTTGCTAAGCCGGTTCACCAGATGGATTTCGGTGCCCACGGCCCACTGAGAGCCCGCGGGTGACTCGGAAATTGCTTTAATGATGCCTTCGGTCGAGCCGATCTGGTCGGCCGCCTGGGCCACCTCAAACTGGCACTCCGGGTGAACAATGACCTGTATTCCGGGATGGCTCCGGCGCACGCGTTCGATATGTTCCGGCCGAAAGCGCTGGTGGACGGAGCAGTAGCCTTTCCACAAAATCACGCGAGCCCGGCGAAGCGCTTCCGGCGTGTTGCCGCCCAGGTCGCGGTAGGGATCCCAAACGATCATGTCGTCCAGCGGAATACCCATTTGGAAGGCGGTGTTTCGGCCCAGGTGCTCGTCGGGCAGGAATAGCACCCTTTCGCCACGCTCAAAGGCCCAGCGCATCACCGTGCCGGCGTTGGAGCTGGTGCATACAGACCCGCCGTGCTCCCCCGTAAAGGCCTTGATAGCCGCCGTGGAATTCATGTAGGTGATGGGAATCACCTTCAGGTCGCCCAGCGAAGAGAGCTCGTCCCAACAGGTTTCCACTTGGCCGATGTCGGCCATATCCGCCATGGAGCAGCCGGCGTTGAGGTCCGGCAGAAGAACGGCCTGATGCTCGTGCCGGAGGATATCCGCACTTTCCGCCATGAAATGCACGCCGCAGAAAATGATGTAGCGGGCGTCTGCCTCGGCAGCTTGATAAGAGAGTTTCAGAGAATCGCCGCGGAAGTCGGCGAATTTCACAACTTCGTCGCGTTGATAGTGATGGCCGAGGACGACAACCTCTGTGCCAAGCAGGGCTCGGGCCGAAGCAATGCGTTCGTCGAGCGAGTTGTCCGGAACTAGCAGGTACGAATCAAAGTCGCAACCTACGCCGGGTTCAATCTCCGGCGCGTGAATCGTATCCGGAGGTCCTGCCCCGATGAAGGTAGACGAGTTCGCTATGGAAAGAAGAGTGTTCATTGCCTTTGTGCGCTGGTTAACAGGCCGGCGGTTGCTCTAGGATTCGCTAGGAGAATGCCCCTATCGATTTAGATGAATTCTGTCAGGTTTTTGGTGCAGTGCGCCACCTAGCCCCCAATGAAAACCATGGTTCGACTAGGCGGTACGAAGTCCGGTGCGTTGATGCGATGTCCTTCTTCCTTTTCCATCACCACGGAGCGAATATAAGTGATCAGATCCGCATCCGAAGCGCCCTCCCGCATAAGTCCACGTAAATCGTGATCTTCTTGGCTAAACAAGCAGGTGCGCAGCTTTCCATCGGCGGTCAGACGAATTCGCGAACAGAAGCCACAGAAGGGTTGCGTCACCGGCGCGATCAGGCCAATTTGGCCGAGAGCGCCATCGGCAAAGCGATATTTTCGCGCGGTTTCGCTGCGTTCGTGTGCAATTTGCTCGAGCGGCCACAGGGCGTGAATGCGCCGGTGCACTTCCGCGGCCGGGACGACCATATTGCGGCTCCACTGCCGGTCCGCGTCTAACGGCATAAACTCGATAAAGCGCATGATGACGCCGCGCTCGCGCGCGAACGCGCCGAACGCTTCCACTTCGTCATCATTGATTCCGCGAACCAAGACCGCGTTCACCTTCGCCGGCGCGAGGCGCGAGTTCTGGGCGGCGTCGATGCTCTTCATCACCGTCGCAAAAGATTTGGTGCGCGTGATTTTCTCGAACTTCGCGGGATCGAGCGAATCCAGGCTGATGTTGATGCGGCGCAGGCCTGACTCGATAAGTCGTTCGCAGCGCTCCGCCAACAAATGGCCGTTGGTGGTCATGGAAAGATCTTCGACGCCCAGCTCATGCAGGCGCGCGATGTAGTCTTCCACGCCTTCGCGCACCAGCGGCTCGCCGCCGGTGATGCGAATTTTGCGAATGCCAAGCTGCAGGAAGATTCGAGCCAAACGGTCAAGCTCCGGCCAGGAGAGTATTTCGTCGTGATGGCGATAATTTTCGGGATCGGCCGAGCGGCAATAAAAACATCGAAAGTTGCAGCGGTCCGTGACCGAGATACGCAGGTCGGTAATCTGGCGGCCGAATTTGTCGTGCAGCTTCATCTCAGATGGAATGATGATTCCAAATCGTCGGTGCGTTACTGTCCAATGTGTGTCCCAAACATAAAAGCCCGAATCCAGCGTTGGAATCGGGCGTGAACGAAAAACCGCAGTTTTTCGTTTAAGGCTCCTTTCCAAGCGGGAGGCCCAGGCGTTTCCACCCGAACCCTGAGTCCCATTGCGTTCCACTGAGACGTCGCCCCTGCCGCCTTAGGATTTCTCTCCCGTAGGCGCCAAGGGTCGGAGTTTCAGTCAGTAGTCTAGTCCTCTAAGCCCATTCCTGCAATTGGCTGCCAGGCTCGTGCTGAAACCAACACTAAATTGCGGTATATTTCCGTTCTCCTCAAAATCGACAAACCAAACTAGACCGTTAAGGAGAGACAACCATGGACTCCGATTTCCTTAAAAAGCGAACGACCCGGCGCCAAATGCTACGAAACTCAGCCAAGGTTGCCGGTGCCAGTGTTTTGGCCCAGGTACTCCCAGCATCACTTCTGCGCGGCTCTCTCCTGGCCTATGCGCAGCAAGCTCCGCCAAGTGACCACGCGGCTGCCATGCGCGCTCAGATGGGTGCCGCTCCCATCCAATCGCAGAACCTCGCCGACAACGTGACCTTGCTGTCCGGACCCGGCGGGAATGTGGTCGTGCTCAACGGTCCCGACGGCAAGCTGGTGATCGACACATTCCTTTCGCCGGCCTGGCCGCGGCTCAAAGAAACTCTGAGCGGTTTGGGCGACGCACCTCTGAAATGGGTGATTGACACGCACTGGCATTTCGATCACACCGACAACAATGCCCCTCTCCACGCTGATGGCGCCACGGTCCTTGCGCACGAAAATACCAAGAAGCGCATGTCCGAGCCGCATGACCTTCCGGTTTTCAATTTCCATTTCGCGCCATCGCCCGAAGACGCTTTGCCGCAGCAAACGTTTGCCGCCAGCCACAAGCTGCAGCCCAACGGTGAGACTCTCATCTTGCAACACTTTGCTCCGGCTCACACCGATAGCGATATCTACATTCATTTGCAGCGGGCAAATGTCATCCACATGG
>Ga0307479_10004886_pt1 | contig 12322 bp, 6 predicted proteins | sample atmos_gasesECM4C_FD_203743 | JGI IMG/M metagenome (GOLD analysis project Ga0307479, IMG submission 203743) | Hardwood forest soil microbial communities from Morgan-Monroe State Forest, Indiana, United States - atmos_gasesECM4C_515 | ecosystem: Environmental > Terrestrial > Soil > Temperate...
AAAATCGAGGCATCCGCAATCTCCCAGGGGCGGCTTCCCCTCGGCACCGCGAGGAGGGACCTACTTCGGTGCCGAGATGGTATAGGCGAGGACGATTTGGGTCAAGCGATATTGGTATTTGGCATCGGTGTCGGCGATGTCAGCTTCGGTTTTTTGGAGTTCCGCCTGGCTGAATTCGACGATGGAGCCGAGACCGAGGTCATAGCGGGATTGCGCAAGGTCGAAGGCCAGACTGGCTTGTTCGCGTAGTTGCTGTGTGACGGAGAGGCGCTCATAAGCGCGGGCGGTGTCTTGCCAGGAAGTGCGCACGTCGCGGGCGATATTGTTTCGAAGGTCGGCGAGTCTTTGGCGATTTACTTCAGTCTGAAGATCAGCGGCATTGGCGCGCGCGTTGTAGAGAAAGCCACTGAAGATGGGGATGTTGATATTTAAGCCGACGGCGCCATACCAATTACGGATGTTATTGTCGCGAACGGGAGCTTCACCGACGACGCCGAGGGCGTTGACGGTGGGACGCCAAAGGTCATGCTCGGCGCTGCCGAACTTTTGCGCGGCTTGGACTTCGTCCTGAAGCGCGAGAACTTCGGGGCGCTGCTGCAGTCCTTGCTGAATAAGAGGGAGAACATCGGGCGCGGGGGCGGCGATGGCAGTTTGTTCCTCGATGAGTTGGAAATCCTGCTCATCCGGATAGCCAAGAATCGCGGAGAGTGCGGCGAGCGAAGTTTGATAGTTGTTATGCGCTTCCAGCAGCAAGAGCTTTCCGCGTGCCAGGTCAACCCTCGTGAAACTCAGATCGAGTTCGGACTTCAGCTTGGCATCGGTGAGCGCCTTGATCTTATCGACGAGGATTTGGCGGGAATCGACCGTTTGCAGCGCCACGGCCACCAACGCCTTGGTTTCCAACACATTGTAGAAAGCCTGGTCGACCGCCAGGATGATTTGGGCGATGGTGGCAGCGGCGTTTTGATCTTCGGCTTTGGCCTGATACTCGGAACTGGACAGCAGGTTCGTGGACCGGCCAAAGTCGGTGATCAACTGGCTGACGGCCGCGCCAGCCGCGGCGCGCGAGAAAAGAATCGAATTGTTGAGTCCACCGGCGGCGAGGCGGCTACCGGGATTGGCGTCTACTGCGGTGACGCTGAGATAGGCGTTGGGGAGCAGCGCCGAGCGAGCCTCCCGGACATACTGGCGCGCCGCCAGAGCGCGCAATTTTCCGATCGTGATTTGGGGATTGTTTTTCAAGGCAAGGGCTTCGGCTTGGGCCAACGTTAATTCCCTGCCAGCCGCGGCAGACAGAGCTGGAGCGGGAGTAGCCTGTGGACTGGCCGGCATCTGCGCGAGAAGCGGCGCGCAGAGCAAAACAGAAAGAATACTGGCAGCAAGAATATTGCGCATCACGCCTGCGCCTCCTGAGGACTCGCCTCTTTCCCACGGTGCACGATGAGGTAGGCCGCAGGCACGAGATAGACGGTTACTGCGACAGAAACCAGCAAGCCACCGATAATCGCCCGAGCCAGCGGAGCATATTGTTCGCTGCCAGCCTCGGTACCGAGAGCCATGGGGATCAAGCCGAGTAGGGTTGCCAGGGAAGTCATCAAAATAGGGCGAAGGCGCAGGCGAGCGGCAGTTGAAACGGCTTCCTTTATCGGCTTGCCTTCGTGATGGAGATGGCGGGCAAACTCGACGATCAAGATGCTGTTCGAGACGACGATTCCGACCATCATCACCAGTCCCATGAGGGACATGATGTTCAACGTCGTACCCGTCGCCAGCAGGAACAAGAGCACGCCGGCAAGGCCGGGAGGAATCGCCAAGAGGATGATGAAGGGATCCTTCCAAGAAGCGAACTGCGCGACCAGAATCAGATAGACCAGCACGATGGAAAGGATCAGGCCGATTCCAAAGCTCTTGAAGGAAGCGCGCATGCCCTGCACCGAGCCCCGCAGGTTCACGCGAACTCCTTCCGGCAACTGTGTGCCCTTGATAATGCGTTCGACCTGGCTTGTCAGCCGGCCGAGGTCTTCGCTCTTCGGCGATACGTAGACATCGATCACGCGAAACAATTGGTAGTGGTCAACTTCCGTGGGGGAAGGAATGGTGCTGACTTTCACCACGCTATCGAGGGAGGTGGGTTCGCTGCTTTTCCCCCCTCGCAAAGGAATCTGCTTCAGATCGGTCATGGTCCTGACCTGGTCTTCGGGATACTGAACGGCCAGCATGTAGGGGTTGCCGCTCTTCGGATCGACCCAGTAATTGGGGGCGATCATGCCGTTGGAAGTGAGGGCGGTGATGACGTTGTCGACGATTTCTTTTTGCGAGAGACCGAGGAGGCTGGCCTTTCCGCGGTCAACGTCGAGCTGCAGGGCAGGATAGTCGATATCCTGGGGAATGAGCACGTCGCTGACGTCACCGAGTGCGCGGACCGGCGCAGCGATTTTTGCCGCTGTGGCGTAAACGCTGCTGAGATCGTTGCCGCTAACTTGTATGTCGATGGGCGCGGGCAAGCCCAGATTGATCACCGCGTCCACTAGCCCGCCAGACTGAAAGTAAGTGCTGAGCTGAGGGAGCTGCTGGCTGAGCTGCTGGCGCACGCGCCGCATGTACTCGTAGCTGCCGACCTTGTGGCCCTCCTTGAGGCTTACCTGCACGAACGCGGTGTGCGAGGCCGAGTTTGGCGTGTAAATGGCCGAAAAATCGGTGGTGATGCCGATGTTCGAAACGATGATTTGGAGCTCGTTGGCTGGGACGACCTGGTGAACGATCTGTTCCACCTGTTTCACATAATTCTCGGTGAACTCGACGCGGGTTCCGGAGGGCGCCTTCAGATTGATCACGAATTGACCAGGATCAGTTCTGGGAAAGAAGGAGACCCCGAGAAAGGGATAGAGAGAAAAAGAAAGCAGTGCGACGCCGACGAGGCCGAGGACCGTGTTGACCGGTTTCAACAGCGAAGCCGCCAGTGTACGGTCGTATTTCTTCAGCATTCTCTCAAAGTAGGAATTGAATTTTTTGACCATCCAGCCGTGCGGCGAAGTGGAATGCTCCCCCGCTTTCTCACCCGCCTCATCTTTCTTGATGAGCTTGGCGCAATACAGCGGGACAACCGTCATGGCGACGAAGTAGGAAGCGAACAGAGAAAGAATCACGGCGGTGGCGAGAGCCATGAAAAGGAAACGGCTGACGCCATAGAGAAACACCACCGGAAAGAAAACGATGGCGGTGGTGATGGTGGCGGCAAGCACAGCCAGGGCGACTTCGTGCCCGCCTTTCTCCGCGGCGACTTCGGGAGCCTCTCCCATCTCGAGATGGCGGAAGATGTTTTCGAGCACGATGACGGAATTGTCGATCAAGCGCGAGAACGCCAGTGCGAGTCCGCCCAGCACCATGGTATTCACGGTGCCGCCACCGGCGCTGATGGCCAGAAATGCGGCAAGCGCGGAGAGCGGGATGGAGAGGAAGACCGCGAGGGTAGCGCGCATACTGCCGAGGAAAAGGAGAATCATCACCCCGGTCAGGACCAGTCCGATGGAGCCCTCACGGATCAGGTTGGCGATGGCCGTTTTGACAAAGAGAGACTGGTCAAAGACGACGCGAGTGATGAGTTGTTTCGGAATATCAACGAGGTGCTGCAAGGCTTCCTTGATGCCGTCCACCACCGCGATGGTATTGGTGTCCCCGCCCTGCTTCAGGATCGGCAAGTAAACCGAAGCCTGGCCGTCCACCCGCACGATGTTGGTCTGAATGGCGTTCGCATCGACGGCTTTGCCGACATCGCCCACGAGCACCGAGGATTGACCCACGGTTTTTAGCGGCATGCCGTTGATGAATTTGGCGGTGGGGGCCTGGCTGTTGGAGTAGAGGTTGTAATCGATTGGTCCGATCTTGACGTCGCCCGCGGGCAGAATAAGGTTGCTCTCGTTGACCGTGCGCACAACGTCCATGGGGCTCAACTGATTTGCTTCGAGCTTGAACGGATCAACGTACACCATAATCTGCCGGTAGCGGCCGCCGAAGGGCTGCGGAACCGAAGCGCCCGGAACGTTGGCAATCTGGTTTCGCACGTTGTACTGACCAATGTCGTGCAACTCGGTTTCGTTTAACCCCTGGCCTTTGAGGGTAATCAGGCAGACGGGTAAGCTGGAGGCATCGAATTTCAGCACTACCGGTGGCAGCGTGCCAGGGGGAAGACGGCGGAGGTCCGCCATCGCGAGGTTGGAAACAGTGCTGAGGTCGGCATCCGCGTTGGTGCCCGGTTGAAAGTAGATCTTGATGAGGCTCACGCCAGGCAGCGAGCGTGATTCGATGTGATCCACACCGCTGGCCAGGGTGAAAAACCGTTCGAAAGGATTGGTAATGTTCGTTTCGATTTGCTGAGGAGGCATGCCGGAATAAAAGGTAGCCACGACAACGACAGGGATGTTGATGGGAGGAAAAAGGTCAACCGGCATGCGCGCGAGGGTCACGGTGCCAACGATGGCCACCACGAGGCAGGCGACGATAATGAAAAAGGGATACTTAATCGAGAATCCGGACATCAGTTCTGTCCCCCGGTCTTTGAGGGGCCGGCCCCAATTTCCTTCGGTTGAATCTTCTGTCCATTGCGGAACTGGCTGCGGTTGCCGATAACCACGCGATCCTTGTCCGTTAGGCCGGAGAGCACTTCCACGCGGACGCTGTCCTCCAGTCCCAATTTCACGTGGCGTTCTTCGATGATGTTTTGAGCGTTGACGGCCAGCACGGTCGCATCTTCGCCATCGCGCGTTACCGACTCGAGCGGAACGGTGAGTGCATCTTTTTTTTCGCGGAGGGAAAGCTGGGTTTCCGCGTACATGCCGGGAATCAGGTGGCCGTCGCGGTTGTCAAAATCGATTTCCGTTTCCATGGTGCGGGTCTGCCGGTCCAGGGAATCCGCGAAACGCGAAACTTTGCCCACGAAATCCTGATTCAGCGCCTGCACGCGCGCTTTCACAGGGTCGCCCAGGTGAATTTGCGCGGCAACGGATTCGGGAACGGGGAGAACGAGGCGCAGCTTCGAAATTTCAGCTAGCCGAACGACCGGCACGGATTGCGCGCTGCTGGAAGTGCCGGCGGCGATGAGGGCTCCGGTATCGGCATAACGCGACGTAACCACGCCGGCGAACGGCGCCACGATGCGCGAATAATCCGAGAGGGCGGCGTACTGCTTTTGATTTGCTTCGGCTACTTGAAGCTGCTGCTGTGCGGCTGAGAGCGCGGCACTCGAACTGGAGACCTGGGCTTCGAATTCCAGGTCCTTCGCTTGTGAATCGTCAATCTCCTGCTGCGCGACCAAGCCGGCACGAGACTCCGCTGCCTGTTTCAATCGCGCGTAAGCGGAGTGGGCGACGGCGCGCGCCGCCAGGGCGCGTGCCAAGTCTCCTTCCGCGCGCCGGATTTCCTCCTTGGAACGCCTCACGGTGGCATCCGCGCCAGCCAGTTCCGCGGCCAGCTCGGGGATTTCCAGGACCGCGAGCGTCTGACCGGCCTTCACGTGGTCGCCAACATCGACGTAAATCACCTTGATGTAGCCGGCCACCTTAGCATGAACATCGACATCCTGAAATGGTTTGAACTCCCCGGCGATGGTCAGCGTGGTCCCCACGGTGCGGCGCTCGGTGTGTGCGACTGCCGCGACGGCTTCCGCCGAAGTGGCGAGCGGATGATTCTGATCATCAGCTTCGGTCGGGCCGCGCGCGATCCAGCGCCAGGCCAAGATCACGATCACCACGAGAACGGCAACAGCAATCCATAATCTTTTTCGTGTCATAACCTGTATCCGTGGCAGGCCGCGAAACCCGGCAAGATCTGACCTGGCGGGTTCTCCAGAAACCTGCATAATTTGTGATGAACCTGGCGCGCCGCCGGTTTCAACCGGCCGCGCAAACTATTCTGTTCAACGGAAGCGAAAAACGGCTAGAGAGCGGGTGGCGGCCTGCACCACAGGCTCGAGCCAAAAAATTGCTGCGGAGGAGAAACCACTTGTGGAAGGAATTCGAAGGCTTGAGAGGAGACATCGGGAAACGATGCGAGTGGCTCGACAACAGGAGTAGCATGCGCTGAAAGCTTGTCTCGTCCATCCGCGGGAGAGAAGTGCTGCAATTCCGAGGCACCTACCGTGGCGCGGTTACTGGCCGGATGGCGAACGTTCAAACTATTGGGTGAACTCGGTGCAGCCACGAAAGGGTTGTAAAGCAGGAAAAGGGCGAGGGAGAGACAGACCCAGGCGTGCCATCGCAGCACGGCCCGGCGCCTTGGAGAATAAGTGGATGAATACATCTCAACGCCTTTACGACGATAGTAGGAGTGCGCCGCGCGGTCAAGAGGATGCCTGGGGTGGTCGCAGGATTCAAAGAGGGAGGAGATGGGGACCGGAGCCAGGGGTGCACCGGTCCCCGAGGTAGGACTCTAGGTGAAGATCAAGCGCGCTCAGTCTCGCAGGCCGGGGTCACGTCCGAATGAAGGACATGTGAATTCTCCGTAATGGCGGAATCCCCGGCAGAAGACGGATCCATGTGCCCGGTCTGATCGGGCCGGACAGTGAAACCACGGCCGTGGCGAACGTCGAGACCGCGAACCCAGAAAATAATGTCCTCGGCAATGTTGGTGGCGTGGTCGGCGATGCGTTCGAGGTGGCGCGTGGCAAGAATAAATTGAAGGCCGGGGCCCACGAGCGCCGTCTCTTTTGTCATGCGCTGGAGGAGTTGTTCGAAAATGCGATCGCGGTATTGATCGACGACGTCGTCGCTTTCCAGAACCTGCGTGGCCATCTCCACGTTGCGGAAAATGAGCGCGCCGAGACTCTTGCTGACCATGGCGCGCACGGCGGAAGCCATCGGCGCCAGCTCTTCCGGAACCTGCACGCCCTGCATTTCGCGCAGGGAGACGACGCGCTCGGCGAGATTGACCGCGATGTCGCCAATGCGCTCGAGGTCATTGGTGATTTTCAAGGCGGCAACAATCAAGCGCATCTCATCGTCCGTGAACGCGCCTCGGCGGAGCAGGCGGATGGCATGTTCATCGATGACAATTTCCATCTCGTTGATGCGGGGCTCGAGGAGAAATACCTCGCCAGGGAGAGCCGACGTTTGGGGATTTTCCAGGCTGACAATGGCGTCCAGCGCGCGGTTCATGGCGCCTTCGACGGTGCGCGCCATGGAAACGAGATAGTTCACGAGCGTATCGTAGAGCACGGCTTCCGTGAGTCCGGCAGTTGCGCTCATTAGTCCCCTTTCGGAGCAGGGCCGGGAAACTCACACTCCCGCTCCTAAGCAAAATTCTGCCCTGGAAATGGTTACAGTTTGTTAACAAGAATGTGAAAATGCGGCAAAGACAGGGGTTAACGGGTTGGGAGTTTTCGCCTTGGCTCCGCCCTTTGGGCTAGCGCGCGGACCGCAGTGTGGTGCGCTCGGGGTCGAAGATGGGAACGGTAAAATGGAATTTTGAACCTTGGCCCACTTCGCTCTGGACCCAAATGCGGCCACCGTGAACCTCGACTAGATGCTTGGCGATGGAGAGCCCCAGGCCGGTGCCGCCGACTTCGCGCGAACGCGCGACATCAACGCGGTAGAAGCGCTCGAAGATGCGGGGTTGGTCCGCCCGCGGGATGCCGATCCCGGTATCGGAGACCGTGAAGGTCACTTCGGCGGCGTCCGCGGAAGCGCTGACGGTGATCTGGCCGCCGGCCGGAGTGTACTGCATGGCGTTATCCAGCAGATTTTGCAGAACTTCGGCGAGACGGCGGCGGTCGGCGGCGATGTCCGGCAAGCGCTGCGGCAGATTGACGGAGATCCGCAGATTTTTTTCGGCGGCGGGGCGCTGGGTGGTTTCGATGCAACTTTCGACGAATTGAGAAACGCTCAGGCGGCGAATCTCCAGTTCCAGCCGGTCGGCATCCATTTTCGAAAGCTTCAGCAGATCGTCGGTGAGCCGCGCGAGGCGCCGCGAGTGCTCGAGAATGATTTCGAGGAAGCGGAGACGATTTTGCGGATCGTCGATGGCGCCGGCGAGAAGCGTTTCCGCAAAACCTTGAATGGCGGTGAGCGGCGTTTTGAATTCGTGCGAAACGTTGGCCACGAAATCCCGGCGAACACGCTCGAGTTTGCGCAGCTCGGTGATGTCGTGCAGCACGATCACCGCGCCGGAGGTTTCCGCGGCGCGGACCGACGCCACGGTGACCGCAAAAAAATGCTGGCGCAGCGTGCCGGTTACGATTTCGGTTTCGACGCGGGGCTCCCCTTTCAAGACCTCGCGAACCGCCTCAATCAGCTCGGTCTGCCGGACCACTTCCACGAGCGCCCTTCCGGATTGCGGCGGCACATCCAAGCCCAGAATTTCCGCGAAACCTTGATTGGAGAAGAGCAGGCGCTCGAACGCATTCACGACGGCGACACCTTCCACCATGCTTCCGAGAATGGCGGAGGAAAGATTGCGCTCTTCGGTCAGCGTTCGAATGGTGCGGTCCAGCCGCGCCGCCGTTTCATTCAAAGATACCGCCAGCGCTTCCAGGCCATCGCCGGTGCGATCCGCCTCAATCGGGCGAAAATCGCCTTCCGCCACACGGAGGGAAAACTTTTCCAATCGTTCCACGCGGCCGGAGAAAGACTGCGAAATGAGCAATGAAGCGATTCCCGTAACGAGAAGCATGACGAGAGAAGCCAGCCAAAGCCGGCGGCGGAATTCCCAAAGCTCCTGGTCCACGGTCTGCAGCGGCAAGGCAAAACGTAAGACCACGGGTGGCCCGCCGGCAACCGCTAAGCGCACGGCGTAGTACAAGAGGTTGCTATCGACCGTGACGCTGTGGCGAATGGACTGCCCGTCGCCTTTTGCAAAAGCGTCGCGGATTTCGGGACGCCCGGCGTGGTTTTCCATCGTTGAGGGATCAGACTGCGAGTCCGCCAGCACCTGGCCATCGGCGGCGATCACCGTGACACGGACGTTGCCGGCCGACATTTTCGCCATCCAACTGCGAAGTCCTGTGGAGTCCACGGGTTGAGACGGAGCGAGCGATGAAGGCTCAGGAGGATTTGCCAGCGCGATGTGTGCGACAGCGGCGAGCTCTTCGAAACCGGCGCGCTCGTAGTCGCGCCTCAGGGCCCGCTCGGCGTAGAACTCGACGGGAAGCAGAACCGCGATCAGCAGGGCGAAAAAGGCAAAACCGAGTTTCCAGAAAAGATTAAGCCGCACGGGTTTCAAACAAATACCCAGCGCCCCGTACCGTTTTCAAATGCAGGGGGTTTTCCGGGTCGGATTCGATTTTTTCACGCAAGCGGCGAACGTACACGTCCACGCTGCGCGGGGTAACAAATCGATCCGTTCCCCAGACCGCATCGAGCAATTGATCGCGGGTAAAGACGCGGTTTGGGCGCGAAGCAAGGTAATAGAGCAGCCGGAATTCGAGCGTGCTGAGCGGTACGGGTTTCCCGGAATGGCTGACGCGATAGGACGCCGGATCGATCGCCAGCTTGCCGATCTCAATGGTGCGCGGCGCGTCGCTGGGCGGCTCGGCACGGCGGAGCAGCGCCTTGACGCGCGCGAGCAATTCGCGCGGACTGAAGGGCTTGGTCACGTAATCGTCGGCGCCCATCTCCAGCCCGACGACGCGGTCGGCTTCCTCGCCGCGCGCCGTGAGCATGAGAATGGGCAGACGATTGAGCGAATCATCCCGGCGAATCTCCCGGCAGATTTCCAGGCCGGAAAGTTTCGGGAGCATGAGATCGAGAAGCAGGAGATCGGGTGGCGTTTTTTTCAACGTGCTCAGGCCTGTGCTGCCGTCATGAGCAGAACTGACCTGAAAGCCTTCGTTGGCGAGATTGTAGCGGACCAGTTCGACGATATCGCGGTCGTCTTCGATGATAAGGATGCGCTTCATGCAGTTTGAGCGTACCGTACGCCGGCTTGGCGGCAGTGTACCGTAGGACGGCGATTTGCGATAGGCATTGGGAAGAGTCTGATCACTCGGGATTTGACGTAACACGGCTGATTGTCGCAGGTGCATGGCCCATTATGATAACGCAGGGCTTACATCGATGTGAATGTAGTGTTAAAGCCGAGGAGTCTAATCGCTGCCAGAAGTTGTGAAGGCAAGCGCGAGGAGCGTCTTTTGCTCCAATTCATGGGCCTTGGCGGAGCCGGTGGCCGGGCTGGCGCTGGCCGAGCGTTTGACCGAGCGGAAGTTGAGCCCCCTGGCCTTTGCGATGCGTTCGAATCGCGGCAAGATATAACCTGCCGCTCCCATGTTGCCGGGCTCTTCCTGAACCCAGACAATCTCCCTAGCGTTGGGGTGCTCGTCGATGGCGGCTGCAATTTCCGTGCGCGGCAACGGGTAGAGCTGGTCGAGAAAGAAAATGGCGGTGTTCGTGTCCGCACGGCGGCGGCGTTCGCCGCGCAACTCGTGCCCGACCTTTCCGCTGGCGACCAGGATGCGGCGTGCGTCCTGCACTTCGCGGTCGGGAACCAGGGGCAGGAAACGCGGCTTCGTAAATTCCTCGATGTTTGAACTGGCGTCAGGATGGCGCAGCATGCTCTTGGGCGTGAAGACGATGAGCGGCTTGCGCCACAGGCGGCGCGCCTGCCGGCGCAGCAGGTGGAAATACTGCGCGGCGGTCGAAGGCTGGCAGATCTGCATGTTATCTTCAGCGGCGAGTTGCATGAAGCGCTCCAGGCGCGCGCTGGAATGCTCCGGCCCCTGGCCCTCGTACCCGTGTGGCAGGAGCATCACGATTCCGGCCGGCAAATTCCATTTATCTTCACCCGCGCTGATGAACTGGTCGATGATCACCTGCGCGCCATTGGCAAAATCCCCGAACTGCGCTTCCCACAAAACGAGCGCCTCGGGATAGTCGCGGCTGAACCCGTATTCGAAACCGAGGCAGCCGGCCTCCGATAGAGAAGAGTTGTGAATCTCGCAGAAGGCCTGTTGCTTGGAAAGATGCGAGAGTGTCAGGTAGTTGTGCTCCGTTTTCGTATCAATGAGCACGGAGTGGCGCTGGCTGAACGTGCCGCGCTCCGTATCCTGCCCTGTGAGGCGCACGGGATTGCCCTCGAGAAGTATGGCGCCGAACGCCAGCATTTCGGCAAAACCATAATCGACGGCACGCTTGCCATGCCCCATTTCCGCGCGCTGCTCGAGAAGCTTCGCGATTTTCGGATGGAGGTGAAATCCCTCAGGCACGCGAACGAGGCCGTCGGTGATTTCCGCGAGTTTTTCTTGGGGGAGCCCGGTATCGACCTCATATTCAGGTTTGTAGCGGCCGTGCTGATAGGGCGCCCAGTATTCCGGTAGCTTTCGAAGATGCGGGATTTTTTTCAGCGTGCGCGCCTTGGCCTGTTCTTCTTCGTATTCCTTGCGGACTCCGTCAACCATTAGGGACGAGTCGATTCCGGTGTGCTCCGCGTAAATTTTCCAGAGCGGAGCATGATTCTTGATGCGCTCGTAGAGGAGCGGCTGGGTGATCGTCGGATCGTCGACTTCGCTGTGTCCGTGACGGCGGTAACCGATGATATCCACGACGACGTCGCTGCCGAAGGTGGCGCGATATTCCGTGGCAAGTTTTCCGATGCGCACGACGGCGTCGGGATCTTCGGCGTTGACATGGAAGATGGGCACGGATTGCCGTTTGGCGATATCGGAAGCGAAGCGCGAGGAATGCTCCTGCGCGGGCTTGGTAGTAAAGCCGATCAAGTTGTTCACGATGATGTGAATGGTGCCGCCGACGGTGTAGGCCTTGAGATCCGCGAGATTCAGCGTCTCCGCCCAGATGCCCTGGCCCGCGAAGGCCGCGTCGCCATGCATCACGATGGGGACGACTTTATTTTGAGTTTCCCGCGAACGGTCGACGTAGGGGCCGCGCAAACCGTAGCGCGTTTGCTTCGCGCGCACCCGGCCCACGGCGACCGGATCGACAGCTTCCAGATGGCTTGGATTCGAAACAAGATGGATGCCGATCTCTTTGCCGGTGCTTGTGACGTAGGTGCCTGTCGCGCCCACATGATACTTCACGTCGCCCGCGCCGAGAACGCTGCGAGGATCGACGTCTTCAAAGCCAGCAACCACTTCGTGCGGCGTCTTGCACGCCGCGTGGACCATTACGTTCAGGCGGCCGCGGTGACTCATGGCCATGATGGATTCGAGCGCGCCGTGCTCGCCCGCGGTGTCCAGGATGGAATCAAGCAGCGGAATGAGCGCGGTGACGCCTTCGAGCGAGAAGCGCTTGGTGCCGAGATAGCGCGCCTGCAAAACCTGTTCGAAAAGATCGGCGCGAATCAGGCGCTCGAGGATTTTGTGCTGATCGACTTGGCCGGCCGG
>Ga0307479_10004887_pt1 | contig 12319 bp, 10 predicted proteins | sample atmos_gasesECM4C_FD_203743 | JGI IMG/M metagenome (GOLD analysis project Ga0307479, IMG submission 203743) | Hardwood forest soil microbial communities from Morgan-Monroe State Forest, Indiana, United States - atmos_gasesECM4C_515 | ecosystem: Environmental > Terrestrial > Soil > Temperate...
CAAATCGATATCGGTGGCGGCGTTGAACCGGTGCCAATCCCACTTCGGATCCTTGAATACGAGGTACTGAAACGTTTCCGTCGAATACCTGATCGGCTCAGGACCGGCCAAAATTGCCCAGCCCAACTCTGATCCTGGTTGGAGCAACGCTGGCATAACTTCAGCGCCAGTTTTCGGATTTGTTATCGGAGAATATAGTGCTCTGGCCGTCTCCACCTGTGCCGGGGTTAGGCAGTTTGGACCATCTGCACCTTTGCAAACGAGCACCTTCGGGTCGAAGTGACAGACGCTGGGATTTTCTATAACGCCGTCCTTCACCCCATCGAGCGCATCGCACGCCTTCAGGACGGCTTCATGAACCAATTCATATTTATCAGGCGGGATGTAACTGTCCTCGCTCCGGTGGGCGACCACGTTGATGACCATTCGGGCGACAAGGAGACGCATCCAATTAATCCCAGAGGCTCCGGCCACTATCCCGTCGAAGTCAGATGGGTATTTCGCCGCCTCCGTGATGGCTTGCCGTCCGCCCTGGGAGCAGCCGTTCCAAAACGAGAGGTTTGGTGCGCTGCCATAATATGCGTTGACGATTGCCTTCGCCTGCACAGTCATGTCGTGAACGGCGCGATCAGCGAAGTCGATGACTTTCTCCGGGTGACCGAGTGCAAATGCCGCCGTGTTCCCTTGATGGCCGGTATCCGTGCTCGCGGCTGCGTAGCCGTTCCTCACGGCCGCCGCCAGCGCGGCATAACTGATAACTCCGGCAAAGCCACCGTTGCCGACTGCTTGAAACTTCCCGTTCCACCCGGAGATTGGCAACCAGACTTCGACCTTGATGTCGGAGTCGGTTGAGGGCGTGAGAGTCGTCGCCACACGGCAGAAGGCCGGCAGAGTCGAAAATTGCGAAGCGGCGGCGGAGCCCGCCGGAATCGGAAGCCTGAAAGCGCCAGCCGCGACAGTACTCGCCGATGTGATCGTGGTGTCCGGCAGTTTGAGTGCGGCGAGACTTTCGCACGAAGCCGCGAGAACCGACGATTCCGCGAGGCAAAACATCGCGAATGTCACAAACATTAGAATCTTTCTAGCAGCCATGATTCCTCCTCCTACCCAAATAGCTAACATGGGCCTCACCTTTGAACTGAAACTGCACGCCTGAACGGAAACTGCACGCCGAAAGCCTTCAGAAAATCGCCAGCGGATTTAGCGGTGATCCTGTTCCCTTATCGATCCGCAGGGGCGCAGCCATGAACAGAAACTCGTAACGATTCAGCCGCCTCGCCTGCTCGACGGCTCTCTCGAAATCCAGATTGTCAAAAATGTCCACGCCAATGGCGACGAGAGCCAGTCGATGGAGCGGGTTTGTGACTGTCGGTGGAAGGCCCGTAGGCGAGACGTCGTTGGGTCCATCGCCTCCGATGAAGGAAACGCCGCGTTCCTTAAGGAAGTAAGCGACATCCGCGTGATAACCGGCGAACCCAGCGGTATTCGGCCAGGGTCCTAGTGCGGCGCGCCGCTTCCAACGGCCTGTATAGAGAAGTATGACGTCGCCAGCGGACACTTTCACGCGCTCCAACTTTTCCAGGGCCTCAAGATCTTCCCGGTGGATGGCCGTTCCCGGATCGACCCATCCCTGAGGAGTGGCCTTTCCCGACAGGCGCGTCGCATCGAAAAGGATCGCGCGCGTGACAACACCGTCCTTCAACGCATTGATGCTGCCTTTCGGGCAACCGCCTGTGGCCGTGATATCTTCCATCGAAACGCCGTTGTATCCCTTGCCGTCCACCATCATGTGACAATCCAGGGCATCCAAATGGCTGTGAGCCACGCCATGGTACGTGCCCGTATATTGATACGTGTCCGTGGTGCCTGTCGGAGCGACGTTGCCGAGAGTGCGCTGGAGAACGTTCGGCGCATCCACAGCTTTTTCCTGAACGACGTCGTGGGCCAGTGAAATCGTCAGGCCCTCCTTGGCCAAAGCCAGGGCCTGCTTCCGTTTCGCGGGCGTAATGAGATTGGCTGCGCCAAGTTCGTCGTTATTTCCCCATCGCCCCCAGTTTGAGAGTTCCTTCAATGCGCGGCGGAAGTCCGCTTCGCTGGTAATAGTCGGGCGTGGGTTGCTGGGGCCCTGTGTATAAGCTAGGGAAACCCCAACGACCAACACAATACTGCTTAATCCGATGACTAGAGCTCTCATGGTTACTCCTCGCAGTGAACGGGGCACTTCGGTAGAGAGTATAGCCCTGGAAGGAGACGAGCAGGTGGCGCACAGTGAGATGTGGCGATGAGTAAGAGTGTGCGGACTAGGCTTGGCGCACAGCTGGAACGGTTGGGGAAAACAGGTAGCAGCAGGGCCTTTCAAAAATCCCTACGGAATCGGCGGCAAGTGATTGATTTTCGGTGGGCTGGTCGCAACTGATTCGAGCGGGTTAGTAAGCGGGAAGCGTGGCATGCAGCAGCGAACTGATTTCCTCTACCCTCTAATCTGCCTCGACCGGTTGACGACGGTGCGGCGGATCATCTGCTGAACGTGACTATGCCCAAGGTCTGTCTTCACTCAACGGCGGGCAGGATGGTCGACCTTTCGGAATTGAGTGCGCCAAGAACGGCGATTTACTGCTACCCGATGACCGGAGTGCCGGGAAAGCCGCTGCCCGAAGGATGGGACGCAATCCCAGGTGCGCGCGGGTGCACCCCACAGACGTGCAGCTTCCGCGATCTTCCAGGACCTGTCGCGGCTCAGGGCCGACGTGTTCGACATTAGCACTCAGACGACTGAATATCAGCGTGAGATGGCCGACTGCCTTCACCTTCCATTCGAAATCCTCAGCGACGATAAATTCGAGCTATGCGACGCGTTACGCCTACCGACATTTGAAGTGGATGGGGTGCGACCCGTGAAACGAGTAACGATGATTGTCCGAGGTGGACGAATAGAGCACGTCTTTTATCCAGTGTTTCCGCCAAACGAGAGCGCCGATCAAGTCGTACGTTGGCTCCAGGATCATCCAATTCAAACTCACCCGCTACCTCACAGTCGGACGACTTGAACGTCCTGCGATTAGGAGTTATAAGAGCGACACCATATGACTCCTGCACAAGAGGAAGCACATGCCCACAAAACGAAGTTTCGCAGCGAAAAAGGCGGCTCTGACGCGGAAATTGAGGTCAGCTGGCAAGAAGGCAACCTCCATTCCAGAGGCCGATCTATCCAGACTGTGGGAAGAACACACAACCCATGAGTTCGTGACACGTGACCCCGAGGCGACGCTGGCCACCATGGTAGAGGATGCCTATGTAAACCACGTGCCGGTGATGACCGGAGGGTTTGGGAAAAGGGCTTTGCGGGCTTTCTATTCGCGTGACTTTATTCCTGGTATGCCGCCCGACACTACACTTACACCTGTTTCACGCACCGTCGGTGGAAACCAGCTTGTTGATGAGATGATCTTCTCTTTCACGCACACACAAGAGATTCCTTGGATGCTGCCTGGCATTCCTCCCACCAATCGTCGCGTTGAAGTTCCGTTGGTTGCCATCGTGCGATTCCGAGAGGGCAAGCTCGCGCACGAGCACATCTATTGGGACCAGGCTTCGGTTCTCAAGCAAATCGGGCTCCTCACAGAGCCAGTGTTGCCGGTTTTTGGTGCAGAAACCGCCCGCAAAGTGGTCGATCCGCAGTTCGACTACAGAAGGTCCTGATCGTTCCAACAGCTTTCTGACCTCGTCCAAGCGCAAATCACCACTAGGCGGGCGACCAACAAGATCGAGCCAGCTTCTTTCATCCATCCCTGAGGTCTCGATGTTATGGCAGCGCTGCCCCGTTGTAACTCGTAGTTATGACAGGAGGCGCTAAAAGCTAGGGAAGGGGACGAGCGGTGCCCCTAGCCTGTCGGTTGTGTGTAAGGGTAACTAGGCTATCGCAGCGGTAGTCAAACGGAACTCGCAATTCTTACAACGATTTGAGGCGCGGAAAGGCAAGGGGCTCCCGGCTCACAGCATTTGCCCTTTTGTGAAGGACCAAGCTATCGCAGCGGTGGGCAAGCTCGGCCGGCCGCGAAAGGGCGTGGATACCGCGACAGTCACAAGACTGCACAGCCAGGGTAAGTAATAGACAGTCGCCCGCGGACCCGTGTTGTTCTACTTCTTGTTGCCGTCCGATTCCTTTTCCTTGAGGGCCTTGTACTGCTCCACTTCCTGATTGTTCGTGCAGAAATATTCCAACAAGTCTTCGTGGCCGAGCGTCCAGACACGCGGGGCGGAGGTCCAGGGCTTGGTCAATACCTTGGGGTCCTCGATAGTCACCTGCACGGTGAGATAATTCAGCGACGGGCGCTTGACGCGCTCGATCACGTGTTCCTCATCGCTATGGAACCAACCGGTAAAGTTGTTCCACGTGCGCTCATCGATGGAGATCACGTCGATCACCAAGGTATCGCCATCCCAGTGGCCCACTTCATCCCCGTCGAATGCGGGATCAGGATCGGGATTGTGCGCACGGCCGTCGGTGTGGACTACACGGAAGTTATTGTTCAGCTCATCCAACTGAACGAACAAACCAGGAGTTTGCACGATCTCAAAGGGGTAGGGATTGATCAGAAACATGCCGGGAACACCGCGCGGCATGCAATTTACCGATGCACGCCCCAGCTCGTAATCCGTTTGTGTCATGGCCTTGATCTTCGCGGCCGCCCATGGCTGGAACGGAGGAGGCTCTTCCGGGGTCACTTTAGGATCGAATTGCCTGCGCAGCGCAGGGCTATCCGTGTGGCCTCCCGCCCTTCCCCCAAACCAGACACCAGAGAGATCGGGATGGCCATCCGCGGTGCGCGGCGCTGGCCCACCCTCCGGGACCGGTTGTTGCTTAGACTTGGCAGGTTGCGAACTATTTCCTTCTTGCGCCGCAAGTGCAAAAGCCATGCTCAAAATTCCAAGAACGGCTAGGACAGCGGTCAGGTAACAACTCAAGCGTCCCTTCATGTGATTCCTCCTCAGCGCCGATAAATCAGACCCAAGCCGACTTCACTCTTCCTTAAACCGCCCCTCTACATCTTGTCCGATTCTGTGGACTTGGCCGTCCGGCAACTTGATCGTTTCGGCCGCGGCCCGGTTCTTCGCGCCATTCTTGGACAGGCACGCCCTGACCGTAACGGTCTTTCCTACGGCGTTCTCGAAATCGCGCCTCGACGTTCCGCTCCTCTTTAGAGCGGGTACAGAAATCGTTTCGAAACTCCAGGAGTTTACGGCGCCCCTCGCGTCTTTCACGTCCATGTGAAAATAGCCGTGCGGGTTATCCCACTCGAAAGCGGTGAACGTGCCGGTGAGATCGGTGCACTTATTGGCATCGAACTCCGCCGCGAAAGCGTGATGCGCGGGCGCGGGTTTTGCCGCAAACAGGACAACAAGAACGACCACTACAACACCGTAGAGCTTGTATCGCATCAATCTCTCCTTGAAACGAAAAACTGCCGGGGGGCCTGTGTTACGTTTCCTGTTGGACGTGGATCTTACTACGCTAGTGTCGAAATTCATATCCAACTTACTAGGAGTGATGGCATCGACTTGTCGCCGGAAGCGGCTTTTAGGCTAGCCGCTCATTCGCCCACAATCTCCGCGCACGCTTTCCAAACGCTAGTAAACCGGACGTATGTACCCTCTTCTTACGTATTCTGAAAGCCCCTCCGAGCAGACTGCGGCAACTGACTGATCTACAGTTTCGAACTTGGCGTGTTTTCGCATTCGGAAATGAGTGGTTTTTGAACAGCGTCTCGTCCGGGGCGACCTGTCAAATGTGGCAAAAGTAATTTTTGGAGAGCACGCGAGCGGCTGAAAGGTATAGTTGCGGGACACAGGGTCCGCGCAGATGTAAAATGCCGTGCCGAAGACATCCAGGGGGTGGTCGTGAACGCCACGGACCTACAACGATACAAGCGCTTGCTGCGAAGCTCGATGAGTTATCGGCTGCGCATGCCAACGTTTCTTTCCTTGCGCCAGGAGCTGGAGGGCCGATTGGGGATCTTGTCGATCAAGCGAACTCCGACGCCGAAGCAGACCCGCAGATCCGCCTGCACCAAAGCGACGGTCATCTGTTGCGGGCGATTGAGGACGCGTTAGCCCGGATCGAGGACCGGTTTGGCGTGTGCGAGATGTGCAGCTCTCCCGTCTCCAAGGCGCGGCTGGAAGCCGTGCCGTGGACGCGCCTGTGCCGCGACTGCAAGGAACGCGAGCAGTCAGCCGCTTGAGAACAATGTTAACGCTGCAAATTCATGCGGCGGATCAGGTCTGCGAAGTACGGGTCGGAGTGCACGAGCTAGGTGTGTGGAACATCCGAATCTCGAAGGGCCTTGAACGGAATCCGTGTAAGTTACTGTGCTGCTTCTTTCGCGGCGGCTTCCGCCTCGGCCACGCGAGCCCCACGGAGGGTATTCGCCAACCCATAATTCGCTTCATGGCAGGCGTACTCGTAGAGTTGGCCCGAGAGCCTCTTGATGGGCACTTCTCCCGACCATGGTTTAGTCCACATCCCCGGATCTTCCACCGTGAACTCGTATAGAATCGTCTCTTCGTCGGTGCGCCTGATGCGTTCAATCACGTGCAGGTTCTGGGCTCCAGGGAAAGGATTCAGATCCGTGAAATTGGTGGTGTCGACCACCAGCGTGTTACCTTCCCAATGGCCGACTGAGTCTCCCATCCACTGGCGGATACTTTTCGGTATATGCGGACGGCCGTCCGTGGGAACGATACGCACGTCGTGGATCTCCTCGGCTTCCATGGCAACGTATCCGGGACCTTGTACGATCTGTAGATTGCTGTTGTAGCGGGTGGGAAGCAAGGGCGGTCCCCCGCTCGGCCGGGCAATACACCGCGCGGCCAACGGCCGGTTCTCGGGGCCATCGAATTCATGCCCCTTTTCCTTAGCCGAGATCTCGGCGAGTCTCTTTCGGGCTTGCGGCGTCAAGGGAGGGATGGTTCCTTCCGGCCCCACAATCAGTGACGTTCGCCGGTTCCAGGCAACCTTGGACTGAAGCCAGTCCAGCCCGAACTGGGCGTGATCGTAATGCACATTCTCCGCGGGTGCGCCTTCTACGCCTGAATGGTTAGCGGGCGGCTCGCCCTCCACATCATCCAGAGCAAGGCGATCGCGTTCCCGCTGTTGAAGCTGCGCCAGTTCCGCTTCCGTATAATATTCTTTCGCGGCGAGCTCCTTGGGGCGCTGCAAGGGCGTAACGCTGTTGTTGGTCCATACTCCCTGAAGGTCGGGCTGGCCATCCGGCGTCCGCGGCATTGTCCAGGCCTTCTTGGGCGTCGCCGGTTTGGTGGCCGTCTCTGCGGCGGCACCCGATTGTGCCTGCTGTGCTTGCGCCGCGACGAATGCCGGTGCACACACGACGGCCGCCATCATTACCGCAAGAGTGCCTAATGAGAACAGGAACCGATTTCTCATCTGAACCTCCTCGACTTGTCTGCTGGAGCCCTTTAAATCGACTATAACTCTTTTTCTCCACGAACTCCATCCGCACACAGCAGCACTTGTGGGCCAGTTTCCGTTAAGAGGAGCGAGCTCAACAGGTCGATGCAACACCACCTAATGTGGCTGCCCAGCTTCTCGCATCCTCCAGCCTTGCCCCAGAACCCAACCCGACGAATCTCATCTGTGACTTGATTGATTGCCCCATCGGAGCGGGTCTTTTGTGAGAGTGAGGGAGTTCGATGATTCAAGGTCTGTGCACTGCTGCCGAAGGAGGAAGACCTTCTCGAAAAAGTGCAGCAGCGCCTTGGGTCAGTGCATGCACATCATTGACTCGGTATGGAGAAGGATTACGAGCACAGATTTAATCGCGAGATCAACTTTTTTCATCCTGACAAACAGTATTCGGCACAGTCTATTTTCACCCACGCTTTGAAGTTGACGGGTTTGTACCGGCTCGGAACCAGGAACGCAGAACGCAGACACGTACGACGTAATCGCGGCAACGCGGCATGCACTCCCTCGCCAATCACCAGTCGAGGCGCCGGAGGCCAGAGACGAGATCGAAGTGCCGGTCCCGGCTCAGGAGAGGCAGAGAATGTTGGCGGCAGAGCGCGGCGACCCATAGATCGTTGACGGGAATGGGCCTGCCCGTCTTTTTCAACTCCATGCCGATGGCTGCGTAAGAGTGAGTGGTCTCCTCGTCGATGTCCAGAACCAACACCGCAGCAATCCATTGGCGGAGCCAACTCTCATAGCTTGCCTTCTGGCGGGACTGAGCGATGCCAAGCCGATACTCGCCCAAGACAATCACAGGAACAGCGAGTCGTTCGGCACGGGCAACAAGTTCGATGATCGAATCCTCGCCGTCGGCGACAGCGGACAGCGCATTCGTATCCAAAATCAACGCCACATCTCCGCATCGATTTTCTCGGAATCCTCCTCGATGAGGCGGTTGATGCGAACGGTCTCCTTATGCAAATGCTTCAGCTTGCCCACATGTTTCAGCCAAGGTCGTTCGCCGGCCTTAGTCTCGGCTGCCACTTTGTCCTTGACCGCTTCGGTGACAAACGCACGCAGCGGAATCCCGCGCGCGGCAGCCGCTGACTTGGCGCGGCGAAATACAGCATCGGGAATTTCTAGCGTGGTCTTCATGAAGCGATGCTCCCATATTTATGGGAGCCCGTCAATCAGTGGCCTTCGGCTGCTAAAGCGTTATTGTCAGCCGTCAGAAACTTCAGAAGCGTTGGACTACTATGCCACATACGGACGCATTCATTCGCGCAGCGCAACAAAGGAACCGCCACTGGTCCGTTCCTTTGCCTGGGTGCGCAATATTGTTCCTGGTGGGCGCGGGTCTTGAACGTCACATCTACGCCGTCTGCCCATCTGCATGTGCTCGGGTTTCACAATCTTGAGGGAAGAATGGACTAATTCCGCGATGTTATCCTTCCGCTGCCGAGCATCCTCCTTCCTCCGTGCACGACTAGTCGGCACAGAAGTAAGCATCGTCGGCAGTGATTTCTCAGGCCGTTAGCATTCACATGTCCTTCGATTGGGGTGATTACGCTCCGCTAACCGCTCCTTCAGGCCAGCGCAGTAACCGTTTTACTTGCCGCAACCGTGGCTAGACTGCTCAAACAGATCAAAAAGCCGGCTTGCGTTCGGGCCTGTGAGGGTGTCCAACCGGTGGGGCTGTCCTTTTTCAACGGTATAGGCCGCAGTGATCCCTTTGGCTCGAAACTCCGCCGCTTGCTTCTGCATCAGCGGCTGCCACCCCATTGGATCCAATTCCCCGACGAACATGTTGATGCACATTTTGGAGATCGCCTGGATGTGAGCTGGAGTTTCCTCCCACAGATAGCCTGGGAACGCCGTGATCGACAGGAAGTAATCAGGATTCAGCGAGGCCACGTGAAATGAGGCAATGCCGCCATTCGATGGCCCCGCAATGTGAAACTTATTGTCCCGAATTTTGTAATCGGCCAGAATCCGTTTCAAGAACTCAGGGAAGATGCGCTCCCCACCCTCAAAGAACAACTGATCGTTCGGCGCGGCGGGGACCACGACGATATAGCCACGCTTCTCTGCCTCATCCCGGAAATTCCTTGCGATAACGTTATCGACTACGTTCATGGTCTGCGGTCCGCCGCCAAATCCGAGAACTCCGGGATAGGCTTTGCTCGGATCGTAGTTCTTTGGGAGCACGACCTTGTAATGGACGGTGGTTCCTCCGATGCTCATGGCCTTGTCGAGAACATCGGCTTTCACCGGAACGGTCGCTGCGATCGCGAGGACCGCCATGAGGAACAAGATTGCCGAGCGGTGTTGTCTCATATGGTTCCTCCTCGCTGGCCCTGTCGAGCTAAGAAGCCCAACGCCAGGACTTAGTAGGTCGGGCCAAGAGTGTGACGTCATTCTCATCGTTGTTGGTTCGGAAGCTATCAGGGGACCGGCACCTCTATATAGCGGAACGGCGTTTCGACGTCCCTGTACCAATGGATTGTGTCCGGAGGAACAATATAGACGTCCCCCCTGCTTATGCGATGGGATTGCCCACCTTGGATTAATTCGCCGTCAAACTTGTCAGACGCAGTCGCCTTCGCCGCGCCGCCGATGACAAGAGTTGCAGCCCCACTCACGACATACACGACGGCGGTAAAGCCCTCGTGGCTGCACCCTTCGGGTTTGCAGGCAGACTTCACAGATTCCCGACTGTACGTATCCACATTGTAGGTCCCTACGCTGGATGTATGGTTCCATAGTAAGTTGCTGCCATCATTGGCGAGTGCTTTGTTAAAAGAGGCGTCCAATTTGTCGTGATCGAAAACGGTAACAACTCCGCGATATGATTTTTCCTGGGCGGTTGATTTGGCGTGCCAGAGCGCACCGATCACAACAATTACACAACCTATCAAGATGGGCTTTCGCATTTTCAACATAGTTTCATCCCCTCCCATTAAGGATTTGTGCCTGTAAAGGGTAGACCCATTCCGCATTAGGGACGGGGTGCCTCGATACGGGTCACCAGATAGGTAATGGTTCCTTCGAGCTTGCTAAACCTATGCGGCACCCCCGGAGGAATCACGACTACATCGCCCGGCCCCATCCGGCGACTCTCACCACCCTGAATGGTGCCTCTGGCGCTGGGGCCAGCGGCTTCTGAAGTGAGATCCACGGGTTGCCCGTCCATCAGCGTGCCTCCGGTCTCAAACACCCCAGCACCCGTGAGTATTTGATAGACCTCCGTCACCCTGTCGTGCACGAGGGCGCTATCGGCGGTCCTATTCGGTATCCGCCGGAGGACAACGATAGTAACTTTGTACGCCCCCGTGTCGACTGTCTTGATCGGTTTGTCATATGTCGTGCTGGTCGGTGGCATTTGCTGCAGAGCAGCGTCAATTTCAGCAGTCGTAACGTAGGTTGCCGCGGTGGCGTTCGTGGCTGGTTCGGCAAACAGCGATCTAAGACCTGAACACCAGATCAGTGCGGCAGCGACCACGAGGGCCGCGCGCAAATATAGTCCTGTCATGAAACGACTACGCCTCATCTGCATTGAGGAACCTCCAACCGTTTTGAATTACCGAAACTCGTGTAATCCTACGCCGATCAATCCTGGGACAAATGTAATTAGGTCCCGAAAAAGTGTTTCGATAAGGTCGTGGGCGCCCCTCAGCCGAGTGGACTTGGTTCCCGAATCCCTCAGTCGAGCGGTTCCACTTTGATGACAGAGGCACCATGGTCATTGCCAATCCAGAACGTGACTGGCGTCGTAGAATTGTCAACAAAAACCCTTCGGATGTTCGTAGACCTCGGGAGCAGGTAGTCGATCATTTGGCCGGACTGTGGATCGAGCCGCGTCACACGATCCGTAAGCATTGATCCGGCCCATGCTTCGCCGTTCTTATCCTCAACCACGTCGTAGGGCAAGGCCCACGGCGTTGGTGGCACCCACTCCTGGAATTGTTGCGTCTTCGTGTCGAACATCCCAATCCGGTTGCCTCGATATTCGCCGAACCACAAGCGGCCCTGTGAGCCCATCGAACCCCGGCGGGGAGCTGAATTGAGGGTCGGCGTCTTGTAGAGCGTGATTTTACCGGTCTTCGCATCTATCTTTCCAATCTGATCGGCGCCGAAAACTGTAAAGTAAGCATTGTTTTGAGAGTCCGAAATCACGTCGTAGATGTTCGGGCTGGGCGCGGGAAACGGCTGCCACACCTCAAATTTGCCAGTCGCAAGATCCAAACGGCGGAGACTATATGTCCCGGCATCTTGTACCCACACCTTCCCATCTACTTTGGAATGCGTCGGGGCTGTCTGATTAATCTGCGTATAGTCCTTGTTGTCTTCTGGAGGAAGACTCCAGGTTTGGAATTTCTCAGTCTTCCTGTCGAATTCCGCCGCGGCGCCCTGATACATCATGCCAACCCACAAGTTTCCAGCATCGTCAGTACGCAAACTTAGGCTACCGATTGGGGACCCAGGTTTAAGCAAAGGCAATGGATATTCCTTTACTTTGCCAGTTTTTGAATCGAGTCTTCCCAGGATCTGTTCCCCGAAGCTGTCGTACCAAACCGTTCCGTCCGAATCCATAATCACGTCATGTGGCTGTCTCGTTGGCTTCGGCAGATCGTATTCGGTAATGATGACGCTCGTAGCTCGACCTGTAGGGCGAGGAAACGTTTTGAGCGAATACGTCCAATTGAGCCCCTTGCTTAGGTTGATGCTGCTCATAAATTCACCCAATGCTTGCAGCTCGACATTCTGGCGACTCAGCGCCTCCTCGCCTCGGTCTTGTTGAACCGCAAGCCGGTCTGCAAGACGCCTCTGAGGGACCTCCGGGATGCTCTGATT
>Ga0307479_10004889_pt1 | contig 12317 bp, 11 predicted proteins | sample atmos_gasesECM4C_FD_203743 | JGI IMG/M metagenome (GOLD analysis project Ga0307479, IMG submission 203743) | Hardwood forest soil microbial communities from Morgan-Monroe State Forest, Indiana, United States - atmos_gasesECM4C_515 | ecosystem: Environmental > Terrestrial > Soil > Temperate...
GCTGGCGAAAGAAGCGAAAGGCAATGCCCGCGAGGACACCGCGGCATGGATCAAGGTCTACGATGGAAAACGCAAGGATGTCCTAGCCAGAATGGAACGAATCGAGGACGAAGCGCACCGAGCTGGCGTGCTCCCGGGCGACCTGCGCGAGTGAGTCAGCGCCTCGCGGCAAATAGCCCGAGTGGTTAACGAGCGTGCTGATCCCGCATGCGCTCCTGTGCTACCCGGAGTTTATTCGGTGTGGGTTAGGTCGTGGATCTGGGATTCGAGGGCTTGGTTGTATTGGCGCTCGATTTGGAGCTCGGTTTGGAGTTTCTTTACCAGGAGTTCGAGACGCGCGACTTCGGCGCGAAGTTTTTGGGCATCGCCGCTGGGTACGGAGCGCAAGGGTTGGGCTGGTTGCGCGGCTTGATTATGTACGGGTTGGCCCGGTTGAGCGGGCTGGCCGGGGTGAAGCTGGTGCTGGGCGGTTGGGGCTGGTGGTTGCTCGGACCGGATGCCGGATACCGGTTGAAGGGGATTTGCGGGCTGCCCGGGCTGAAGCCCGGTGCCTACATTAGGATGGAAGGCTTCGGCAAGGGCGCGGGGCCACGCGGATTCAGGCGCGCGTTGTTCGGACGCGTTGACTTGCGGGGCGGCGTGTGTTGGAGCTTGCGACGGTGGCGGCGCAGGCGTGAAAAGGCTGCTCAGCGAGTTTGCGGGGCTGCCGGCATGGGAGATCCCGGGAGCGTTGGGAAAAGCCGGCAGCGACGAGCGTTCCGCCGGCGACGGCGGTTGGTTCACGGGCTTGGGGTTCAGCAATGCTTTTACGCGTCCGATTAGTTCTTGAGGCTGAAATGGTTTGCGAATGAGCTCGTCGGCGCGGACCGATACCGCTTTGTCGGCCACGGTCTTGTTGACCACGCCGGACATCAGGATCACCGGGATGTGGCCGAAGCGGGCGTGCTGTTTGACCTGGGTGCAGACGGAATAGCCGTCCTGGTCGGGCATGATGACGTCGGTGATGACCGCGTCGGGCGGATTCTGATCGAACTGGGCCAGCGCGGACGCGGCGTCAGCGCAGGCGATGACGTTGAAGCTCTCGCGGCGGAACGCGATCTTGATGACTTCGCGCATGGTGGCGGAGTCGTCGATGAAGTAGACGGTCGGCGTGCGTTTTGCCGGAGCGTCGGTGAGTTGTGGTACAGCCATTAGTTCGCTCATAGCGCTTCCTTGTCGGCCAGATGTTCGTCGGCCAATTTGTCTTCCGCGAATTTGTCTTCAGTGAATTGTTCGGGCGCGAATTTGTCGTGCTCAAATTTGTCGAGCGCAAATGTTTGTTCGGGCGAGTGGTCGTGCTCAAGGTTTGCATCCACGGGGGGATCTTGGGTCGAGCTTTCGTGCTCGCGGTTTTCTTCGAACGAGCTTTCGTGTGCGCGATTTTCATATTCAAGGTGCGCGGACGCGTGACTTTCTTCGGTCAATTGTTCCTCGGCAAACCGATCGTTTGCGGGTGCATCGGCATGAGGATATTGCTCGAGCGAGTGGTGGTGCGTTGCGTCAGCGGCGTGTTCGGAGTGTTCGGCGCCGTGATCTTCGCGGGGCTGGCCGTCACTTGGCAAAGAGGCATTCGCCAAGTTTGTGTCCCTCGAGTCGGTGATTGCGGAATTCGCGGTTTCGGGATTCTCAGCCGCTAGATTTTCGGCGGGCGAATTCGCGGGGGCCGTATTTTCGTTCACTAGTTCCTGGAGCACTGCGTTGATTTTCGCTTCGCTGGTTGCCGCGTCGTTGTTCGCGTTTTCGTCGTTGGCGGCGTTGGTGTTGCTGTCGGCGTTGGCCTCGTTGTCGGCGCTTTCGTCGTACTCGCGCATGGCGTCGAGCATCAGGTCGGTGGCCGAACGCAGGACGGTGTGTTGCGCGGAAGTCGTGCCATAGACAAATTTGTAGACCCCGGCGCCGCCCGCGATGCAGCTTTTTACGATGTGGATGACGGCTTCATCGCCGAAGAGGTTGCCGCATTCGGCGTGGGTGATGGTGCCAGCGTCGAAGAACAGGACGGCGTCCGCAGCCGCTGCGTTGATGTGGAGCGCGCCGGTCTGGCGGGCGTGGCCGAGCATCTGAAGGACGCCGGGAAGATCGTGATGCGAAAGACTGCCGCTGAGGCTGGTGTCGGCCTGCGCGATCATCTGCGTGGGCTGGAAGCCTTCGGCTTTGCTGATGATGATGTTGCGAATGTGCGTGGCGATGACCGCGGGCTGGCGCTGGCGGTCGATGTAATCGTCGCAGCCGGCCTGGAAGGCTTCCATGAGGGCGCGCTGGCTGCCGTCACCGAGAGCGATGATGGGGAGGGAGGCGTTCTTGGGATCGGCGTGAATGATCTTGGCGATTTCGAGGGCGCCCATTTCGCGCATGTTGGTGGCGCAGACGATGGCGGTCGGGGTGTCGTACTCGAGAGTGGTCAGAGCGAACGCGGGTTGCGTGCTGGAGAGCACTTCGAAACCTTCGCGCTTCAGGGCATCGCTTAGTCGCTTGGCGAAATAGACGTTGCTGTCGATCAGCAAAATCTTTGCGACGCGGCCGGATTCGATCATGAGAGCGCCTCCTGCGCGTGCAGGGCTTGGGCGGGCGCGGGGAGGATCGCGGGGCTCGGGCCTGGAGTTAACGCGTTGAGATTGAGGACTTCGATTACGTCTCCGTCGTGCGAGAGCCAGCCCAAGACGTGCGGGAGATCGGCTTCGCTGGCGGGAATCATTTCGGCGAAAATGAGTTCGCAATCGCCGGTGACCGGGAGGGCGATCCATTCGGTGCCATTGGTGTAGCGGCGTTGGGCGATCAGGTAGAAGCGGCGGGAGAGGAGGCTTTTGCCGATGAGCCGGGCGGCTACATCGCAGACCGGGACGATGCGCCCGCGGCGGAGGATTACGCCTTCGATTTCTTTGGTGTGGTGGGGGAAGCGGAAGATACGGCTCGGCGCGACTAATTCGGCGATGTCGCCGGCGGCTACGGCGAAGCGGCGCTCGGCGAGGCGGAGGAGAACGAAGGATTCGGAATCAGTGTGCGGGCTCATTGGGGGAGGCTCGCTGGGTTGGCGGGGTCTGGGGAGGGAAAATCCGCACCCTTAAAACCGAAGGGTGCGGCACCCGGTTCGGAGTCGGCGCTGGAGGCTGAGATTGATTCTCGAGATGGGGGATCACTGGGAAAGTTGGTCGTTAATGTTGAGTCTAAACCCCCACCTTCAAAAACCGAACGTGGGGCACCTGCGGAGTCGGACACCGGAAAGTCAGAGGTCGCCGAGTCCTTGGCTTGGAGCGACGAGTCCAGAAGAAAGAGTTCGTCTGGGGTTAGGAAGCCTTCGGGTTTTACTACGGGGATCACGGTTTGGTCGATGGCGGTTACGCCGCGGTACCAGTCGCGCTCGTCGTTGCAGAAAGCCTGCGGGAGGGCTTGCAGGCGGGTCATGGTGGTCATTTTCTCGATGCCGTCGACTAACAGAGCGGTGCGGGTGCGGCGGAGGACGAAAACTAAAGCCGGCGCGAACGGCGGCAGTCCGAAGTGCATGGCGCCGTTGACGACGTAGAGAGAGTGTTCGCCGCGCTGCACGATGTGGCGGACTTTGCGGAGTCCGGCTTGGGCGATTTCTTTCGTGGCGCTAGCCAGGGTGTCTACGCTGCGCACCTCTTTGACGGACGCGGAGGAGATGGCGAAGAGCTGTTCGCTGACACGAAACAGAATGATCTGCTCGGTTCGGACGGGCTGCGATTTTGCCGGCGCGGGAAGGCGCATTATCTGGCTCCCACGGGCGTGTTTTTGCAGATGCCGATGACGCGTTTTTCGATGGCGGCGTAGATGTCATCGATGCCGAGAATTTGCTCGACGTTGGCGGCTTTGATGGCTTCCGCGGGCATGCCGAAGATGACTGAGGTGGCTTCGTCTTGAGCGATGACCAGGCCGCCGGCGTTGCGGATGGCTTTCGCGCCCGCGGCGCCGTCGTTGCCCATACCGGTGAGCACGACGCCGATGGTCATTGCGCCAGCGTACGATGCGGCGGTTTCCATGGTGACATCGATATTGGGGAGGTAGCCGTTGATGCGGCCGGAAGTGCTGTCGAGTTCGATGCGGCCGGTGGGAGTGATGCGCAAGTGTTGCCCACCGGGGCAGATGTAGAGCGTGCCGGGTTGCACAGGCTCGTTGGGCTCAGCTTCCTTCACGCGGATGCTGGTGAACTCGGCGAGTTGCGCCGCGTATTGCGTGGTGAAGGTCGCGGGCATGTGCTGCACGAGGAAAACTGCCGCGGGGAAGTCACGAGTGAAACCTGGGGCTAGACGCATCACCGTTGCAGGGCCGCCGGTGGAGGCGCCGAGCACGACGATGGGGAAGCGCTGGTCTGCAGGCGCGGTTGGTTGCGGTCGGGCCACAACGCGCGTCGCGGCGCTGGCATTCGGGGTGGTGCCGACAGCTTGCAACGTGGACGCAAGACGCGATGCGGTGCGCACCACGCGGACTTTTGCGGACATGCGTACTTTTCGGAGTAGATCTTCCTTCACACTTTGCATGTCGAGGTCGATGCCGCTGGAGGGCTTGGCAACAAATTCGATGGCGCCAAGTTCAAGGGCTTTGAGGGTGCTGGCGGCGCCTTCGCGAGACTCGGAGCTGACGATAACGATGGGGCGCGGAGCCGTGGTCATAATTTGCGCGGTGGCTTGCAGACCATCAACGTGCGGCATATTGATGTCCATGGTGATGACATCAGGCTTCAGGGATTCGGCGAGGGTGACGGCTTCGCGGCCGTCCTTGGCCTGGCCAACGACCTGCAATTGCTCGTCGGAATTCAAAATGGTTTCGAGGACCTTGCGCATAAAGGCCGAGTCGTCAACGATGAGGACGCGAAACTTTTTGTTGGGAGTAGTCGCCATCGTGTGCTCCTACGCCACCGGTACAGCCGGGCGCGTTGCCTCCGTTCCGATGAGTTGTTCGACCGCGGCGATGAGTTGATCTTCTTGCACGGGCTTGGTGAGGAAAGATGTTGCGCCTTCCTTGATGGCGCGGTCGCGATGCTTGGCGCCTGCGCGTGAGGTCACGACCATGACCGGGATGCGGCGGGTCCTGGGATTTTGGCGCAGCTGAACCATGAGCTCGTAACCGGTCATGCGCGGCATTTCCAGGTCGGTGATGACCAGATGGCAGCCGTGCTGGGTGACGAGTTCTGCGGCTTCCAGGCCGTCGGCGGCGAGTTTCACGCGGTAGCCGTTCTTTTCGAGCATGCGGCCAACGAATTTGCGGACGCTGATGGAGTCGTCAGCGACGACGATGACGCGCTCGTGTTCGATGCGGTCGATGGCGTCGGTGGGAATCGTGCCGCGAGCGACCGCTTCGGAGCCGGGGGCGAAGACGCGGGCGGCGCTGGCGCTGGCTATCAGCGTGCGGCGCTCCGTGGGTTCGGTGGCGACCATGCGGTTGAGATCGATGAGCAGGATCAGGCTGCCATCGGGTGCGATGGTGGTGCCGGGGAAGAGTTTTACGCGGCGGAGGTATTCGCCTAGATTTTTGATGACGATTTCGTCTTTGCCGAGGACTTCTTCGACGACCAGACCGACCTGACGATTGCCGGTGTTGGCGACGACCATTCGGAAATAACCGTTGATGGGTTCGAGCGGCGGAAGGCCGAGATAGCCGTCGAGGCGAATGACCTCGGTGACCACATCGCGGACTTTGGTAAGAAGCTTACCGCCCACGTCTTCGATTTCGTCGGCACGGATGCGGCGGATCTCTTCCACGACCGCGAGCGGGAGGGCGAAACTGACGCCACCGCAGCGGACAAAGAGCGCGGGTGAAATGATGAGCGTCAGGGGAACCTTGAGGGTGAATTTCGTGCCCTGGCCGCGCGTGCTCTCGATTTCGACGTCACCGTTGAGAGCGTTCAAATTGGCGCGGACGACATCGAGGCCAACGCCGCGGCCGGCGAGTTCGGTTTTTGCCGGAGCCGTGGAGAAGCCGGGATGGAAGAGCATTTCGCGCAGGTCGCGCTCGGTGAGGCGGTCGGCGGTTTCGCTAGAGACGAGAGAGCGTTCGACGGCGCTTTGCTTCACGCGATCGTAATCGATGCCACTGCCGTCGTCTTCGACTTCGATGTAGATGTGATTGCCGCGGTGATAAGCGCGCAGGGAAACTTTACCTGCTTCGGGTTTGCCTGCGGAGAGGCGCGCGTCAGTGCGCTCGATGCCGTGGGCAACGGAGTTGCGGACGAGGTGCACGAGCGGATCGGAAATCTGCTGGATGATGTTGTTGTCAAGCTCGGTTTCGTTGCCGACGAAGTCGAGATCGACCTGCTTGCCGGCGGACTGCGCGGCGTCGCGAACGGCGCGAGACAAGCGGGAATAGAGGGTGCCGATGGGCACCATACGCGCGGCGGTGAATTCATCCTGAAGATGGTGCGCGAGCTTGGTGAATTCGTCGATGTCGCCTTCGACGCGGCCGATGTAGCCTTCGAGCTGTGTCAGGACTTCGTTGACGTCGGCGGAAATTTCAGCCATGGAACGGGAGAGGATGTTGAAATCGTCGTAGCGGTCCATCTCCAGCTCGCTGAAGTCATCGAAGAAGCCATCGCCTGCGGCGGCGCTGGCGAGTCGCTTCGGAGTGGTGGCGGCGTTCCACGATGCGGTGGCGCGGGACGAGCTGATGCGGTTGAACTCGTACTTTTCCTGGAATTCGTTGACTTTACCTTGCAGGCGTTCTTTGGAGAAGCTGAGCGTGTCTACGAGCTTTTCGAGTTCGGAGACGCGACCGACCATGCGGGTGCGGTTGATGACCAGTTCGCCGACGGTGTTCATCATGCGGTCGAGGCGTTCGAGCGCGATGCGGACCGATTTGGCGGAGGAGGCTGGGCCCACGGGCTGTTTTCCCACTTTGCGTACTTGCGCGGGAGCGGGAGTTTTTTGCTGATTCGCGTGCTCCGCCTCGTTATTGGCCGGGGCTTCGGCGAAAGTTTCTTCGGCGTCGATGGGCGCGAATTCGGCGATGCGGTTCAGCAGGGAATCGACGCCTGCGCGCATTTCGGATTCGTCAGCCCACTGGCGATGCAACGTCTTTTTCAGAACGTCGACGGATTCGAGGCAGATGTCGACGACCGCAGGGGACGGTTCGATTTCGCCATCGCGCAGACCACCGATCAGGTCTTCCACGCGGTGAGCGATTGCGCCGAGACGCTTGAGGCCGACTTGAGCGGCGGAGCCCTTTACGGTGTGGATGGCGCGGAAGAGGCGATTGATTTCTTCGGGATTGTTGTTGCCTTCGAGCGAGATCAGGCAGTCGCTGACGACTTGCAAGTGCTCTTCGGCTTCGGGCTGGAAGAACTCCAAGATTTCGGGACCGACTTCGTCGTCTACGGGCAAAGCGTCGAAATAGGAGCCCGTGAGAGCGGCTTGCGGCAGTTCATCGAACGACGGAGGAGCCGAGGGGCGCGACTCGAACGTGAGCGGAACGGGTTCGACCGGGAAGGCGAAGCGGTAGCGCTCCTTGAAAGCGGCGATGTCTTCGATGTTTTCCTGGCCGGTGTCGCTGATTTCGAGTAGATCAGTTTCGAGAAGGGAGATGCCGTCGGACAAAAATTCCGTGAGGGGGCCGTGGAGATCTTCGCCAAGCGTGGCGTTGAGCGAGTATTGGAAAACGTGCGCGAGTTTTCCGGCGATTTCGGAGAAGCGCAGAAAGCCGTAACTGGCCGAGGTGCCGCTTAGCGTGTGGGCGGCGATGTAGAGACGCTCGAGGTCTTCGCGGCGCGGCTCGATTTCCTGGAGCACGCTGACATATTCGCGGAGGTACTGGAGGTGCTCGGAGGCCTCCTGGAGGAATAGCTCAACGGCTTCGCGGTCTGGCATGCTCACGAGGCCCCTCCTTCCAGGACGAGTTCGCTTTTCTGGAGTTCCTCGGCCGTGGGTTTGCGATAAAGAATGCAATCGTTCAGGACGATGGCCTGAAATTTCACCGGCATTTTGGAGATGGATTCGGAATGTCCGAGGAACAGGTATCCGCCGGGTTCGAGGCTGTCGTAGAAACGCTGGACGAGCATGCGGCGGCGCTCTTCGGTGAAGTAGATCATCACGTTCATGCAAAAAATAAGGTCCATGCGGCCGACATAGACGGCCGAGGCGAGATTCATTTGCGCGAAGGTGATCATTTTCTGGAGACGGGATTTGACCTGATAGCCGTCTTTCACTGGCGTAAAGTGGGCCGCTCGCTGTTTTTCGCTAACACTGGCGACGCTGCGACCCTTGTAGATGCCGCGTTCCGCTTGTTTTAGGGCGTTCCTGCTGACATCGGTAGCAAGGATTTCCAGTTTCCAGGAGTCAGCGAAGGAAAGTGCGTCGGCGATCGTGATGGCAATCGAATAGGGTTCTTCTCCGGTGGAACAGCCGGCGCTCCAGACACGCAGCGTGCGCGGATTCTTCCAGAACTTTTTTACGTGCAACTCGGGCAGGAGGCGCTTTTCGAAGGCCTCGTATACGCCCGGGTAGCGGAAAAATGAGGTTTCCTGGGTCAGCAAGCTTTCCAGCAGAGCTTCGTACTCTAGGTTTGTTTTGCGAATCGCGCGGAGCAGATCGGTGCCGCCCGCGAGTTTTTTCGCGATGATGTGCTCGCGGACGCGCGTGGAGAAAAAGCGCTCGCGCGACTCGTCAAAGCAGATACCTGTGCGCTCTTCGATCAACATGCGGATTTCGCTCAACTCGTGTTCGCTCAAACGGACCGCAGGTCCCTGGCGTTCGTTCATCGTGGTCACGTTTCGGCTCCGGCTCGTTCTTTCTGTGCGACCGCTCAGTGGTGGACGGACTTAAGAGCAACCGCAAGCGGTTGACTTAAACGCAACCGCCGAGCGGTTTACGTCGGAGCTGGGAATCGATGTCCAATCGTTGCCTATCGTGCCGCGCCAGCCGGAACGGGCCGCTCGGATTCTTCGTTCATGGCGCCTTGCTTTGCCGCCCGGAACTGCGCCAACGCTTCGTTGAGCTGGTCTGAAAGTTTCACGAGTTGGCTGACGGTGGCGACGGTGCCACGGGTGCCTTGTGATGTCTGACGCGTGATGCTGGAAATGATCTGCATTGCGTGGGCCACGCCTTCGGTTCCGCGCACCTGCTGCTTCGAGGCCAGCGAGATTTCCTGGACGAGCTCGGCGGACTGGCGGACCACACTGGAAATGGCGTCGAGGGCGCGGCCTGCTTGATCGGCTAGCGTTGCGCCGCCTTCGACTTCCTTGGTGCCTTCTTCCATGACCACGACGGCTTCGTTTGTCTCGGCTTGAATGGCCTTGATCAGGGCTGCGATGTCTTTCGTGGCGCTGCGGCTGTGCTCGGCCAATTTGCGAACTTCGTCGGCGACTACGGCGAAACCGCGGCCAGCTTCTCCGGCGCGAGCCGCTTCGATGGCGGCGTTCAACGCGAGGAGGTTGGTCTGTTCCGTGATGTCGTTGATGACGTTGATGATTTCGGAGATTTCCAGGGAGCGATCGCCGAGGGACTTAATTTTCTTGGCGGTGGCTTGCACCGAGGCGCGGATGCGCTGCATGCCTTCGAGGGTGTCGCGAACGGCGCGGTTGCCCTGTTCGGCGGCATCGAGGGCGCGGCGTGCGGCTTCGGCGCTGGCTTCGGCGTTGTTGGAAACTTGTTTCATGGAGACGGTGAGCTCTTCAACGGCGCTGGAGGTGTTGGTGATTTCCTGATCCTGCTGAGTGGCGCCGGCTTGCATTTCGTCAGCGGCGACCAGGATGTTGTTGGAGCAGGCGGTGACTTCCATGGCGGCTTTGCGCACGCGCTCAAGAACCTTGGTGAAATTGTCGAGCATGTAGTTGATGGAGTCGGCGACGTTGCCGAGGGCGTCGTTGGTGACTTTGCCGCGCAGGGACAGATCGCCGCGGGCGACTTGGTTGATGACCGCGAGGAGCTCGGTGATGCTGCGCTGGAGGTTGTCGTTGGCTTCCTGGTTGCTATTGGCTTTGGAAACTTTGGCGACGGCGCGATTGAGATTGTCGGCGATGTAGCCGAGTTCGTCCTGGGAGTGAACTTCGGCGCGGGTACGAACGTCGCCGGCGGCGAAGCGCTCGGAGAATTCCGCGAGCTGCTTGACCGGGGACAGGAGCGCGCTGCCGAGGCGCCATCCGAGGAGCAGCGCCATGCCGACGGCTAGCGCCAGTGCGATGAGCACAGAATTGCTTGCGGCGGCAGGGAGTGCGCCGAAATCCAAGAGGGATGCGCCGCCGGATTGTCGGCCGGCGTTATAGGCCAAGCCCAGCACGGCGAACAGGACGACGCCGTTTGACAGAACGAGCGTCCAGATTGTGGAACTGAGTCGCGATTTCATGCCTTCCTCCAAAGCTTTCCTACGGCGCGCTCCGGGTTCGCCGGTCGTGCGGCCGAACAACTCAAATGCTGGGTCCGGGATAAACCTCTAGCAACTTTCTTAAATCGATCAACAGGGCCAGACGATCTTCGTGGCGCAGCATGCCGACGCAGTGGGGCACGTTTTCAGGCGCTTGCTCCAGAAGGTCGTCGGTGGTTACGGAATAGGTGCCGATGACTTCGTCGGCGGCGATTCCTACGCGGAGGTCGTCGTGGCCAGCTTCGCCGCGCAGGGAAGCGACGACCACGTGTTTGGGGAGCAGGCCCGGGCGGCGGCCTTCGGTCAAAGCGATATCGATCAGCGGAACGATGACGCCGCGCAAATTGAAGATGCCGAGGAGGTAGGGTGGAGCGAGAGGCACCCTGGTCAGCAGCGGCCAGTCGAGAACCTCTTCGACATCGAGCACCGGGAGGCAGAAGCGTTCACGGCCGCTGCGAAAGACGCAGAACTGCGATTCGGCGGAGGTTTCTTCGAGCGGACCGAGGGCTTCGAGCAGATCTGAGGCGTCTGCGTTGGCGGCCAGGGGTGTGAGATGGAAATCGTCGAACATGCTTACCGAGTCCCCAGGCCATGGCGGCGGCGATCGATGCCATTTCTGGCGCGGCGAATCATGCGAACCGCCGGACTGCGCGGAGTAACTCATCGCGCGTAAAAGGCTTGGTAATGTAACCGTCGGCGCCTTGTTGCTCGCCCCAGTAGCGGTCGCTCGGCGTGTCTTTCGAAGTGACCAGGATGACGGGGATGGCGTTGAACTTGGCGTTGCTCTTGAGCTCGCGGCAAACCTGAAAACCGTTGCGATCGGGCATAACCACGTCGAGGAGGATGACGCTGGGCCCCTCGGCGGTGATCGTTTCCTCGACGCGCTTGGGATCGTTTAAGCCGACGGGTTTATAGCCCTCGGTTTCGAGGAGGCCCTGCATCAGGCGCACCTGCGAGGGCGAGTCGTCGACGATCAGGATGGTTTTCTGGAGCACAGAGTTCTCCGAACAGTTCTCCGCTGCGAAGAGGGTGCACGTCAGCGGCCAGCTTGGCAGGGAGATCGGGGAGCTTGCCGCGTTGATATAACGAACTCAATATGAGGCACTTACGGGAGGAGTGGGAGAGGTTAGCGGCGGCGAGCGCGGGGGGCCAGGGTGTCAGACGTCTCAGCTTGAGATGCATTCTCAACGTCACGCATCTCGCTGGCTAGGGATGAGAATCGCTGCATGATTTCATTGATGCGCAAAGCCATGCTGTGAATGGTCTTGATTTGCGCGAGAGATTGCTGGGAAAGCTGGCCGGGTTCGAGAAGTAAAAGTTCGGCGTTGCCGAGCATGGAGGTGAGAGCGTTGTTGACGCTGTGCTTCATGTCGATCATGTAGCGGCCGAGGGTGGCGTGGTGTTCGTTTCGCGCGGCGTTGTTTTCGGCGTGACGGGCGGCGCGGAGGGCTTCGGAGCGGCGCAGAGATTCGGCGGCGACGAGCAAGAGGGTTTGCGTCCAGTCTTCACGGAGCGGGATGTGGACGAGGCGCGGATAGCGGGAGCGCAATTGCGTGAGTTCGCGGGAGTCGGCAGGGGCGCAGAGAATCACGGCGGTGGCGGTCGCTAACGATTTCAGGACACCGGGGAGCTTGCCTTCGCGCAGCGGGCCTACGACGACGAGATCGGGGTCGAGCTCTTCGCGTTCGCTCCAGAGATCGCTACCAAGGACGGTGATGGCGGGAGCTTGGCGTTCGGCTTGCCAACAGGCCGTCACGAGGCGCGCGAATTCGGTTTCATCGGTGACGATTAGTACGGTGGAGTTTGGCAAAAGGGACCGGCTCCCAATCCTGGTGTACCGCGCCTTTCGGTCGCAATTTCTGTAGCCTGTCCGCGTCTGTGCGGACAGTCGCGCGTTGCTAAAGTTTTTCGGCTTCGTCGAGCGCGGAAAGCAAGCGCTTGGTACTAATCCCGAGATTTACCGCAGCTTCGGTATC
>Ga0307479_10004890_pt1 | contig 12316 bp, 8 predicted proteins | sample atmos_gasesECM4C_FD_203743 | JGI IMG/M metagenome (GOLD analysis project Ga0307479, IMG submission 203743) | Hardwood forest soil microbial communities from Morgan-Monroe State Forest, Indiana, United States - atmos_gasesECM4C_515 | ecosystem: Environmental > Terrestrial > Soil > Temperate...
GCCGACGCGGAGCGCCACACGGATGCGATCGCTGAATACGAGGCGGCCATCCAACTTGCTCCCCGTGAGCCCCGCCTTCACGAGGAATTGGGAACGGAATACCGGACTATCGGCAAAATGCAGGAAGCCGAGGAGGCGTTCCGCAAGGAACTTGAAATCGATCCGGACAACGTCGTCGCCCAGTACAAGCTGGGTGTCCTTCTGACGGAAAAGGGAAATGCGGCGCAGGGAAAACAGATGATCGTGGCAGCGCTGAAACTACGGCCGGGGCTGCGCCACGCAGATTACAATCTCGGCCGTGCCGAGATGTTGCTTGGAAATGATCAGGCAGCCCTCGAGGATTTCGGACGGGCCACAAAAGCCGATTCCGATCAGGACGTCCTGGAACAGGCTTGGTACCAGTTGGGGACGGTCTTGCGGCGAATGCACCGAACGCAAGAAGCACAGCAGGCATTCGCAATGTTCCAGAAATTCAAAGACGCCGAGCTGGAGGGATCGCAGAAGAAAATGAAACAGTTTCAGCAAAAAAAGGATTCAGATACCGTGGCGCCGGAAGGAACTGAGGCGCCGCCTTCGAACCAGTAAGTCATACTTATCGTTGTTTTTCCCGGAGTCTATTGTGCGCCCAACAAGGAAGTTGTTGCTGATTTGTTTGTCTGCCGCGATGTATTGTTCGATTGGCGAGGCGCAAGAGCGGGCCTCGACCGCGACTCCGCCGGCGGGCCAGGTGCGCGTGTTTGAATCGACGGAACATACAGTTGGTGAGCCTGAGGAGCGAAGCCCGATTTCATTTGGTCCGCAGCGCGGCCCGGAGCTTACTATTTTTGTGAACGACGCGAAGCACTTTCAAACGATTGACGGTTTCGGGGCCTCGATCACAGATTCCTCGGCCTGGCTGCTGCGCAACAAGCTCTCCGAATCACAATTCCAAAAACTAATGGAGCGACTATTTGATCGCCAGAAAGGCATTGGACTCAGCCTGTTGCGGCAGCCGATGGGCTCGAGTGACTTTGCCCTGGAAGATTACACGTATGACGACATGCCTCCCGGTGAGTCGGATTCCGAACTGCAGCACTTTTCCATCGAGAAGGACCAGCGATACATCATCCCAGTCTTGCGCGCCGCGCTGGCGATCAATCCACGGATTAAAATCCTTGCTACACCCTGGAGCCCCCCGGCGTGGATGAAATCCAACGATTCCCTGATGCAGGGGACGCTGCGACCGGAGAATTACCACGCCATGGCCAACTACTTCGTGAAGTTTGTAAAGGCCTACGAACAAGCCGGTGTCCCCATATTCGGCGTGACGATGCAGAATGAGCCGTTGAATATCGAAGCGGACTATCCCAGCATGATCATGTCCGCGAGCGAGCAAGCTGCATTCTTGGCGTCCGCCCTTGGGCCAGCATTCCGTGCGGCAGGCGTCCGCTCAAAGATCTTCATCTTTGACCACAATTGGGACTTGATCCACTATCCGATCGAAGTTCTAGCCGACGCAAAGGCCGCCGCTTACGCTTCCGGCATCGCCATCCATTGTTATGGAGGAAACGCGACTGCACAGTCCGAACTTCACGAACGCTTTCCCAATCTTCCAATCTGGCTGACAGAATGCTCCGGCGGCGCCTGGCAAAGAGGGAATCTCCTCGATGAGCAGGTTCGCCTGATCATTGACTCGACGCGCAACTGGTCACAAAGTGTAATCCTCTGGAACCTGGCGCTGGACCAGAATCACGAACCGCATCTGGGGGGTTGCAAAAATTGCCGCGGCGTAATCACCGTGAACACCGCCGATGGCGGGGGCGAAGCGGTTCCCACAGTTGACTTCACGGCGCTTGCCCACGTCAGCAAATTTGTGCGCCCCGGCGCGCGCCGCATCGAATCGAACACCTTCGGTCCGGGGAGCCTCGAAGACGTTGCCTTCCAAAACCCCGATGGTTCGCTGGTCTTGCTAGTACTCAACAGCAGTTCAAAGCGTGTGACCTTTAACGTCGGCTGGGAAAAGAAATTCGCGGTGTACACGCTTCCGGCGAACGCAGCGGCTACCCTGACCTGGCGGTGAAGGCAGCACTGCTAATTGTTTGGCCTCTTCAGGTTTTGCACTTCCGTAGACTGAATTTCCGAGACTCGATCGAATTCCCGCTTCGCCGCATCCATGTTTTTCACTTGCTTGTAGTATCGCCCAAGCTGGTAGTGGGCGGTGGCATCCTGCGGATTAAGCCGTACAGCTTCCAACAACTCTTTTTGCGCATCGTCCACCCGGTTCAAATGCAAATACGCGGTGCCGAGCCGCAGATGGCATTGCGAATTTGTGCTCGCAAGCTCCACGGCCTTTTGCAGTGGTGAAATGGCTTCTTCGGCGTGATCGAGGGTGACCAGCAGGCTCCCCAGATTCAAGTACGGTTGCTCGGAAGATGGAGCGTTCTCCTTTTGCCAGGCGATCGCGTTGCGGTAGGCTGCGAGCGCATCATCCGTTTTTCCACCGGACTCGAAAATCAGGCCAATATTATTTTCGGCCCTGGCGTCCCGCGGCTCAAGATGGAGAACCTCTTCGAAAGCCGAGCGCGCATCCGGAATCCGCGAAGCCGTGTAATACGCGCGGCCGAGATAGTACCAAGCCTCTTTGTTCCCCGGATCCATCGCGACCGAGCGTTCCAGCCAGCGAATCGCCTCGGGGTTGTCATTCAGAAGTTCGTAATCGAGGGCCACAATTTTCAGGTCGTCACCGGTGGGCGGCGTAATCTTTGCCGCTTTTGTGTAACTCCCCAGCGACTCCGCAGGCCGGTTCTCTCTGTTAAGGACATACCCAAGCAAATAGTAGCCGTTCGCCGATTCCGGATTTCTTTCCAGGTAGTGCTGGAGAGCATTTTCCGCATCCGCAAATTTTTGCAGATGGATGCTGGCCTTCGCGGAATAGAGAAGCGCATCGGTTTTCCCGGGCTCCGCGGATTCCAGGGCTTCAAATAACGAAATGGCCTCCAGATATTGGCCACTCTGGAAGGCAGCCCTGGCCTTCTCGTAACCGTCCTCGGTTTGTGCGAAACTACGCGCCGGGAAAATAGGAAACAATGTCGCGAGCGCGAGGCCCAAACAGGCCGTTCGGAGGCGAACCCGGCAATTCACGGTGCGCTCGCCGAAGAGTTGCGGCCAGGCGTCGGCTCGTCGATCTGCAAAATCTGATCCGCGTGAAGATCCTTCAGCGTTTGCGTGATTCCACTTGGCCACCGAATCTCTATCGTCGAAACTTGGGTTTGCTTACCGAGCCCGAAGTGCACGCGCTTGTCGCTGGACGAAAGGTAGCTGGCGGCAGTCGTGACCATCGCGTACTGCGGTCCGTCGCCGGTCACAATTTTTATTTGGGATCCAATTGCATCGCGATTGCTTTTGTGTCCGACAAGTTTCAGAAGTAGCCAGTGATTGTTGGTCTGGATTTCGTTGTGGAGCACATACGCCGGACCATCGTTCGTGGTTACTACAGCATCCAAGCGCCCGTCATTATCGAGGTCGCCGATTGCCAGGCCGCGCCCGACCCAGCTCTGTTGAAACACTTCGCCTGATTCGCTCGAAACATCAGTAAAACCCTTGCCATGATCGTTATGAGCAAGCAGCAGGTGTTCGCGGTACCGAAGGGTTGGAGCCGTCAATTCGATCGTATCCAGATCGTGTCCTTGCGCAATCATCAAGTCCTTCCAGCCGTCGTTGTCATAATCGAAAAAGCGGACACCCCAGCCGGAATGAAGCAGCGTCATCTTTCCGATACCCGTTTCCTGGCTCACATAGTTGAACGAACCATCGCGGTTGTTTTCATACAGAGAGTAGCGCTGGTTCGCCAAATCGGTGACTAGCAGGGACGGCCATCCCGTATTCCGGTAATCGGCAAAGTCCACGCCCATCCCTGCGTAGGTTCTCCCGTCGGCGTCGGCGGCAACTGCCGCTGTCAGCCCCACTTCCTCAAACGTTCCGTCTCCCTTGTTATGGTAGAGATATTCGAGCATCGAATCGTTGGCGAAGAATAGATCCAGATGACCATCCTTGTCGTAGTCCTCGAAGGCCACGCCCAGGCCTTTGGCGGGCTTGGCCAATCCGAGTTTTGCGGCGACTTCCGTGAATGTGCCGTCCCCATTGTTGTGATACACCAACGGGGGAACCGCTTTGAAGTTCTCGGGATGACAGTAGGCCCGATACCCTTCCCGATGTTCGCCACACCAGACATCCGCAAAATCCCAATCCAAATACCTCAATACCACCAGGTCCAGATACCCATCGCCATCCAAATCGACCCAGGCGGCGCTCGTGGACCAACCCGATCCGCCGACACCGGCCTTTGCGGTGACATCGGTGAAAGTCCCGTTTCCGTTGTTGTGATACAAATGATTCCCGCCGAAGCCAGTCACATACAAATCCTCGTAGCCGTCATTGTCATAGTCTCCGACAGCCACGCCCATTCCATAGCCTTCGCCTTGTAATCCGGCCTTCTGGGTTACGTCTTCAAAAGTTCCGTCCGCCTTTTGGTGATAAAGGCGGTTCCAGAAGATCGCCCCGGGCTTTTTCGGAATGGTTCCGGGCGGAGTGGGGTCATCCAGCGGAGCGCCATTCACAAAAAAAATGTCCAGCCTCCCGTCGTTGTCGTAATCGAAGAGAGCGACCCCCGCGCCCATAGTTTCAATCAAATATTTCTTGGAAGTATGCGACGCCTGGTATCTGAAATTCATTCCGCTCTTTTGCGTGATATCTACAAACAAACCCGGAGTTGCGCCTGAAGAGGGAGCGGCCGCGCTTTTCTGAATTTCTTGCGCAGTGATGCGGACGGGTATCCCTGCCACCAGTGAACTTGACCACACCAAACAGGTGATCAACTCCGTCAAAAGGCGAACTCTCACTGCCCAACAACCCCCTTGCCCTCGACGACCGTATAAATGCGGTCCACGGCGGGAAGTTCGATCGTCTCCTTCGCGCCGCTTGGCCAGAAAATTTCCACTTTCTCGATCTTTGTGGCCGAGGCCAATCCGAAGTGCAATCTTTGATCGGAGCTGGAAGCATAGCTTCCCCCGCTGAAGATATCTGCTCGCTGCCGGACCCCTCCAGCCGTCAGGAATACTTTGGCTCCGATGGCGTCACGCGGACTCTTTGCGCCGCCTACCAGCTTGAGTGTCACCCAGTGGTTGGTGTTTTTCGTTACATTTCGAAGCATTGTCGGCGCGCTATCCATATTGTTCAGTACCACGTCTATGTGCCCATCGTTGAACAGATCACCAAACGCCGCTCCCCGAGCGGGCACCACTACCGCCAGGCCGCTGCCAGTGGCGGGCGGCACTTCCTGGAACTTCTGGCCGTCGACATTGCGGAGCAGCAGAGGACGCTGCCTGTATGTAGTGCCCCAATCAGTCTTATCCACCTCGGGGTAGACGTGGCCATTCGCGACAAAGATGTCGAGCAGTCCATCGTTGTCGAAATCGAGAAATCCTGTGCCCCAGCCCAGAAAAGGTAGAGTCAAATTACTAATCCCCGCCTGGGACGTCACATCCGTAAAGCCACCTTCGCCATCATTTCGGTACAGCGTGTTGTAATCGTCGGAGAAATTCGTGATGTACAGATCAACGTGGCCACGGCGAGTGTAATCTCCAACAGCTATCCCCATTGCAGCCTGTTCCCGGCCATCGTCGTTGAGGGCGAAGCCCGACAAATAGCTGACGTCTTCAAAGGTGCCGTCGTGTTTGTTCCGGTACAGATATTTGGGGACGGAATCATTGGCCACTGCCAGGTCGATCCACCCATCGTCATCGATGTCTACAAAAACGGAAGAAAGCCCATAATAGCCACGGCTGTCGTCGACGCCCGCTTTCACACTGACATCGGTAAATGTTCCGTCCCTGTTGTTATGGAACAGGTGGTCAGGTTCGCCGGGAAGCCCCCGGGGGCCGCACATGACGGGAACTCCGCGAAATTCGCAGAAGCCTTGCGGGAGTCCTCCACGTCCCGAAATCGGTGGATTGTTGATATCAAATTTGACATAACCGGGAACGAACAAATCCAGATAGCCATCGTGGTCGTAATCTCCCCAAGTGGCCCCCGTGGACCAACCTCCCAAGGTGACTCCAGCCTTTTCTGCCACATCCGTGAAAGTTCCATCATGATTATTGTGATACAAGCGGTTCTTGCCATAATTCGATACATAGATATCGGGCCAACCATCGTTGTCGTAATCGCCGACAGCAACTCCGAATCCCCAGCGCTCGTTGGCTACACCCGCCTTATCCGTCACATCGGTGAATGTGCCGTCATGATTGTTATGGAGGAGCATGGCTCGCGGCGCCGGCTCTTTTCCTTTCAAAGCCCCGACGGTGGAACCGTTAAGGAGATAGATGTCCACCCATCCGTCATTATCGTAATCCAGCAAGGCAACCCCGGATCCCGGGGTCTCCAGGATGGTTGTTTTTGTGGGTTCGCCCGATCGATGGTGAAATTTATCGAGGCCGGCCTGGTGAGTCACATCCACAAAATAAACTGGCGCACCATCTACAAATCCGCCCCCGGTGATCGGACGCATCTGGGCGTCCTTCACTGGTGGGCGCGGCGTGCCGGTACGCATCCCGCTTCCTGTATCCGCGTCGGGCTTGACAGGCTCCTGCCCGCGCGCCAAGGTGCAAGAAATCAGAATAAATACCGCCGTGAATAGCGCGCAAGAGCTGCGGAAAGTACTCTGTAATATACATTTAGGGTAGAGCGGAAACATAGCCTGAATGATCATCCCTCTTTTCCCGCGAGCTTGAATTGTCTCACGAGTTAATCGGAAAAGAAGAGAACGTAACCAAGAAAGGGTGGGTTTAGGCTGCTCTCCATTCACTCTGTTCGCCAAGGGTTTTAGCGCAGAAGGTCTAACTGTAGGAATAAGCCTGTTGAGTGCAGTCCGTCCTTCAGGCGACAATGCAGTTTAGAGAATTGCAGTCCTCGGGTTTTAGTAGGCTGGGTCGGAAAAAGGGCAACTGAAGAGCGGGCAAGACAGTCGGCTTGGAATGATACTGCGGAGAAAGAGCAAGGTGAAACGAATCGGATTTATCCTTGCCGCAGTTGCACTGGCGGGGATTTGCAGTGCCACCTTTCTGCATGCTGATCAACCCCCTAACGGTTTTGTGCGTGTACAGGGCGAGTATTTGGTGTCGCCCGACGGATCGAGGCTTATGCTTCGCGGCGTCAATTTGGGCAACTGGCTCGTACCCGAGGGCTACATGTTCGGCTTCAAAGGAGGTCCACAGTCTCCACGGGAGATCGAGACCTTTGTCAACGAGTTAATCGGGCCCGCGGAGGCGGAACGGTTTTGGCGGGAGTACCGGAAACGGTACATCGCGGAAGACGACATGCGTTTCATGGCCAAGACCGGAATCAACTCCGTTCGCATTCCCTTGCACTACAAGCTCTTCCTCTCTGACCAGGAAGAGGGATTCCGATTGCTCGATCAAGTCGTTGGCTGGGCTGCAAAGTACCACCTTTACGTGATCCTTGATCTGCATTGCGCGCCCGGCGGACAGACCGGTGCGAACATCGATGACAGCTGGGGTTATCCGTGGCTTTACGAGTCGGAAGCAGATCAAGAGTTAACGATAGAGGTATGGAAGAGGATCGCCAACCATTACAAAAGCGACACCACCCTAATCGGGTACGATCTACTCAACGAGCCAATTCCTCATTTCCCGGAATTGCGGAAGTACAATCCGCAGCTTGAGCCACTTTATAAGCGGATTACCACCGGCATACGGACTGTAGACCAGAACCATATCGTCGTTCTTGGCGGCGCGCAATGGGACTCCAACTTCGACGTATTTGGCGCTCCGTTCGACACGAACCTGGTTTATACCTTTCACAAATACTGGACCGAACCCACGGAAGCGGTAATCCAGCCATATCTTGATTTCCGCGATCGCTATAAGGTTCCCATCTGGCTGGGAGAGTTTGGTGAAAACACAGAGGCGTGGATCCGTCAGTTTGTGAAGGTGGTGGAAAAAGACCAGGTTGGTTGGGCCTTTTGGCCATACAAGAAAATCGATTCCGGCTCCTCATTTGTCAGTTGGTCCAAACCACCGTATTGGGATGAGATAGTGACCTTTGGGAAACTGCCCGACAACACCGGCGGGACGGAGAAGCGGATCTCGGTTCGTCCGAGTTTGGAACATGCACGAGCGGCTTTTGGGGGTTTGCTGACCAGAATTGAACTCAGTGCTTGCACCATAAACTCAGGTGAGTTGGATGCGCTGGGCTTAAAGGTTCCTGAAATAAAAGAGAAGTGACGTTTTGTTTCGGACTGGATCTGCCCAGCAGCAAACCGTATGAGGTCACCACGCGTCGAAGTACTCCGCGTTCAAGGATTGGGATCAGACCATCACTTCACGCTACCGGTCGCGGCCCACTCCACGCCGCGCACAAAAGTAGTGGAGAAGCCGGGCATTTCCATGGCTTTCACGTCGTGACCGAGAGCTGTATAGAAGGTTCTGCCTTTCCCGTAGTGAACCGTCCAGAGCATAGGCTCGTCCTTGCCTGTTGGGCTCATGTCAAGCTGTGGCATTTTGCCCGGTGCAGGAGCCAGTGCAGGAGAAGGTGCCGTGCTTTGGCTAGTAGGACCGGAGTCCTTGCCAGCCGCGGGCTCGGGTGTGTTGCTCGGATCGTCATAGGCAGTCGCAAGTATGTGCACGTTCCGAGCCATGTGGATGTTGTGATACAGCTCGTCGTCAGCCTCGAACTCCGAATCCAGGCCAGCGGTGATTGGATTGTTGCGGTCGACAATCTTGACTTGAAACTTGTGACGCGGAGCATGCCCCGATGCCGGGGGCCCGTCGGACCACACTCCGCCGATCATTTGCTTAAATTCCGGCCACGATGATTCTAATATATCGGTAGGCCTGCTATTCTCGCCGAGCACTACCAAACCGCTAAACGCCCAGTTTGCGCCGTGCACTCCGACCATACCCTTTCCCGAGCGCACAAAATTCTCGAGCGCCTTCTCGGCAACCCTGCTCAAACGAGGCCCGTTGTAATTGAGGATGACGACGTCGTAAGGCGCCAACGTAGCTGATGTCATTCCGGTCGGTTCCTCATTAACTCTTACGTCGAAGCGTCCGGTGTTCAGGAGCAACATGCGCAGCAATGGAGTTGTTGCACGCCAGTCATGATTGTTCTGGCCGGTCAGGATCAGCGCCCGGATCGCACCTGGCTTGAATAGAGAAGCTCGCTCGGTCGTGCTGCTCTGGCCGCTGGAAACCGCGACCGGAAGCAGGAGAAGCGCGATGCAAACGGAAACAATCTTCTTTGGCTTCATCCGCGCCGTCCCTTAAGGGTGCTGGCACTAACGCTCAGGAAGGGCGAACGCAAAGAGTTTCCCACCCGCCGCGAGCAATAAGTACTGCCTATGATCCAGTTCGTAGGTGATCGGCCCGTTAAACATGTTTTGGTTCAAGTTAACGTGCCAAATCGTTCGGCCCGTCAGCGGATCGAGGGCCAGTGCATTACCGGAACCATCACCAGCAAAAACAAGCCGTCCCGCAGTAGTCAAAAGCCCGGATACCGCGGCTATGCCAGTTGGGTGGTCCCAGACGATCTTTCCTGTCTTGCAATCAATCGCCGCAATCGACGAAGGTCCCCGCAGAACGGTCTTGTCAACCCCGCCCCAGGCTTCAGGTTTGGAACTGACATCAGTTAGATAGTAGACCGCAACAGACCGGGTTACACGGACATAAAATAAACCTGTCTCGGGGTCGAGACTCGGCGGGAACCAATTGGTGGCGCCTTCTTCCGAGGGAATTACGAGCGCCCCCGCTGGTTGCGGATCCTTATTTGGATCGCGGATCGGCCGACCTTGAGCATCCAGCCCCTTGGCCCAGTTATTCGGTGCGAACGGAGTGGTAAGAATATGCTCACCGGTGGTGCGATCTAGGACAAAGAAATAGCCATTACGGTTGGCCTGAGCGAGCAATTTCCGCTTGCTTCCGTCGAGCTCGGCATCAAAAAGAACCGGCGTCTCCGCCGAGTCCCAATCGTGCGTATCGTGAGGCGTGGTTTGATAAAACCACGCCATCTTGCCCGAGTCCGGATTGAGCGCAATGATGCAATCCGTCCAGAGATTGTCGCCTAGCCGCCCCTGGCCGGCCATCACCGGCTGTGGATTGGCCGTCCCGAAGTAGTAGAGGTTCAGTTCGGGATCGTAGGTTCCCGGTATCCAGATGGCGCCGCCGCCATGGCTCCGCGCTTCATCATTTGGCCAGGTTTCGGCGCCGGGCTCGCCGGCATCCGGAGTGGAATACCACCGCCACTGCAACTTCCCGGTTTCCGGGTCGTACGAGTCCAGGTAACCACGGTTGTCTGTGGATTCAATGCTGGGGCTGACCAGAACGTGGTTCCGAATGATGACAGGAGCCACCGTAGAAAAAAAATCCAGCTTCAAGTCGGCGATTTCCGTGCGCCAGCGCTCTTTCCCAGTGGCAGCATCCAGAGACACCAGATAATTGTCCGGCGTGACCAGGAACAGCCATTTGCCGAACATGGCTATCCCGCGGTGCCCGATGTGTGTCCCGCCGCGGCTCTTATTCTCCCAATGCCAAATCAAGCGGCCGGTCCGCGCATCGAGCGCCCAGGCTTTATCGGGAACAGAAATATAGATAACGCCCCCGACTACAAGAGGAGTCGCTTTGATTGGAAGGTTTCCCGAGTCAAAGGTCCAAACAAGCCCTAAATTCCGGACGTTGGCAGCCGTAATCTGAGACAGTTGGCTGAAACGACGCCCCGAATAGTCGCCGTTATATGTGGGCCAGGAAGAGCCCAAGGGATTCAGAAGGTCTCGTGGATCCAGATTTTGGGCGGTTGCGGACTGCGATGAAAGGACCGCGAAAAGCAGTAGAAAAAGGGTCCTCACTTCAAGGTCTCCAGAAAGGTTGTAACGTCGTGCATGTCGGTATCGCTCAGTTGCTCGAGCAGCTTCCGATGGCCGTCGAGGGGATCCTGGATTTCCACTTTTGCTTTCGAGTTAAGCGCGAAGCTACGGTAATTTCCCTGTGAGTCATAGAGTGACACGCTGAATTCATCGAGATGCTTTAGCTTCCCGGTATATTTCTGGCCAATGGAGAGGGTGACGGTCACGATCACATCCGCCGATTGCCCGCCGGGATCAAGCCATCGTTGTTGCAATTCATCGCCGTGGTATTTTGATGCGATCCCCGCCAGGCCGTGGTTGGCTGCATGACAAGCGGTGCAATGCGATTCGAAATAGGTCTTTCCAGCCAATGGATCGCCGATTGCCACACCAGAGACTTTGTAAGTGAAGCGCAGGCGCGCATCGCGATTGCGCTGATGGAGAAAGGCAACGAGGTCCGAGACCTGACCGTCTCCCAGATTGAAGCTCGGCATTCCTTTGCTGGTCCGGCCCTGGCGGATTACAGGACCGATCAATTCTCCCTTCTCATCATGGTTCACCAACACCGAGCGGAGCAGGTCCGGCCCAGAGTTGCCGCCAGTGGCCTCCTTGCCGTGACAGAACGCGCAATTGGCGCCGTAGAGGTCCTTGCCCCGCGCTACGGCCGCAGGATCCTGGTTTGGGGGCAGGTTCGGATAAATGCTCCGGAGAGACTCGTCGATGGTTCCCGCGTTTGCGGGTTCGGACGCGGTAGCGTTCGGTTCCTTCTTTTCCTGCGCAGTTGACCGGGCGGGGCAGAAGATCAAGATCGCGAGTAATCCGCAGAGAATGAGATCTTTTAAGCGTAGCGCCTTTATTTTCGCAGAGCTGGCGTGGAGATTTGAAAGAAAGGGGTTTTCCTTAAACATGTTCAACCCTTCTGCAGAACATTTCTTAGGTGCGACAAGCTCCTCTCCGCCTGGGGAGATGTTCCACATTCAACCGACAAGACTCCTTTGTAACTGCCCGCGCGGAGGATGGAAACCACCCGCACCCAATCGATGATGCCATCCCCACACGCACAACCAACGGGTGTGCCGGTGACCTTGCCTTTTTCCGCCTCCGCCTGCGTTAGCGCGATGTCCTTCGCGTGAACGTGGACCAGCTTCGGAAGCACACTTTGCAAACCGGCGTATGGGTCAGCACCACCAAGAAAGGCGTTGCCAGTATCGTAGTTCACCCTGAGCATCGGGGAGTCCACCAGGTTGGCAATGCGAAGCAGGCCCTCCGTCGTTCTTGAAATGCTCTGGTGGGGTTCGATCCCAATGAATATCCCGTGCCGCTCCGCCACCTGAAGAACTTTCTTCAGGGTGTATTTCATGACTTCGAAACACTCTCGATCATCAAGCCACTCTGGGCGAATCCCCTCGTCAGTTGCCAGAACGG
>Ga0307479_10004891_pt1 | contig 12313 bp, 5 predicted proteins | sample atmos_gasesECM4C_FD_203743 | JGI IMG/M metagenome (GOLD analysis project Ga0307479, IMG submission 203743) | Hardwood forest soil microbial communities from Morgan-Monroe State Forest, Indiana, United States - atmos_gasesECM4C_515 | ecosystem: Environmental > Terrestrial > Soil > Temperate...
CCGCGCATCTGCTTGCCAGCCGGGAGCGAGCATACCAGTCAAGATAGGGAACGGTAAGTCGGCTAGTGGCTTGTGGTCCGCCTAGGTAAGCGGATAAATCGAATTTGAAAGCAAGAATCGGAGTGCCGTCGCTGACGTATCTGGCTAAGGTTGAGATGTAGGACGCGAAGCAGCTTGCAATGACTAAGCAAATGGAAAACGAGAAGCTCGCCTCTACGATAACCAGCGATCCACGCTGGCAGTCGATTGTGGCTCGCGACAAAGAATCTGACGGTACGTTCTTCTATTCAGTGAAGAGCACAGGAGTATATTGCCGTCCTTCTTGCGGCGCACGTCTAGCGCGTCCGGAGAATGTCCAGTTCTTTACGACAACGGAAGCAGCGGAAAAAGCATGCTTCCGGGCGTGCAAGCGTTGCAAGCCCGCGGGCCTCTCCCTTACCGAGACCAATACGGCCAAGATCGAGAAGGTATGCCGGCTCATCGAGCGCTCCGAGGAGACACCACCCCTTGAGAAGCTTGCCAAGTACGCAGGCATGAGTGTCTTTCACCTTCATCGGACGTTCAAGGCCGTCATGGGACTTACGCCCAGCGGCTACGGCGCAGCTCAAAGGACGAAGCGCGTTCGCAGGACCCTTGGCGAGAGCCAGTCGGTAACGGATGCGATCTACGACGCAGGATTCAACTCGAATAGCCGTTTCTATGAAAGAGCGAACGAAACCCTTGGAATGACGCCAACGAGTTTTCGAGATGGCGGTGCTAATACCATCATTCACTTCGCAATAGCGGAGTGCTCTCTCGGCTCCATTCTTGTGGCCAAGACCGCGCGCGGGGTCTGCGCCGTATTGATGGCAGATGACCCGCCTCAGTTGGTGCGCGACTTGCAGGACCAGTTTCCCAAAGCGGATCTCGTCGGTGGTGAGAGCGGTTACGAAGACCTTGTCGCCAAGGTGATCGGCCTCATCGAGAGGCCGGGTGCCGGACTTGACTTGCCCTTGGACATTCGCGGAACGGCTTTCCAGCGGAGAGTGTGGAAGGCGCTTCAGCAGATTCCCGTTGGCACGACAGCAAGCTATGCCGACATCGCCAAGGTAATCGGGATGCCAAAGGCTACAAGAGCAGTCGCGCAGGCATGTGGAGCAAATACCTTGGCGGTGGCAATCCCATGCCATGGCGCTTCAGACAGCGCGAAAACAATGTCCCGCTCTCGGTCCGTGGTTGTGCGCTAAAGCTGATCGAGTGCCTGAATACCTTAGCGATTGGTCCGGGCTCATTGCTGTCTGTGCTTATTTTGACGCCAATCCTCGCCCACAGTGTTTCGCGCGTCAGATACCGCTGCCAGTAGACACGAAGTAAATTGAGCAGCATTCCGGGATATTAGGAGAGCTGCTAGAGACTGTCCTTGGAGATCGCATTAATCCCGTAGGTACGACATTCGAGGAGCGATTTCATCTTCTTACTGAACCGCCTCAGGTGCGTTTCAGATTCTTGGATCCAGATTTACGCAAGGAAGAACGTTGGCCAGTGACGGAATGCTCTGTTTCTGCACCAGTTTTCGCGAACCTTTCTTGGAAAATTCCGCGTGTTGTTGTGGTAGAGAACCGAGACGTGTTTCTTTGTCTACCACGGATAGCGCGTACTTTGGCTGTGTTCGGTTCCGGGAAGGCGGCATCACTATTACCGGCGTGTTCCTGGATGAACTCCGCCGATCTAGTCTATTGGGGAGACTGCGACGAAGCTGGCTACGGAATACTGTTATCATTACGTTCTCACTTCCCACACCTTCGGAGCCTGTTAATGGACGAAACGGCGTGGAGAGAATGGAAACACTTGGCCGTCTCGGGCAAACGCGATCCGACAGCTCGACATGATCATCTCTCGAATGCAGAGCGAGCCGCGCTAAACGAAGTTTTAGCTGGCCCTTGGATGCTAGAGCAAGAAAGAATCCCGCAGAGCACCATGGAACGCTCGCTGGCCGAAGCTTTCATCCGAGGATAGCGTAAGGATCGGCCTGATGCCGTGTCGAAGGATTGCCGTCTCATGACAAGGAGGATCAGCCAGAGCGGCACGTCGATATCAAGAGTGACTACCACTGCTACCAACATGTGCCCTATTTGATTTTCCAAGAATACTGGTAAAATGCAGGTGCGCTCGGTCGCAAGTGACTGGTAGCGTTGGTGGTAACGGCAGAAATTTGCCAGTGTTGTCGGCAAACTTTAGGCGGTGGATGTTAATCCCTCCCTCTCCGCCAGATTTTCTACGTTTTTATTTCCTTTCCACTTGCACAGCAATGTAGCCGCTGCCGTCGCAGAGTGTGGGTTGTATCATGATAGCTGGATGGCATTTCCTATCCGAGTCTGCACCGTCTGCTCCGAAGAGTTCGAGCTGAGGCCGGATAAACCCGGCTTTGCCAACCGCCGCCCAGCGTGCAGCGAACCCGAACACGCTGCCCCTCCAATGAAGCAGGATATGGACGCCGACGAACGCAAGACTCTGATGGAAGCGAACGAAGCTCGGAGACGAGCGATGCGCGACCTTCTCTACCGCAAGGATAGCTAACCGCTTTCCCAGGTACTTCCCGCGACAGGTGGAAGCGAGCTGAGGCGTAATCTCGTACACGGCGTGGACGCTCCGGAGGAAAAAATCCTTTCACCGTGTCGCGAACAGGCGAGAGAGGTGTACTATGGTGCCGTTTTCCAGCTCAAAAAAGAAATTCCACGTAAACCGTTTGCGGTCCAGGTTGCACGTTCCGCTGTATTGGAGAGGATCCACCATGCTTACATCTCTTCCTCGCAAGCTGTCTCTGTTCGGCTTCGTTCTATTGCTTATGACCGCTCCTGTCTGGGCGCAGTGGGCGACGCCGGTGGTCGATGGAGTGATCAACCCGGGCGAGTACGAAAATAACAATACAGTCAGCACCAACACAGCCCAGAACTGGTACATGACCTGGGACGCAACCAATCTCTATGTCGGAATTACCAATGCAAACCTCTCCGAAGGCGCAGTCATTTACATTGGGCCCAATCCGCAGTCCGATCCCAAGTGTTGCAGTGATAGCGACGGGAATCTCGCAGGGTTCAACTACGACAACACGAACTTTGCTTCGCTGCCCTTCCGCGCAAAGTTCGTCACTTATGTTAAGGATGGCTACCGCGAATACCGGAACTCCGACGGCGGCGGCGGATGGACGGGGCCAACCGCTAGCTACGGGCAGTACGCCAGCGGCTCCGGCAATGTGCGCGAGGTCGCGATACCCTGGAGCGCCATCAACCAAGGCGGTGGACTCCCCACGCACCTCGTCTTCTTCGGCTATCTCACTTCGAGTGGCGGCTACGTTTACGGGCAGGTGCCCAATGACAATGCCGGGCAATTCATCGGCACCGGTGCTACCTACACGCAATATTACAATGTGTCCAACACGGGCAACGGCACCAGTACGCCGCCGTTTTCCGACGAGCAACCGGCCGGCTTCACCGGCGACCAAAAGGCAGCCTTCAAGCACGACACCTTCGATCCGTTCTATCGGACGCCAAGCGGAGCCGCCCCTGAAAACGCGCAGGTCACGCTTCGCTTCCGTAGCGGACATTTCGATCTCGACGGCGTATTCGTTCGTGCCTACCTGTTCGACACCGCCAGCGGACAGACCACCGGCCCGGTCGACACAGCGATGGCCTTTGAACAGAATATTACTGAGAACGGCAAGACCTACGACGTGTGGAAGGTCGGCCTGACGATGCCTTCCGCCACCACCGTCTACTACTACAAGTTCAAGCCGTATCACGGCTCGACCGTCGGCTTCTATAGCGACGATTACCTTGACGACAACGACAACGTCCACAAGGACGGGCTGGGCAAAGCCTATGACGGCGAGCCGTTCCCCTCGTTCCAAGTTACGGTCTACGACCCGAACTTTCAGACACCCGCCTGGCTGCAAAACGCGACCATCTACCACATCATGCCCGACCGCTTCCGCAACGGCGACCTGACGAACGACTACTGCCGGCCGGGCTCGACCACCGGATGCCCCTTCTATTACGGCAGCCAGCAGGCCTTCACCTACAACCAGTGGAACACACAGATCTGCGATCCACGCGATCCCAATAGCGGCTGCTTCGGGCAGTACAGCAACCAGTTCTACGGTGGCGATTTGAAGGGCGTGCAGAACAAGCTCGACTACCTGCAGGCGATCGGCGTCGACACCATCTACATGAACCCGATCTTCCAGGCGCGTTCTTATCACCGCTACGACACTGATAGCTACCTGCACATCGATCCGGCGCTCGGGGGCGACGCCGCCTTCGCGTCATTGCAGGCTGAGCTGAACCGCCGCGGCATGCACGTCATCCTCGACGGCGTCTTCAATCATGCCTCGTCTGACGGCCTCTACTTCGACCGCTACCACCGCTACGATACCGACGGCGCTTGCGAATCGTTGCAATCGGTCTGGAGAAGCTGGTTCCACTTCAAGACCGACCACGTGCCCTGTGATTCGAGCGACTATGACGGCTGGTTCGGCTTCGACAGCCTGCCGACTTTCGACCACGACAACCCGGCAGTGCGCGACTTCTTTTATCGCGGACCCGACAACGTAACCCAGCACTGGTATGGGCTGGGCGCCAGCGGCTGGCGGTTCGACGTTGCCGATGACGGCAACTTTCCCCACAACTGGTGGCACGAGTACCGCACTTTCGCCAAGGGATACAAGGCGGACGGCCCGCTCATTGGTGAAATCTGGCCCAACGGCAGCCAGTGGCTGGCTGGCGACCAGATGGACTCAAACATGAACTACCGCTTCCGCAAGAACGTCACCGGATTCGTGCGGGCGGTGGACTGGAGCGACGACAACAACAACGGCACCAACAACATTCCTGGACTGACGCCGAGCCAGTTCGATCATGCCAATCGCGCGGTGCGCGACGATTATCCGCCGCAGGCCACCGCCGCCATGATGAACCTGATCGACTCGCACGATGTGAATCGCGCGTTATTCGTCATGACCGAGCAGGGCGACAACGGGCTTACCCAGGCCAAGCAGCGGCTGAAGCTGGCGGCGCTGTTCCAGTTCACCTACATCGGAGCTCCCACAGTGTGGTACGGCGACGAGGTGGCTCTCCACTCACCTTCGAAGTACAGCAGCCCGAATGGGCCAGTGGGCGATCCCTACTCCCGCGCCCCGTATCCCTGGAGAGATCAGCCGGGCGATCCGAACATCTACGGGCCACCCGACATGAACATGTTCGGGTATTACGCCACGCTGGGGCATCTTCGCAAACTGTATCGCTCGCTCCGCCAGGGCGACTTCACGACCTTGCTTGTCGGAGATACGCAACAGCCGAACAGCGCTCCCAACACGTACGCTTTCGCCCGCACCATGCAGGGGGAGACTCCTGTGGTGGTTGCGCTGAACAATGGCACGGCCTCAAACAGCGCTTCTATTCCAGTGAACGGCATCTTTACCGACGGAACTCAGCTCCACGACGCCCTCAGTGGAGACCACTATTCCGTGACCGCAGGGGCGGTCCAGGTGAGACTTGCCGCGCGCACCGGCGTGCTGCTTGTGCCGAACGGCATGAGAGGCAACATTGGTGCGCCCGCGGCATCGATCCGTCTCGGCTCATCGGCGAACGGTTCCGGCTGGAGCAATACTCCGGTCAATCTTGAACTAAGTGCCTCCGACAGTGGTGTCGGAATCGCTGAACTTCGCTACTGGATCGAAGACGGGGTCGTGAACGTGGCTCAGGGTGAATCGGCGTCGCTGACTCTGGCGAACGAAGGCGTTTACAGCGTGGGAGTTCGGGCCATCGATAACGCTGGCTCCGTGAGTCAACCGGCGACCCAAGTTGTACGAATTGACGTGCATCCTCCGGTGGTCACGGTCACAGGTGTGCGGCAGGGGGCAAGCTATCCGATGGGAAGGGTTCCCGTTGCAGGCTGCAGTACTTCCGACGCGCTTTCCGGAGTAGCCGCGAACGCGACATTGACGGTTCGGGGCGGCAGTGGGCACTTCACTGCCACCTGCAGCGGCGCTATCGACAATGCCGGCAATGCCGCCCAGGCGGTCAGCGTGATTTACAGGGTGCTGCGGTCTGGTTCGAGATAGGAGCGGTAGTAATAACTAAGGTGCCCATCCGAGCTTTGTGTGCTCGGATTGGAGTAACTATGGTGCGCCGGTTCCGGTGAAATGGCGCTATAATCGGCTCTGTTTTTCACCCTCCCCCCGCGTGTGTCCATGGACAAAGTCCCTGGGGTTTTGATCGCAGACCAGAGAGTTCAGCGCGCAGGGCCCGCACCTCGTCTCAGGCTGCTGGTCGAACTGGAACCGCGCCATCGTGTGTTCTTCCGCAATCTAGCGGACTTGCTGCTGTCGCGCCGAGTCCCGCCGATCCCTATCACCTCACGGCCTGCACCTTTCTGGGGGGACGTTTTTGTCCCCTCCGGCGCCCGCTGGTCCGCGTTCACGGAATCAATGCTATGCCATTTGCTGCTGGTAATTCTGTTCGTATGGGGCCAATCCAGAGTATGGGTGCAGGTAAAACCGTTCCCGCTGCGAGAAGCGTCCAGCCGGTCTGTCACCTACTACCCACCTACTCGGACCTTTCCGGCAGCTGAGGGCAGAGTGTCGAGCGTTCGGGAGAGGTCGCGAGCGGCACGCACGTCGCCACAACAATCGGCACATCAAGCAGCAAATCAACCGGCGATGCCAGTGACGCCGGAGCAAAAACCGAGCATCGTCACACCACCTGACATTAAGGAGGCCACGGCCAAGCCGCCGGATTTCGTGGGCTCCCATGTGATTACACCTATGGTGCCGTTCTCAGCGACCGTGGGCCCGAAGCGGAACGTGTTGGCGGGACCGTCTGGGGTGGTGGGCCCGCCGCCCGAGGTTGCCCAAGATGTTGACCAAGCTACAGTTCGCCGAATGGCTCTGCCTCAAGCTTCCGCGGTGGCTCCGGCGCCAGAGCTTGGGGGGCCTTCCGCAGGACGGGCTATAAAGGCGCCCAACACGAGTGGTTTGCGAGTTGTGCCGCCACCTCCATCAGTTCAGAGCGCAGGCACCTCGGATAGAGCTGGACGGTTGAGTTCGTTGTCCGGCGCGGGACCAAATGTCGTACCCCCACCCCCGCCGGTTCAGAGGGCGGGCAAGGCCGGAGATGCACGGTTGGGTTCGATGCCCGGTACGGATCCGCAAGTGGTAGCGCCGCCCCCTGCGGTTCAGGGCACAGGCAACTTTGCTCGAACTGGGCGCATGGATGGGCTGTCCCCCAAAGGTTTACAAGTGGTACCGCCACCTCCTTCAGTTCAGGGTTCAGGCGGCTCCGTTGGAGGTACGAGGTTGGGTTCGCTTTCCGGTGCGAGGTCGGAAGTCGTGCCGCCGCCTCCGTCAGTCGAGGATGCGGGCAAGTCTGGCGCGGGTGGACGCTTAGGCTCATTGTCCAGAGGTGGGTCCGGAGGTGGCTCGCAGATTGTGCCGCCTCCACCGTCAGTGCAGGATGCGAGCAACTCTGGCGCTGGTGGACGCTTACGCTCGTTGTCCGGAGATGGCTCCCAGATCGTGCCCCCTCCGCCGTCCGTCGAGGGTGCAAGCAACTCTGGCACAGGCGGACGCTTAGGCTCGATGTCCGGAAGTGGCTCACAGATCGTGCCGCCTCCTCCATCAATTGAGGGCGCGAGTAACTCGAGCGCGAGTGGACCGGCAAAGACAATGGATCCCGAGCCGGTCGTCGCCTCTTCGCCCACACCGGCCGTCAACAACGAAAACAAACCTACCGTCGAAGAGTTGCCTCTCGGTTTGATTGGGCTGGTATTTGCCGCGCCGGGCACCTCCTATTTTTCCAATTTCGAAGTTTTCGTAGCCAAGAGACGGGTCGGCAAGGACCAACTACAACTCATAAAGCTGGTTTACGAATTTCTCCCCTATCAACGGCGGCTGTCCGAATATAATCTCAGCGACCTGCCACCGCGGGTAATCAAGCTGCGCGTAACACCAGATCCGAGCTGTGACGAGTCATTGGGGCAGATGATACAGTCTCACACCGACCCGTCCTCTTCAGCCAGAGAGCAGCCCGAACTCCCGGCGGCGTTGCGTTCCTCCGACTTAAACGCAGTGCTGGCGTGTTATCGCACGACGGCAGACGATTTCCAGAAGGCGATGTCGCGGACCCATTAAGCTGACGCAGGTCACGGAACGGCTGGCGGGTCAAGAACGATTGTTCTCGCGGCGTGGTGCCTGTTCAGGTATGGACCCTGGGCGGTTCGGAGATCGAATCGTCAAGCCTGGCGCCGGATCGGTTTCGCGGGAACCATCCACACCTCCGAATGGCCGATACTCGGCATCTGCGGCCAGCAACCGATCAGTCCGTCGCATCGCGCTCCAGTCATATTCGTAAGCGGTTCCGCAGAGTGGGCATATCTGATAATGACGGCCATGGGCGTCAGTGCGTGGCCAGGTGAACCGATGCGAGCAACCTCGCTCGAACAATCCCTTCAAAAACTTCATTGCCATGCCCCTTCATTGCGACTTCTCCAGGTATCGAACCAGCGGCGGAAGAACGGTTTGGGCTGGCCAGCAAGCAGATCCTGAAGCGTGGATAAGAGAATCTTTGGCGGTTGAGATTTGGACAGGAAGGTATCGACCGCCTCGAGCTTGTTCTGTGGCAAGGGCCCGAAGGCGGATAATAACATGATCGGAACATGTGATTTAACGCGCTTCATCCTGGCGGCAACGACGTCGCCATTCATCCCGGGCATCTGGTAGTCGAGGACCACGGCATCGACGGCGTGCGCGAGAAACAACTTCAGCCCTTCGTCCCCGCCGGTAGCCTCCAGAACCTCATAGCCGTTGTTTTCGAGCAATGTCTTGCGGCCGATGAGCCCATTCCAGTGATCGTCAATGCAGAGAATTGTAGCTTTCGGCCGAGACATCACTGTTTCACGTCTCCAGTTCGGCCAGGGGTGATTTCTTTCAGACAGGCACTTCGGTCCGTGGAAGGGCCAAAATCTAATGAAGTGGCGGCTAAATGATTTGACTACTGCGGGAGTGTATTTTCAAATTACGAACGTCCACTGGCGTGCCAGTTACCCGAGGGCACAGGATCGCGGAAGTCGGATCGCGGAAGTCCGGCGACTCTCGGATGACATTTTATTCGGCAATCGTTTCAGAGTGTTGCGAACGGGCGGGACGGGAGAGCGAGTGCACTTCGAGCGAGATAGTCCCCGTGATTGCGCTGACCTCGTATATGTGAACGATGAGCGTCTTGAGCAAAGCAGGCACGGTTCGAACGGAAGGTGAAAAGGCAACCGCCTCGGACCCTTTGGTCTTCGTTATGCCTTCCCGAGGCCTGAGCTGTTTTCACTGCTCTAGAAAATTCCAGATTGAATAAACCAACCGCCGTTCTGTCGCACCAGCATTATTGTCACTGGGGCGGTAGAGGTCAGTGATCCGGAGCGAGTTTCCTGGCCCCTGACGCTGGCAAAGTTTCCTTTGATATCCGGGTCGCCCTCCACTTCGACTTGCAGCTTCTGCTTTTCGCCGGAGTGAAAAGACGCTTGCAGGTTTTTCTTTATCCGATCCGGACAAGAAGGCCACAGATCCACGATGCCGCCGAGATCTTGGCGGTTGTAGGATTCTTCGTAGCGGTGAATGACACTGAGAACTGCTGCTTTATCCTGTTGCTGGGACAGTCTCTGGCGCACTTGCTCCGCATACGGGCTGTTGGGGTGTCGGGTCAAGAAGGCTTGCAACGCTTCACTGCTACCCGCCTTCACGGCCGCGATGTAATCGGCTTGGCCACTCTGCAACTCTTCTACCAACTGTCGAGCCTCGTTTGCGTGCTGACCCTGGGGATGGGCTTGTAGAAAAGCATCAAGAGACTGGAGGTCTGTCCGATTTGCGTTCTTCCAATCGATTTCTTCGATCCGGTTTCGGACTTGGGCTGCGTTCTTGCTGGTTGGGTACTTTTGCAGATATTGCCGCAGCGCAATCGGATCCGTGGAGTCCGCAATGGCAGCATAGTCTGCCGCATCGGCCGCTGAAGAGTCCGGTTGCATAGGCACATTAACGGTGGTCGTGCTCCCCAGCACTAGCACTATCTTGGCGCTTACGGGGAGGTATCCCGTCTTCTCCAGCTCGATGGTAAGAATTCCGGGGCTCGCCTCATGTACAAAGGTTCCATCAGGCTTAATCACTCCCAGTTCTTTGCCATCGAGACGCACCGTCGCGCCGGGCACTGCTCTGACGAAAAGCGACGGAGCTGCTTCGCGCTCTAGTTTGAGCATAATCGGCGTTTCAGAATTCTTGGCGACAAGCACTGAAGTTTCTATTGGCCGAAATCCAGGCTTTTCCAGGCGGATGTTGTACGACGCTGGAGGAAGCGGAATCCGAAGTTCGCCGGAGCTGGAGGTTCGACCAAACTGGAAATTGTCTACCAGGACGGTTACATCCGGCTGCCCCGTGCGTAGAAGAATTCCGCCCACCTCACTCTGTTCTCCCGCGACTGGAATACGCGAGGAAGCCCAAAAAGCCGGCGGACTTGGGCTCCTGAACTGTCGCACCGCCATGGTGTTGCTAGCGGAATACAGGTTCCAGTATGCAATCGCCGCCCCGATCAAAAGGAGCGGCAGGGTGATGGCCAGCGCCCTCTTCAGCCCACGCTTGTACGCTGCGCGCTGACGACGAATTTCCGCGCCGGGCATACTGGCGTTCACCCACTTGTCGTCGAAAACTTTGTTGTATATGCGGTTGCGGGCCTTCAGCACGCCGCTTTCGACGCGAGCAATACCGGAAAGCCGCAGCACAGGAATGAGAGGACTGGTTTCGTCGTCGCGGACGGTCTTGCCGTCGCGGACCTTCTCGTAGAGGGTGAGAAGCGCCGCCGTGTCTACCTCGCTGCGTAGCATGCGCTCGCGGACGAAAAGCAGATTGTCATCTCGTTCGCGAGCCCGGTTCGAGAGAAAGAGTTCCTCACACAGGCGGTCCACGCCCGAGGTATCATGAATGTTGCCGTCGTTGGCGACAGCTCGGCACAGCCGCTGGGTCAGATAAGGATGTCCTCCGGTCCAGTGGATGATGCGTTGCAAGAGAACCATTCCGACAGCATCGTCTGCACACAATCCCTGGATCAGGGGAGTCGCTTCCTGCTCGGTGAAATCCGACAGTTCGATTCTACGGCCGATGTTGAATGGAGTAGTTCGCGTGTCCCGAATCAGGTCCGAGGGAGTAGCAACGCCGAGTAGACAGAATGTGAGCCGTTCGAGCTGAGGGTCCAACGACCGCCGGTTGTAGCATTCGCGAATTCCGGCAAAAAATTCATCCGTGGAAAATGGCAGGCTGCGGACAGCGTCAATCTCGTCCACAAAGATCACTGCCCGGTCCTTCAAATCCGGAAGCACGGAATCCGAAATTGCGCGCATAAAACGTCGCATGGGACCGAGTTGGGGAAATCGGAGCCACGCCTCTTCCAATTCGTCTTCGCGGCCAAACTGTTGGCCCACCCGCTCGAGAAGCCCGTTGTACCACTGTTCTGTGGTCAGGTTCTGACCGAGGCTGGTCAGATCGAGGACCGCGACTTGCGTGCCGTTGTCGCGCAGGCGGACAGCGGTTCGGACCATGAGCGAGGACTTGCCCATTTGGCGGGCGGTCAGGACGTAACAAAACTCGCCCGCCTGAAGAAACTTGTAAAGATTCTGGTCGGCGGCTCGTGAGATGTAGGAAGGCGCATCTCGGCGGAGGGTCCCACCCACAACGAAGAAACTGGCAGTTTCGATTCCAGGCATGGGAACTCAGTTCAGATGGCTGCCGAGATACTGCTCATAAAGCTGACACCGCAGCTTCATGTCCCGAGCAGACTCGCCAGCCACAATTCCGGAACTCCGCAAGCGATAGAAAGAGTCAGCGCCGGAGGAATGCCGTCCCGAGATCACACCGCGCACGACTTCGCAGAGTGCGGGCTCCTGGCTCAAGGAGACGAAAATTCTCCGCAAGTGATCTCCGTAAGGGCCCTCATCGCGGGCCGCACCCGCCGCGAACTCCTGGTACGACAGACTTTTCTCGGCCATCTGGTGCAGCCCGCGCTGCGTTAAGAAGGGCTGTCCGCCGAGCAGGGAAAAGAAGCCTTCCATTTCGTTCTCGCCCTGGAGCGGGCAGCCGTAGCGCTTGTTCAACTCGCGAACCTGGTCCAACGTGAAGTCGGAAAGCACTAATCGCGTACCTACATTGAACGGCGACTGGTTCACGTCCGTGATGAAAAGATGCGCCTCGCTCGCATAGGCGATCGCGAGGGACAGGTTCTGCCAAGGGCCCGAGGGATCAAGCGAGCGC
>Ga0307479_10004892_pt1 | contig 12312 bp, 11 predicted proteins | sample atmos_gasesECM4C_FD_203743 | JGI IMG/M metagenome (GOLD analysis project Ga0307479, IMG submission 203743) | Hardwood forest soil microbial communities from Morgan-Monroe State Forest, Indiana, United States - atmos_gasesECM4C_515 | ecosystem: Environmental > Terrestrial > Soil > Temperate...
CTCGTGGAACCCAACGCCCGACCTGGCGTTGCAAGTTTCGCACGCCTACATCGAAAGCCCGGAAGGGCTCGAGCCCAACCTGAACCGCCACCGCACCACCGCCTCGCTCATATATAATAGAGCACTCGGCCCAGATTCGAATTGGGCCACGTCGCTGGTCTGGGGACAAAACGACGACACTCATGAAGGAAAAACCGAATCGGTGTTGATCGAGACAAATTATCAGCGCGAGCGCGACACCATCTATGGGCGTTGGGAGCGCGTTGAAAAATCGGGACACGAACTCGTGCTCGCACCTGCGAACCTCAACGAAATTTTCCCGGTCAACGCCGTCTCAATCGGTTATGTCCGCGATCTCTCCCACGGCAACAACATTGACATCGGCCTCGGCGGTCAATTCACGATCGATTTTTGGCCGGACGGACTTGATCGCTATTATGGCGGCGGTCCCGGTTACGGATTTCAAGTTTTTCTGCGCATCCGGCCGTCGCGCCACAATCACAGCGGAATGCAGATGGACGAACCTTCGCGCACAATGCCTAAATAAAGCCCCGCTGGCGCGCGCAGTGTTGTAGCTGCCGATGTCTTCATCGACAGACTGGCGTCCAAGGACGGCGGCAGCTACAACGCCTTGTCATGATCAAGGACTAGTGGGAATCTTATCGTCCCGTCATGCATCGGTTGCCGAAAATAAGCTACTACGACATCGAGCGCATCATTGAGTTCGATTTCGTGCGCGCAACCGAAGCGGCGGCGCTCAATTCGCTCCGCTGGCTCGGTCGCGGCGACAAGGAAGCGGCCGACGCAGCGGCGTGCGACGCCATGCGCGGCATGTTCGATCTCATGAACATCTGCGGCGAAGTTGTTATCGGCGAAGGAATCAAGGACGACGCGCCTGGAATTTTTAAAGGCGAGCAACTCGGCACGTGGGTCCCCGGCGCGCCCCAGTTCGATATCGCGATCGATCCGATCGACGGGACGACCAATATTTCCAAAGGCGCGCCGAACTCGATCAGTTGTATCGCGGCCGCGAGTCCGGAAGAAGGGGTCAAAGTTGCGCTCCGCGATGTGCCTTCATTTTACATGTCGAAGCTGGCTTACGGGCCGCGCGTGATTCAATACACCCAGAAACGCGGCGATTCGCTCCACATCGACGCGCCCATTGCCGAGACTCTCGCGATCGTTGCCCGCGCGGTCGACAAACGGGTCCAGGACGTGGTCGTAATGATGCTCGATCGACCGCGTCACAAAGAAATCGTCGAACAGATTCGGAGCTGCGGCGCATCGTTGCGGATGATCGGTGATGGCGACATCGCCGCGGCCATGGCGCCGGCGTTGCCGGATAACGATGTCGATCTTTACATGGGCATGGGCGGTTCACCTGAAGCGGTGCTCGCAGCGGCGGGGATCAAATGTCTCGGCGGCGAGATGCAATGCAAAATGTGGCCGCGCGATGACAAGGAGCGCAAACAACTCATCGCCGATGGCAATGAAAAGGATCTCGAGTGCGTTTACACGGCCGACGACCTCGCTCAAGGCGAGAACATCATTTTCTGCGCGACCGGGATCAGTGATAGCGCGCTCTTGCGCGGGGTGAAATCAAAAGGCACGACCGCAATCACGCATTCGATTTTGATGCGGGCCAAGAGCAAAACCGTTCGCCTTATCCGCGCGATGCACAATTTGCAAAACAAAACGATCCGGCTCCGCTCGGACAACCGGGAACATCTGATCTAGAACCGAACCTCATACAGAATTAACAGAATCAACAAAATGGTTCAGATGACGTGCCTGGAGATCTGGAGGTTTTCATTCGGTTCATTCTGTCCATTCTGTCGAACAAGGAGAATCTCTCTGCTCGACAGCCCCGCTTGGATTGGTTCAAGATCGAAATCGTACCTCCGCCGCTTATGAAACAAATACCGAAAACCGAATTGTCGCCGGACAACGGCTGTATCATCGACATGAAATGGAAACTGGGATCGCTCGGATACCACGCCAGCGCGGCCGGCAAAGAAGCTGCGCCACCCTCCACCGAAACCGTTCGCCTGCCCGAGCTCGTCCTTTACGATCACATCGGTTTCAAAGGCGCTTACGCCCGGACGAACCTGAGCTTTCATTACATCGGCGATTTCTGGAACGACCGGATCAGTTGTTTGATCGTGGTCAGCGGCGTTTGGCGATTTTATCGGGACGAATACTACAAAGGCCCGCACTGGGACCTCGGCCCCGGCTACTACGAAAGTTTCTTCGCCGCCAAAGGTCCGGACGACGTCGTCAGCTCGTTTCAGTGCATCGCGCTGACGTAACGGCGAAGCAGATTAGACCGAACTAGTTCGGCCTAATTCTTATTGGATGGTATTCCCCTTAGCGACATCGCCGACGGAGGCGCATCTAATCATATGGCGCGCGACTTTGGCGGTCTGCGTTATCGCTAACGTCATTTGGTATCGCGTGAAGTTTGTTTTAAAGGCCCACGGCTTGCCAGTGTCGTTCATCTGGCATTTGTCCGATGTACCGAATTTCCATCGGCTTATTCGACGCGAGACTGACGGAGCAAGCGGTTCCGCTTCGTTAGGCTCTTGGTTGCGCTTTACATCAGCGGTGCGGTTTTCGTTGTGCTGGCCGTATATCTATTCACTCGACCGTGACACGCTGCAGCTCACGAGCATCGGCAATCCTGTGCACATTTTCGGCGCAGCCCCAGGATAGGGTAAAGCCGGAGCCGCCATGGCCGTAGTTGTGAATCACGGTCCGACCGTCGCGAAGTTTCTCTTTTTCAAGGCGGACCCCTGACTTCCGAAACGGGCGGAGACCGACGCGCTCGCGAAGAACTCGCGGCTTCTCGATCTGTAACACGCGGCTACATTCGGCAACGATCCCTTTCGTTGTTGCCGGATCGGGTTCGAGATTGTCGCTCACGTCATTCGTGCCGCCGAAGACACAATCGTGTATCCGCGGGATGGCATACATGAGCGGATCGTCGTCGCAAACAATCGCGCAATTGAGATTGTCGATCTTCGGAACAATCGCAACCTGGCCACGATGCGGTTCAAGATCGACATCGCGCACGAGTTCGCGCGCGCCGATTCCGGCGCAATTGATCACGAGATCGAATTTTGGATCGACATCTTCGAATTTTTCCAAGCGAACACCCGAATGAATTGAGCCGCCGGCTTTTTGAAAACGGCTAAAAAGGTAGTCGAGGTAGATGGTTGTATTCATCAAAGGGACGCGGAGTGAAAAGCCGCTTTTGAAAACAGAATCAGAAATATTCAGAGATCCCTCGGTCCGAGCCGGACTGGCACTTTCGCTCGGAATGACAGAAGCATGAAAAGAAGAAGCCCAATCGGGAATTTTAATCTCTCCGGCGCGGCAATATTGGCGGAGCTCGATCATCGAGACGCCGCTGCGCGGATCTTTCGCAAGATCGACTAGCACTTTGTAGGTCGCGAGCGCCCACGGGATAACTTTGGCCGCTGGCTCGGCGTCGTAGGGAAACCAAAGCGCTCCCGCAGCGCCGGATGTTGTTTGCTGGCCGATTTGTTCGGCAAAAATCACGGCGCGAAATCCGCGCTCGGCGAAAACAACACCACAGGTCAGTCCGGAAACGCCCGCGCCGATAATTGCCACCGATTTCGCCATGCGGAATGTTGTAGCGGCGGCTGTCCCCAGCCGCAATCTTTGCTCGCATCGCGCGACGGAAAGCGCGATCCACCTTAAAACGGCAAGCAACGTGACGTTGCATCAAGTTGCAAGGAGCGGGTTGCCCTACAAATTCAAAGCGAATAATATGCGCGCGTGAAAAACTTCGGCGCGCTTTTGTTCATTATGGCGGCCGCCACTCCGCTCCTCGCAGTACCGATCGTGAGCGAGTCAAAGTTCGTCGATGTCGATCATCTCAAGGTCCATTACACGAACTATGGCAAAGGCGACACCGCCCTGTTTTTTGTTCACGGTTGGGCCTGCGACGAAACGGTTTGGGCGGAACAGGTCCCGGCGTTGGCTGAAAAAATCCGCGTGATCACCATCGACCTGCCGGGTCACGGGCAAAGCGAGAAACCGCAGACGATTGAATACAACAAAGATTTGTATGATCGCGCGATCGACGCGGTGTTGAAGGATGCAAACGTGAAGTCGGTCGTCCTGGTCGGACACAGCAACGGGACACCGTTCATCCGCTATTATTACCGAAAATTTCCAGCCAAAGTGAAAGCGCTGGTCGTTGTCGAGGGTCCGCTTCGGCCATTCTTCGATCATGACGCGATGGAAAAATTCGTCGTGCCATTGAAGGGCGACAATTATCCGGAGGCGGCGGGCCGGGTCATTGCCGGCATGACCAAACCGATCAAGGACGTGGCACTCCAGGACAAGATCAAGGCGCTGATGCTGAAAACACCGCAGCACGTGGCAGTAAGCGAGTTCGCAGCGACGGCCGATGAGGATTTGTGGAAGGGAGACAAGATCGACGTGCCAGTATTGATGATTCTGGCAAAGCAACCGGTCTGGAGCCCGGAGTACGAACAGTGGGTGCGCAGATTGATTCCGAAACTGGAATATCAGGTGTGGGAGAACGTTTCTCATTTCCTGATGATGGAGAAGCCGCGCGAGTTCAACGCCGCGGTTCTGAAGTTCCTGGAGGAGAACAAACTTCTCCCAAATCGCTCGTAAGCGGCGGTCGATTCAGTTAAACTTGGGGCGATGGTTTCGCTTAATCGAGACGCATTGAGTGAAAAAGTGCTCGACGGCGCCCGGATTTCGTCCGAGGAGGCGCTTGAGCTCTATCAGTTGCCGCTGGAAGAATTGGGGGCGCTAGCAAATGTGCGGCGAAATCTGGCCAAGGAAAAAAGTTACGGCGGACGCGGGCGCGAGATCGTGACTTACATCGCCGACCGCAACATCAATTACACCAATGTTTGCAATGTGTATTGCAAGTTCTGCGCGTTTTACCGGACAGAACGGGACGACGATCATTACGTGCTTTCGCTCGAACAGATCGATCAGAAACTCGATGAACTTTCGGCCGCGGGCGGAGTTCAAATCCTGATGCAGGGCGGTCACCATCCGAAACTGCCGTTTCAATGGTATGTCGATCTTTTGCAGCACATCCGAAAAAAATATCCGCACATCAACATCCACGGATTCAGCCCGCCGGAGTTCCAGCATTTTGCGGAGACATTCCAAATGCCGTTGCGGGAAGTGATTGCCGAATTCAAAGAAGCCGGACTTGGATCGATTCCGGGCGGGGGAGGCGAAATTCTAGTCGATCGAGTCCGCAAGAAAATTGCGCCGTTAAAAATCAACAGCGACCAATGGCTGGAAGTAATGCAGATCGCGCACGAGCTCGGTTTGAAGTCGAGCGCGACCATGATGTTCGGCCATGTCGAAACGATCGAGGAGCGGATCGAGCATTTGCAGCGGATTCGAGATCAACAGGACCGAAGCGGCGGGTTCACCGCCTTCATTTGCTGGACCTTCCAGCCGCAGCACACGGTCTTGAAGGTGACACACCCGACCGGTGTCGCCGAATATTTGCGGACCCAGGCGCTGGCGCGGATTTTTTTGGATAACATCGACAACATCCAGAGTTCATGGGTGACCCAAGGGCCGGGGATCGGGCAGGTGGCCTTAAAATACGGCGCCAACGACTTTGGTTCGGTGATGATGGAGGAAAACGTGGTGAGCGCGGCCGGGACGACGTTTCGCCTGGATGCGGAGAGGATTGAGGCGCTGATCCGCGATGCCGGATACGAACCGCGCCGCCGAAATAATTGTTACGAACTCTTGAACTGAACCGCGCCTGGCGCTGTCTATGACAGGCGCCGCGCCCATTCTCGAAGAAAATCCGCCTTGACCTTAGCCTGCTTCTCCTCTAAGTCCCGCGTGTCCCGCGCCAGTTCTTACGCTGCGCGGGATTCGGCGTCTTGATTGCTATGAGAGAATTTCGGGGATCGGTTTGGGGCTGGATGGTGGCGATGTTTTTCGTGACCTGCACGGTGTTATTCACACCCACGAGCGCAAACGGGCAACAAGGGCCACCGGAAGCACCGACGGTGCGCTCGATCGATATCCAATATTCCGGCCCGGCCACGGTGTCGAAGGAAGTGATTCTGGCACAAATACGGACAGCGGTCGGTCAGCCGTATTCAGACGCGACGGTCGAAGACGACATTCGCAGTCTTTACAAGACCGGCGCGATTCAGAACGTGCGTATTTTCGCGCAACCACAGGATGACGGCGTCAAAGTGATCGTGGCGGTGCAAACGCGGCAGGTGCTGCGAGAACTGGTGATCGACGGTGCACACCGCGTCAGCGCGAAGAAACTTCGCAAGGAAATTGGAGTGAAACTCAACGCCCCCGTCAACGAGGACGATCTGCAAAAAGCGCGGCAGAAGATCATCGACCGGTATCAAAGCAAAGGATTCACCGACATTGAAGTGGATTTCCGGGTCGAACCGATTGATGAGAGCCGCGGGACGGCGCGCGTCATCTACACGATCACCGAGGGGGTGCGGGGAGCGGTCAGCCGGATCCATTTTGAGGGCAACGAGCATTTCAGCCAGAAAATCCTGCGCAAGCAGATGAAGACCCGCGGCAAGACGATGATCGCCTTCATCGATAAATCAGGACGATTGGACGAGGTCCAATTGCAGCAGGACCTCGATAGCATTAAAGAGTTTTACCAAAACCACGGCTACGTGGACGTGGAAGTGCAAGAGGCCCGGCGAGAACGAAAGAAGGGGCCGCTCATTATCACCATCGGCATCAAGGAGGGGACTCTTTATCACGTCAACAAACTCTCCTTCAGCGGTTACAAGCAAACGACCGAGGAGAAAATTCGCAAAGTCATCAAAATGAAAGAGGGCTCCCTCTACTCGCCCAAACAATTACACGATGATGCCAAAGCGCTGGCTGATAACTACGGCAGCGGAGGATACGTCGATCTTGTCGTTCTGCCCCAAGGTACGCCGGCAGGTCCGGGTTTGATCGATGTTCATTACAAAATTGAGGAAGGCAATCGATCCTTTGTCGAGCGGATCAACATTATTGGAAACACGCGCACCAAAGACAAAGTGATCCGCCGCGAAGTTCTGATTAGGCCGGGCGACGTGTTCGACACCGTGCGAGTAGACACGACTAAGAAGCGCCTCGAAAATCTCGGCTACTTTACCAGAGTCGAAACGTATCCGGAAGAAACCGGCGTTGAAGGCCGCAAAGACCTCGTCGTTCAAGTGGAAGAAAAGCGAACCGGTTCGTTAAATTTCGGCGCCGGCTATAGCACGGTCGACCAATTGATCGGATTCGTGGAGTTGACTCAGGGCAACTTCGATATCACAAACTGGCCTGGATTGACGGGAGCGGGTCAAAAATTCCGGGCCAAAGCGCAAATCGGCAGTTCGCGGAAGGACTTCGTGGTTGCCCTGACCGAACCTTATTTCCTCGATCAACGCCTTTCGCTTGGCGGCCAGTTGTTTTATTCAGAAGCGTCTTACCTGAGTACAGTCTACGACCAGCGCAACTACGGCTTTTCACTGGAGGCGCGCAAGCCGCTGATCTCATGGATGTATACTGTCCTTGGTTACACTTTGCAGAACTACGACATCTATAACGTCGCCAGTCACGCTTCACCCGAGATTCTCGCGGAGAAAGGCACGACTACTAAGAGCATGGTGAGCGAGAGTTTAGTTTGGGATCGAAGAGACAATCCATTTTTGACCCGCAAAGGAGAGCGAATTTCGCTCACGGGATATGTTGCCGGAGGCCCACTCGGTGGCGACGAGCAGATTTATGGATTCGATGTTGAAGCGACCAAGTATGTTCGCTTTCCTGGCGATCTGATTCTTTTGTTCGATGTCGAGGCGTCCACGGTAGACGTATGGGACCGGCCCGAGACCACAACCATCAAAGGCTTTTTCGGCGAGGTCTTCGACATTAACGGTAAGCCGGTTATGCTAGGTACTCCTCCTAACGCGTTCCAGGCTACTGAGAAAGTCGATGAAATTGTTCCGACTGTCCCGATTTTTGACCGACTCTATCTGGGCGGATCGAACAATCTGCGCGGCTTCCGTTTTCGCGATATCAGCCCCAAGGATTCCTTTGGTCAGCCGATCGGAGGTCAATCAATGGCCCGCGGGACGGCGGAACTGACTTTTCCGATTATTGAAAAGGCCCGGGGCGCCCTCTTTTACGATGCTGGCCTGGTCAATCCTGACCCCTGGGATTTCAGCGACGAAACTCTGGGAGTTCCGCGCGGCATCAATGCCCAGGCTAGCGTCAAGTATGCAAAACTCCATGGCTTGCCCTTCAATCCGTTGACGCCCAAGAGCACGTTCGACAGTTTTGGGTCTGATTTCGGCGTTGGTGTCCGTCTGGATCTGCCGATTGGGCCGTTGCGGCTCGATTATGGTTATCCGCTAAACAGAGCCGGAAATAGCGGTCACGGCCATCTAAACTTCAGCGTGGGCTATCAGTTTTAATCGAATATTGGCACTTGCGGTGTAGACGGTTTCCGACGACTTATTTAGCCCTCTTATGAAAAAATTGCTTTGTTTGACGCTGATTCCCTTGCTCGTCCTGCCGGTCGCGGCGCGGGCGCAAGGGACCTTGAAAATCGGAACGGTCGACATGAACCGCACCTTCCGGGAATACAATAAGACCAAGGATGCTGAGGCGAAGATTAACGACGCCAAGAATCAGGCGAAAAAAGAATACGACGAACGCGCGGACTCTTACAAAAAAGCGCTCGACGATATCAATAACCTAAACAAACAGCTCGAAGCCCCGGCCTTGAGCGCCGACGCCAAGGCGCAGAAAGCCAAGGAGCGCGACGACAAGATTTCAAATATCAAGAACATGGAGCGTGAGATCACCGAGTTCCGGCAGACGCGCGAGCGCCAGCTTCAAGAGCAGGCGCTGCGAATGCGCGAAGGCATCGTGAAAGAAATTACCGATGTGGTCATGGACAAGGTGAAAACGGGCAACCTCGACCTGGTCTTCGATAAATCCGGCAACAGTCTCAACGGCGTTCCGGTGCTGATGTATTCTCGCGACAGCGTCGATTTCACAAACGACGTGATCACGGTCTTGAACAAACCGGGACGGGCCAGCGCAGTATCGACTGCCACCAGCCCGAGTGCCTCGGCCCCGGGCGCTGCCGCATCCGCGACCCCGAGGAAGCCTTAAGAGCAATTCACAACTCAGAAACACACGCGGGAACGAACTCGCGTGTGTTTTTGCGTACAGGCTCGCAATTCGCGGCTAGAATTTCGGTTGGAGTTGAAGCAAAGGTGAGTTCAAACCAAGACCAGCAGGCTCCGTGGCGAAAATGGAAACCTCCATCCATTTGGTGGATCGTTTTTGTCTCCTTCGCTCTCTTCCGCATCGGACAAGCGGCCCCGACTTGGGAATCTACTCTGACCAAAGATCCGCCCGGTAGTTTTCCCGAGCCGCGACCAGCCCGCACCACTTATCATTTCGGCTGGTCCGGATTTACGGCCGGCGTCGGAGACATTCACTTCACCAAAACGGATGATAAACGTTTTCAGCTGGAGGCGGCCGGTCGAACCATCGGTCTCGTTCGCGCTTTGTGGAAGCTGGATGCGACCTACCACGGACTGGCCAATGCCGAAACGCTTCGCCCGATCGAAAGCAAACAGACCGAAATGTACCGAAGGAAAAAACTCGTGACCGAACTCGCCTTCACCGATTCCGGAGTGACCCTTGCGCGAACGGAAGGGACAGGCGGCAAGACAACCAAACCGTTCAATTTTCCAGGTTTGTTCGACCTGCACAGCGCCCTGCTTTATCTGCGGAGCCAACCCTTAAACGACCACAGTGTTTATCGCATTGTCGTTTATCCCGCCACGTCCGCATATCTGACAACGATCAGCGTCCTTGGCCGCGAACGGGTGACCGTTCGCGCGGGCACCTACAACGCGATCAAAGTCGACCTTCAACTTAAGCGGGTCGGCAAGAACCTGGAGTTGGAGCCGCATCGCAAATTCCGACGCGCGACGGTGTGGATTTCTGATGACGCCAATCGCATTCCGCTCCGGATCGAAGCGCAGATCTTTGTCGGCACTGTCTTCGCCGAATTACAAGCAGTGCATTTCGATCAGGACAAAAGTTAAATGCGGAGGTCGATCCGCGCGGACCGATTAAGAATCAGCGTTCCGGGATCCATTCGCCGCGCACCGGCGCTTCGCGCAATGGACGCCGACGCGGCGTATAAATCGGCGTTTTGGCGCCGGGTAAGAGTTCGAGAGCGGCTAGAGTGTCCAAGTCAAGTCGCCCGGTGATAGGAAGCCGCGCTCGCGCCTGATAGGCCCGCAAGGAAAATTCCAAATCCGGGCTCGCATTTCCGTCGTACGCGCCGTGATAAAGCCCCCGCCGCGCCAAAATGTTTTGTGCTGAAAGAATGACATCCCGTTGAACTTTCGGCGGCGCTGATTCGTAAGGCGTGCCGGCAAAATTCTGCGCCGGCTGCGCGGGGGCCGCGTCATAATCCGGTCGGACCGGTACTTGTCGATCTTGCTGCGGTTCTGGAAACGGTTGGCCGGTCAAAGGGTTGGTCGGAGGCGAACTTTGGCGCGGTTCGGCGCGCAAATCCGAAGTCTCCGGCGCAGCGGGTGCCGGAGTCGGCGACGCTTTTACGATCGCGCGAGCGCCGGAAGAGTCGACGCCAAGAGATTTGAGCGTTTGATCATTCAGATCGCCGCTGATTTGAAGTCCGTTGCGAATTTGGTAACGCCGAATTGCCGCCGTCGTGTCCGCATCTTTTTCGCCGGTAACTTCGCCGTAATAAAAACCCTCGTCCTTCAGCGCCTGCTGCACATTTTGGACGACCTGATCGGCCCTGGCTGCCGACGCGAGTGCGGCCAGCAAAACCATCATTGCGATCCGGAATTTCATCTTGATGTTGCTTTGACGCCGAAATCTGTCCGCTATTCAGTTCCTGACCCGGTCACGGCCAGCGGCAGCTGCCGTTCTTTTAAAACGTCGCGATACCGCAGAATACCTTCGCTAATGGCGGCCGCCATTTGTTCGCGATAATCATTGCTTTCCAGTTTCGCGATATCGTCCTTGTTGCTGAGAAACCCGGCTTCCACCAGCACCGCCGGCACGCCAACGTTGGCAATCACAAAAAATTGCTCGGCTTTTGTCCCGCGATCGGCCGCTTTCGTTCGCGCCACCATCGCTTCCTGAATGAACCGGGCCAAACTCTGGCTCGCTAAAGTGGGAGACTCGGCTGCCGGTCCTTGAAAAAAAGGAATCCACGAAACAAGGCGCGGGGCCGGCGCAGTTTGATGCTCGGCATAATAGGTTTCGACTCCACCGACCACTTTTTTTCCTTCATTGAAATGGATGCTGACAAAGATGCAGTCCCGCGCCCGATTAGTAACTGCCGCGCGATCGGCGAGTGACACGTAACTGTCGCCGACTCGCGTCATTAAAGTCGCCAGACCCTGGGCTTGAAGTAATCGATCGACGCGCTGCGCGATATCGAAAGTTAAATCCTTCTCATAAATCGCGCCGCACATCGCTCCGGAGTCCTGGCCACCGTGCCCAGGATCGAGAACGACCAGCGTGAATGGCGAGGGCGCGGCAGTATGGCGCATCGCACTAGCCGGCTGTGGGATGGAAAGGACTTGCCACCAAATAAACGACGCCGCCATCAGCGAAAGCCCCAACCACGCGACAATGTTCTTTATTGTTCCGCCGAAACCGAATCGCCCTCGAAACATCGTTACCTTTGAAGACTGGACCGCAGTTCTTCGTCCGCCAAAGTTCGATATCGAATCGCGCTTTTGCTGTCGCGCTCGAGCACGGCCGCTTCAATTCCAGCAGTCGCAAGTTGCTCATCCCGATGTTTTCGGATAGCCGCAGGATCCGGCAACTCCTTCGTCGCATTTTCGCCAATCGCCATCCGGCCAATGCTCCACGCATCCAATGCCACATTGATCGCATCCGGTAGCGCCGCATCGGTCACGTGTTCTTTTTGCAAAAACTTTTCCATCAGCTCGGCCGACTGACGCGTTCCGCTCAAGACCGCGAAGCGTTGCCGCGGTTGTCCGGTCAAGCCATCGGCCGCGATTGCGCCGTCGTAATCGATCCGCAAAAACAAATCTTCCTTTGGACTCGAACCGATCTCGGCAAAAAGCAGCCGCGCCAAAAAGGGCGCGCCATAAACTTGCTCGAACGCACTCTTCATTACCGGGCTGAGCGAGTAATGCGCGAGGCGCCGCAGCGAAACGTCCGCCGCCGAACGAGTGAAACCCTCCGTGCTCGCCAATTCAATTGCCGCCAATCGCA
>Ga0307479_10004893_pt1 | contig 12312 bp, 7 predicted proteins | sample atmos_gasesECM4C_FD_203743 | JGI IMG/M metagenome (GOLD analysis project Ga0307479, IMG submission 203743) | Hardwood forest soil microbial communities from Morgan-Monroe State Forest, Indiana, United States - atmos_gasesECM4C_515 | ecosystem: Environmental > Terrestrial > Soil > Temperate...
ACTCAATCTGCCGGCGCGCGAGTTGCAGCGGGCCTGACCCGGACGCAGCTTCCCGCACGCCATGTCGGCCGAGAGGCAAATCAAGCTCCTCCTGGTGGGCGACTTCCCGCCGCCGCACGGCGGCCTTTCCACGCACGTGGAGGAGTTGCTGCGCGCCGTGCGCGGCCAGGGCGGACAGTGTGAGGTGCTCGACATCGGCAAGGGCCAGCTTCCGGCCGAGGGCGTGGTGCCGGCCGGAGGCGTCGGCCGCTTCTCGGCACAGCTCGCAGCGTACGCGGCGCGCGGCTTTCGCGTGCACCTGCACACCAGCGGCGCCAACCCCAAGTCGTGGGCCCTGGCGCAAGTGTGCGCGCTGACCCGCGCGCCCATCCTCACGCTGCACTCGGGGCTCGCGCCGGCCTGGCTCGAGGAGTCACCCGCGCGGCGCGCGATGGCGCGGGCGGTGCTGGAGCAGTACGCCGCGGTGGTCGCGGTGAGCGAACCCATTGGCCATGCGCTCGCTTCCTGCGGGTATCGCCGCGCGCTGGTGCTGCCGGCGTTCCTGCGCGGCATGGTCCAGCCCGGCGCGCCGCCGGAGGGTCTGGCCGAGCTGCGGGCGCAGGCCGCGCCGCTCTTTTGCGCAATGGTCGCTCCGCGCCCCGAATATGGCGAGCCGGTTCTGTTGCGCGCCTTCGCATCGGTGCTGGAGCAGCGGCCTTCGGCGAGGCTCGCGCTCTACGGAAGCGGGAGCGAGTCGCAGCGCGCTGCGGGCGTGCGCGGATTCGGCGAGCTGGCGCGGCCGCAGGCGCTGGCGCTGATGGCCGCCTGCGACGTCTTCGTGCGCCCCACGCTGGCCGACGGCGACTCGGTGAGCGTGCGCGAGGCGCTGGCACTGGGCCGTCGCGTGGTGGCCACCGAAGTGGGCACCCGCCCGCGCGAGGTGCGCCTGGTCCCTCCCGGCGATGCGGCGGCGCTGGCCGCGGCCATGCTGGAAGACGCGGCGCCGGCGAGCAGCTCGGATGCGCCGGAGGTGCTGGAACGGATTCTCTCGCTCTATCAGGAGGCGGCATGTGCGGCATCAGCGGCTTCGTGAACCGCGACGCACGCCCGGCGGACGAGAGGCTGCTGCGGCACATGGCCGAAGTCATTTCCCACCGCGGGCCCGACGGCAGCGGCTTCTTCGTCGACGGCCCGGCCGCGCTCGGCCACCGCCGGCTCTCCATCATCGACCTGTCGCAGAACGGCGCGCAGCCGATGCACAACGAGGACGGCACCATCACCGTTACCTTCAATGGTGAGATCTATAACTACCTCGGATTGCGCGACGAGTTGATATCGCGCGGCCACCTCTTCCGCTCGCGCTGCGATACCGAAGTGCTGGTCCACGGCTATGAAGAGTGGGGCGAGGCGCTGCCCGAGCGGCTGGCGGGAATGTTCGCCTTCGCCATCTGGGACGCGCGCCGGCAGCGGCTGTTCCTCGCCCGCGACCGGTTGGGAAAGAAGCCGCTCTACCATCATCAAGGTAAAGAGCGATTCATCTTTGGATCGGAGATCAAATCGCTGCTCTGCGATCCGTCGGTGCCGCGCGAGGTGGACGAGGCGGCGCTCGATCTCTACCTGAGCGCGCGCTACGTGCCGGCGCCGCTGACGATGTTCGCGGGCATCCACAAGCTGCCGCCGGCGTCGTGCGCGGTATTCGAAAAAGGCGAGCTGCGCATTCGCCGCTATTGGAAATGTGAGTTCCCGACTGAGTCGGATCCGCGGGCCGACGGCGAGCTGGCGCGCGAGCTGTGGGAGCGCGTGAAAGAAGCCACCCGCGCGCGCCTGATGGCCGACGTCCCCGTGGGCGTGTTCCTCTCCGGCGGCCTCGACTCGAGCTGCATCGCCGCGCAGGTGATCGACCTGCGCCGCGAGACGGGCGAGGGAGTGAAGAGCTTCTCGGTCGGATATCTCGCCGAGGACGGCTCCTCCGAGCTGGACCAGGCCCGCCGCGTGGCTGCGGCGCTGGGCACCGAGCATCACGAAGTGCTCGTCACCGCCGAGGACTTCCACGCCTTCCTTCCGGAGCTGGTCTGGCACCTGGACGAGCCGGTCGCCGACGCGGCCTGCGTGCCGCTCCATTACCTGAGCCGGCGGGCGCGCGAGGAAGTGGTGGTGGTCCTCTCCGGCGAGGGCGCCGACGAGGTGCTGGCCGGATATCCCATCTACCGCACCATGCTCCTGCTCGAGCGGCTGCGGTCGCTCTCGCCGGTGGCGGCTGCGGCGCTGCCCTTTGCGCGCCATCCCAAGCTGGAGAAGTACCTGCGCTGGGCGACGCTGCCGCTGGAGCAGAGATACCGCGGCGTCTCGGTGGCATTCACCGACAACGAAAAGGAGTCCCTCACCGGCTCCGCCGGCGAGCAGCTGGTGCAGCGGCTCGCGCAGGAATGGTCCGAGACCGAAGGCCTGCCGCCGCTGGAGCGGATGCTGGAGCTCGACCGGCGCATCTGGCTGCCCGACGATCTCCTGGTCAAGGCCGACAAGATCACCATGGCCTCCTCGCTGGAGCTGCGGGTGCCGTTCCTCGATCACCGGCTGGTCGAGTGGTGCGCGCGATTGCCGGCGCGGGTGAAGCTGCGCGGACGCACCGGCAAGTGGCTCTTGCGCGAGGCGGCCCGCGCGAGGCTGCCGGCCGAGTGCACGGCGCCGGGAAAGCGCGGCTTCACCGTGCCGGTCGCCGGTTGGTTCCGCAAGCAACTGCACGAGCCGCTGCGCGAAGCGCTCCTGTCCGCCGATTCTTTCGTCAAGGCCCGCTTCGGAGAAAAGGCGTTGCGCCGGCTGCTCGACGAGCACCAGCGCGGTCGCGTCGATCGCAAGGAGGAGCTCTACGCGCTCTGGGTGCTCGAGCTGTGGCGCAAGCGACATCAGATCAGCGAGGCGGCGCCGCCGAAGAGGAGCGTGGAGATGAGCGCATCGTTGCGAGGCCGGGACATCGTCTGCTTCTCCAACGACTGGGACGGCGACCCGCTCTCCAAGATGCACGCGATGAAGATCCTCGCGCGCAACAACCGCGTGCTGTGGGTCAACAGCATCGGCAACCGGCGGCCCACCGCCAGCGCGCGCGATCTGAAGCGCATCTTCAGCAAGCTGGGCGGCGCGATGCGGGGCCTGCGCGAGCGCCATCCCAACCTCTGGGTGCTCTCGCCGCTGGCGATTCCTTTCTACGGCAGCGAGCTGGTGCGCGCCGCCAACGGTGGCCTGCTCCGCGCGCAGGTGCAGCGCGCGATGCAGCAGCTGGGATTCGCGGACGTCATCTCCTGGAGCTTCCTGCCCAGCGCGGCGCCGGTGGCGGGCGAGCTGGGCGAATCGCTGGTCGTCTATCACTGCGTCGACGAGTTCAGCGCTTTTTCCGATGCGCCGGCTCAGGAGATCCGCGAGCTGGAGCGGCGCCTCTTGCTCAAGGCCGACGTGGTCATCTGCTCTTCGGAGACGCTGCGCGCCGACAAGGCGCGGACCAATCCCAACGCGCACCTGGTGCAGCACGGTGTGGATCTCGATCACTTTGCCAAGGCTTTCGATCCGCGGACGACGGTCCCCGACGAACTGCGAGGCGCGCCGGGCCCGGTGATCGGCTTCTGGGGGCTGATCGCCGACTGGGTGGATCTGGAGCTGATCCGCCACGTCGCCGATGCGTTCTCGGGCGGGACGGTGGTGCTGCTGGGCAACTCCGTCACCGACATGAAACAGCTGCAGGGCGCGCGGAACGTCCGCGTACTGGGACGGCGGCCGTATGCCGATCTGCCTCGATATGCCAAGGCCTTCGACGTCGCATTGATGCCGTTCAAGGTGAATGAGCTGACGCTGGCGGCAAATCCATTGAAGGTCCGCGAATACCTGGCGGCGGGTTTGCCGGTGGTCTCGACCGCGATTCCCGAAGTGGAAAGGCTCGGCGCCTGCCGCATCGGCGGCGACGCCGACGGCGTGGTGCGCGAGATCGCCGCGGCCATCGCGGCGGGCGCGGGGCCGAGCGAGCTGCGCGCGGCACAGATGAAAGGCGAAGGATGGGAGGCGCGCGTCGCGGAGATGCAGGAGATCGTCGCGGCGGCGCTGACGGCGCGCAAGAAAGCCGCGTGATGGATCTTTCGTACTATGGCTATCTGGCGCAGAACGTCCCGGCGCGGGAGCTGGCGCGCGCGGTGGCGGTGCGGGCCCGGCGCGCGCTGGGCCTCTCGCAAGTGCGCGTCGAGCGTCGCGCCGCCGGGCCCAGGCCGGCATTGCTGCCGGCGCCGCCGCAGGTCTTGCGTGCCAGATGGCCGGAGCATTGCGCCGCGGTACTGGAGGAAGCTTCGCGCGCAAGAGAAGGCGAGCTGCTCCTCTTTGGCCAATGGAAAGATTGCGGCAAACCCATCGACTATCACCGCGATCCTTTCGCGCCCGCGATCCGCTTCGATGCCGACGCGCCGGCCGAGGCCGTCGATCTCTTCCGCCCTGGAGCCGATGCGAAGGCGGCCTGGGAAGTGGGGCGCCTCGCGCACCTGTGGCGATTCGCGCAGGCCTACTGGCTCACCGGCGATGCGCAGTGGGCGCGCGAGTGGCTGGATGGCTTGCGCCATTTCCGCGCCGGCAGCCGGGCAGGATTCGGCGTGCAATGGGCGTGCGCCATGGAAGTCAGCCTGCGCGCGCTCAACATCGCGCTCAGCTCGGCGCTCTTGGGGGCAGGCCTGCCCGAGGTCATCGACTGTCTCGAGGAGCATTGCTTCTTCGTCGCCACGCACCTGGAGGAAACGGGAGCGGTTCGCACCAATCACTATGCGGCCGATCTGGTGGGCATCGTGGCGGTGGGCGCGCTCTTTCCCGAGCTGCGCGGTTATCACGAGCTCTTTGCGCCCCGTCTCTGGGAAGAGATCCCGCGGCAGTGCCGCAAGGACGGAACTCATTTCGAATCGTCGGCTGGATACCAGCGGCTCTGCGCGGAGATGTTTGCCGCGGCCGCGCTGGCCACGCGCGCGGCGGGACTATCCGTACCTCCCGCGGTGGAAGACGCGGTGCGCGGGCTCTTTCGCAGCCTGGCGGAAATGCTCGATGCGCGCGGGAGCATGCCCCAGCTGGGCGATCTCGATTCCTGCCGTGCGCTGCCGCTCGCGCCGCGCGCCGCGCTCGACGCCTCGTTCGCCGCCGACGCGCAGGCGCCCGAATGGCTCTGGCTGGGTTGCGGCAGTGAGTTCGCCGCGCAGCCCTGCGAGCGGAGCGTCATGCTCCCCGACGCCGGCGTGGCCGTCTTGAGAGCGAGCGACGCGTGGCTGTTCATGAGCTCCGGCCCCAACGGCCAGGGCGGCACCGGCGGACACGCGCACAATGACAAGAACTCAGTCGAACTCACTTTTGGCTCATTGAAGGTCGCCGTCGATCGCGGCACCTACGTCTACGCCCGCGATCCCGGCGAGAGAGATGCACGCCGCGGCACCGCAAGTCACAGCACCGTACAGGTGGACGGCCTGGAGCAGAACCGTATCGTGCCCGGCCGGCTGTTCGCGCTGCCCGACACGGCGGCGGCGCGCGTGGTGCGCATCGAAGAGCGCGACGGTTTCCAGATGGCGGTGGGCGAGCACGAAGGATACCGGCGCGCCGGGATCGTTCACCGGCGGACAGCGGCCCTGCGCTCGGATGCGGCTGTTTTCATCGACGAGCTTCGAGGAGGCGGCAAGCACCACTTCGAGCTGCGCTGGTTCGTGCCGCAGGTCGAAGTGGCGCAGCGCCCGGCGACTGCCGAGGAGGCCGCGCGCTTGCAGGAATTGGAGCGCCGGGGCCTCACCTCGGCAATCGACCTGCAGCGTTGCGTGGCGGTGGCGGGCGGGGCCTTGCTTGCCTTTGGCGCGACGCTGCCGTGGACGCTGTCGCTCCAGCGCACCGACGTCTCGCCCGGATACTGGGAAAAACGGCCGGCGCATTGCATCGCCGTCACGCTATCCGGCAAGGCGCCGGCGCAATTGTTCACCGTCATACTGAAGCTTCCCGGCCGCTCGGCCGATGGCTAGCTTCCGGTGGGCCTGGGGGGAGGGGAGATGCTGCAGCTCAAGGAACCGACGCTTCTCGACAAGATCGCGGCCAAGGAAGCCGTGGTCGGAATCTGCGGGCTGGGCTACGTCGGGCTGCCGCTGGCATTGACGTTCGGCGAGAAGGGTTTTCCCGTCATCGGCTTCGACATCGACCGCCGCAAGGTCGATGCCATCGCCAAAGGCCAGAGCTACATCAAGCACATCTCCGGCGCGCGCATCGAGAAGGCCGTGCAGCGCGAGGAGAAGCCGTTCGTCGCCACGCTCGATTTCCGCAAGGCGCGCGAGGCCGACGCGCTGATCATGTGCGTGCCCACGCCGCTCAATGCCAATCGCGAGCCGGACATGACCTATATCGAGAACACCGCGCGCGCGATCGGGCCTTATCTGCGTCCGGGGCAATTGGTGGTTCTGGAAAGCTCGACCTATCCGGGAACCACCGAAGAAGTGGTGATGCCGATCCTGGAAAAGCTCTCCGGCCTGCGCGCGGGAGTGGATTTCTTCCTCGCCTTCTCGCCCGAGCGCGAGGATCCAGGCAATCCCAACTTCAATACCGCGACCATTCCCAAAGTGGTGGGCGGCTACACCAAGCAGTGCACCGAGCTCGCCATCAAGCTCTATGAAAGCGCCATTACCAAGGTCGTACCGGTCAAAGGCACGCGCGAGGCGGAGCTCACCAAGCTACTGGAGAACATCTTCCGCTGCGTCAACATCGCCCTGGTCAATGAGATGAAGCTCCTCTGCGAGAGGATGAACATCGACATCTGGGAAGTGATCGACGCGGCCAAGACCAAGCCCTTTGGCTTCATGGCGTTCTATCCCGGGCCGGGATTGGGAGGGCATTGCATTCCCATCGATCCCTTCTATCTCACGTGGAAGGCGCGCGAGTACGAGTTCAATACCCGCTTCATCGAGCTGGCGGGCGAGATCAACTGGCAGATGCCCTATCACGTGGTCGAGCGCACCATGGACGCGCTCAACGGACAGGGCAAGGCTTTGAAAGGCGCGAAGGTATTGATTCTCGGATTGGCCTACAAGAAGAACATCGACGACCTGCGCGAGAGCCCCTCCATCCGGCTGATCGAATTGTTCCGCGAGAAGGGAGCGCAGGTCAGCTATCACGATCCGCACTGCCCGAAGATGAAGGAGATGCGCCACCAGCCCAGGTACATGCTGGAGATGGAGAGCGTCGACCTCGCGCAGGGAGTGGCGGAGGCCGACGTGGTGGTGATCGCCACCGACCACGACGCCATCGATTATGCCCAGCTGGTGCGCGACGCAAAGCTGGTGGTCGATACCCGCAACGCCACCCGCAGCGTGAGCTTCGGCCGCGACAAGATTCGCAGCGCCTGATCAAGTTCGGCCGATATTGATCGGGTGGACAGGCTAGCCTTATAATGGAAAATCGAAATCGTCGCGGACGTGGAGGCGACAGGGGGGTTTCTTGCGACGATTGGCTGCGATGTTCATCACGATCGCCTCGTGCGGCGGCTCGAGCGGTTCGGCGTCGTTCACCGGAACTGTCGCCGGAACGGCATTTCATCCCTCAGGAGTCATCTCCACGTCGGGCACCGTCGCGATGTCCGATCGCGGTGCATTCTGCGACCTGGTCGCCCACGAAATCGAGCCCAAGTCTTCACACTACCTCGTCATCCATCTCCTGGACGTCGAAGACTTCGGCGTCAAGCCCATCACCTCGCCGGGCACCTACCCGGTGGTCGTGACCGGCGCCGCTCTTCCACACCAGCAAGCCTCCGCCGATTTCATCACGGTCGATGCGAACTGCACCAACCCGGGTGGGCCCACCGGCAGCGGCGGGACGGTCGTGCTCACCAAGGTCGACGGGGGCGCGTACTCGGGCACCTTCGACATCGTGTTCGACAGTGGTGACCATGTCAGCGGCTCCTTCGCTTCGGCTGGCTGCGACCCCCTTCTTGATTGGGGCGTCCAACCCCTGACCTGCGGCTGATCTGGCTAATGGTATACGTGGTATAACTATGTGGTGCGGCGCCCTCCGCAGCGCTTAGCTATCCGAGTCGCCCACCGTCGGGTTCAGCTTGGAGTCCACGTAATCGGCGTATTTCTGATCGAGTCCGCCGAGCGAGATGTCGTCGACCAGCACCGGCTGACCCGATCCCTGCTTGGAGTGGTACCAGTCTTTCGCCTTGGCCGCCGGCGGCGGGCCCAGGCCCTCGAACTTCGAATACTGCGCGTTCAACCAGGCGTCGATCGCTTGGTATTGTTTCTTGGCGTCGGCCTGCTTCTGCTGCTTCTTCTTCGTCTCGTCCGGACTGAGCGGCTTCGGCTTGCCGGCCTGGATGTCTTCCAGCGCCGGCTGGGGCGTCCCGGCCGCCTTTCCGGCGGGATCGTCGAGCCACTCATGGTAGGCCTCGAACAGCGCCTCGACGTCGGCGGGATTCGTGCCGGACGGCGGGATGGGGACCGTGGTGTCGACATAGTTCCAGTTGTCGGGCATGGCCAGGTCGTAGATCTCCTGCGTCACGCCGGGACCGAAATAGATGTACTTGGTGCCGTGGCCGCCGCAGAGGTCGAAGAGCGCCTGGAAGACGTTGTCGCGCAGCTGGCCTTCGGAGCTGCTTCCGCCGCTCATCTCGTCGCGGAAGGACCGGTAGTGCGCCTGCGCGAGCAGGATCCTGCCCGAGGCGTAGCCGTCTGAGACGATCTTGTTCCGCTGCTTCTTGGCCAGGCCGGCGAAGCTCTCCCGCAGCTTGGATGAGCGCTCGTCCTCGGAGAGGTCGGCGCCGTCGCCGGCGATCCAGCTCTTCACCCCGTCCATGCTCAAGTAGCGCTGGTAGGCGGTCTGCCAGTAGTTGCACGCCGCCTTCCAGCCCGCCTCCTCCGGCTTCTCCTCGGGGCGCGTGCCGAAGTTGGTCGGCTCGGCCACCGCCTCGGCCCCGCCGGCCACCAGCGCGTCGACCTGCGTCTCCAGCGCCCCCTTCCACGCCTCGAGCGCTTCCTCGAACTGCTCCTTGGCGGTGTTGTAGTCGTGCATCGAGGAGAAGAACTTCACCATCTCGTAGATGACCAGGATGTCGACGATGACCAGCGAGACGCCGACCAGCAGATCCATGGCAGTGAGCGCGTCGAGGGCGTCGACGGCCTCGCCGAACTTGTCGGCCGCTGCCTGCGCGATCTTCGGCCAGTTCGGCTCCAGATCGACCCCGACGGCGGCCTCGACGCCGGCCTGCAGGTGCCACTCGCCGCAGTCGGCCTCGTAGGTCAACTCGAAGCCCACCTCGACGGCGATGGTGCCGACGGCCACCTCCCACTCGCCTTCTTCTTTCTTGATGACCACGCCCTTGAGCCCGATCTTGACGGCGACGGGCGCGGCGGTGACGCCGCCGAGCTTGCCTTCGATCTTGAGCTGCAGGCCGGCCTCGCCGAAGTCGATCTCTCCGCCGGCGAAATCGACGGAGGCCGGCGTGCCGTACCAGTCGGCGCTCACGCCGCCGTAGTCGCCTTCCCACTCGCCGATCTTCTTCTCCATCTCGACGCCGAGGCCCTTCTCGTCGCCGAAGGTTCCTTTCAACGCCGTCTCCGCTTCGTCCTTGTCCCGGTTCTTCTCCTTGTGGCCCATCTTCACCGACACGCCGAAGCTGAACTCGACCTCCACCTTCTTGATCCACCCGCCGGCGTTCTCCTCGGTCAGCAGCGGCGCCTTGACGTGGAGCGGCTCCAGCTCGACCACCGTCCCGCACTCGCCCATGTCGAGGTGGTTGCCGTCGAAGCTGCCGTTGAGCTTCTGGTCGAGCGGGTCGGCCTCGCCGGCGTGGTACTCGGAGGACGCCGAACCGATGGTGCCGCCGCCGTCGTCGAAGAGGGTGATGGTGACGTCGGTGTCGCTGCCCGCCTCCGGCGCGTTGTCCAGCGTCTCGCTGGTGTGCTGCAGCCAGGTGCCGTCGCCCTGGTCTTCGGCTTGCGCAGTGAAGGGGCCGCCGCTCAACACCGAGAGGTCGTACTTGGCGAAGCTCCCCCCGACGACGATCACCAGCTCGAAGTCTTTGTAGCCGCTCGCCTCGTCGGGGGTGAACTTTACGGAGTTGAAGGGGAGGCCGACCTTCATGTGCTGCGAGACCGTCTCGCCGTCGCCATGGACCGCGACGTGGACCTCGCGCTCGGCCCTGCGGTCGCCCAGCGTCGCCACCGCCTTGCAGGTGATGTCGTCGTCGGCGGCGACGTCCATGGTGCCGAAGATGGACTGGGTCATCGCCGTGGGCTCGAGGTGCTGGGTGTGTCCGTTGCCGTCGTCGAGATCGATCGACTCGCCCCTGCCGGTGACGGCGAACCGCACCGTGGCGCCGCGCAGGACCTGCAGCGAGTCGCTGGGCTCGGGCGGATCGTCCATGCCGTCCTGGACGGAGGCAATGAACTTCTCGACCGCGGGCAGGTCCGAGTCGTCCCCACCGGGGTCGATGGTCACCTGCTTCGAGAGAGGGCCGGTGAGCACCTTCCAGCTCGGCGGACCCTTCTTCAGGCAGAACTGGAAGGTCTGCGCGTCGCCGTCGGCGGAGATCTTCCACTCCGCGCCGCTCTGGCACCCGTCGTCGTGGCAGGCGTCGTAATCCTTGAGGCCGTTGTGGATGTAGAGGTGGCGGGCGCCGTCGCGCAGGTCGCAGTCCCAGGTGATGGTGACGGTGTCGCCCTGCTTGGCGTGATCCGGCGAGATGTCGAAGGTGATGTCGGCGTTCGACCCGTCGTCGTCGTCGCCGGAGGCGGTGGTGGTGGCGGCCGGCCCGGCCGTCGTGGTGGCCGATGGCGCGGCGGTGGTGGTGGCGGCGGGCGCGCTGGTGGTGGTGGCCGCGGGCGGAGCGGCGGTGGTCGTGGTTGCCGGAGCGCTCGTGGTGGTGGGCGCGGGCGGAGCGGTCGTGGTCGTCGGTGCTGGAGCCTCGGTGGTCGTCGGAGGTGGAGCGCTGGTCGTGGTGGGAGCCGGCGCTTCCGTGGTGGTGGCGGCGGGCTCGCTCGCGGCGGTGGTGGTGGTGGACGGGCTGTCCTCGTCGTCCGACATGCATGAGTCCCGGGGCCCCCCAAAATGCCCCCGAGCACCCACGAAATTTTATCAGATTTGTATTGCGCGTCTATGTCGGCCGGCGGATTCTTTGCGACCATGGAAGAGAGTGCGCTCCACGCGTGGGAGACCTTCTACGTCATCGTCGGCAGCTCCGGCGCGGCGCTCACCGGACTGCAATTCGTGGCCGTGGCGCTGGCGGCGGAGCGCAAGCCCACCGGCGAGCAAGTCGGCGCCTTCGGCACCCCGACGGTGTTCCACTTCTCCTTCGCCCTGCTCATCGCCGCCATCGCCACCGCGCCCTGGCGTTCGATCGGCGGGCCCGCCGCGGCGCTGGCGCTCAGCGGCGTGGGGGGCGTCGTGTACGCCGTCATCGTGGCCCGGCGCGCGCGGCGCCAGGACGGCTACGCGATGGTGATGGAGGACTGGATCTGGCACGTCGCGCTTCCCTTCTGCGCCTACGCGACCCTGCTCTGCGGCGCGCTGGGATTGCACTGGCATGCCGGGGCGGCGCTCTTCGCGGTGGCGGCAGCGACGTTGCTGCTCCTCTTCATCGGCATCCACAACGCCTGGGACGCGGTGGCCTGGTTCGTGGTGGAGCGCGCCAAAACCAAACGCGGCGCGCCTCAATAGTATACGTAGTGTAACGAAATGTTTGGCACCCAGGTGGGATTGCCGTTGTTGTCGGTCTGCGGGAGCAGCCCGCCGATGTCGATGCCGTGCGCGAACTGCACGCGCAGCTCGAACGGCCCCAGCCCGAAGTTCACTCCCAGCACGTAGTCCGCGGTGCGGCTGGCCCAGGCCTCGGTGAGGGCGGCGTGCACGCGCGAGTCGTTGGGATAGTCCTGGCGCGCGCGGTTGGTGTCGACCACGCCGCCGAAGTCGAATCCCAGGACGCCGGTGATGCCGGAGAAGAAGGCGAAGCGGATCAGCACGTCGAGCGGAAACTGGAACTCCGCCTGGCCGACGTAATAGCCGTCGCCGAGCAGGCGCGCGTCGCCCCAGGTGAAGCCGCGCAGGTTGTCGAAGCTCGAGAGATAGAACCGGCGCCCGAAGCGGCTGCCCTGCGCGAGGCCGGCCGCGGCGCGGAAGTTGAGCTTGGCGCGGCCGATGATGCGGAAGGTCTGGATGGCGTCGGTCTGCAGGTATCCGAAGATGCCGTCGCTGCCGCGGGTGGGCAGATCGCCCGCGCCCACCTCGACCAGCAGCGACGTTCCGCCGATGGCGCCGCCGGGGCCGTAGCGGGTGGTGTCCCAGCCCCAGGCGGTGCTCACT
>Ga0307479_10004894_pt1 | contig 12310 bp, 10 predicted proteins | sample atmos_gasesECM4C_FD_203743 | JGI IMG/M metagenome (GOLD analysis project Ga0307479, IMG submission 203743) | Hardwood forest soil microbial communities from Morgan-Monroe State Forest, Indiana, United States - atmos_gasesECM4C_515 | ecosystem: Environmental > Terrestrial > Soil > Temperate...
GTGCGCTGTCTCGGCATTCCTGGCCGGGAAACGTCCGCGAACTGCAAAACGTGATCGAGCGCAGCGTTGTATTGGCCAATGGACACGAGTATCTTGGGGTCGCGGATTTGCCCGAGGAATTGCGCGGAATGACGGTGGTCAGCGACGATGCGCCGGGCGGGACCTTCCACGAAGCGGTCCAGGGCTTCAAAAAAGAGTTGGTGCGTTCGGCCTTGCGAATCCATTCTGGAAACCGCTTGCGGGCTGCCGTAGAATTGGGCATCAGCCGCTGTTATCTGCATCGCCTGCTCAATCAGTTCAACCTGGCGGACGAAGAGATGGCACAGGAAGAACCGGCCCCGCAAGAATTAGAACCGGAAGACGATCAGTTGACGCTCCGCGATTTCAGAGTGTCGCACTCAGATCTAAAACGTCCGGTCGCCAGAATCGCTTGAGGTGGTTGTCATGAAGACACGCAGACTTGCGCGAAACAGTTCCGGACAGGCGCTGGTCGAAACCGCGCTGATCATGCCGCTGATGCTGATCGTCGTTCTGAACGCGGTGAACTTTGCCTTCTTTTTCTTGATGGCGTTGAACATCACCGCAACCTCCCGCACCAGCGGAATCTACGCGATCATGGGAAATGCTACACCCGCAGCCAAGCCATTGCCCCCGGCCGGTTCGACGACCACCACCACGAGCGTCAGTTATCTCGCCTACCAGGATCTAACCGGCTCAGTTTCTACTCCTTCCACCTCGAATACAGGAATCAATGTGTGCTCGTCGACGGTGGGAACCTCCGGTACCGGAAGCGCGACCGTAACCACCTGCACCGGCACCACCGGCATCGGTGGCGGCTTCCCAACGTCGGCAGAGGCTGACCCAGAAGCGCCCTCTTTTCTTTTGGCCCGCGTGGACGTGGCCTACAAGTTCACTCCGCCCATCCCCGCAACGCCGTTCACCATTTTTCTTGGGCTCGCCCCAAACTGTAACGCTACCGGCTCGAGCTGTACGTTTTATCGCCACATCGTGATGCGGCAGATGCAATAGCGCCATGAGACACACTTCTTTTCATGCCGAATATTTCAAGAACGCGCTGCGTTCCGATCGCGGGCAGGCCCTGGTAGAGTTTGCACTGGTCATCATTTTCTTATTTCTCCTGGTGCTCGGAATTCTGGAAATGTTATTTTTCATGAACACTTACAACGTGCTGGCGGATTCGGCCAAGGAAGGAGTCCGCTACGCCATCGTTCACGGCGTAAACAATAAATATGCGGTTGGGCCTACTTGCCCCTGCGCAAAGATTGACGGTGCGGCCGGCCCATCGCTGGCGGCTGCCGAAGATCCCACCAACACCTACGGGATCGTCAAGACTTTTGCACAGTATTCGTTGCGTGACACCACGGGTATGACAGTGACTGTGACCTATGGACCCGCTGACAGCCCAGCGGTCAGTCCCCTGAACAAGACGCCCAACCGCGTGCAGGTGGTCGTGACTTACCCTTATCACCCTTTTTTTGGCCTCGGCTGGCCTACCGTGACGGTGAATGCGGCGGCCGAGGGAAGGATTATGAATTGATAGCGATGAGAACATTTGACGGGAGGTATCCACGATGAAGATGAATCGTTGGAATTGGAAGCCCAGGCGCGATCGCGCCGGCGAAGCTGGACAGGCCATCGTGTATGCATTGCTGCTCATGGGAACTTTTCTCTTGGGGGCGCTGTGTTTTGCCTTCGACCTTTCGAACATTTGGTTCCACCGTCAGTCAGCACAAAGCGCTGCCGACGCGGCCTGTGCCGCGGGCGCCATGGACATTCTGGTCGATGCCCAAGGTGGCGCCACCGGCAAGCAGGGTTTCACCTTAGGAACAGACTACAGTTGCAGCACCACGTCGACCGACAGCATTTGCAAGTATGCGAAGAAGAACGGCTACGACGCCGGCACCACCAACACAGTGAGTGTGAAGTTTCCAAATGCCACTCAGGATTCCACTATGTTGCCTCCCGGCGTCGCGATTCCGCCCACCAGCCTTGCCGGTTCCTATCCTTTTGTGCGGGTCGATATCGTCGATCATGTTCAGACCTTCTTTATCGGTATGTTGGGCGGCAGCAGCACCAAAGATGTGCGCACGTTCTCGACCTGCGGAGTCGAGCAAGCGACGGCGCCGATTCCGATGGTGGTGCTCGATCCGCAGACCGCGGATGGTTCCACGCTCAGCAGTCAGGGAGGCGGGCACGGGTCCATTTCGATCTACGGCGGGCCACAGCAGAGCATCCAGGTAAATTCAAGTAACGCCGCCGCCGTGAACCTCGGCGGCAACGCCCATATCAATCTCAGTCAGGGCGGGCCGAGCACAAACGGCAGCAGCATGGGCGTTTATGGAGGTCCAACGGCTGCGCCGACCGGATTTGTCACGGCGAACGCTGGGCAGTGGATCTCACCTTCCTCCCCGATCGGTGACCCCTTTGCGCAAATGTGCGCTCCCGGCCAAAGCTCTAACTGTAATACGACCATCAATGGCTATTCCGTTCCCGCGATTCCGACAACGGTGTTGATCCCAACGGTCCTGACGGGTACTACAGGCTGCGCTACCGCCGCCAGTATCCAGGCTGGGAACTGCAACGTCCCCGGCATCGGTGTGGCGTATCCCTCGGGGTATGACGGATGCCCGCTTACAGCGCCCGCCACATGCGTGCTGTACACCGCAGGGGCATATCCCAGCGGAATTAAGATCGGGCCGGGATCAGGCGGTATCACCGCCATTTTCGACCCTGGTCTGTACTACGTGAGTCCAAGCCCAGGGAATAAACCCAACCTTGACCTAGATTCACTTTCAACTGTGCGTCCCGGCAACGGCGCCAACAGCGGTGCCAGCGATGGGTCGGGAGGAACGGTCTTCTATTTCGTCGGCGACAGCGGCGGCAATGCGTTGGGGGTGGTTGCAAACTCCGGGAGTACCACGTCTAGCTACCTCACGAGCAACCTGAAGTGCACCTCTTCCTCCATCATCCCCCCTAACGTCCCGCAACCTCCTGGCGGCACCATTACCGTAGGCAACATTTTGCTCGCACCTTGCACGGGGTATTATGGAGACCCGCAGGGCACCAGCGATCCCCTCGGTGAGCAGCGCGGCATGCTTTTTTTCCAGGATAGGTCGGCGACCAACGTGGCTGCGCAATGGGGTGGCGGAGGGCAGTTCCTGCTGGCGGGAACCATGTACTTCCACGCCTGCATTGGCGCCAGCCCGGCGGTTGCGGGCGTGGGGTGCACGCAGACGGCGACGACGACATCTTCCCTGGATACCATGACACTCTCGGGCAATGCTGGTTCGGGCACCTACATACTCGGACAGATCGTTGCCGATAAGGTCCAGTTGGGTGGTACGCCGAGCATCACCATGGACCTTAACCCCAACAGTGTCTACAGCATCCTGAAAGCCTCAATTTTCCAATGAGCACCACAACCACCAATTCGCGCTTCGGCAGGGGAGTGACCAGCAGATGAGTCCTGTTGTTCTGGAGGAGTTGCTGGAGAACCTGTCGGGGCCTGAGGAGCACCATGCTCCTCCCCCTCCGCTGTCCTTCCGCGAAATTGGCTACGGGTATTCCACCGGGCGAAGCCTTGGATATTCCGCCCTGCTGCATCAGGTTGTCCTGCTCCTGGTTTTGCTTTGGGGTCATTTTGCCTTCGTGCGCACTGTCGAGGCCCGGCCGCGCCGGCTGGATAACGTAGTGCCCATCGACAAAGTTCTCTACCTTCCCACCCTCGGCGGCGGTAGCGAAGGCGCCGGCAAAGCCGGCGGCGGATCGGGCAGTGCAGCAGATCTTTCCCAAGGCGTGCGCGCGCGCGGCCGTCGCGGCTTTGCCTACCCTGGACCCCAGCCGGTGGTTTCCGATCCTCCCCGCGCCGTGCTTGGCATTCAAACCATTCTTCAGCCTGCTCTGAACAATCCTCCGCTGTTGCACCGATTCATACCGCTGCCCAACATCGAGCGCCCAGCCGAGGTAGCCGTGGCTGATGCGCCCAAGCCGGTCATGAAAATCCTGGCCGGCGAAATGGCGCTTCGGCGTCCTATCGAAAAGCCCATTCCGGCGCCCAAGATCACGCTGCCCATCGCCGCTGCCAGCCAGCCTCCAGTGCTCGACGCATCGCAGCCGGTCGTCCCCCAGTTGCTTCCTGCGAAGCCTCCGATACCTGGCCCGGCACAAATTTCCGAAGTGCCGCTTAATCACAACGGACAAACCGCGTTACTGGTGCTCAATGCCATCCCTCCGCCGCCGGAACTCCCGACAAACATTCCCCGGGTTGAGGCTCGTTCCCTGTTTGCGGTTGCTCCGGGAGACGTGACGGTGATTGCCGAACCCGGCGCCGGAGCCAAGGGCGGTACTCAACCCACCATGGCTACAGGCGTCGGAAATCCCACGGATGTTCCCACGGGCGACGCCCTTGCAGAAGCACCCGCCGGCGGCAGCAGCAAGAATTCGGGCGGCTCGGGTACCGGTGCCGGTGGACGCTATGGGAATGCCAAGGGCAGCGGCCTGAATCCAGCGGGCGAAGGCGTTTCCACGGGCCGGGGAACAGCTCCCGGAGCGGGTACGGGATCCGTAGCCAGCCCCGCGGGATCTGGAGCCAGCACGACTCTAGGCAGCGGAAAGGGTGGCGGAAGCGCCGCAGGAAGCGGCGGATTCCCCGGCATCAGCATCAGCGGCGGGCGCTACGGAAACGGAAACGGAAACGGAAACAGCAATGCCGCCGGCTTGAATCCCAGTATCACCCCACGCCGCCAAACCTCTTATGCCATGACGATCACTTCCACCGCCAGCAGCGGCGGCGGACTTCCCGACTTCGGCGTCTTCGAAAATGAAAAGGTCTACACCGTCTATCTCGATATGCGGGCTGACGATGAGGATGCCGCTCCTTCCTGGACCTTGCAATACGCCGTGCTGCAACCTCCGGTCGGAGACCCTGCTGAACGCATTCGGGGAACACCCACGCCGCCCTACGCCACCCTCAAACAAGTGCCCGAGTTCAGCGCTGAGATAAGGGCGAACTGCGCGCATCACATGATCGTCGCATCGGCAGTCCTCAACGCGACTGGAAGGCTGGAGCAGCTATCTATGAAGCAAACCCCCGATCCGCGGGTTACCGCTCCTCTGCTCGAAGCCCTTAAAAATTGGACATTTCAGCCGGCACAGATTGACGCGACGCCAGTAGCTCTCAAGATTTTGCTGGGTATTCGCTTGCCCGGCCGCTGAAACCAGTGTAGCCGGAATCCTGCTCGAACCTTTTCAGCCTCAGCTCTCTGAATGACCAAGAGCCCGACCCAGAGTGCGATTCCCGATTCAACAGTTCGAGTACACTTAGAATCTATGGCCTCAATCTCTTCCGAACCCTTTGCCGGTGCGCTGTCCAACCCGCGCAGTGAAGTATTGCGGCGCATCCTACAATCTCGTTGGACATTCGCTGCGCTTCAGGTTCTCGATCTCCTCACCACCCTGGCGGCGTTCCACGTTGGAGCTTCCGAGGCAAATCCCTTCGTCACCCATCTGACGGTGCAGTTCGGACGCTTTCGCGGCGTGCTCATCAGCAAGATCATCGCAGTCGCCATTGCCATGGGAGTACGCCGGCTCGTCTGGGTGGTGAATCTGTTCTACTCGCTCGTGGTCGGCTGGAACGTTGTCGTGATGGCAAGTTTGTATCTGAGGCGGCATTAGCCGCAACCGCCGCGCCCTCATTTGCCCGGTGCCAATCGGCGTGCCCGCCGCGATCAAACCTTGCGATTATACGAACTCGGGCGTAGAATCAGGCGCACTGAGAGGGAGGTGCAGCGTGAAACGTCTTCTTCGCAAGCTTTGGAGGGACGACCAGGGGCAGGACATCGCCGAGTATGCTGTGATGCTGGCCGTTATTTTGGTGTTGGTGGTGGGTACGATTCGCCTCATTGGCAGCAATGCGAACAACGCATTTTCGAACGTAGCCAGTTCGATTCAATAATCTGCTAACGCGAGGGCGCTGGCGGCGCTTGCGAGAGCGTTCGTCAAGCCTGGGGATCGCAGATGAAGAGATCGCAGAGATCGCAGATGAAGAGATTGCAGATGATGAGATGCATTCTCGCGGGAATGATCGCAAGCCTTGCGCTTGCTTTCGCTCCAACGTGTGCCTTTGCCCAAGCGGCTGCGGAGTCTGTAATGTTGAATGCCAACTCCGCCGCCGCGACCGCCAAGGCCGGACACGCTTTGAGCTCGTCATTGGACCGAGCCAACCGGCAAATTGCCGGGCGCGTCCAGCGGCTAACGTCGCAGCCGCCATCCCGGAAAATGCCGGTCTCTGGGAAATTGCCGGTCAAAGAAAATAAAATTCCCACCGGCGCAACCCTCGCGCCAGGTCCGGTAGTTACTTCAATCCAGGGTAACGCCGCTCCTTGCGCCCCAACCGGGCCGCCGCGGGACCAGACTGCAGCCCAATCGCCGACGAATTGCGCAGGCCGCGATTCTGCGGACAAGCCGGCGCCTCAGAAATACAAATCGGTGGTGACGGTCTCGTTCTGAAGTGAGCCGCGAAAGTCAGCCGCGAAAGTCAGCCGCGAACTGCCACGACATACGAGCGATCGGGTGCAGCCTTCTATCAATCAGAAGCTCACGGAAATCTCATTGCGATCATCGGGAATCCGCAAATCAATTCCGATGTCGCGATTTGCGCTGATGGTCGCGTTGATGTCGAGCATGTCAACGGGGACGTTGCGGTGCTGACGGCCCATGCTGATCGACAAGAAATCCGCCGTCAGCACAAACCTCCTGGCTTCCAGCCGCTCTCCGTTGGCCAGTATGAATATCGTAGGCGGCAGCTCTTTGCGCGTGGCTGCATTTGCGCCGCCCGGGATTTCAATGAGCTGTCCTTTAGGGATGGGAGTCTCCGCCGCTCTCAGAGTCACGACTTGGGGTGGCAGTTCGTTGGGCGCTTCCTGAGAATAGGATGCTTCGTTCTCGTACCCAAAAGGCTCGTCATACGGAAGAAAATATGATCCGAAGTTGTCGAACCGGCGAACCCTGTTTGAATGGAATTCGTGCCTTGGGAAAAATCTGTTTGAGACTCCGCGAGGACCGCCAAAACCTGGGTGAACGGACGTCCTGGCAGCACTCCCAAGCGCCCGCTGGCCTTGCAGCGAACCGGGCAGAACGCCCGCGGCCAACAGGACAAATAAGGCTGCTCTGAACATGCCCAAATTATACTCGCTCCCAAGGCAGTGGCAATCATGGTTTGCCGCTACTACGATCTTTAATCTTTAGCGGCACTCTTTGTGCGTCCCGCCGGCAGGTCGCGGCCCACCGTAAGCAACGCCAGTTCCAGCCGGCTGGAAACTCCCAGCTTGGCGTAAATGTTGCTGAGATGCCGCTTCACCGTTTCCTCGCTGATGGCCAGTTTGCTTGCGATTTCCTTATTGCTGTTGCCCGATCGAATTGCGGAAATCACTTCGCTTTCGCGTGCGGTCAAGATCGCCGTCTCACGGCCTTGCAATTGTCCAAATTGCGCCAGGATGTTGCTGCCCACCCAGTATTCCCCTTCGCTGACCGAGCGAATGCTCCGCAAAAGCACTTCCGGGGACGACTCCTTCAGCACCACCCCGCGCGCGCCCAGTTGCAGCGCACGCGTCACTTCGAAAGTCTGAATCGCAGCGGTAAGCAGGATCGTGGATACGGTTAGCTCGTCGTGCGACAACTCCCGCAAGACCTCCAGGCCCGGCAAGCGCGGCATTGCCAGATCGAGCAGCAGCACGTCGGGCTTGAATTTTCGGGCCAGGGTAATCGCTTCCAGCCCGTCGGAGGCCTCCGCCACAACTTTGAAATCGCTCTCGCTGAGCAGAAGACGCCGCAACCCGTCCCGGAAGATGGCGTGGTCATCAGCAATAACGATGCGGATTGAATGGCTCATAATTCTATGCGACGTTCGCCTGCAGCCCTTGCGGGATCTTAATCTCCAATCGCGCACCACGCCCCGGCGTGGAGACCAGTGTCAGTTCGCCACCCATGGCCCGCGCTCGCTGCTTGATGATCAAAGGCCCGCGCCGAACCCGCTCCAGCTCCAACTGGGTAAACCGGCCGCTGAACTCAAATCCTCTGCCGTCGTCTTCGATCGTCAAAATCCAGCCGTCGCTTTGGGAGCTGAGGCGAACCACCACACTCTCCGCCCCGCTGTGTTTCAATACGTTGGCCAGCGCCTCCTGAACCACGCCGGCGATTTCCCGGCAGATCGCCGGCGGCAGATTCACATCGCTCGCATCACAAACGAATTTCGCCGCAATACCAGTATCGTATCCGTATTTCTCGATCATTCCCGCCAAAGAATTGAGCAGATGTTTGGGTTCGAATGGCTGCAGATGCTGGATCATGCCGCGCAGACTGGCAGCCTCTTTCTGGGCGAGCTCCTGCATGTCAAGCAGCTCCTGCGTGCGGTCCCTTTCGCTCATCCTTCCCGTGCGCAGAACATACAGCCGAAAAGCCAGCGCATGCAGCGACTGCACCACGCCATCGTGCAGATCTCGCGCCACTCGCCCTCGCTCCGCCGCCGCCGCCCGGGAACGCAGCCGCCGCAAAAGGTAAACATTGTAGATCGCAGGGGTCACGCGGTTCGTGACGTCCCGCAGAAAACGCAATTGCGTTTCCGGCAGGCCACCCCGCTTCGGCTCGAACAAAAAGAGCCGGCAGGATAAATCGGGAGCGACCTGGATGCTGCTGGCGAGTAGCCGATCAAAGGCGTGCCTCGATAGAAACTCGGGCAAGAGTTGGCATTTCGATCCGGCCAGCGGTTTCCCGTCACGGTCGACGGTGATCGCGCTTACAGGCCCGCTCTGAAGCCACGCCGCTCCCGCACACTGGGCCGGCAGTTCGAAGAAGTAGGATTGCCCCTCCCGATCATCCAGTTGCCGCCATGTGAACTCCATCCCGCCGGTATCCGCCACCCTCTCCACCCGCCACAGATTCGCGCGCTGCACTTTCCCTTCTCGGGCCACCAACAACAGTTCCCGGCTTCCGAACAGCTTCATCAAGTCCTGCATCACCGCTTGCAACGTGGCCTTGAGGCCGGCGTCGACCCGCACTTTGGTGTTGATGTGCGAGATGCTCAAAGCTTCGCTGCGCCGCCTCTTCTCCCACTCCGCCAGATACCCGATCAGCACCGCAAAGATGATCAGGTACACCATCCGCATCATGAAGCCGATGCCCAACCCGCTCCCGGCTTCCCCTGACCAGGCATGCGCGAACCAGCCGTTTGCAAACCAATCATGGTCCACCGCATAAGCTTCGCCCGCCAGCGTAGCGATCGCCACCACCAGTGCGAGCAGCGTCTCCCGCATGCCCCAGCGAAACGCCGCCGCCAGCAGCGCAAAAATGAAAAAGAGAAAGAATGGAGTGCCCGGCCCATTAGTGAACACGCTGATCAGGCAGGGCCACAGTATGTCGGCTGCCTGCACCGTCCAGGCGAACCGGGGCGGAACTTGAGACCAGCGCCCCAGCAGCACCACCAGCGCCAGGGCATGCGCCGAATACGCCACCAGCAAGCCGAACACCAGCGCAGGCGCGGGAAACGATTCCGCCGGATTCAGATACAGCGCCGCCAGCGCACTCACCGACAGCATCAGCCGCGCCGCGGCGAGCGCCCGCTCAACCCTGATTGTCTCGTCCGTTCGCTCCCGCAGAGCCAGCCGCGGACTCAGTATGTCCAGCAAAGAAGCCACTTCCAACCCATCTGCGCGCTCTATTCGCTGCAGCGCCGACACAGTATAGGGCGCAGTTTTCAGCCCCTACAATGGCAAGTCGGTGCGGCATCGTACAACCAAAGTTGTAGGTGGATTAACCCGTCTTGGGAATTGACCTGCCCCCATCAATAGCGCATTCTTGCCACATGGTAGGCGCGCCACTTCGTCTGGCCTCCTACCCCAAGACCCAGACATTTTGAACGGAACGACGGCTGGTTTCCCAGAGGTACGACCGGCGCCGCGTGATTTTGCTCTTGACCCAGGTCAGGAGCCCCCGCAAACCATGCGCCCGGTTGCAGACCGAACCGATTCGCGGCCCTAAATTTCTTTCCAGCCCCAGCGGCTGCAGGAGGCTCCATGCGCGCACTCAGCATCTCTCCCAGACCCTTCCTCGTCATCGCCCTCGTCACAGCTTTGGCCGGAGTAGCTTCGGCCCAAACAGCGTTAAACTTCGGTACACAACCGGATCATGTGAGTGCCTCGCCCGCTGGTTGCCGGAACAACGGCGGCATCACCCTGCCCGATGGCGGCGGTTTCTTCATCTGCCATCCCGACACGCCCAACATGCCATCGACCGACATTTACACGGGTGGCGATCTTGGTAAGAGCTGGGCAGAACTTGACCTCGTTCCATTTCGTCTCACCACAACCCGGGCGAGCGACAGCACCACGCCTACCTACAACGTGATCATCGCCGGGGACAATATCCAAAACAACACAAAGGGGTACGACTTTATTTCTGTGCCCATCGTGGATCCAAACGAAGACGGAGGCACTCCGTCAGACAAGTCTTGCTCCATAGCAGACGCTAACGCCGGAGATGCTAATAGCGGCTTGGAAACGGTAACAGGAGTTACTGGCGGTACAGATACAACCATATACCGAACCCTCACCATTACGCAGGACGCAAACACGACCTGCTACTTTGCCTACTACCAGCGACTCGCTCTCGGATCCAGCGGTTTCTCGGGTTCGAACCTCCAGGCCTACATATTTACGAGCGCCGATTTCAAAACGGGCAAGCAGACGATTCCAATTCCTGTCAACAAGACTTCCGGTCCGCAAGCCAACCCCCAAAAACTCAGCAAGACGATGGCGGCGGTTCAGAACACTGACCACGTCTGGATGGTCTCGAAGACTCCTACTCCTGCCAGTTTGTCCTTCCCAAACACCTGCGACCCGAACCAACCTACCTCTAAGGGCCTACAGGTCACCGTTACATGGACTAAGGAAGCGGGCGATCCTTTAAACATCACTGTAACGACGGTGGTGTCAGAGACAAATCCGGCCTCGTCTCCAGTCACGGTGCATGTTTCAGACACTATCTACTCGGGAACCACGGCCCTTGACACCGCCGTCACGAGTCCAGACGTGGTGGTTCCCGCCAACATGACCGTAACCGTGTTGACCCATGTGTTCACCGTTCCGAATGGCACGACTAACTTGAACGATATTGCCACGGCGACTTACACGGACGCGGCTGGGAACCCCGTACCAGGAGATGCCACCGCAACAGCCAATGCCACCGTCCAGCCCGGAGGCACTGACCTCGACAACACAGCCACGATCAGCGATTCCGAGAGCCTTACCGGAACCGACTTGACATTCTCAGCGGACTCCTTCGTCGGGGCAACCGGAGCTTTCGCCAACGGTTACGTTGCGGGTACCTCGACGACTGGACCGGTGGTGTGGAACTCCGACTCCCAAAGCGATTCCGGTTCGGTCACATTCAACAAGACCGTGTACGTCACGGCGCCTGTGAGCACGTCTGGCGCCCTGAGCGACACGGCGAGTCTAAACGGATCGGACGGGTTTACGACGAGTGGTTCCGCCTCCGTAACGCTCTCCGCAGCCGCAAGCGTCACCCTTACCATAAACAAGAACATTAACCACGCCGTGGCTACTGACCAAACGTTCACCTTCACAGTCAAGGACTCGAGCAACAATGTGGTTGCGTCCCCGAGTGTGACCGTATCAACGGGACTAACGTCTGGATCCACCCAGGTCGGGAATTTGTCTCCCGGCAAATATACCGTCAGCGAAGGTGCAACCACGGGCTGGACGGCCGACGCTGATCAGAGCACAACGATTAGTCTGCCGAGTTGTTCCGGTTCCGTGACCTTCAACAACACCCTCGCGGGACAAGACCTGCAGGTCAGCAAGACTGCGACCCCCTCTTTCAATCGCCAGTACAACTGGTCCATCACCAAAGACGTGGACAAAACGACGATAGACACGACTTCCGGCGGGTCGGCAACCTTCAACTACACCGTGACCGCGTCGGAGACCGGTGTCACCGACAGCGGTTGGCAGGTCAACGGTGTGATCACCGTTACCAACCCCAACTTCTACGACATCACTGGGGTGAACGTCACAGACTCCATCAGCAACGGCGGTGCCTGCATAGTCAGTGGCGGCACCAACCAAACCATTCCCCACAATTCGTCGCCCACGTTCAATTACTCATGTACCTACGCCTCTGCTCCGTCCCCCTTGAGCGGAACCAACACCGCGACCGCGACTTGGGATTCGTCCGCCAATTCCACGCCCGACGGTACAGCCTCCGGAACCGCCACCGC
>Ga0307479_10004895_pt1 | contig 12306 bp, 12 predicted proteins | sample atmos_gasesECM4C_FD_203743 | JGI IMG/M metagenome (GOLD analysis project Ga0307479, IMG submission 203743) | Hardwood forest soil microbial communities from Morgan-Monroe State Forest, Indiana, United States - atmos_gasesECM4C_515 | ecosystem: Environmental > Terrestrial > Soil > Temperate...
GTCGGCGCGCGCGCCCCCGTCTTTCCCGCGAAAGAACCGCTGGTGCGCGTCAAGGATGTCTGTCAGCCGCTTGCCGTTATGAAGGATACTCTTCGCTTTCCGCAATCCCATGGACTGTCCACCTAATCATGAATGCGCTTTCTTAGTTTACTGGAATTGGATGGCCGTCGTGAAGCCGCCGTGCCACCCTCGACAGTATTCTTGCGCAAGCAAAGTCCGCCGCCGCTGCCGTAGAATAGTTCATGGGTGCACGCTGGGGTGAGCCGCGACGGTGCCCATGTTACGCCATGAAATGTCTAGTCCCGCAAGCCGGCCAATTTTTCCACGCTCTGATCGCTATTTTGTTCATAGCGGTTTGCATGACCCCTGCGCTCGGCGCACAGAATGCCCAGCGTGAAGAGGAAATCGTCGCCAATCTGGCCGGCGGCCGCGTCATCGTTCACGTGGCGAGAGAGTCCATCATCTTTGCTGCGATCGATCAGCCCATCGAAGCCAATTCTGTTCCTCCGCGCGTCGTGGATCTCGACGGGGGTCATGTTGGCGTGCTTCTCGGCGCATCCGAGTGGCAACTCCCCGCCGATCCCAAACCGGTTCGCCTGGACCAGAATTTCGAGCACATTTCTGCGAAAGATCCGAGGTTTCAGTCTTATGGGGAAGCGGAGCCGGATCTCGAAGCCGTCGGGGTCGCCTTTCTCGAAAAACTGCGCCCGCTCGTCGCACAGCTCCATCACAAGATCGAAATCGCTCCCGACGAACCCTTGTTGCAGCTTGTCATCATCGGATTTGCACCCATGAACTATGGTCCGGAGGTATGGGTCGTCGAATTCCGCGTTGAGCAGGAACAGATTTCAACGCGCGGAGAGTACTGGCAGACGCGAGTCCTGCGGCCGCGCTTCACGCAGCTCTATCCGCCGGAAAAACACGCCCTGCACACACCGGTCGAAACCCGCTTTCCGCCTAATCTAAGAGGGCCCACATTGCTGGAGCTCATCCAGGGCAATGATCCGCGCATCACCCGGATAGGAGCTGCGGAGCCCCGTTTCGCAAGGGTTTTGGAAGCTATCGAGAAGGGCCAGGCGCAGAAGGCAGTTCCTGCCGATGCCGCGGATTTTCTCCGCGCAGCATTGCCGGTGATGGCGCCGGATGCGCGTTTTGTCCTCGGCACCATGGAGGAGCAGCGTGGTTTCGAATGGATCGTTCCGCCCGACGAACCCGTCGAGAAGGCGAAAAAGGACGACAAGAATCGCCCGCCCGAAGCTCCCACGCTGCGCCGTAAACCGCAGCCTTAACTCTTCATTTTTGTTTTTCGATCGTGTCGCCACGGCGGATGGTTCCGCCCTCGATCACGCGGCAGAGCATGCCACGCCGCCCGTAGAGTTCTTTCCGGAGCCCCGGCCGAATCTTTTCCATCAGGCCGCAAGGCGTGCAAACGGCACTCACTTCCAATCGCGCGCCGCCTATCCGGAGCGTTTGCCCAAGCGGCAGGCCGTTCACGTTCATCCCCTCGGTGGTGATGTTTTCGCGGAGGATGCCCGGCAGCAGATCCATCGCGTCCAAGGTTTCCCGGTCCACCAGCAGCACTTGGCGCGGGCCGCCGGACCGCGCATGCGCGCATCCCTCGAAACCTGCGTCCGCAACCGCTTGGACTTCCGAGAGCTCTTCCATCGACACGCTCCGCTTCGGAGCGCGAAATACATGCATCACACGTGCCATGATTCAGCTTCCCGCTCTCTGCACACGTTCGGCGGGGATCCCAATGTCTTTGCGGTAGTGCATTCCGTCGAAATGTATCTTTCCAGTGGCCTCGTAAGCCGCGGCCAGAGCGGCATCCAACGAAGCTCCAATGGCAGTCACTCCGAGGACCCGACCGCCATTGGTGACGCAGGAGTCGCCATCCCGCTTCGTCCCTGCGTGCAGAATCTTCACACCGGTAATCTTTTCCGCAGCGGTTAGTCCCTCGATTCGCTTGCCATTCTCGAACTTGCCCGGGTAGCCGGCCGACGCCAACACAACGCAGGCGCTTGCGCTCGGCTTCCATCTCAGTTTGGCTGGATCCAACCGGCCTGCGGCCAAGTCCACGAAGACCTCAGCCAAGTCAAAATCAGCGCGTGCCAGGATCGCCTGTGCTTCCGGGTCGCCCAGCCGACAGTTGAACTCGAGGATCTTCGGTCCAGATTTTGTCAGCATCAGGCCGATGTATAGGAAGCCCTGATAACGGATGCCATCCGCCGCAAGGCCATTCAGCGTTGGCACAACAATTTTGGTTAGGATCGTTTCGCGGAGCTCAGTCGGTAGCAGATCGTCCGAGGAATAGGCGCCCATGCCGCCGGTATTCGGCCCTTGGTTGCCGTCAAAGGCGCGCTTGTGGTCGCGTGTGGGCACGAGCGCAGCATAGCGCTCTCCGTCCGTTAGAATGATGAAAGAGAGTTCGTCGCCTTCGAGCGTCTCTTCGAACAAGACGCGGCGTCCCCCAGGCCCCAGCTCATTTTGTTCCATCAAGCGTTCGATAAAGTTCGTCGCCGCATCTGGGTTGGGCGCCAAAAATACGCCTTTGCCCGCGCACAAGCCGTCAGCCTTGATCACCACAGGCCAGTCCACCGCGCACAGTGCACCGTAGGCGTCACCCGGCGAGTCATACGCACCATACATTTCCGCGGTGGGAATATTGTGGCGCTGCAGGAATTCCTTCGAGAAGATCTTGCTGCCCTCGAGCTGCGCTGCCTCCTGCGAAGGCCCGACAATTGGCCAATTTCTTTGGATAAACGCATCAACCACACCGTTCACCAGGGGAAGCTCCGGCCCGACGACGGTTAGGTCCGGCCCAATCTTCTCCGCCAGCGCCACCAGCGCTGACACATCCCCCGGATCCACGGCCACACAGTCTGCCTCCGCAGCGATCCCACCGTTCCCCGGCGCGCACCAAATCTCTTCTACGCGCGCACTTTGTCTCAACTTCCAGACCAAAGCGTGTTCGCGTCCCCCGCCACCAATAACCAAAATCTTCATCGGCTGTGCCTCGCGGGAACCTTTTTGAACGATAGTCGGCCGGCCAGAAGGTGTCAACCCGTCTCCATTTCCTCTAGTACTCTGGGGTTCAGGAATCATTCTTGGGCGGCGGTGGCATCTATCCACGGTGTCGCATATTCATTAATACTGATTAGAGATACGTTCCTGCTTTTCCTACCCCCCGCACGGGAACAACTCTTAAACTTAGGGAAGTCTTTCTGTACCCGCTGCTGGACTAGGAGCCGGCCGCCATGCTCATTCCCCTGCGCCACGAAAATATGCAAGGGCGACGCTGGCCCGTCATCACGATCGGCTTGATCGCGCTGAATGTCTTCATCTTCTTAGGAACCCACTGGAAGATGGATGAACAGGGGGAGCAAGAGGGCCACGTGAAAGCTCACGTCCTCATGCTGGCCGCGATGCACCCCGAGCTGAAAATGCCTGATGACGTCCAGCAATATGTCAGCGCCTTTGAGACGCGAAATCCTGCCCTATGGACGCACATCCAGACTCCCAATCGGAGGGTGGAGGACGCCTGGGACGCCAAAATTCGCCTGGATGAAGATCCCACATCTCTTCAGGGAGAGATGGACTCCCTCGCACAGCAGTTTCAAGAATTAAAGAAAGTATCCATCCGTGATCAGTATGCCTTCGTTCCCGGGGAACCAAAATCCAGCGCCTATCTAACCGCTAACTTTCTGCATAGCGGTTGGTTGCACCTGATTGGCAACATGTGGTTTCTATGGCTCGCGGGTTTCATTTTGGAAGACACTTGGGGGCGCCTTATTTATCCTGTTTTCTACCTGATCGCAGGCGCCTTCGCCCTGCAAGTGCATGCCTGGTTCAACCCCGGAAGCATGGTTGCCACTATTGGTGCCTCAGGTGCGGTCGCCGCTTTGATGGGTGCATTTCTGGCACGCTTTCCGAACATGAAGATTCAAATGGCATGGGTTTTCGGCCTCCTTCGCATCTACAAGTTCCAGGCTGCGGCGTACTGGCTGTTACCTCTGTGGCTGTTGATGGAGGTTTTTTATGGTTCCCTCTTTGGCCAGGCGACTGGTGTTGCTCACTGGGCCCACGTCGGAGGGTTCGTTTTTGGCGCTGCCGTCGGCTTCGGAATCCGCAAGTCAGGGTTGGAGCAGGTAGCGGAAAAAAGCATTCAGGAAAAGATCGCCTGGGTCAGCCACCCCCTCCTCGCGGAGGCCAACGAGCAAATGGAAAAAGGTCAACTCGACGCAGCAGTGGAAAACTTGAAAAAACTTATAGCAGAGAACCCGGATTCTGTCGATGCGTATCGGATGCTCCAGCAAATCTACTGGCGGAAAAACGACCTGAACGCGCACCGGGAGGCGCTAGAGAAACTTTGCGCCTTACTGCTTAAGCGCAAGGAAACGCAGGAGGCCCTGCAAATCTATGATGAATACAAGAACGGGGGGGGAACCCACCTGCCAGCATCCATGTGGCTCGACCTCTGCCGCCAATTGGAAGACCAGCAGGATCTGCAGCGGGCTGTGAACGAATACGAGGCGCTGGCCTCGACATACCCAACTGAGAAACAGTCTTTGCTTGCCCAGATGGCTGTAGGGCGTCTCTGCTTGAAACGTCTGGATGACCCCCAACGCGCGCTGCGATTCTACCAAGCTGCCGCAGCCTCGTCCGTCCCGCATCTCGATTGGGAAGCGAACATTCAAAAGGGAATCGAAGACGCCCAAAGAGTGCTCGCCGGTTCGGCCATTCCTTCCCTGTAGTCTTAATTCTTGATTGCACCCTCGGACACTCTCAACGAGCAAACCAGCTTAGGTCATGGAACGACTAACCGGCTTGTGTTCTGTGATTACTAACTGGTGACTTACAGAAATAGGATTAGTAAGGGAGACAAGATGCAAACTCAAAGGATATTATCCTACAGATGTTTGAGATGAAGAAGTGGCGGGGTGAACTATCCGGCCTGCCCTATCGCGCGAATTGGGATCGTCACGCCAGTCGCAGCGTCGGATGAGGCCAGCATGTGGCAACGGCCGTCAAAAATTCCGCCCGGGTCGATCACCATGCAAGGGGCATGGACTTCGCCGGTCACAACACCTTTGACCTGGATCTCAACGCGGCCCTTGGCGAAGATCACACCATCAAAGCGTCCGGCTATCACCACCCGGTTTCCCTCGATTTGACCCTCGACTTTAGCACCTTCGCCGAGGATCAATGTTTGTTCTGAGATGATGTTACCCTTGACGTTGCCGTCGATGCGAAACGTTCCTGTCAGTTGCAGCGTGCCCTCAAGAGTCACGCCCTGATCTATAAATCCCGTCCACTCTTCGTTGCCATCACTCTTTGAGGTGCCGGGCCACTTCCAAGCCATGAGTTCCCCCAAACGCAGACTCTCTCACTTTATCTTCGCGGTCCGATAAGTCAACGTAGCATTCGCTGCGGGTTGTCGAATCGAACGACTGAACTAATGGGCAGTACGAGCTACAGAGCGGAACGCTGACTCACTTCATCAAGCGATCGTAAATTCCCATCAGCTGTGCATCATCGTAGAATTCAATCACCAGCTGTCCGGGGCGCATACGTGTCTTCTGCCGGAGCAAGATTTTAGTGCCAAGGTGACGTTGAAGCTCTTCGATTGCGGCACGGACATTTGCGTCCGTATTAGGCTCCGGCGTGCGCACGCCACTGCTGTGGGCGCGCCGCGCTGCGAGCCGTTCCAGTTGTCGCACCGTTAGTCCGCCGCGCGCTGCACGGTTCGCATAGCGCATGCGAAGCTGCGAATCGGCCACGGCTAGCAAACCGCGGCCATGCCCCGCGGTAAGTTTGCCTTCCTCGATCCACTCCTGAATCTTGGGTTCAAGCTTTAGCAGGCGAATGGCGTTCGCAACTGTAGCCCGGTCCTTTCCGGTGCGTTCTGCAACGATTTCTTGGGTTAACTGAAATTCCTCCATCAGCCGTTGGAAGGCGCGCGCTGCCTCTATCGCGTTTAGGTCTTCACGCTGGATATTTTCGACAAGTGTCATTTCCAGTGCCAGATTGTCAGCTACGTGCCGGACAATCGCCGGAACTTTCGTTAGTCCGGCACGCTGGGCGGCACGCCAGCGGCGCTCCCCGGTGATCAACTGGAAGCGGTTCCTGACTGGGCGAACTATAATCGGCTGAATGATCCCGCTCGCCTTGATGGAGTGCGTCAATTCATCGAGTGCATCTTCACGAAACTTCGTGCGTGGTTGATAGGGACTGGGTTCAATCAAGTCAATATCGATTTCCTGCGGACCGGCAGCCGCAGCTTCACGTGCCGGCGCGGCCGCCGCACCGCTTGAAGCTGTCCCCGGCGGCGCTTCTGGCAATTGCGTCGAGGAGATTTTCGGCTCAGGCTCCCGAATGAGCGCTCCGAGCCCCCGTCCCAGCGCGTTTCTCGGCATTGGCGATGACCTCCTGGGCGAGTTGCGTATAGCCCTCCGCCCCTTTACTGTTATTGTCGTAGAAAATAATGGGTTTACCAAAACTGGGTGCTTCTGCTAGCCTTACGTTCCGTGGAATGACGGTCTGAAAAATCTGCGATCCAAAGAAACTCCTGAGGTCGGTTGCGACCTGCCGCGACAACGTAGTCCGCTCGTCGTACATCGTCAGAAGAATGCCTTCTATTTCCAAGTTGGGATTTAGCGTGCGCCGGATTCGCATCAATGTGTCGAGCAGCTCCGAAACGCCTTCCAAAGCGAGGTATTCGCACTGAATGGGCACGAGGACCGCGTTTGCCGCAACCAGGGCATTCAGAGTTAGCAGGTCCAGCGCAGGCGGACAATCAAGAATGATGAATCGGTAGCGGTCGTTCAGCAAATTCAACACAGCCTGCAGTTTGTGCTCGCGGTTCTCTGCCGTAACCAGCTCAACCGCCGCTCCGGCGAGGTTCTTGTCCGCCGGAACAACGTCCAGCTTAGCGACTTGCGACTTCTGGACGATCTTATCGAATTGCTCACCGAGGATGAGCCAGTGATAGAGAGTTCTGCGCGAGGGGTCTTTGGCGAATCCGATACCTGCGGTGGCGTTGGCTTGGGAGTCGCAATCCACTAAAAGTGTTGGTTGTTCGGAGGCGGCCAGGCAAGCAGCTAGATTTACCGCCGTTGTCGTCTTGCCGACACCGCCTTTTTGATTGGCAACCGCGATAATTCTCGCCAAGAATCCCCCAACTCGCAGAAATTAACAAAGGACGGTCGCAGATGCAAGATGTTTCACGTGGAACAATAGGTTCGCAGGAATGGAAAGTTTGAATTTAGATTCCGTTGTTCCACGTGGAACAACCGTCTTCGACCCGTCCCGACATCGCTACGCCTTCTTCGTTCCGACAAGCAAGAGTCGACGCAGTGAATATGGAACCAGAATCGGTTCCCCCCAATCCCATGCCTGGATTCGTCGAATCTCGTCCAGATCTCGGGTGCCAGTCCAGAGGATAACTCCCTTTGACGCAACTTGCTCCGATCCCGCCCAGTCAAGCAACGACCCAAACTGACCCACCGCGCGAGAGCAAACGAAATCCAAAGGGGCTATCTCTTCCCCCAGCTCTTCGTAGCGACTCACCAGGACGCGGGCCTCCGTAAGCCCAAGCTCACGAATCACTTCCGCGAGAAACGTGGCCTTTTTCACATTGGATTCAACCAAGAAAGCGTGCAATTCCGGGCGAATAATCTTCATCGGAAGGCCTGGAAACCCTGCTCCGGAGCCTACGTCGGCGAGCCGACCCTTTTCCACAGGAACAGCCACGGTTGCGTACATGGATTCGCAGAAATGACGGTAGAGTATGTCTACAGGGTCGCGGATGGCTGTCAGATTCAATTGATCGTTCCAAGTCAGGAGCATCTTTATATATTGTTGAATTTTAAGGACTTGCTCTGAATCTGCTGCAAGTCCAAATTCGCGAAGGGCGTTCTGAACGGTTTGCCCGGAGAGGGGTCTTGGGCTAGGTATAGACATGATAGTAACTACTGTATAACTACCGCTCCATTTCTGTGTTAGGCGCGGAATCCAATTGCTGGGTCAGGTACCGTGGGCCCGCCACACCGGCCACTAGATCCACAGCGGAATGCCAGAGGATTACTGGAACCAGGCTGTGGTAGACGATCCTTGCCGTACCGAAAAGAGCACCGAGAAGCATAGTGCTGATAGATCCCGCTCGGCCTTGGTAAATGTGCGCCAACCCGAAGAGAATGGAGGAGATAACGACTGCCGCCCAGGCGGGCGATCCAGCACGGATCATTGCCGTCAAGGCAAAGCCGCGATAGAGAAATTCCTCGCATAGACCAGCAGTTATTGCGAGGGCAAAGTAGGGAAGTATCTCCACGCGAGATTGTGGGAAGATGCGCTCAGCGAGGGATTGGAGCAGCCCCCGCGCCTCAGCGGGGAGCCGCCGGGCCATCCGGCGTAGGTTAAGCCATTGGAGAATTGCCAGTGTCGCGGTACCGGCGATTCCGGGCAAAAGGACGTGCGCTTTCCCGTCGATCGTCAGGCCAAGCTCTGCAGCGGTGAAGCCATGCGCCCACGCGCGCCAAGCAACCAGCGCGGTGATAATCCACTGAAAGGCTATCGTTGAGGCGTAAAGTGATAGCCTCTCCGTCATGCCGACATGTGGGATCGCCAGGAGTTTCCGCAGCCGCGCGCGTCCGCGCCAAGGCAGGACCACGCCAAGGACGAGAAATATCAACCAAAAGTCCCAAGGCATGGGGTGATAAGAACACGTTCCTGCAAGCCGTGCAACTGCGGCCGCGGCGTGTTACAAGGGTGGCGGTAAAAGCATCCGTATAATGCAGCGCAGTGAGGTGCTGACGTGGCCGAACCGGTGAAGCTCACAGCAATGGCAAAAGCCGCGGGATGCGCCGCAAAACTGAATCCCGCGACGCTCGACGCCGTTCTGCGCAAACTGCCCCGGCAGACGGATCCCAACGTCTTGGTGGGCTTCGACACCAACGATGACGCGGGGATCTACTTGCTAGGCGAAGGCCTGGCGCTCGTGCAGACCGTCGATTTCTTCACTCCTATCGTGGACGACCCGCAGCTCTTCGGTCAGATCGCCGCAGCCAATGCGCTCAGCGACGTTTACGCCATGGGTGGCCGGCCGATTTCGGCGCTTTCCATCGTTGGCTTTCCCGAAAAGAGCGATCCGGAAATACTCGAGCAGATCATCCGCGGCGGCCTTGCGAAAATGAATGAAGCGAAGTGCAGCGTCATTGGAGGGCACTCGATTCGCAATGAGGACATGCTCTTCGGTTACGCGGTGACGGGAGTGATTAATCCTCAGCGGGTTTGGCGCAATGTCGGCGCACGCGCCGGTGACGCCTTGCTTTTCACGAAACCCCTCGGGACTGGTGTTATCACGACCGCGCTTAAAAAAAATCAGGCCACTTCAGAATCACTCGCTGCCGCCGTGGCCGCAATGACGACACTCAACAGCGCTGCTGCGGCTGCATTGCAGGAAGTCGAAGAAGCGGCTTTGTCTGGAAAACCCATCCACGCTGTGACGGATGTCACGGGTTTCAGCTTACTGGGTCACGCGCGAGAAATGGCGCTGGGCGACCCGGCTCAGGGCATTGCGCCCGTCTCGCTGGAGATCCATCACGGGGCGTTTGTCTATCTTCCCGGCGCTGTGGAAGCCGCTCGTGAGGGGCATCTCTCGGGCGGCCTCAAAAATAACCGCGCCTTCATTGGCGATTGCGCCGTTTTCGACGGAAGAATAGCTCCCGAGTATCAGGATCTCCTGTTCGACCCGCAAACTTCCGGCGGCTTGCTCGTCGCCATCGCGCCCGAAGCCGCTGATGCGGCACGCGCAACTCTCGATCGCCACGGCGTCTCGGCGCGGCGCGTGGGCCGCGTCGTCGCGAAGCGGTCTCCGCTCATTTCCGTTCTGTGAAATTTCGCTACGCGAATGCTTCCGGTGGACTGAATCCATGGACACGATCACGCACGGAATTGCAGGCGCGCTGATTGGAAAGGCCGTCTTCCGCGGCGACGACCTGCTCATATCAGGGCAAATGAATCGCCGACGGGTCATCACCTGGGCGCTGATGCTTGGCGCCATTTTCCCCGACTCGGACGTCCTGCGCGAGGTGTTCTCGGACAATGCCCTACTGATCATCACCTGGCATCGCAGCATCACACACTCGCTTGTCTGTCTTCCGTTCTTCGCGCTGGCGCTCGCGAGTCTCACGCGCTTGGTGGTCCGCCGGTTTAAGTGGGACGCACCCGGTTTCGGCGCGTTGACAGGAATTTACGCGGTCGGCATCCTTAGCCACATCCTGCTCGATCTGGCCACCACGTTTGGCACGATGATTTGGTCACCTCTGAACTGGTCGCGCCCCGCCTGGGACCTGATTTTCATTGTTGATTTCACGTTTACGGCGATTTTGCTCCTGCCGCAATTGCTTGCGTGGGTCTATGCGCACCCCGAAAAGCTGAAGCGCCGCGCTCTCGCCATCTGGTTGGTCTTTGCGCCGGCGCCGCTGCTCATCGCGGCCATTGGAAGATTTGTCGGCGCGCCCATCTCCAACCGTGTTGTACTCTCCGCGATCGTTCTCTTCACCGGTCTTTTCTTGTTGCCGGCGCTCCGCGGCTGGGGATTGCGTATTCGGCATTCTACCTGGAACCTCGCCGGTCTTGTTGGAGCGCTTGTTTACTTCGCGGTGGCGATATTCGCCCATCGCGCTGCGTTTGCGCGCGTGGAAAAGTTTGCCGCCTGGAACCATCTTGAAGTGGAGGCCATCGGAGCTTTGCCTTATCCGCCATCGGTCTGGCAATGGGATGGGCTGGTTCGCACGCCCCACGGCGTTTACCAGCTACGCATGGATTTGACCGACGCGACCACGCGTTTGGAATTTGCCTCTACGGATCCTGGTCCAGGGTCACTGCTCGAATACCGCTTCTACCCCGAAGCCCCTTCGAATTCCTACATCGAGGCGGCGAAGCGGCTGCCGGAAGTGCAGCAGGTCTTGTGGTTTTCGCGTTTTCCCGTCACGCGCTTTCGGAAGGAAGGCAGCGACGCGGTCGTGGAAATTTCTGATATGCGATTTGCTTCCCCGCGTCCCGGACGTGTTCCCGGGTTTACCTATCGCGTGCGCTTCCGCGACGACGGGAGCGTTCTCTCCCAGGGCTGGGCCCAGCCTTAGGCTCTCGTTCGTCCAAATTTAGCGTGCTGGTTTTGAATCCGCGGGATGAATGACGACTTGGCGGTCTTCCCCGAAGCCGGCGCTTTCCGTGCGCACTCCCGGCATGCCTTTCAGGGCGAGATGCACGATGCGGCGCTCGCGCGACGACATGGGATTCAATCGGAAGGGTTGGCGGGAAGTTTGCACGCGTTCCGCGGCGACGCGCGCCGTCATGCGCAGCTCTTCGAAGCGCAGTGCGCGGTAGCCCCCGCAATCGATATGGATTTTTTCGTGGAACGCGGGCTCCAGACGCAGCGCCCGCAGCGCGAGATGCTCGATGGCCTTCAACACCTCCGCACCGCGCTCCAGCAAAATCTCCTTGTCTTTGCCATCCACGTCGGCGGCTACTTCCGCCTCGCCTTCCCCGGCGCTCGCGTCCGGCGCGAGAAAGTGCACCGTCACTTTCAGCTCCAACCCCGAGGCGCGGATGATCTCTTCCAGGAAGCGTCGCAGCGCGTCGGCGGTTGCCTTCCGGTTGAGCTGGTTGTCTCGAATGAGATCCTGTGCCATGTGCCGTTGAAGCAAATCTCCTCGTGGCCTTCCCCATGCAAAACAATTTTTCTAGGGCTTCTTGCCGCGCACTGGCTTTGCCGGTGCAGGCAGCGGGTGCGTCCGGTTCAAGTACCACTGCTGCGCGATGCCCACGACACTGCTGGTGAGAATATACAACGCGAGGCCGCTCGAAAACGGGAAAATCACGAACATCACGGCCATGGAAATGGGCATCATTTTCATCATCGTTTGCTGCTGTGGGTCAGTCGCGGTCATCGGCGTCATTTTCGAAACGAGGTACATCGAAACGCCCACCACCACGGGCAATATATAAAAGGGATCTTTCGACGCCAGGTCCGTCACCCACAGCCAGGGCGCGTGGCGCAGCTCGATGGCGCCGCGCAGGGCGGAATTCAACCCAAACCAGATTGGCATCTGCAAGAACATCTGGAAGCATCCGCCCACGGGGTTGATGCCCTCCCGCTGATAGATGGCCATCACTTCTTTATTCATTTCTGCTTTGCGCGGGTCCCGCATCGAGTACTTCTTGTACTTCTCCTGGATCGCCTTGATTTCCGGCCCCACGCGCTGCATCTTCAGCGTCGTTTTGTAGCTCGATATGCGCAGCGGA
>Ga0307479_10004896_pt1 | contig 12303 bp, 9 predicted proteins | sample atmos_gasesECM4C_FD_203743 | JGI IMG/M metagenome (GOLD analysis project Ga0307479, IMG submission 203743) | Hardwood forest soil microbial communities from Morgan-Monroe State Forest, Indiana, United States - atmos_gasesECM4C_515 | ecosystem: Environmental > Terrestrial > Soil > Temperate...
GGAAATTGCGATGCCGCAGCGCGCGCCCGGCGGCCTGCCAACGCAATCCGCGACTCTCGGGTTCGGCCGCAGAATTGTCCTGCAGAGTTTTCGAATCAGCCACGCTGGGTTTCCTGGATGACGCTGCACGTCCTTAGACCACTATATCTGAGCCCGCGCAGAGGCCGGAACGGCGGTTACAGATCCCGGTTTTCCACAGGTTCGTTCCTTAGGAGGCGCCGATCCTTGGCTCTCCCCGAGTCCGCACGTGCAAGGCTTTGACTAATTTGGGAATGATTCTGGCGTCGTAACGAATTTATAACTTTCCCTTCCGCCCGGCGTACGGTAGAGTAGGCGCTGCGCTCCCCCCGGCGACTCCGTACCTAAGGACGTGTAAAACCATGACCACTCCTTCAGTTGGGGTTGAACGCCGCGTTGGACAAAGGTTTCCCTATCTTCTCCCGGTTTCTTTCCGCGAGCCGGCGAGTGGTGTCGAAGGGCTTGGCTTCACACAAGACCTGAGCTCGCGTGGCGCGTTCTTCCTTACCGACGCCCCGTTGCATGAAGGCGCCGAAATCGAGCTCACTTTGAAGATGCCCTCGGAGATCACCTTGGGAGAGAGCATGCGCGTGCGCTGCCGTGGCCGAATCCTTCGGATCGTTAGGCCTACCGGCAGGCCCGGCCAAGATTCGTTGAACACGCCGTGTGCCGAGACCAAGATTGGCGTTTCGGTTCGTCTCGAAGGCTACGAATACTTGCCGGAAACTGAACCCGCATCCGGCTTCGCGAGGGTTTCAACGCTTCACCCAAGCGACGACACGGAAGAACCACTGGCCAGCCGCTGATCGCCTTTCATCTGCTGCGCCTTAACTGTGAGACGGGCCATCACGCGGTCTTGCGAAGGCATCTTTGCAAGCTTCCTGTCTTGGCATACAATGTAGGGTAACCGAAGTGACTGCCTTAAGGTTCTTTCCTTACGCCGTGCACTCCCCCAGCGCGTCCGCCCTGCGGTTCAGGTGTGTTGCGCTCGCTGGTAGATGGCGCGATGGTGCGCTTGCCGTCCGTTACCTAGGTCACTTGGCGAGGGTCAGGTTCTCTTTCTAACATGCAGACACCGAGAGAAATCAGCGAGAACCGCGCTATGCATGGGATCGCCGTCGCCCTCCTGACCGAGGACCGGGAACACTTATTCGCGCTCGAAACCCGCCTGGAGGCTACACGATTGGGGAGGGCTGTGTTTAGCCATCTCGGGTTTCCGGCGGGGCCAACTGATTCGATCCTGCGGCAGCTTCAAGATTCGCGCGCGGAAGTAGTGATCGTCGACATTCCTGCGCAGGACGCGCACCGAGCAATCCGCACCATCGAACTGATTCGCGCCACGACCCTGCAGATCGCAATTTTCGCCAACGGTGAACTGACGCAGCCCAACAACATCGTCAACAGCATGCGGGCGGGCGCCGGGGAGTATCTCGATCACTCTGCAGGCTCGGAGGCTTTGCTCGAGGCTCTCACGCGTTTCAGCACGACGCTCACGCGCGCTCCAGGAACGGGCGGGAAAGCTCGAGTCCTCACTTTCCTCAGCGCCAAAGGCGGGGCAGGCTGCACTACTACTGCCGTCAACACGGCCGTGGCGTTGCAGCAGGCGCATGGCGATGTGGTTCTGGTCGACTTCGCCCCCGTCGGTCATGCTTCCCTTCATCTCAATCTGAGGCCGCAATTTGGTGTCCTGGACGCGCTGCAGAACTTGCACCGTCTCGACGTCTCCTTGCTCGACGGCTTGATGACGCCCACCAAGGAAGGCTTGCATCTTCTCGCTGGAGCGCAGCAGCCGTATCCTACCGAACCGGCGCTGGGTGAACTGGCGCGTCTGTTTGATCTGCTGGTGAACCACTATCGCTTCGTGGTCGTCGATGCGTCCAGCCGGCTTGACGCAACCACGCGCATGCTTTCCGATCTCTCCAACGCACTCCTCGTCGTAGCCCAGACCGATGTGGTTTCACTGTGGAGTGCGGGACGCATCCATGCCTTCCTGGAAGAAGGCTCTGGTCGCGACCGTCTGCGCGTCATTCTGAATCGCTACAAGAAGATTCCGGGTTTCACCGACGCGGATGTGGAGCACGTGACCAACTGCAAAGTGCTGGGGAAGCTGCCCAACGCGTTCCATTCCGTCTCGCCTGCGATTGATCACGGCACCCCCGTGGTTCTGCAGGAAGGCCTCGAGATCAGTCGTTCCTTCCGCGCACTGGCCGACATTCTGGCCGCGGCGGCTTCGAATTCCGAAGGCGGTCCCGATCTCGTCTATGGCCAGGAAAAGTCGGCGACAAAGAAAGCTGCTGCCGGAAGACTGAATCTGTCTCCCATCCGCGCCGGGCAATAACTCACCTTCTTGAATCAGTCAAGAAACATCGTCGCCAGGCACAGGGAATGCCCTGCGAAGAGAGATTGGGATTTCATTGGATGCGCGTTGCTAGCCGCCGGCACTCGGTCGGAAGAGAACTACTGTCTCGTTATCGGGGTCGGTGAGCCGTCCTGAGGGAATATCTTGAAGGCTACGTCCTGGGCGTGGGACGTAACTTTCTTATTCACATCCGTGGAGCTCTCGGTGAGGGACCCTTTGAGGACGTAGTAAGCCTCGTCCCCCGGATTCTTGCCTTCGCCCCGCTCGATGGTGCCTTTGAAATCGAACGACACCCCATGCACTATCTCCGTCGTGAAGCTTAACTTGTTGCCATCGAGTTTGCCGCTTTTGAAGAACTGATCCAGGAACGCTCCCTTGTCGCTCTCTCCGTCGCCGAAGCGCGAAACGAAGCCGGTAACCCGGCCTTCATCTTCCACGGTCACCTGCACAAATTCGCCTTCTTTCCGGAAGGTGTACATCCCGGAATAGGCTCGGCCTTCTTTGGCATCCTTTTGCGGCGCAGCTTGCTCGGTGGACTTGGAGGCCGGTGGCTTTGCGTCTTGTCCTGCGGCGGTCGCAGCGGGACTGGCTATGCCGAGCCCAATGATCCCGAGCGAGACGAAGATAACAGCAAGTCTATGCATTGTTTCACCACCCTGCTCAATCGTACTCCAGCAGCGAGCCGCAAGCCTACGCGTACCGAGTCTTAAGCTACCCCAAAAGTTGCCGCAAAAGATGTCCTTCCAGCTACCCCAAAGTTGGTCTTGCAATCTACCATAGGGATATGCTCGAACTCCTGGAGCTCCGCCGCCCGATCGCGCAGACCGTGCCGGGTCCCCAGCTTCTGGTCGAGCTGCCGTCGTGGCCTCGGGTGTTTTTCGGGAACCTGCGCGACTTGGTCTTTCCACGCCCCCTGCCGGCGCTTGAGCTGCGTTCAGCCCCGGCGCCTTTCTGGCCCGACGTCTTCGTGAAGCGCGGACTGCCCTGGTTCAGCTTTTTTGAGTCCTGTGCCTACCACCTCATCGCTTATGCGCTCGTGGTCGCACTTACACGCTTTCTGGCGCTGCAGCCTCAGGTAGTACCACAAGCGAAGTTCGATCACCACCAGGTCATTTACTACGAGCCTTCGGAATACTTGCCGCCGATTGACACGCGAAGTCAGCCGGAGGCCAAGCCTGCGAAGGCGGACCCGGAGTTCGCCCGCCAGCCCATCATCTCGCTTCCTCATGAGGCCGACAATCGCTCCCAGACCATCGTGACTCCGCCCAACATCAAACTGAAGCGCGATGTTGCCATGCCTAACATTGTGGCGTGGTCCGACAACATGGAAAAGCCGCGCTTGGCGATCCCGCCTGCCCCCATAACTCCGGCGGCTGAACTGACACGACTCGCGCCGCAGATCGAAAACTCAGTAGTCGCCCCACCGCCCGATGCATCCCACATTTCGCATCGCTCGAACCAGCCGAGTTTGCAGGCGACGGTAGTGGCTCCTCCCCCGGACCTGCGCACTTCGCCGCAAGCAGCCGCTTTCGAGGCGCCGCTGGCGGCCGTGGTCGCGCCTCCCCCCGCCGTCGTAAGTGCTCCCACTCGCCAGCTTGGAGAGTTGAATATCGGCCGCAGTAACGTGATCGCGCCCGCTCCCCAGCTGCCGATCGCCGAACAGCGGGCTGTCCCCGGAGGGAGATCCTCCGCGGTTGCGGGCATGGTGCCGCAGGTGGTTCCTCCGCCTCCGTCAGTTTCGGCCTCGGGATCGTCCGGGCAGTTTGGCTCGACCGGCCGCGTGATCGCGTTGAACCTGCATCCCGCGGTGGGCGCGCCGCCTGTGCCGCCGTCGGGCAACCGCCGGGGTGGGTTTGCGGCCACACCCGAAGGGCATGCTGGAGCGTCTGGCTCTCCCGGGTCGTCCTCCGGCAATTGGGCAGAAAATGGAAACGGATCGAAGGGGAAAGGGAAAACTGATCTGCCTGCGGGACTCTATGTAGGCACCCCGACGGCGTCCGCAAAGACGTCGTCCGTGGCCGGTGATCCAGCCGCCAGCAAGGCAGCAACAGGTGCTTCAACTCCGAGTCCCGCGAGCGTCCCCGCACCGCGCGTAACCAGTGTTCCGGCGCGGACCATGTCGCCCGACAGCACTTCGAAACTGTCAGAAGCGGAACGCGTCGTCTTTAACGGTCGCAGGTTTTACTCCGTCACTATGAACATGCCGAACCTGAATTCGGCTGGTGGCAGTTGGGTCATCCGCTTCGCCGAGCTTAAACAGGACCCAAAGGCGCCGTCCGCCGACCTCACGCAGCCCGTAGCCACGCGGAAAGTCGATCCCGGGTACCCTTCGCAGTTGATGCGCGAGAACGTCACTGGCACTGTGATTCTCTTTGCAATCATTCACGCCGATGGCACCGTCGGCAACGTGCTTGTCCTGCGCGGCGTCGACAACCGCCTGGACAAGTTCGCCAGCGATGCGGTGGCACAGTGGAGGTTCCAGCCCGCGACGAAGGATGGCACCCCCATCGACGTGGAGGCCACATTCCAGATTCCGTTCCGCCCCCCGCGCAACTTCTAGTCGTAGAGAAGCAGCGTGCTACGTCGTGCCAACAGCATCGCGAATGATGGTGAGAGAGACGTTGCAAGCAACCTCTCTACGAATAAGTTGTGATGGAAGCGATCCACTCCGACTAGCCGCCGCTTGCGCCCTTGCGTCTTTCCAGTGCTGCGTAAATGACCGGATCGGTGCAGACCTCGTAGTACAAACGTTCAGTCCAGCCCTTCACTGAGAAGTCGGCGGCGTCGATCCGTGGAATACGGCTCTCGCGCACGACGATTTTGCGAAAGATATCTCGGTCAATCGGCACGGTGGCGGTGAACAGCTTATGCTCGCCCTTGTCCGAGGACGCCAGTTGCGGCGGCAGCCGCACTTTCAGCGGCTCCAGCGTAATTTCCTGCTGCAGCTTGCGGAAGGCGGTTTCGTTCATTCGAATCCCGCTGAGGTTGAAACTCAGAGTCACATCTTCGGGATTGCCCTCGGCGTCAACATCCGCCGCCTGAAAGGCGTATACGTGGAACGGCCCGGCCTGCGGCTCCATCACTTTGCGGGCCCGCTTGTTACAGGCGGATAAGCGGTCGCTCTCGTTCAGCGCCTCGGAAATCATGATCTGGTGATCGCCGTCCATCAGATACAGAGGCGCCGAGTCCTGCAGCGTGATGCCCACGCCGAGTTCAAGTTGGGGCATACCCGAGCGCTGCATGAGTTCGTTGTACCCTCGCACAATCTCGATGATTTCCCGCGCGAGGACGCACATGCGGCTGACCGCTAGCCCCGGCTCGCCCTCGCGTTCCAGAATCGCCAGAATGATGGCGTCGCCTTCGAGAAAAACTTTCTGGGCCCCATATTTCTCCAGCAGCTTGTTCACCGGATCGTAGAAATTCAGGCTGAAGTACGAGGCTGGATTCAAACCCTTCTCCATCATGGTTCTGGTCAGCCGGGTCGAATCGCGCACATCCGCCTTGAGCACCACATGGCGAAGCACTCGATCGGAATCGCCCTCCCCTTGTTCTTCAGGAAGCAGGAATTCATAAAGCGTGCCGTTCACCTTCGAGAGTTGCTGCAGGCGTTCGTTGGGCACCAGGTTGACGGAATCCAGGGCCCCGTTCAAGACTTCCAGCCGCCGTAAATCGCGGTGATAGTGAAAGAAGTCTCCTAGAAACCGCGCCGCCACCTTGGCCCGTTCTGCTCCACGGCAGGCCGCGACTTTCGCCACTGCCGTATACAAACTCGTGGGCGAGAGCTTGCCGTGATCCTGAATCATGCGCTCGACGCGATCGCATTCGGTGCGGTCGATCAGGGCATTCTTCAACTGCTGCGGATTGATGCGCGGTGCATACTCGCTGAGCAGTGGCACGACATAGTACGAGGCGATCACGTTTTCCATCACGTGCTCGTCTTCGAGCCATCGCACCCACGCGGCCAGCCGCTCTTGCTGCGCCATTCCCTCGTCTGAGTCTTCCGGCGTTCCCGTACCGACCAGGATGCGGGCGTTCTCGGGAACGTTCATCCAGGAGTCGAGCGTTTCGGCGCTCACTTCGTCGCCGTACAGCGAGCGCAGGAATCCGGAGGCCACATCGCGCATCCGGGTGTAACGGTCCGGATCGCGATCCCAGTTGCCAAGCATTACGTAGTGCTCGGCGCATAGGAAGTCGTCGCGCCCGTCATCGGAAAACAGCAGGCGGTTCACGAACAGCGGATAGGTGAAGTAGCTACCGCCGCCGGTCTCTTCGCCGAACAACGACCGGCGCGTGCGCGCGAGCGTGCTCTTCTCGATCTCGCGCAAGGTCTCAAAAATTTCCTGCCCGGTTTTGCGCAGGATGATCTTTTTCCGCACCTGGAACGTCCCCAGCCGCTCGCGATACTCGTGGGCCTTCTGCTGGCGCATGTTGTCGTAGCTCTTCAGCAGCACGCGACATCGCTCGAGTACCTGCGCAAACTGGAGGTTCATTTCGGTGCGCAGAAACTTGGTAACCGCCAGACGGGCCAGGACGTCGACCGCCAGCTTGAATTCTTTCTTGGCCCTGTTCAGCGAGCCGACCTGCAACTCGGTTAGCAGCGATCGCCATTCCGAAGGATCGTTCTTGGGCCGCACCGCTTTACCGGCGAGATTCCTCATCCACGAGGGCCCCGCCATCGACGACGGAGCCTCGGCAGCGAGCAATCCCTCTAATTCGCCGTGCCGGGCGATCAGGCGGGCGATCTGTGCCCGCACGACCTCTACAAATCGGGGGCTCAGCAATACATCGTGGCGCAGATTGTCCACGCCGACCGAGAGGCCTTCCAGTGAGACGAAGGGCGTGGAAGCGACCAGAGTCGGCGGCGCCGGCTTGTCTGGCGCTCCGCCTAAGCGAAAGATGGGAATTCTCGGCATCCCGGGCAGGATTCTCTTTGGAAGTTGCTGATTACAAACGTACATGTCGAGGCTAGCATGGGGCGGAGGGCGGCCCAAGTTACCTAGGTTACGGGGTATAACTCGTTGGGATTCATAGCAGGGAACCGGAGTCCTGAAACTCAGGGGGCTTAGATGTGGGCCACCGCGCTACTGCTGGGCCTTCACTCGTGCGGCTTCAAACTCATCTTCATGCTGCCAGCCGATCAGTTTGGGTAAGCTGGCCGCTTCCCAGCCCAGAGCGAATCCGAACCGCGCCATCGCGGAGTCTCCGACAAAGTCCATTTCTGGGTGGTACTCGTCGCTGGGCTGGTGATAGTGCTTCTCGACGTATTCGTGTTCCTGATCAAGTCCCCAGGACTCCGAATGTCCCTTATATTTCATTCCTTCATTGATTGAAAAGGACGGAATGCCCACGCGCGCCAGGCTGAAATGGTCCGACCGGTAGAAGTGTCCGGCTTCCGGCCGCGCATCCGGACGGATCGCCAGCCGGAATTCCTTCGCAGTGGCCTCGACCTCAGGATAAAACGTGGTTCGCTCCGCTCCAGAGACTTCCACTTCCTCGGGCGCACCCAGCGGCTTCACGTCGTCGTAGTTCAGATCCAGAGTGATCTTTCCCGCCGGCACCGGCGGATGCTTGCCCAGATACTCCGACCCCAGCAATCCCTGCTCTTCGGCCGCGACCGCCGCAAACAGAATCGAGCGCCGAGGCCTGGCCACCGCCGCTCCGAAGGCACGCGCCAGCTCCAGCAGGATGCCGCATCCGGTGGCGTTGTCATTAGCGCCGTTAAAAATATTGTCCCCCGGCATATCGGGACGAATGCCGAAGTGATCGTAGTGTGCCGTGTACATCACCGCTTCATCGGCCACCTTGTGGTCAGACCCGGGCAGAATTGCCACCACGTTATTCGATTCGAAGTTCCGAACTTTACTCACGACGTGGGCCTGGAGCTTCGCCCCCAAACTCACTGGGCGGAACTCGCGGGACTGCGCGTCCTGCATCATTTTTGTCAGATTCATACCCGAGGCCAACGCCAGGCGGGTGGCGACGTCCAGATGAATCCATGATGCGACCTTCAGGGCGGGGCCCTCCACTTTGAGATACGACTTTTCTCCCGAGTTCGAGTTTCGCACCACTTCCCACGGATAACTCGCCATCTGGGTCTCATGCACCAGAATCACGCCCACCGCGCCCTTGCGCACAGCCTGTTCGTACTTGTAGGTCCAGCGCCCGTAGTAGGTCAGGGCGTTGCCTTTGAAAAACTTGGGATCGTCCGACGGCGGCTCGTTGACCAGCATCAGCAGCGCCTTGCCGCGTACGTCCACGCCTTTGTAGTCGTCCCAGTTGTATTCGGGCGCTTCGATCCCGTAGCCGACGAAAACGATGTCCGCATCCACATCCGATTGCGCCTGCTGGGTCTGGTCGAAAGCGACGTATTCGTCCAGGGGTTTGAGGTGCATGGTCTCGCCCCGCTTCGGCACAAGAGAGAATTGCGTATCGGGAAGGGTGGTAATGCCCACCAGGGGCACCTTTTGCATATACGTGCCGTGATCGCCCGCGGGCTTCAGGCCGTACTCGGCAAACTGGGTTGCGATGTACTCGGCGGCAATGTCGCCACCTCGTTGGCCTGTGCCCCGGCCTTCCAGTAAATCGTGCGATAGGTAGCGGACGTGCCAGCGAATGTGATCGGGAGTGATAGTCTCCAACGCCGTAAAGGCGGCGCCGGGCAGCCGAACCGAAGGCGTCTTGGCGCCCTTGGCACCTCCCGCCGCTCCTTCCGCCCAACCCGGCAGGCTCAAGCATAGCGCCAGACACGCGGAGATGATTCTCCTCAGGGCTTGCATCGACAGGTTTCTCCCCCAACCAAGTGCCAACGAATGGCTTATTCTGAAAGTCTGGGTGAATTGTAAAGGACGCGAACCTTTCCCCGTTACAAAGAAGCTACGCGGGCGCCTGCACGACAGTGCAACGACCCTAAGACCACTCACCCGGTCGGCCCTGTACGGAGGTGTACTCAGTTCTCCTCAGTGGTTTGCTTCTTGCTGCCAGACTGGCAGCTAGTTCTTGGCCCCTCAACCAGCGCGGAAATCCCTCACGTCGTCGCCCGGCTTGAACACCACCGCGGGCGCGGCTTTCCCGACTTCGGCCATTTTGCGGTTGATCTGGTCGAAATCTGCCTTTACCCATCCGACGCTTGAAATTTCAATTTCGCCATCCGGCGCGACCCAGAACAACGTGGGCACATTGGTGAGGCCGTATGCATTCGAGGCTGGGTAAGAGCGGGTGTCGTCGAGCAGCACGGGGAAGGTCACTCCGAATTCTTTGACGAAGGCGGCAGTATCCCTTGCGTCGTTCTGCGAAACGCCCACCAGCGCAACTCCCTTTTGGCCATAAGCCCTGTGCAGCCTCTCGAGGAAAGGGAAGGCATACTGACAGGTCGGACACGACACTTTGAAAAATGCCAGCACCACCGGCCCGCGAGCCAGTTCGTCGTTCAGTGAGAAACGCTTCCCGTCCATCGTCTTCAACTCAAAACCAGGCGCCTTTGTCCCGGTAGCTAATGCTGCCATCTTCGGCCCTCCCCTTCGTTCTCGAAACAAATCTCGCAGCCAGCCCATGCTCGGACCTGCTCCCTTTTAGATGACGCAAAAGTCGCAACGAATCATGCGTAGCAATCGCCTGCGCATCTTTTCATAGCACGCCTGCCTTCCGCAGAGTCTTTCGCGCAAGACCGGTAAGAGCAACGTGCTTCAGCCGGTCGGCTGAAACCCACGCCCCAGACGTCCCGGCTGGCGCGGTCGTTCGCCAAACATGCACAGTGTAGTCTGTCACCGTAATGGAGTGCCGCACCGTGAACAAGAGCTCCTGAGTAGCGTTATTGGCGTTGCCATTCGCTCTTCCGTCCGTCTCGTCATTCCGAACGAAGTGAGGAATCTGCTTTTCTCCCGTGCGCGCCACGGCTGTCTCTATCTCCGGCAACTCCCACATCCCGGCCATTAACGCGGCATTGCGTGGCCGCTGCACCAGGAATACTCGGCCGCGGCCGTCTTCATCTCGAAAATCCAGCGCATAGTGAATCTCCCGCTTTTTCTGCTTGTCTGCTTTCGACGAGACCGCCAGTTCCCCCCGCGTCGCGCACAACTCCACCACCGGACACATCAGGCACGCTGGCACCCGGGGCGTGCACACCGTGGCCCCCAACTCCATCATCGCCTGGTTGAAATCTCCCGGCCGCTCGTGGTCGAGCAATCGATCGGCTTGCCGCCACAACTCCTCTCCTGCGATCCGCTTGCCGGTGGCGCGCTGCAGCACGCGCTCTACATTTCCATCCACCACCGCGACGGCCTCGCCGAACGCAATGCTGGCAATCGCCGCCGCTGTGTAGCGGCCAATCCCGGGCAGGTCTCGCCATGCTTCGGCAGTCACGGGAAATTGTTCGCTCAATTCCCGCACTACCACCTTCGCAGCCGCGTGCAGCATGCGGGCCCTCCGGTAGTATCCCAGCCCACTCCAGGCGGCGAGCACCGAGGCCTCCCGCGCCGACGCCAATTTCTCCACCGTCGGGAATCGCCGGAGAAATTCGTGATAGTGCTCAATCACCGCTGCCACCCGGGTCTGCTGCAGCATGATCTCGGACACCCATACGCGATATGGGTCGCCGCTCTTCCGCCACGGCAGATCGCGCGCGTGCGCGTCATACCACGCGAGCAGCCGCGCGCGAAATTGCGGCTCGCGCAGTTGGATGTTCGATTTCTTTTCCACGGTACTCAAGGCTGGAGCCCGCATTCTATCGCAGCGAACGAGTCGGTCGGCAGGAGAAGCTGCGTTTGAGTCTGCTGGAACTAGCGAATTCAGCCGCCTCACCATTGACCCCGTCCTCCGGGCACGAAATAATGGACTGGCTTGGCATCCGCAACATAGCGTGAGTCGACTCACGCCCATCGATCGCGAGGAGTACCATGAACGACTTCAACCGCAAGGTGGAAGACGCTTCGGCACGCGTCGGCCAAACCATCAACGAAGCCGCCGAGCGTCTGGAAAAAGAGATTCCGGAACTCATCAAGTACCTGAACGAGGAAGTCGTTCCGGCGGTACGCACGCACTCCACGAAAGCGCTGCGGACGGCTTCGCAAAAGCTCGCCGAGTTTGCGGACTACATGGAACAGCACCAGCCGCCCAAATAGTTCACACCGCAGGTATTTTCGTGCCTGCACAACGCCGTGCACCCTTCGTCAGGGTTGTTATGATTCTGATCCTGCTGTTATCGCTCTTGCTGGTCACCGCCTGCGGACATCCCAAACAGGCGCGCGTCGAGGTTGCTCCTCCGCCATCGCCCCCCACCACGACGAATACGCCCGCCGGTCGACCTGCGGGCAACATCCCTGCGACGACCGAAAATCCTGCCGCCGGAGAATCCAACGAGGGCGCCGACCTGGCCGAGCCCACGATCCCTGCCGACGCCAAACCGATCGTCACCGAGACCGGACTTGCCAGCTGGTACGGCCCTCCCTATCACAATCGCCGCGGATCGAACGGCGAGGTCTACAACATGCACGCCATGACGGCGGCCCACCGCACGTTCCCGCTGGGCTCGATCGTGCGCGTCACCAATGTGAAGACTGGAGACCGCGCGCTCGTCCGCATCACCGACCGTGGCCCCTTCATTCGCGGGCGCGTTGTTGATTTGTCGCTCGCCGCCGCGCGCAAAGTCGGCGTATGGCAACCTGGCTTGGCCAAGGTGAAGGTCGAGTTGATGCAAGCCACGGCCCCGCTCGACGCGGGCGGGAAATGGGCGGTGCAGATCGGCGGATTCCCTGACGAAGAGGCCGCCACCAAACTCGCCGACCACCTCACTCGCCGCTACCACACCGCCAAAGTTCTGCGCTTCGCCAGCCCTGCGGGAGACTGGTGGATTCGCGTCCGGGTGCTCGACGACGACCACGACCGCGCCAGGAAACTAGCTGCCGAAACCGAAACTCCTGAGGGCGCAGTGT
>Ga0307479_10004897_pt1 | contig 12302 bp, 10 predicted proteins | sample atmos_gasesECM4C_FD_203743 | JGI IMG/M metagenome (GOLD analysis project Ga0307479, IMG submission 203743) | Hardwood forest soil microbial communities from Morgan-Monroe State Forest, Indiana, United States - atmos_gasesECM4C_515 | ecosystem: Environmental > Terrestrial > Soil > Temperate...
AAGACCTTCAAGTCCAAAGTGCTGGACACGGACGAAAAGTTCTCTTTCGCCTTCAGCAAACCGGGAACCTATCCATACTTCTGTTCGATTCATCCGAAAATGACCGGCAAAATCATCGTGCAGTAAACAACGACCTTGCCTGTGTTGAAGAGCACCGCCCCAATTTGCTTGCTTTGTATGTTGAGCGTCCTTGCTCAACTCAGCTCGGCACAATCGGGAACGACATCCGAGCCAGAAGCTAATCCGGGGCGACCCACGGTATCGACGCCTGCCACACTCACGCCGGTTGGATACCTGCAGTTCGAGAATGGCGTTTTATTCGCACAAGATTCGACGGAGTTTTCGAACCGCATCGGAATCGGCCAAGTCACCAAACTGTCCGTACTTCCGCGCCTGGAGTTGTTCTTGCAGAGTGAGCCGCTCGCAATCAGTCAGTCAAAAGACCAGACCGCGGTACATGAAGGAGAGGTCTTCGTAGGTCTGCAGAGTGTGCTCTTGGCCGGCGGCGAATCACGGCCAACTGTTTCGATCAGCTACGTTCGGCGTGTTCACGCGAGTGTCGCCCCGGAACTCGATGTGGGTACTTTTCGACAATCAACCTCGATTCTTCTGAGTGAAGACCTACACGGATTTCACGTCGATACCAACGGGATACTTGCCGAGCAGATGCAGGGCGCTATCCATCGAGCGCAGTTCGGACAAACACTTTCCATTTCACACTCATTGGGGAAGTTCACAATTTCCGGGGAGATATGGCATTTCTCACAGCCGTTCGAGAAAGGAAACACCGTCGGTAATCTCTGGGCGGTTTCCCGTGCGCTTCGCAGGAATCTGGTGGTTGACGCAGGATTCAACCGAGGGCTGACCAAGACCTCCACCCGGTGGGAGGCATTCATGGGATTCACATACCTGTTGCCGCATCGCCTTTGGAGGTCGCGTTCTGGGTCACAACCATGAGTCTTCCTCAGCTCTCTCCTTTGTCTCGCTTCGAATTGCACGTCAAATGCTGTTAGAGAAACAGGAAGCCTGACGATGGCGGTGGAAGCTGCCGGCAGGACTAAGCCGATTAATTCCGGCTTGGCGAGGCGCGATGGCCCAGGGCCCATACATATGCTGCGAGCGCTGATACCTGATCGGGCGTAAGTTGCGCGCCGCCCATTGGGGGCATGGGGCTGCGATATTGTTTTGGTTGCGACACACCGTCAGTTATTGTTTTGGCGATTCCGGCATAGCTGCCATCGCTCCACAGCCATTTCTTTCCGGTTAGAGCGGGGCCTAAAGGCGTGCCCTCACCGCTCTCACCGTGGCAGCCGGTGCATGCTGCGCCGCCCACCTGGCCGCGGTAGATGCGCGCGCCGAGCGAAACCATTTCTCGTGTCTCGCCTTCAGGGACGGGAAGGTCGTTTGCGGCGGCCCCGGCGTCTGGATGCGTGCCCTCTGGTGGTTGCGCGGCGACTTCAACAGGATTGCCAGCCGGAGCTGTTACGCTCGGGCAAGCCGTGACGTTCGCGGCAGCGCCTTCTGTGGGGCCATGATAGGTGATGCGGTAGATCCGTCCGCGTATATCGTCGGAAACGTAAAGCGCACCGTCGGGTCCTACCGCCAAGCCCGAGGGACGATGTTCGGCTTTGGCTGGCGACTTCACCGCTCCCGCGAAACCATCCGCAAATATTTCGCACTGGCGGGATGCGTGGTCACCGGCGAGCGATTGAAAAATCACGTTGTAGCCACCTTGCGGATATGGCGCGCGATTCCATGACCCGTGGAAGGCGATGAAGACACCGTCACGATAGCGCGCCGGAAATTGTTTCTGGTCGTACCGCACCATTGCATTGGGCGCCCAATGGGCGGGGAATACCGCGGCGGGAGCAATTTTGTTCGCACATACGCCGAGCGTTTTGCCGCCGTCGCCGCCGTATTCCGGCGCCAGAACCAGCTTTTCGACGAACGGATCGTAGTAGCATTCGGGCCAGCCGTAGTCTCCCTTTGGCTTCAATAGCAGCAACTCTTCGGCTGGCAGCGTAGCTTCCTGGTCGGGTTTATACAGGTCCGGCCAATTTGCGCGCAACTGGTCGCGGCCGTGTTGGGTCACAAATACTCGCCCACTCGAGTCGATGGCAAAGCCTTCAGCGTTGCGGATTCCCGTCGCGTAGCGATCAGCGGTCGAAAATGTTTGATTCGTCTTATTTGCGTTATAGCTCCAGATGCCACCACGCGTCTCAAGCTCGGTGCACGGATTGGCGCCGGGCGACTTCAGGGTCCGATTTTTCAGCTGACAGGAATTGGTCGCGCTGGCGACATCGACGTACATCAATCCCTGAGCGTCGATGATGAATGGATGCATCGGATGGTCGCCGCCCAGAGGTAATCCGGAGACGATGGTTTCGGCCGAGCCATTTGGCACGATGGAGCCGGCGGGCAAGGAATATCGCACGATACGATCATTGATTTCGGCGTAGATCGATCCTTTATATAAGCCGATGCCCGTTCCGCCCGCTCCGCCACTTTGCACGGTTTCGCCAAAGCGCTCAATCACATCGGCTTTTCCGGCTCCGCTCTTATCCTGCAGGGCTACGAGGAAACCGCCTGCATGCGGCGTGTCGTTGCCGTAGTACCTGCCCGACCAGGTGTTGACGTAAAGAACTCCGCTCGGCCCCGCTACCATATGGCGGGCGTGACCAATGTTGTCAGCAAAGACCGTTGCGCAGAAACCAGCCGGTAACTGCAACCCGCTTTCATCGTTCGGGCATGCTTGGCTCTTGGGTGTTGCAGCGGGATTAGACTGAATGTGAGCCGGAGCCAACGAAATGCCCACGCATGTGGCGACGACCGCGACCAGGGCAGACAACAGAGCTTTAGTGGTCACCCTATTCGGCATCGTGCATGTCCAATGCATCCTGAATGCCGTAGTGGGCATGAGTGGGATTTTCAGGAACTTATGGGAAACTTACGGTTTGAACGGAAGGAACGCGATTGAGTGTGAGGGCTGAGGTGCCAAGAGTCCAAGCAATTGAATGGCTGTCAGCCTGTTGACAGGATGTCTCTATCCGGCAAGACAGAATTGGAATCTAGAATGTCCATGGAAGAGGCCGACAGTCCACACAAAAGCAATCCAATTTCCAACCGACTGACGGTGTGCCCACGAATTCGACACGCAACACTCAACAGCTGAGGGTTAAGTCGGCGCTGGTTAGCTCCGATTCTTCATGCTATCAACATTTTGCATCGGTACTCAGATCATCTCGCGAAACGGTATAAGGCGTGCATTCTGCCAATGCTGAAATTGAGACTGAAATCGCAACTAACGGTAAGGCCATTCTCATGATGAAACCAATCAAGCAGGAAAACACCAGGCTCGGATTTGTTGGGATCGGCTATATGGGCCGGCCGATCGCGCGAAGGCTACTTGAATCCGGCTTCAAGCTGACAGCTTACGACCGGGACCACAATAAGGCCGAAGAACTAGTTCGCTTCGGCGGCACTGTCGCGCAGAACATTTCGGAACTCTCCTCCAATTGCAACGTGGTTATATCGTGCCTGCCTAGCGATGAAGCGGTCCTGGACATTTATAGAGGACCTGACGGCGTGTTCGCGCACGTGCAGCGCGGCTCGGTGGTCCTAGACATGAGCACGGTCTACCCGGAAACCTCGCAGGAACTCTCGACACTGGGGTCAGAGTGTGGAGTTGAGGTCCTTGATGTGACCATATCTGGGAGTACTCCGACCGCGGAAAATGGGTTGCTGACGCTGTTTGGGGGCGGAAACAAGGAAAGCTTTGACGCTTCCGAGGCGATCTTTCGCGTAATCGCCAAAAAGTATTTTTATGTTGGGCCGAGCGGTTCAGGAGCGACCATGAAGCTGGTGGTGAACACTTTGCTGGGAATCGGAATGCAGGCGATTGCCGAAGCCGTCGCGCTGGGTGAAAAAGCTGGCCTTAATCGCAACCGCTTGCTGGAGGTGTTGTCCCAGACTGCCGTGGTCGCTCCAGCACACGTGGGCAAACTGCAAAGAGCGATGAAGAGCGACTATAGCCCGCAGTTTCCGATTCGGCTAATGAACAAGGATTTCGGATTGATTCTCAATCTCGCGGCGGCTGTTGGAGCGCGAATGCCCGCCGCGGGGGCTGCTTTTGAGATCAATGCAAGGCAAGCAGACGAGGGAGCGGAGCAAGATTTTTCGGCGGTGATTTTGCAAATGGAAAAGCGTGCGCATGTGGGTTCCAACGGCAATGGGCAGAGCTGAGCCGGCGTCGCTTTGGCAGGGAATTGATGTAGTCGGTGGAAGTTCATTTTCTTTGCATGCGTTCCGGGTGAGGCCAACGAAATGATTCAACTAAAGGTGAACGGAGTTGAAAAGTCTTTCGGCGGTGAGCCGGAAATGCCGCTGCTCTGGTACCTGCGCGACGTATTGGGACTAACCGGATCGAAATTTGGCTGCGGCATCGGACTTTGTGGCGCCTGCACAGTCCACGTGAACGGACAAGCCACACGATCCTGCGTGACAGTGATGCGCGATGCTGCCGGAAAAGAAATTACGACCATCGAGGGCCTGGACAAGAATGGATTGCATCCGGTTCAAAAGGCCTGGATGCAAATCAACGTGCCGCAATGCGGCTACTGCCAAATCGGGCAGATCATGCAGGCGGCGGCCTTGCTGGAAACTAAAAAGAAACCGACCGATCAAGAAATCGACGAGGCCATGGCCGGAAACATCTGCCGTTGCGGCACGTATCAGCGGATTCGCCTGGCGATTAAGGCAGCGGCGGGAGAAATGGCATGAGCGAGATCGAGAATGTCAGCCGTCGCAGATTTTTGACCGGAGGGGTTATCGCGGCAGGGGCGCTGGTGCTTGGTGTTCGCTATTACCCCAAGCTGATGGCCGGGAAAAAAGTTCCAGACGAAACAAATGCAGATCACGCCACATTGCACCCCAGCGTGTATCTCGGTATCGACCCAGACGGAACGGTGTGGATCGTCGCGAGTCGCTCGGAGATGGGCACGACGAGCCGCACGACTTTACCTTTGGTTGTCGCGGATGAATTGGACGCGGATTGGAAGCGCGTAAAGATCGAGCAGGCCATCGGCGATAGGCGATACGGTGACCAGAATACTGACGGATCGCATTCGATCCGCTCGTTCTACGACACGATGCGCGTCGCGGGAGCAACGGCGCGATTCATGTTGATACAAGCTGCCGCCCACCAGTGGGGCGTCCCGGCAGCGGAGTGTGAAACCGATTTGCATGTTGTGGTACACCGCTCAACGAACCGTAAGGCGGATTACGGTGAACTCGCGAGCGCTGCGGCGAAATTTCCCGTCCCTCCAAAAGAAGAGGTGAAGCTCAAGCCCAAGAGCGCCTGGCGATATATAGGTAAAGGGGAAGTAAGTTACGACCTGGAAGCGCTGGTAACTGGGAAAGCGGTCTACGGCATGGATGCTCGCGCGGACGGCATGGTGTACGCGTCGGTGGAACGCCCGCCGGTTCTTGGCGGCAAAGTGAAATCTTACGACGATAAGGAAACGTTGAAGGTCGCGGGCGTACGCCAGACGGTTCCAATTGATCCCTTCAAGCCCCCACCCGCGTTCCAGCCGCTCGGCGGCATCGCCGTAATTGCGGATAACACCTGGGCGGCGTTTCAAGGCCGCAAGAAGCTGAACATCGCGTGGGACAACGGACCAAACGAAACCTACGACTCGGACGCGTATAAAAATGAATTGCGGGCGACCTCGCACAATCCTTGCAAAGTGGTGCGCAATATTGGTGACGCGGATGCGGTATTCGCCAAAGGCGGAAAGACCCATGAGGCGGACTACTACGTGCCGCTTCTGGCGCACGCCGCGATGGAGCCTTTGGTTGCGCTCGCGGAATTCAGGGATGGCAAAGCGACCGTGTGGGCTCCGACGCAGAATCCGCAAGCGGTGCAAGATATCGTTTCGAAAGAATTGGGGATTGCGAAAGAAGACGTAATTTGCCATGTAACGCTGCTCGGCGGAGGATTTGGGCGCAAGTCGAAGCCCGATTACGCGGCGGAAGCTGCGGTTTTGTCGAAAAAAATGGGCAAGCCGGTGAAGGTGGTTTGGACTCGCGAAGACGATATCAAGTTCGATTACTACAACGCCGTCGCTTCGATGTATATGAAGGCGGCCGTGGATGCGACAGGCAAACCAACCGCGTGGCTGCAACGGTCGGTCTTTCCTCCTATTCCTTCGATCTTTGACGTGAACGCGGTCTATGGTGATGCGGCTCATCTTCAGCAGGGCTGGACGGATCTCCCTTACGATCTGCCAAATCTTCGGATCGAGAACGGGCCCGCGAAAGCGCATGTGCGTATCGGCTGGTTGCGCTCGGTAGCAAATATCTATCACGCGTTTGGGATTCAGTGTTTCACGGATGAACTTGCTCATGCGACTGGGCGCGATCCTCTCGATTATTTGCTGGATTTGATCGGACCGCCGCGCACCATCGATTTCAAAGGTGTGGAGTACCCGAATTATGGCGCTTCGATGGACGCCTACCCGTGGGACACCGGCCGTCTTCGCCATGTCACCGAAGTGGTCGCGGAAAAATTCGGATGGGGAAAGCGCAAACACGGAAAGGGAACAGGCGTGGGGATTGCAGCACACCGCAGCTTCTTGACGTACGTCGCCACAGTTGTGGAAGTGGAAGTCAATGCTCAGGGTGAAGTGCGGATCCCGAGAGTGGATACCGCCCTGGACGCGGGCTTGGTAGTAAATCCAGAAGCAACTCGCGCGCAGTTCGAGGGCGCCGCAGTGTTCGGCACCAGCGTGGTGCGAACCGGTGAGATTACCGCCACGAAGGGTGTAATCAACCAATCAAATTTTCAAGACTATCCAGTGGCTCGAATCAATGAAGTCCCCGCCCAGACGAATGTTTACATCGTTGATAGTGACGCTCCGCCGGCGGGCGTCGGGGAGCCGGGAGTGCCGCCGTTTATTGCGGCGTTCTGTAATGCCATTTTCGCTGCAACCGGAAAAAGAGTAAGGGATCTGCCGATCACGAAGCTCGGCTTGAGTTGACGGTTTGGGCGATCGTGTGGAGAAGAGCCGGCGGTTGAAGCGGAGAATTACAAGTAAAGGAAGAGTCATGACACAAGACAAGTATGAACGACATGTGATGTTTGCCTCTTTAATGCTGCTCGTGGTTTTTGCCGGTGTCATGTTTTTTGTTGTCTCGATTGCCCGGGCGAACCCCGCTCCCGATCGTGCAGCCGACAGTGCGACATACCGCACGAAATGCGCCACGTGCCACGGTCCAGACGGAAGCGGTTCCGCGGTTGGAAAGACCATGAACGTTCCGGACCTTCGGTCACCGGAAGTCCAGAAAATGCCTGATGCCCAACTCGCTCAACTCATTTCCGAGGGCAAGGGCGGAATGCCTCCTTTCAAGAGTTCGCTCAACGAGGATCAGATTCACTCGATGGTGTCCTACGTTCGCTCGTTGCGTCAAAAGAAATAGCTCGCTCTGTACGCTGAGTCACGGACCTGCAAGGAGATCTTCATGAGTGACAAAGAAAATCAACCACCCCAAGAGGATTCACTTCGTCTGGATCGTGCGTCAATTCCTACGTCTCACGACACTTCGGACGAAGGCATTTCCAGGCGGGGATTCCTTGGGTTTGCGGCAGCGTCCATTTTCCTGGCGCACGCCAGCCAACAGTCATCACGATCGGAGTCCAGGAACGGCATTCCTTACCGAACGTTGGGCCGCAGCAAAGAAAAAGTCTCGCTCATAGGGCTCGGTGGCTATCATCTTGGCAACCAGTCGGATCCTCAGGAAAGCATTCGTATCATCCGCACAGGTCTTGATGAGGGCGTCAATTTTCTCGACAACTGCTGGGACTACAACGGCGGCGAGAGTGAAGTCCGCATGGGCAACGCGCTGCGCGATGGTTACCGCCAAAAAGCGTTTCTAATGTCCAAGATCGATGGGCGCACCAAAGCCGCTGCTGCCAGTCAAATCAACGAGTCTTTGCGCCGGCTGCAAACTGATCGGATCGACCTACTGCAATTTCATGAAGTGATTCGCGACACTGATCCGGATCGCATATTTGCCGAAGGCGGAGGGATGGAGGCGATCGTCGCTGCGCAAAAGGCGGGGAAAATCCGCTTCATTGGTTTCACAGGGCACAAGAGTCCGGACATCCATTTGAAAATGCTGAGCGTCGCTTCAAAGCACGGCTTCACGTTCGATGCCGTTCAAATGCCCCTGAACGTAATGGACGCGCACTTCAATAGTTTCGAGAAGAAAGTTTTGCCGGTACTGCTTAAGAGCGACATCGGCGTTCTGGGTATGAAGCCCATGGGTGACCACGTTATTCTGGAGAGCAAAACTGCCACCCCTATGGAGTGCTTGCACTACGCGATGAATCTTCCGACCAGCGTGGTCATCACGGGCTGCGATTCGCTTCCGATTCTTCAACAAGCTCTCCAAGCGGCCCGCAGTTTTCAGGCGATGGACTCTTCCCAGGTCGCGTCGCTTCTTGCAAAGACAGCAAAATCCGCGGACGCGGGGCAGTACGAACTTTACAAAACGAGTCATCGGTTCGACGGCACTTATGCCAACCCACAGTGGCTTGGCTAAGAAGGTTAGCGGGATTTCGTTAAGAGAAAAATACTGGAGGACAGTCATGAACGAGAAAGAACTTTCTGCAAGTTTGGCTGGAAATGTATCGCTTGGCGGAGAAATTTCGGTGCATCGTCTCGGCTTCGGCGCGATGCGCCTTACTGGCGAAGGCATCTGGGGACCGCCGAGAGATCGCAATAAGGCGTTGGCCGTTCTTCGCCGGGCCGTGGAGCTTGATGTCAATTTTATTGATACGGCGGATTCCTATGGTCCAAACGTCAGCGAGGAACTGATTGCCGAAGCGCTATATCCTTACCCTGCTGGCCTGGTAATCGCGACTAAGGGAGGCTGGAATCGTCCTGGCCCGAATCAGTGGACGCACGATGCATCACCGGAGCATCTTCGCAAGGCGGTTGAGGGAAGCCTGAAGCGCCTGCGCCTGGAGCGCATCGACGTTTATCAACTGCATACGCCGGATCCGGTCGTCTCCTTTGATGTGTCGGTAGAGACTCTGGCGCAACTGCGAAGGGAAGGTAAGATTCGCCTGGTGGCGCTATCCAACGTGACCCAAGAACACATCGAGCGTGCACGCAAAATCGTTCCAATCGTCTCGGTGCAGAATCGTTATAGCTTTGCGGACCGCGAATGGGACTACGTGGTCGATTATTGCGAGCGCAACGGAATTGCTTTCATACCGTGGTTTCCACTGGGAGCAGGTAAAGTTGCCGGCGAAGTGCTCAACCGAATCGCACAAGCGCATAACGCTGGTCCCACGCAGGTAGCGCTGGCCTGGCTACTGCATCGCTCTCCGATAATGCTGCCCATCCCAGGGACTTCTTCGGTCGAACATGTTGAGCAGAACGTGGCGGCGGCTTCGCTGCGCTTGTCAGAAGAAGAATACGAAAAGCTATCTCGGGTGCCCGCGATGGCAGCAACGAGGTGAGAGAAGATCACGCCGAAAGAAAAACAGGCTAGCCCCAGCATTGGGCCTGCCTCCGAGACGATGCGGAGGCTTCCCACGGATGCCTGGGATTCACCATGCGCCGTAACTTCCGGCGTCCATGAAAGACACGCGCTTTCACCGCGCTGATTGTGGTGCCTAAAATATGAGCCGTTTCCTCGACAGATCTTTCTTCGATGTCCCGAAGTAGTATCGCGGTTCGAATCCTCGGACCCAGGCGATTGATTGCCTCGGTCAATAGTTGGGTACGCTCGCTTCGCCAACAGGACTCTTCGGGGTTGGGACCTTGGTCGACAAATAAGTCTGGGCCGGACTGCGCACCATCGTCAGTGTTCTCGGGCAAGACTTCAAAAACTGCCCGCTTTCGACGCAACAACATAAAAGCTTCATTCATGGCGATACGCGTCAGCCAAGTAGAGAAGCGCGACTTTTCTTGAAAGCTGTCGAGGTGAAGGTAAACCTTATGAAACGTCTCCTGCACAACATCCTCGGCATCCTCCCGATTGTTGGTTATTCGTTGCGCCATGGCAAGAATTCTCCGTTCGTGACGAAGAACCAAATTTTCGAAAGCCCGCGCATTCCCACGTTTTGCGGCAGTCACCAACATGCCGTCAGAGTGTTGATCCACATCACGCGCACGAAACCGTTCCATAATTCTAAGCCCCCCTCGGGATTTGTACAGACGCCGGACAACACTGAACGGAGCAATAAGCGCGCCAAAGGGTGTAGGGACCGCAACAGTTGGCAAATGGCTGACAGATTAGGGGGATGGGTCGTTCGGGGCATTTTGGGCAGTGCGCGTACTTCTGCCAATCTGTCGGGATGTTGGCAGTCTGTCTGTGGTGCTGGATGAGCGAAGAGCACTTGCCTCTCCACGAGGAACGCTGACGTACTGCACATGGCCGACCTGGTCGGAGCAGGGCGTTCCCCAATGTTAAGATTTTGACTGTAAAGACCGACAGTCTGATTTGCTGGAGCAGCAGGATGGCCAGGTTGAATCCTCTTCTGTGGCGCAAGCCGCCCGCGTTTTGGAGCTATTGGATTGCCGTTGTTTCGGTTGCTGCCGCCCTGATCATTTCACGTTGGCCAACCCTTCATTTGCAAGATGCTCCGGTGTCACTGTTTCTTTGCGCGGTGATATTGGCTGCGTGGTTCGGCGGAGCCTGGCCAGGGTTGCTGGCGACGGCTCTCTCGGCTCTCGCTTTCTATTATTACTTCCTGCCTCCGATCTATTCCTTGCATGCAAAGCCTGAAGAAATACCGCGCTTTGCCATCTTCATGGTGTCAGCGTTGTTTGTGGGGTCGCTGACTGTTGCGCAACGAGGCGCCACGGAATCGCTCAGGCGTGCGCGCGACGACCTCAAAGTAACGGTTAAACAGCTCCAGCACACGAACGAGGTGTTGCAAGCAGCGAGTCGCGAGCGCGAACGTGCGGAAGAATCGCTGCGCCGGAGCGAAAATTATTTGGCGGAGGCACAGAGGCTCACGCATACGGGAAGTTGGGTCTGGGAGGTTGCGGGAAGGGAGGCGTTGCACTTGTCCGACGAGTGGTATCGCCTATATGGCTTCGATCCAGAAAAGGGCCCGCCAGTTTGGGAAGAGCGGCTGCAGCGCGTACATCCGGAGGATCGAGCCGAGTGGGAAGAAGCAATCGATCGAGCAATCGCTGAAGTGTCGGATTACGAAATGGAATTCCGAATTCTTCTTCCCGACGGCACCGTCAAGTACATCCACACCGTTGGCCATCCGGTTTTGAACGCATCCGGCGATTTGATGGAATTCGTTGGTAGTTCAACGGACGTCACCGAGCGAAAGCGGGCGGAAGAGGCGCTCGAGGCTCTGCGTCAGGCCCAGGCGGATCTCGTGCGCGTCAGCCGGGTGACCACCATGGGGGAGCTGACCGCTTCGCTGGCGCACGAAGTGAATCAACCAATCGCCGCAGCTAGCACAAATGCTAATACCTGCTTGCGATGGCTCGCGGGTGACATTCCAAACATCGAAGAGGCGCGCGAGGCGGCCATGAGGATCGTCAGAGATGTGAACCGCGCAGCAGAAATCGTCGGCAGGATCCGACAGCTGTTCAAGAAAGGTACTTCGCAACGGGAGCTCGTGGGTGTGAACGAGATTATTCGAGAGATGGTCGTTCTTCTGCGCGGCGAGGCCACGCGATACAACATATTAGTCGGGATCGACCTTGCCGCGGATCTTCCCCAGGTCATGGCCGACCGTGTGCAGTTGCAGCAGGTGCTGATGAACCTGATGATCAATGGCATCGAAGCCATGAAGGATACAGATGTGACGCGCGAGCTAGCCATCAGGTCGCAGCAAACGGAAAACGGGGAAGTTGTGGTGGCCGTCAATGACAGCGGTGTGGGGCTGCCTTCTCAGACGGAACAGATCTTCAACGCTTTCTTTACAACCAAACCGCATGGGACCGGCATGGGACTTCGCATCAGCCGTTCCATCATCGAATCGCATGGTGGCCGCTTGTGGGCTGCCGACAATTCCCCGCGTGGCGCAAGTTTTTGTTTCACTCTGCCCATCAACGGCGAGGCGCCTGAATGATGGCCGCAAACACTGCCACGGTGTTTGTAGTGGATGACGATGACAATGTGCGTGCGTCCATCCAAGGACTGTTGAAATCGGCGAACTTACGGTGCGCAGCCTTTGGAACGGCGGAAGAATTTCTCCGTAACAAACCGCCGGACGGGCCAAGCTGCCTGGTCCTGGACGTGAGTCTTCCTGGCGTCAATGGCCT
>Ga0307479_10004899_pt1 | contig 12294 bp, 7 predicted proteins | sample atmos_gasesECM4C_FD_203743 | JGI IMG/M metagenome (GOLD analysis project Ga0307479, IMG submission 203743) | Hardwood forest soil microbial communities from Morgan-Monroe State Forest, Indiana, United States - atmos_gasesECM4C_515 | ecosystem: Environmental > Terrestrial > Soil > Temperate...
TGTGCACACCTTAGCCCCGTTGGGGAGAGGTGAACCGAATGCGTGGACAGACCGACCTCCCGCCTCACACGATCCGCGAGGTCTTGTCGCCCCAATAGCGGTCGCGCAACAGCCGCTTGTAGAGCTTGCCGGTCGGCAGCCGCGGCAGCTCGTTTTCGAAATCGATCGAGCGCGGCACTTTCTGGCGCGACAGCGACTGGCTGCAGAACACGATCAGCTCTTCCGCAAGCTCGGGCCCGGGCTCGACGCCCGGCATCGGCTGCACCACCGCCTTCACCTCTTCGCCGAGATCGCTGTTGGGCACGCCGAACACGGCGGCGTCCGCGATCTTGGGATGGGTGATGAGCAGGTTCTCGCATTCCTGCGGGTAGATGTTGACGCCGCCAGAAATGATCATGAAGGTCGCGCGGTCGGTGAGATGCAGATAACCCTCGGCATCGACATAGCCGACGTCGCCGACCGTGCTCATGCTGCCGTCCGGCGAGCGCGCTTCCTGCGTGCGGCTCGGGTCGTTGAAATATTCAAACGGCGAGGCGGTCTTGAACCATACCGTGCCGGCGGTTCCGGTCGGGCACGGCTGCAGGTTCTCGTCGAGAATATGCAGGTCGCCGAACAGCACCTTGCCGACCGTGCCGCGATGGGCAAGCCATTCCTGGCTGTCGCACGCGGTGAAGCCCAGGCCTTCGGTCGCGCCGTAATATTCGTGGATGATCGGTCCCCACCATTTGATCATGTCTTCCTTCACCAGTCCCGGGCAGGGCGCGGCGGCGTGGATCGCGATCTCGAGCGACGACAGGTCGTAGCGGCTTCGCACCTCCTCGGGCAATTTCAGCATGCGCGAGAACATCGTCGGCACCAGCTGGCTGTGGGTGACGCCCCATTTCTCGATCAGCGCCAGATAGCGCTCGGGGTCGAAGCTTTCCATGATGATGACGGTGCCGCCCGTCCTGATCGTGAGATTGACCGCGGCCTGCGGCGCCGAGTGATAGAGCGGCGCCGGCGACAGATAGATCATGCCCTCGCGATATTGCCAGAGTTTTAGCAGGAAATCGAAGATCGGCAGGTTTTGTGCCGGCGGCTGCTCCGGCAGCGGACGCAGGATGCCCTTCGGCCGCCCGGTCGTGCCGGAGGAATAAAGCATCGCGGTGCCGACCGACTCGTCCGTGATCGGCGTCTTCGGCAGGCCGGCCGTGACTGCTTCCAGGCCGACGATGCGATCGCTCTCGCCGGCGCCGTCGGCGACGATGCAAAGCTCGACCTTGGGACACTGTTTCAGCGCCTCGCGCGCGACGTCGAGTTTTGCGACCGAGGTGACGAGGATTCGCGAACAGCTATTGTCGAGGATATAGGCGAGCTCGCCTGATGTGAGGTACGAATTGACGCAGGTGAAATAGAGCCCGGCGCGCTCGCCGGCGCCGCATGCCTCGAGGTAACGGCTGTTGTTCTCCATGAAGATCGCGTAGTGGTCGAGCCGATTCAATCCGCGCTTTCGAAACAGATGGGCCAGGCGATTACAGCGCGCCTCCAACTCGCGATAGGTCACGGCCTCGCCGGTTCCAGCCATGATGAAGGCGGGCTGCAGCGGACGGAGATGAGCGTGCTTGCCGGTATACATGCGTTACCAATTCCTCATGCGGCTGCGAGAAGGATCTCATGGATTTGCTCCGGGCCGTCGATCTTGCGCGGGTTGCGCGGGACCCAGGGCGTCGCCATCGCCGCAATGGCGATTGCATCGAAATGCTCGGGTCCGACGCCGACATCCTGCAGGCGGCGCGGCATGCCGAGATCGCCGATGAAGGCGTCGAGCACGTCGGCCAGGTCTTTGCCGGGCTTGCCCATGGCGGCCGCGACCAGCGCCTGCCGCTCGGCATTGGCGGATTTGTTCCAGCGCATCACGTAAGGCAGCATCACGCAGGACGTATAGCCGTGCGGCACGCCGTGGACGGCGCCGAGCACATAGCCGATGCCATGGCTCGCGCCCATCGGCACGCCGGAGGCGAGTGGCCCGGTCGAGAGCCAGGTGCCGATCTGGCAATCCATCCGCGCGTCGAGATCGCGCGCATCCGCCTTCACCCGCGGTAGGGCGTTAGCCAGCAACGAAAGCCCGTGCAACGCCTGCGCGTCGCCGTAAGGGTTCGCCTCGCGCGAGCAGATGCCTTCGACGCAGTGATCGACGGCACGGATGCCGGTCGACAGGAACAGCCACTCCGGCGTGTGCACGGTGATCGCGGGATCGAGGATCACCGCGCGGGGCATGGCATGCGCATGGCGCAGCGCTTCCTTGACCTTGGTTCGCGTATTGGTAACGCCCGCGATCGCGGAAAATTCGCCGCCTGCGATCGTGGTCGGCACGCTGATCTGGCGCACTCTCGGCGCCGTCATCGGGGGGCTTACGCCCCTGACGGTCCGAATCTGATCGATGCTTTCGACCGTGCCGATGTCGTTGGCGAGGCAAAGCTGCACCGCCTTGGCGCCGTCGGTGATCGAGCCGCCGCCCACGGTGACGATCAGATCGGCGTCCGCGGCACGGGCCTGATTGGTGGCGGCGATCACGGCTTCACGAGGCGTGTGCGGCGGCATCGCATCGAAGATGCCCACATGGCGCGGTCCGAGCGCATGACGAATCTTGTGGATCTCGTCGGTCTGCCGGTTGAGCGTGCCCGAAACCATCAGGAACGCGCGGGAAGCGCGCAGGCGGTCGGTCTGCTCGACGATCGCCTCCGCAGCGGGGCGGCCGAACACGACCTCGTCCATGGCGCCGAAAACGACACGCCCTTTATGCATGCGCCTGTCCTCCCGGGAAGATTTGCTCTTGTTGGTGCTTTGGCAGCAATCTAGCCGAGCATTTTGAAAACGTCATGCCCCAAGATGCCCGCTCCCCGTCGTGCCAAGGTGGTACCTGACGGCACCGGCCGCGAACGCCTACGCTAGGCCTGCAACAGCGGGGCCACCTCGGACAGCGAAACCTGCCGCTCGGCAAAAATCAGTTCCGCCGCCTCGCGCTCCCAATCGCGGCTTGCCGGTTCCAGCGGGTCCTGCGCGCTGAGGCGATGGTCGAGCACGAGCCGGGCGTAGAGCGCGCGGCGCGCATCGGTGCTCGGTTGCGCCGCCTCCCACGTCATCAGCACCGCGCTGGTGGCGTGATAGAGGGCGCTCGCGGCAGCCCGCGCGTTCTGCTCGAGCCGCGGTTCGGCTGCGACGCGCTCGGCAAGGTCGAGCGCGCGGTTCAGCCTGTCGCGCAGGCGGTCGCGGAAAATCGCCGGGATCGCAGTGGCTTGGTCCAGCAGTTTCCCGACCGCGGCATCGAGCGCCCGGTGCGCGCGGCTCTTGCCGACGGCGCGGGTGATGATGTCGAGTGCGTTGATGTTGCTGGTGCCTTCCCAGAGCACGCCGATATGGGCGTCGCGGATCAGCCGCGCCTGCACCCATTCCTCGATATAGCCGTTGCCGCCGCGCACCTCCATCGAACCGGTCGCGACCGGAATGTTGTCGCGGCAGGCGCGGAATTTCAAAAGCGGCGTCAGGATGCGAAGCATGGCTTGCGTATCCGTCTCGCCCGCGTTGGCGCGGTCCATCGCATGCGCCGCGAACAGGAACATCGACAGCGATTGTTCGGCCGGCAGGGTGATCTTCAGAAGCTGGCGGCGCAGCAGTGGATATTCGATGATGGTCTTGCCGAAGGCGACACGGCTTCGCGCGCATACCATCGCCTCGTTGAGGCAGCGCCGCATCATCGCCGCCGCGCGCACGCCATGCGACAGCCGCGACAGGTTGACCTGCTCCATCATCTGCTTGAGGCCCGAGCTGATGTCGCCGACCAGATAGGCAACGGCGCCTTCCAGCAAGATCTCGCCGCTCGCCATCGAGCGGGTGCCGAGCTTGTCCTTCAGGCGAACGATGCGATAGGCGTTGCGGCGGCCGTTCTTCAGGCGGCGCGGCAGCGCGAACAGCGCAAGCCCCCGGGTGCCGCTGGCCGCGCCTTCGGGGCGTGCCAAAAGCAGCGCGACATCGGCGTCGGCGTGCGAGCAGAACCATTTGTCGCCATGGAGCCGCCATTCGCCGTCCTCGCAGCGCGCCACCGTCTCGATGGCGCCGACGTCGGAGCCGCCGGCGCGCTCGGTCATGAATTGCGTGCCCTTCCACATCGTGGCGACATCGCCGGACAGCATTTTCGGCAGCAGGTAATCCTTAAGGTCAGAACTTCCGAATTTGCGGATCAGATGGATGGAGGTGTCGGTCACGCTGATCGGGCACATCAAGCCGAATTCGGCTTGCACGAACAGATATTGCAGAGCGTATTTGGCAACCGCCGGCAGCGGGCGATCCATGCCGAGGGTACCTGCGCGATGGCTCATGGCGTGAAACTGGAGATCAGAGAACGCGATGTTCTCCATGTCGCGATAGGACGAATGGTAGTCGATCCAGTCCTCGTCGCGGCCGAAACGGTCGCGCGGGTGCAGGACCGGCGGATGCTTGTCGGCGATGCGGGCCAGCTCGTCGAGCCGGCCGCCGGCCAGCGCGCCGAGGCGATCGAAATGCGGTTCCAGGTGGCGAAAATCTTCCCTCGCGAGATAAAGCGGCAACAGCTCGCGCAAGCCGCGATCGAGCGTGTAGAAATTCTGCCCGGCGCAGTCGCCCGCGAGGTGGTTCGGGCCGCGACCCTGATCGTCGTGAGCCGCAACGGGAGGGCGAATGGCGAACGCGTCCATCGGGAACCTCGTTTCCAAAAAAGGCGCGGCGCATCGCTCTTGACCGGGCGATTTCCGCAAAAATGCCTTGCCTCGTTCAATATTCCCTTTCGATAAATTTTTCTATTGTCGTTGCCAATCGCGTTCCGCGCTTGCCATGCGGATGTCACGGGTGGAGAATAATTCTGCGCTGCAGAAGATGAAGCCCCTAGCCAATTGCCCAGGTGCAAATTGCCCAGCTCTTGGGCTTGGATCGGTGTCATCTTGAATGAACCGCGGGATGGTCTCATCTTGCGCCGTTCCGCGGCCGCCCGTTTCGATCGCGGCATGTGTAAAGGAGGCGGTCTTGAGTTCGACGGAGCCATCGGAACCCTTAATTCAAAAGCCAACGGCCCCCATCCACGCGCGTCTTTATATCTTGCCGCTGGTCGTCTTGCTTGCCGCCGCGCTGTCGGGCTGCAGCGAAAAGCCGCCGCAAGCCGCCGCCGCTCCGCCGCCGCCGGTTACCGTGGCGCAGCCGGTCAAGCGTACCGTCACCGACTGGGACGAATTCACTGGGCGGTTCGATGCGGTCGAACAGGTTGAGGTCCGTCCCCGGGTCGGCGGCTTCATCACCAATGTCGAGTTCAAGGACGGCGATATGGTGCATGCCGGCGACCTGCTTTACCTGATCGACTCCCGCCCCTTCGAAGCGGTCGCCGAACAGGCCAATGGCCAGCTCGCCGATGCGCGCGCCAAGGCCGAGCTTGCCAAGCGCGACCTGGACCGCGGCTTGACCTTGGTCGAAACCAGTGCAGTCTCCGAACAGGTCGTCGACCAGCGCCGCCAGGCCTTGCAGGCGGCGCACGCGGCGGAAACCCAGGCCGAGGGCGCAATCAAGGCGGCGCAGCTCAACGTTGAGTTCACCCATGTGCTGGCGCCGATCACCGGCCGGGTCAGCCGCCACCTCGTCAGCGTCGGCAACCTCGTGCAGGGTAGCGACAACGGCGCCTCCACGCTGCTTACGACGATCGTCTCGCTCGATCCGATCTACATCTACTTCGACACGGACGAAGCGACGTATCTGAAGAACAACAAGCTCTATTTCGAGGGCAAGCGGCCGAGCTCGCGCGAGACGCCCAATCCGGTGCAGGTGTCGCTGACCGGCGAAACCAAGCCCTCGCATGAGGGCAAGATGGATTTCATCGACAACCGGCTGGACGTCTCGACCGGCACGCTGCGCAGCCGCGCGGTGATTCCGAACAAGGACCTTTCGATCCTGCCCGGACAATTCGGCCGGGTGCGGCTGATCGGCAGCGCACCTTATGAGGCGCTGCTGATTCCGGATGTAGCGATCGCGACCGACCAGACCCGCAAGATCGTGTTCGTGGTCAAGGACGACGACACGGTGGAAGCCCGTCCCGTCGTGCTCGGGCCGCTCGACCAGGGCCTGCGCGTGGTCCGCGACGGCCTCAAGGCGGAAGACCGCGTCATCGTCGACGGCATCCAGCGCGCCCGCGTCGGCGCCAAGGTGAATCCGCATGCGGCAACCGGCGGCGGCAAGACATGAATCTCGGTCGTCTTTCCATCAACCAGCCGATCCTCGCGATGGTGCTGTCCATCGTGCTCCTGATCGTCGGCGCGCTTGCCTACACCACGCTGCCGGTCGCCGAATACCCGCAAGTGGTGCCGCCGACCGTGGTTGTGACCGCGCAATATCCGGGCGCCTCCGCCCAGACCATCTCCGACACCGTGGCCGCCCCGATCGAGCAGCAGATCAACGGCGTCGAGGACATGCTGTACATCTACAGCCAGGCGACCTCGAACGGCCAGCTCACCATCACCGTCACCTTCAAGCTCGGCACCGATCTCGACAAGGCCCAGGTGCTGGTGCAGAACCGCGTCGCGATCGCGCAGCCTCAGCTCCCCGACGAAGTGCAGCGCAACGGCGTCGTCACCCGCAAGAACAGCCCCGACATCCTGATGGTCGTGTTCATGCTGTCGCCCGACGACAGCTTCGACCAGCTCTATATCTCCAATTACGCGCTGCTGCAGGTGCGCGACCAGTTGCTGCGGCTGGACGGCATCGGCGACATCCAGATTTTTGGCGCGCGCGACTACTCGATGCGGCTGTGGCTCGATCCGGACAAGATCAATCACCTCGGCATGACCGCGGGCGAGGTGCTCGCGGCAATCCGGGCCCAGAATCTGCAGATCACCGGCGGCCAGCTCGCCAGCCCGCCGATCTCCGACCGCGCCTTCCAGCCGAACCTCACCTTCACCGGGCGTCTGAAGGATATCCAGCAGTTCGAGAACATCCAGATCAAGGCGGGCGAGGATGGGCGCACGGTGCGGCTGCGCGACGTCGCGCGGATCGAGCTGGGAGCGCTGGACTATTCCACCAACAGTTTTCTGCTGCGCAAAACCGCGGTGGCGATGCTGGTGACGCAACGTCCGGGGTCGAACGCGCTTGCGACCGCCAAGCGCATCAGCGACACCATGGCGAGCCTGAAGACGCGCTTTCCCAAGGGCCTCGACTACAACATCGGCTACAACCCGACCGAGTTCATCGCGCAATCCGTCAACGAGCTGGTCAAGACCATCTATGAGGCGATGCTGCTCGTCGTGATCGTCGTCCTGGTGTTCCTGCAGGGGTGGCGGCCGGCGATCATCCCGATCGTGGCGATCCCCGTCTCCCTGGTCGGCACCTTCGCGGCGATGGCGGCGCTCGGTTTTGCGATCAACAACCTGACGCTGTTCGGCCTCGTGCTCGCGGTCGGCATCGTGGTCGACGACGCCATCGTCGTGGTCGAGAACGTCGAGCGGCATTTGCGTGACGGCATGAGCCGGAAGGATGCGGCGCTGCGCACCATGGAGGAGGTCGGCGGCGCGCTGGTCTCGATCGCGCTGGTCTTATGCGCGGTGTTCGTGCCGACGGCGTTTCTGGGCGGCATTTCCGGTCAGTTCTTCCAGCAATTCGCGATCACGATCGCGGTTGCGACCGCGATCTCCTGCTTCTGCTCGCTGACGCTCTCGCCGGCGCTCGCCTCGCAAATCCTGGTGCCGCATGAGGAGAAGCGGGAGCCTGCACGCTGGAATTTGATCGGCCGTGGCTGGGAAGGTTTTACCAATCTCTTCAATCGCGGTTTTGAGCGGCTTTCCAACATCTACGCCGACGCGGCCGGATTCGTGATCCGCCACAGGGGCGTGATGCTCGTGATCTATTTGGCGCTGATCGGCAGCGCCGGATGGCTGCTCGCCACCACGGCGCAAGGTTTCATCCCGGCGCAGGACCGCGGCTATGTGATCATCTCGGCGCAACTGCCCGGCGCGGCTTCGCTGGCGCGGACCACCGAGATCGTCCGCCAGATCGAAAAGACCGCGCTCGATACGCCCGGCATTATCCGGGTGGCGGCGTTCGCCGGCCTGTCCGGCGCGACCCGGACGCAAGCGAGCAACTCAGCGGCGCTGTTCCCGGTGTTCGAGGAGCCGCCAGTGCGCCTCAAGAAAGGCCTGACCGCCGCCAGGATCACGGCCGATTTGCGCCGGCGGCTGCTGGCCATCGAGGGCGCGTTCATCATCGTCATCCCGCCGCCCCCGGTGCCCGGCATTGGCACCGGCGGCGGATTCACCATGCGCATTCAGGACCGGCAGGGCCGCGGTCCCGAACTTCTCGCTGCCGCAACCGACGAACTCGTCGGTGCCGCACGCAAGGCGCCGGGGCTGACGTCGGTTTTCTCGCCGTTCTCGGCGAACACCCCGCAGGTGTTCGTCGACATCGATCAGATCAAGGCACAGAAGCTGGGTGTGCCGATCCAGAACGTCACCGAGGCGATCGAGACCTATTTCGGCTCGGCCTATGTCAACGACTTCAATATCCTCGGCCGCACCTATCACGTGACCGCGCAAGCCGACCTGCCGTTCCGCAAGGAGACCGCCGATCTTGCCCGCCTGCGCACCCGCAATGCCGCCGGCGACATGGTGATGCTCGGCAGCGTCGTCGACTTCCGCGACATTTCGGGGCCGGATCGCGTCGCGCGCTACAATCTCTATCCGGCGTCCGAGTTGCAGGGCGAGACGCTGCCGGGCACGAGCTCGGAGACCGCGATCGAAACGATGAAGCGTCTCGCCGACGAAACCCTGCCGAGCGGCTTCTCCTATGATTGGACGGATCTGTCCTATCAGCAGGTCACCGGCGGCAGTACCGGTCTCTACGTGTTCCCGATCTGCGTGCTGTTCGTCTATCTCGTGCTGGCCGCGCAATATGGCAGCTGGAGCCTGCCGTTTGCGGTGATCCTGATCGTGCCGATGTGCCTGCTCGCCGCCACCATCGGCGTGCGGATCATGGGCCAGGACGTCAACATCCTGACCCAGATCGGATTCGTGGTCCTGGTCGGGCTCGCCGCCAAGAACGCGATCCTGATCGTGGAGTTTGCGCGCGACATCGAGCTCGAGGGCCACAAGCGGCTCGATGCGGTGATCGAGGCCTGCCGGCTGCGGTTGCGGCCGATCCTGATGACCTCGTTTGCCTTCATCCTCGGCGTGCTGCCGCTGGTGATTTCCACCGGTTCCGGATCGGAGATGCGGCAGGCGGTCGGCGTCGCCGTGTTCTTCGGCATGCTGGGTGTGACGCTGTTCGGCTTGATTTTCACGCCGATCTTCTATGTGGTGGTGCGCAATCTCGCGGACGGATCGAAACCGAAAGCGCCGGCACCGGTGCAATAAGAAGCGCCAAGCCGGTTTGGACAAGGCCGTTGCGAGACGCGCGAAATAAGGCGGGCAGTGGCAGGGTTATCAAAAGTCCTGCGCAATTGAGATGGCTGGAGACAAGCATGAAAGCGGGATTACTGGCTCTGCTCGCCGCGGCGGCCGCGTTGTTCGCGGCGCCGGCCTCGGCGCAGGGTGTGAAAATCGGCATCCTCAACGATCAATCCGGGGTCTACGCCGATTACGGCGGCAAATATTCGCTCGAAGCCGCCAGGATGGCGATCGAGGATTTCGGCGGCGAAGTGCTGGGCCAGAAAATCGAACTGGTCACGGCCGACCATCAGAACAAGCCCGATCTTGCGACTTCGATCGCCCGGCGCTGGTACGATACCGAAGGCGTCGACATGATCACCGAGCTCACCACCTCATCGGTGGCGCTCGCGGTCCAGGAGCTTTCCAAGGAAAAGAAGAAGATCGACATCGTCGTGGGGGCGGCGACCTCGCGCCTGACCGGCGACGCCTGCACGCCCTATAGTTTCCACTGGGCCTACGATACCCACGCGCTGGCGGTCGGCACCGGCGGCGCCTTGGTGGAGGCGGGCGGCAATACCTGGTTCTTCCTCACCGCCGACTACGCCTTCGGCTACGCGCTGGAAAAGGACACCACCGACATCGTCACCGCCAAGGGCGGCAAGGTGCTCGGCTCGGTCCGCATTCCGCTCAACTCGTCGGACTTTTCCTCGTTCCTGCTGCAGGCGCAGAGCTCGAAGGCCAAGATCGTCGGGCTCGCCAATGCCGGCCTCGACACCACCAATTCGATCAAGCAGGCGGCCGAATTCGGCATCGTCAAGGGCGGCCAGAAGCTCGCGGGTCTTCTGATGACGCTGTCCGAGGTCCACGGCCTCGGGCTTGACGCGGCCCAAGGCCTGATCCTCACCGAAGGATTTTACTGGGACCATGACGACAAGTCGCGCGCCTTTGCCGAGCGTTTCATCAAGCGTACAGGGCACATGCCGAGCATGATCCACGCCGGCACCTATTCGTCGACGCTGAGCTATCTCAAGGCGGTGAAGGCGGCAGGCACCAAGGATTCCGACGCGGTCGCCAAGAAGCTGAAGGAGTTGCCGGTCGACGACGCCTTTGCGCAAGGCAAGGTGCAGGAGAACGGCCGCATGGTGCACGACCTCTACCTTTTCGAGGTCAAGAAGCCGCAGGAATCGAAGAAGCCGTGGGACTACTACAAGCAACTCGCCGTCGTTCCCGGCGACAAGGCGTTCCTGCCCGCGAAGGACAGTGGCTGCCCGCTGACGAAGTGATCCCAGTTTTCTGGGCTGATGCGCCGCGCGGTCCCCCCGGACCGCGCGGCGTTCTGTTGCGCGCAGGGCCCGATCCCAATTTTTTTGGCATTTTTTAACGAAAGCTGCCGCGATCACCTCCAATGATACCGCTTACCCCTCCAATGATACCGCTTAACGGTGCGGGGGCAGATTCCGTATGATGGAATTGCCTGTTACAATTCATTAGTAGTCAAACGATGCCGAATTGAGGTCGGCATCTGGGACGCCGAGTTGTAACGAATGATCGATGCTGTTCCGATCGTTGAAGCCTGCGGGCAAGCGCGATGATGGAAGTTGGCGCTGATCCGCTGCATCGCTTTCCGTTTTTTTCGACCTCGGATCCCGAGGAACTCCGGCACTACGCCGCAACCTTGCTTAAGGTTTCCCGGATCGATTTCGAAACCGCAATTCCTTTCACGGTACGCGTCAACCTCGTTCAGTTGGGCGAGACCGGCCTCGGCTTCGCCTCAACCAGTTGCCGTCTCGATGCGGACCAGTGCGCGGCCGACTTCATCCGGCTTCAGATCGCGGTCAGAGGCAGCGCCACGACCTCGGCTTGCGGCAAGATCACCGAAATCAACCAGCGCCAGTTGGCGATCACGCCCTGCGGTGTCGACTCGCGTGCGGTCGCCGAGCCGGGCCATGCGCGCCTGACGCTTCGCCTCAAGCAAGAAGCGCTGCTGCAGAAACTGACCACGCTGCTCGGCGCCAGGCCGAAGGGCGAACTGAGCTTCGAGCCCGGGATTGCCGCGGGCGAGCCGTACGCGCAAGGCCTGTTGCGGCTCATGTTCTTCCTCTCGCAGCAACTCGATTCGCCCGCATCCAAATTGCCTCAGGCCGTTTACGTCGAACTCGAGCAGGCCGTTCAGATCGCCTTTCTCTGGGCGAGCCGCCATAACTTCAGCCATACCCTGCTGTGCGAGGAAAAGAAGCCGGCGTCCGCCGTCGTCAACCGGCTGGAGGAATATATCGAAGCGCATTGGCAGGAGGCGATCACGGTCGATCGGCTCGTCGCCGTGGCGGGCGTGAGCGCGCGGTCGGTCTTCAGGGCCTTCGAACTCGCCCGTGGCTATTCGCCGATGGCTTTTGCCAAGGCGGTTCGTTTGCGGCATGCACGCGCGGCGCTGATGTCCGGCGATCCCGGCATCAGCGTCACAGCCACCGCCTTCAACTGCAACTTCGCAAGTCCGGGGCATTTTGCACGCGATTACCGCAACGCCTTCGGCGAACTGCCGTCACAGACGGTTTCGCGCTCGCGGGGGTGAGGGGGTGGGTCAGGCGGCGTGAATGAGTCGCCAGACGATCGCGCCCAGCGCGCCGAGCAGGAGCGCACCGCAGGCAAGCGCCTGAATGAAAAAGCCCATTTCACGTTTTTCGGCCGCCTGCGAATAGCCCGTCTTGTAAAGCACGCGGCCCACGATCCAGACCAGGCCCACGAGCGCTGCGATCGCGTCGCTGTTGTAGATCGCGAACAGCCACAGCGAAGCCAGGTAGATCGGCATCCACTCCAGCGTGTTCATCTGTACGCGGAACACCCGTTCGAAATCGGGATTTCCTGATATCGCCGGCGCCTTGATACCGAA
>Ga0307479_10004900_pt1 | contig 12293 bp, 8 predicted proteins | sample atmos_gasesECM4C_FD_203743 | JGI IMG/M metagenome (GOLD analysis project Ga0307479, IMG submission 203743) | Hardwood forest soil microbial communities from Morgan-Monroe State Forest, Indiana, United States - atmos_gasesECM4C_515 | ecosystem: Environmental > Terrestrial > Soil > Temperate...
TGGCACAATGCAAAGAATACTTTGGATAAAAACTACCTCTGGCTGGCCGAGAAGCGCGGGCTGCGCATCGAGGCCGATACCGAGGTCACGTGGGTCCGCCCGGCCGCCGGCGGCGGTTACGAAGTGGACGCGCTGCAGGGCGCATCGATCTTCGGCCGCAAGCCGGCGCGCTTCACCGCGCGCAACGTGATCTTCTCCGGCGGCGTGCTGGGCACCGTTCCGCTCCTGCTCAAGCTGAAGGCGAGCGAGCAGGGTCTGCCCGCGCTGAGCGAGCGCGTGGGCTCCCTGGTGCGCACCAACTCCGAGGCGCTCCTCGGCGTGGTCACGCGCAACAAGGAGCTCGACCTCTCGCACGGCATCGCCATCTCCAGCATCCTCCACACCGACGCGCACTCGCACCTGGAGCCGGTGCGCTACCCGAGCGGGTCGGGCTTCTTTCGCCTGTTGGCCGCGCCGCACGTCGCGGGCGAGAGCGCGCCGGTGCGCATCGTTCGCGCCATCCTTGCGGTGCTGCGGCATCCGCTGCGTTTCTTGCGCGCGTACTTCGTCCGCGACTGGGCGCGCTCGACCATGATCCTGCTCTACATGCGCACGCTGGAAGGATCGCTGCGCATGCGTCTCGGCCTGGGCGGGCGGCTCACCACCGCCTTGAGCGAAGGCCCCGCGCCGACGGCCTCGATTCCGGAGGCGACCGACCTCGCCCGCCGCGCCGAGGAGAAGATCGACGGCTTCGCCGAGAGCATGCTGACCGAGACGCTGCTCGGCACGCCGACCACCGCGCACATTCTCGGCGGCGCCTGCATGGGCGTCTCGCCCGCCGAGGGCGTGATCGACGCGCGCCACAGCGTCTTCGGCTACGACGGACTCTACGTGGTGGACGGCTCGGCCATCTCGGCCAACCCGGGCGTGAACCCGTCGCTGACCATCACCGCGCTGGCCGAGCGAGCGATGTCATTGATCCCGGCGAAGGCCGCCGCCGGATCTACACTCGAGCAAAAAGCTCCGGCAGCCTGATCTTGAGGGCGTGCGCGATCTTGTAGAGCGACGTCACCGAGGCGCTGCTCTCGGCGCGCTCGATCTGCGAGAGCAGCGAGACCGACAACCCGGTGCGCTTGGCGAGCTGCTTCAAAGTGAGGGTCCGCTTCTTGCGCAGGTCGCGGATGGCGCTGCCGATGTTGCGGTGCAGCTCCTCCTCGGGCAAGAGCGAGAGCCCCTTCGCCGCCAGCGCCCGGCGCACCGCGCCCACCAGCTCGTCCTCGCGCACCGGCTTCTTGAGATAGTCGACCACCCCGTAGCGCAGCGCCGAGACCGCCGAGTCGAGCGTCGCGTAGCCGGTCATGAGGATCACCGAGCAGTCCGAATCGTGCCGCTTGATCATCTGGGCCACGTCGAGGCCCGACAGGTCGGGCATCTTCAGATCGACGATGGCGAGGTGCACGTCGTTGCGGCGAAGCTCGTCGTCCACCTTGCGTGGGTCGGTAAGGGTCCCGACTTTGTACCCTTCTTTCTTGAGGATGCGCTCGATGAGGTCGCAGGAATCCTGATCGTCATCGACGACGAGTGTTCGGATGTCCACAATTGGCCCCCTTGCAGCGCCACTGTAGCGGGAGCCGGCGTGCCCGTCTACCGTGGGCACGGTATCGCGAGGCGATCAGCGCCGGCGCGCCTCGTAGTCGTCGAGCACCTTCTGCAGCTGCGCCTTCTCGCCGGGGTTGGTGCAGAGCGGAAGGTAGAGCTTGTAGTAGCGCGCGCCCTCTTCGATGTTGCCTTGCCGGGTGAAGGCGATGCCCATGCTGCGGTAGATGCCGGCGAGGACGGAGTCGGACGGCTTCAGCGCCAGCGCCTTCTGGTAGAGGGCGACGGCGGTGGCGTAGTCCTGCGCGACCAGCTTCTGGTTGCCGTCGTTGACCAGCGCTCGCGCGGCGCTGTCGTCGCCTCCGCGGCCGACCGATGCCGCCGCGACCGCCGGACGAGGGGCGGGCGCGGAAGTGCGGGCCGCGGCGGGCGCGGCGGCCTGGGGCGGAGCGGCCTTGCAGCCGTCGACCAGCGACTGCGCGTCGGCGCTCTGGGGATTGGCCTGCAGCGCGAGCTGCGCCTCGGCCACGCAGCCGGCGTTGTCCTTGCCCTTCATCAGCGCCGCGGCGGCGATGTGCAGGTTGACGTAGCCGGAGGTGATGGCCTCGCCCTTGTCGGCGGCCTTGGAGCCGTAGAAGGTCGAGGTCGAGGTGAGCACGTTGAGCAGCTTGCGCGCGCGCTCCCAGTCCTGCGATGAGGCGGCCGACTCCATCTCGCGGTAGAGGTCCTCGCTGCGCGCCTCGCCCTGGATTCCGTTGTAGTCCTTGAGCTCGGCCGCGCTGGCGCCGTCGCGGCGCGCGATGTCGAGATTGCGCAGCGCCTCGGTGTAGCGGTGCGCGGCCGCCGCTTCCTCGGCGGCGCGGAGCGCGAACTTGCGCTCGGCCTTGGAGCCCTCCACCACCTCGACGCCCTCGTCTTCGGAGGAGCGGTGGCGCATGAAGAGGAAGAGCGCGCCGCCCACCACCGCCGCAAGCGCGACGCCGATGCCGATGTAGAGCCCCTTGCCGTGCGCCGGCAGCGGGATTGTGGGCACGCCAGATGCCATGGGGGCGAACTCGGAGGGCAGCTTGAACGGCTGCCCCGGCTCGACGAAGGCGAAGCGCAAGTGGCCGATCTCGATCACGTCGCCGTGCTTGAGCCCGATGGCCGCGTACGGCTCACCGTTGACGCGCACGCCGTTGCGGCTCTCGGCGTCCATCACCTTCCAGGCGCCGTCGGTCCGGTGCAGCCGCAAATGCTTGCGCGAGATCGAGGGATGGTCGATGGAGATCTCGTTCTCGTCGGAGCGGCCGATGCGGATGGGCGTGCGGTCGAGCTTGAGCTCCTTGCCGCGGTAGGTGCCGGAGATGCCCACCAGCATGGGCTGCTCGTCGTAGAGCACGTCCGTGATCGGCTCGTCGGCGGCCGGCGCGGACTTGAGATCGGAGAGGCGGATGGTGGCCGTCTCGGCCATCTTGCGCTTCTGCGCCGCTTCGTCGTCGCTCAGCGCCGGATAGGGGCCGGTCGGAGCGTCGTGGACCGACTGCGCCGCGGTCTCCTTGCGGACGTTCGTCGCCTCGTCGTCCTCGCCGCCCAGCGCCGGGGTTTCGTCGACCTTCTTGTCGTCGGGCCCGGCCTGCAGCATCAGGTCGTACTCGCTGATCTGGATCAGGTCGCCCTCGTGCACCGGGTGCTTGCCCTTGATCTTCTCGCCGTTGACCCGGATGCCGGTGAAGCTGTTCAGGTCCTCGATGTAGAAGTGGCCGTCCTCGCGCAAGAGTCGGCCGTGCTTGCGCGAGACGTTCTTCTCCTCCAGCCGCACGATGTTCTGGTCGTTGCGGCCGATGGTGATCTCGTCGCGCACGAAGGGGATTACGGTGCGGCGACCCTCGTCGTCTTCGATGATGAGCTTCATGAGGAACCCTCGAGGTGCGGTCTCCAAATCTACCGCATCCCGAGGGGTCTGGTCACTTGCCGATGAAGGCGTGCACCTGGGCGCAGTCGTTGGTGCAATAGGGCAGGTACTTTTCCAGCCACTTGGCGGCGTTCCCGCGGTCGTTCAGGTAGGCGTAGCCGTAGCCCAGGCTGCGGTAGGCGAGCCCCAGCGTGGTCTTGTCGGCGGGGCTCTGGCTCAAAGCCGCCTGCGCGTCGCGGACCGCGCCGGAGAAGTCGCGGCCCACCAGCTTGTCGGCCGAGGACTTGGCCAGCTTGGCTGCCTTGGCTTCCTTCTCATGCGGGCTCGGCCCCTCGTGCTTCTCGGCGGCGGGCTTGGCGTTGGCGGTCGCCTCCTGCGGCTGGCACTGCGACTGCAGCGCCTGCGCCTCGGAGTTCGAGCTGTCGAAGGCCAGCACCGCGTTGACCTCGTTGATGCAGACGTCGTTCTTGCCCGACGACTTGGCGGCGTTGGCGATGGCCAGGTGCTTCTTGGCGTACGCGCCGGCGACTGCGTCCTTCATCTCCTGCGCCTTCTGGCAGAAGTACGTGCTCTCGGAGGCGCACTTCTCGTAGAGGTTCTTGGCCTTGTCGCCGTCGCCCTGGTCGGCCGCTTCCTTGAGGCTGTTGTACGTCTCCTCGGCGCGCGCCTCCTCGGCGATCTTCTTCTTGTTCGGCGCCGGGGCCTCGCCGGCCTGCTCGAGCTTGTCGAGCGCGGCGGTGTACTTGTGCTGCTTGGCGAGCACGTCGGCCGCCTTGACCGCGTCCTGGCCCGTCTCCTCGCCCGGCTTGGACGTCTTCTTGCCCAGCACCAGGAAGAGGACCACCGCCAGCACCACCACGCCGCCGCCCACGCCGGCGATGAGACCGATGGGCGGCCCCTTCTTCTTGGAGACGCCGGGCGTGGTCGCCATCCGCCCCGGCTGCGAGGCGCCCGCGATCAGCTCCGCGGTGGTGGGCTGACGTCCGGCCGGTTTGTGCTCGCCGGAAGTCTCCGGCGGCGGAGTGAACTTCTCCCCCGGCCCGCAAAAGCGGAACTTGAGGTGGCCCAGCTCGATGGTGTCGCCCGGCTTGACGTTGGAGACGGCGTAGTCCTCGCCGTTGACCCGCACGCCGTTGGCGCTCTTGTTGTCGATCACCTTCCACTGGCCCTGGTCGAGCACGAACTTGGCGTGCTGGCGCGAGACCGACTGGTGGTCGAGGCTGATGTCGTTCTCGTCGGTGCGGCCGAACTTCACCTCGGACCGCATGAGGTAGAACTCCTTGGCGCGGAAGGGCCCGGCCAGTCCCACCAGCCGCGGCATCTCCGCTCGCTGCAAGTCGCGGATCTCCGCCTGCGGCGCCGACTTCATCACGTCGGAGACACGGATGATGGCGGTGGCCCCGCCCGCGCTGGCCGACGGCGTCTGCGCTTGCGGCGCGGCCTGCGGCGGCGCCGGCTCGGGAGCGGCGGCTTGCGGCTGCGGCACGGGCTGCGGCGCCGGGGCCGGCTTGGCGGCCGCGGGCGCTTTCATCGCGCCGGGCGGCACCGTCTGCTGCTTGGGCGAAGGGGCCGCCGCGCCGGGCCCCGCGGCCTCGAACTTTCCCTGGATGCCCAGGTCGTAGTCGCCGATCTCGACCAGGTCGCCTTCCTTGATCTTGGTCTTCTCGGTGATCTTCTCGCCGTTGACCCGCACGCCGTTGTAGGAGCCCAGGTCCTCGATGAGCAGGTTCCCGTTCTCTTTCACCAGCCGCGCGTGCTTCCGCGAGACATTGCGCTCGGTCAGCCGGATGGTGTTGCCGTCCTGGCGGCCGATGGTGATCTCTTCCCGGACCAGTGGGACGACTGTCTTTCGACCCTCGTCGTCCTCGATGATGAGCTTCATCGCGCTCCTCGCAGGGCAGGGGCCTGCCTACTTGCCCCGGAATGAACATCCTAGTGCAAATGGCTCCTTGGACGGAAGAAGCCAGTTTGACGCCCCCGCCGGAGGAAGCCGCCGGCGCGTCGGCCGGGCTTTCCATCGCGGGTGTTCCCTGGGTGACGTTGGGTTTGCTGCTCGGCTGCCTCTGGGTGCTGGTGGCGGCGGGAGGGTTGCGCTCGGGAGTGGGGCTTGCGGCGCTGCTCACCTTCGGGGCCAAGGCCACGCCGCTGATCCTCGACCGCGGCGAGACGTGGCGGCTCCTGGCCGCGAATTTCCTGCACAAGGACCCGCTGCACCTGGCGTTTAACGCCGTCGCCCTCTGGAACGTGGGCGGCGCGCTGGAGCGGGCGGTGCGCCCGGCCGACTACCTCGCGCTCATCGTCTTCACCGCGCTCGGCACCACGCTCGCGTCCGCCGTCGGGGCGGACTCCATTTCGCTGGGCGCGTCGGGGATGGCGTTCGGGCTGCTCGCGGCCTCGGCGAGCTTCGGCTGGCGCCGCGGAGTGCGCGGGCCGCTGCGCTCGTACTTCGGACTGCGCATCGTGCCTTGGCTCTTGGCGCTGTTCGCGGCCGGGCTCGGCTCGGCCGGCGTGGACAACTGGGGCCATGCCGGCGGGCTCTTGGCGGGCGCGTCGATGGGGTTCTTCCTCACGCCGCGCACCTGGCCCGGCGAGTCTTCGGCGCGTCGGCTGGCGGCAGCCGCGGGCGCGGTGCTGGGAACGCTGGCGCTGGGCGTGATCGCGGCGCCGGCGCTTCCGGCGCTGGGGCCGTTGCACGACGGGCCGGCGGCGGTCGAGGCGAAGATGCCGCTCGGGTGGCGCCGCGCCGGCTCGGGTCCCAACCACGTTTCGTACTCCAACGGACTGTCGGGCGGGTTCCGCAGCTCGGCCACGCTGCTGCAGGCGGCCGCCTGTCACGGGCACGCCTGCGGCTGCGACCGGACGGTGCGCTCGGCCATCGAGAGCGAGCTGTGGCGGCTGGCGGAGGTGGGTGCGGTCCGGAAGCTGCAGCTCGGCGAGCCGGCTGCGCTGCGCGGCGGCGGCGCGCGTGTCGATGGATCGCTCGAGGGCGACGAGGGCCGCACGCAGGTGAGCGCGGTCTGCCAGCAGCGCGAGGGCGCGCTGGTGGCGCTGGTGGTGCTGCAGCCGGCGGGCGGAAGCGCGTCGCTGGTGGAGCGGATGGCGGGCACGATTTCGCCGAAGCAGTAGCCATCATTCGAGACAGGTTCCGTCGGCGGCGCGCAGCGGGTGGCGCGAGTCGCCGGTGCCGCGGACGTCGTGCGCCGCCCTTGGCCACGGTGAATTCGCCAGGCCCTTGGCGTCGGTGACCAGCGCGACGATGGCGCCGTCGGTGGCGGCGTAGAGGACGCCGTCGCAGCCGGGCGCGAGCGGGCCGCGGATGGGAGCGCCGGCGTTGTAGTCCCAGAGGGTCGCGCCGTCGTCGAGATTGAGGGCGAGGACGTCGCCGGAGAGGGTACCGATATAGATGAGGTCGCCTGCGCCGTGGGTCGGTGGGGAAGTGGCCTGGTCGGGGAGGGAGACCGTCCAGCGCACGCTGCCGTCGGGGCGGAGCGCGATGGCGTGGCGGTCGTCGGTGGTGACGACGGCGGTGCCGTCGGCGGCGATGGTGGGGGCGGAGATGACTGTGCCGAGCGTCGCTATCTGGATCGTGGTAGGCGCGGCGGCGATCGGGGTTGCGTAGGTGTCCAGTGTTGCGGCGCTGGTGCTGAGGAGAATCTGGTTCGTGCGGAATGCGGGCGAGCCGGTGTAGTGCGGAGTCTCGGACGCGGCCTGCGCCGTCCAGCCGATTCCGTCGAAAGTTGCGATGACGACTTTCTGCACCGCGCCGGAGTAGATGGTCCCGTCGGCAGCAATGCCCGGACTGGTCGCCGCGAAATCCGCCAACGTCGCGGAGCCCACGACATTTCCGCAAGTGAAGTTCGTCTCCACGATTGCGTAGAGACGCTGCGACGTAGCCGACGTGCCGGTCGTCCCGACGATGGGAGTTGTTCCCTGCAGAATCGGACCGCTTGTCAAAGTTGCGAATGGGCCGCAGCACTCCTGGATGTTGCCGCTGGAGTCCATGCGGCAGACCTGATTGTCGCTGCGCGCAAAGAACAGCCGCGTCCCATCCGTCGCTAGCTCCGCAAACGCATTTCCGCCTGTCGATGGGCGCGCGAGCTGTGTCCCGTCACTGCGATGCGCGATCAGGAAATCACTATGATTGATCAGCGCGAAGATCACGGAGTCGGTGAGTACCAGCGAGGTGACGGAACTGCTCCCCACCGAGTATTTCAATCGCGTGATCGGAATCGACGCGTGGACGATTGCGGAATTTCCCACTGCATCGGTGCCGGTGATCGCGATGTCGAAGAGCGTCGCGGCGGGCGGAGCGGCGGTGGTGTTGACCGAGATGGCGAACGAACCGTCGGCGTTCTTGGTTGCGCCGGCCACCGTCACCGCGGTCATGTCCTGCGCCGTCACCCGCAGCGTCACTTGCGTCCCGCGCAGCACCGCGCTCGACGGCACGCTCGCGGAATCGACCGTCAGCCGCGGCGGCTGGTCGTCGACCAGCACCGACGCCGGCAGCGCCGTCACATGGCCGAGGTCGTCGCGCAGCTCCACCGAGAACGGCACCGCGCCCTCCACGCCGGCCGGCGCGAGCGACAAGGGCACCTCCGCGCCGAGCGCGCCGTCGGGCTCGCGGGCCGCGTCGATGGCCGTCCCGCCGAACACCACGCGGCCGGTGGCGGTGCCGTGCGAGCGATCGACATGAGCGCGCACGTGCAGCGTCTCGCTGCGTGCGAATGCGCGCGACGGCAGCGCCTCGACGCTCCCGCGCGGCGGACCCTGGCAGACTCCTTCGGCGCAGAAGAGGCCGGCGGGTCCGACGGCGCAGTCCGCGTCGGTCGCGCATTGGCCGCGCGGGTCGGGCAGGCAGGCGCAGAGCAGCGCCGCCGCTGCGAGCCTCACCACCACAGCGCCACCGCTCCCGCGAGCAGTCCCACGCCAGCCGCGACCAGCACGCGCCCGCCGATCGACTCGCCGCGCGCCCGGCCGAAGAGGGGCCTGTCGGCCGCGGCCAGGTCGCCGGCAGCGTAGCGCGCGTCGAGATCGCGGGCCACGCGCGCGCCGTCCCACCATAGATACGCGCCGGCGCCGGCCGCCACGGCAGCGCCTGCGGCGAGCCAGGGAGCGACACGCGATCGGCCAGGCGTGGGAACAGCGGGCGCCGGAGGAGCAATCACTGCCGCCGTCGGCGCGGCCGCCGCCGGCACAGGTGGCTCAGGCGCAGGAACGGGCGCTGGCGCAGCAAGGGGTGGTGGAGCAGGGGGCGCCGCAGCGATCACCGGTGGCTGCGGAACCACGGCCGTCGCCGCCGGTGGATTCTGGTGAACGTTGTTCACTTCCTCTCTCGCGGCCGGTGAACGCTGTTCACCGACTCGCGCAGCGGGCCGCCGCGGCTTCACCGGCTCCGAATAGTCCTCCGCCTGCGCCTCGATCAGCACCTCCAGCTTGGCCAGCTGCCGCGTCACCTCCTCGCGCAGCCCGCCTGACGGCGCCACTCGCAGATACGCCCGGAACGCCTCGCGCGCCTTGGCGTACTGCTTCAGCTTCCGCCGCGCCAGGCCCAGCCGGTAGAGCAACTCCGGCGCCTGCTCCTCTTCCCACGCCGCCTCGTACTCGCGCGCCGCCTCCTGCATCCGGCCCAGCGCCTCGGCGTGCTCCGCCTTGGCGCGATGCCCGGAAGGCGCCGCCGCCAGCAAGAGCGAAATCAAGAGGAGCACGCGCCGGATGGTCGCGGCCCCAAGCCGCGCCCGTCAAGCTTGCCGCTGCGCGGAACGCATGTTACGGCGCATGCGGCCGATGGCGCGCCCGCAGAAAAAGGTCGTCGACGAGCAGAAGGAGCAGCCGCCCGCTCCCCCAGCGACGCGCGACTGGGGCGACACGCTGCCGGCGTTCGTCAAGAACATCTCCTGGCTGCGCTGGCTCGAGCCGCTCACGCCCGAGCGCCGCCTCGCCGTCGCGCTCACCGCCTTCGCCGCGCTCCTCTTCATTCCCTGGCTCGGCGCCACCGGCTTCTGGGACCCGTGGGAACCGCACTACGGCGAAGTGGCTCGCGAGATGATCGCGCGCGGCGACTACATCCATCCCTGGTGGGAGTCGTCGTGGTTCTTCAGCAAGCCCGCGCTCGACCTGTGGCTCATGGCCGCCGGCATGCTGGTCGCCAACACCAACGGCCCCGACCGCTGGACCGGCATCTACACCGAGTGGTGCGTGCGCCTGCCGTACGCCGCCATCACCATCGTCGGCGCCATCCTCATCTTCGTGATGGCCAACCGGCTGCTGAGCCGGCGCGCCGCCGTGATCGGCACCATCGCCATCCTCACCAGCCCGCTCTTCGTCTTCCTCGCGCGGCAGGCCGTGCCCGATCCCGTCTTCGTCGGACTCCTCGAAGGCGCGATGGCGTGCCTGATGATCGTGATGTTCGAAACCGACGAGCTGCCGCGTGAAGGCTGGGCGGCTGCGTTCTACTGCTTCGTCGGCCTGGCCACCTTGAGCAAAGGCCTGCTCGGCTTCGCCCTCCCCGGCGCCGCCGCGCTCGTCTACTGCACCGCCACCGGCGAGTGGCACCGTTTGCGCCGCCTGCACCTTCCCGCCGGCGCGCTCATCGTGCTCGCCATCTGCGCCCCCTGGTACGGCACCCTGTTCGCCTTCGACGGCCGCGACGACGAAGGCAAGACCTTCTTCGAGCGCTTCATCATCCACGACCACTTCAAGCGCCTGGCCGTCGGCGTGCACACCACCACGCCCGGCGGGACCTTCACCTACTTCATCGAGCAGATCGGCTTCGACACCTTCCCCTGGGTCTTCGCTTTTCCCGGCGCCGCCACGGTGCTGGCGCGCATCCGCCTGCGGCCGCAGAACACGCGCGACCGCGCGCTGCTCTTCCTGCTGCTCTGGTTCCTGATCGGGTTCGCGGTGTTCGCCTTCTCGGCCACCAAGTTCCACCACTACGCGCTGCCCATCCTCGCGCCGCTGCTCCTCCTCGGCGCGCTGTGGATCGAGGAGCTGCTCGCGCAGGGCCTGCGGGCGCAAGCGGGCAGCGTCTTCGCCGGCGGAGTGCTGTACGCGCTGGTCGCGCACGACCTGGCGATGACGCCCAAGCACCTCACCGACATGTTCGTCTACAACTACGACCGCCCCTATCCCGAGCGCGAGACCGATCCGCGCCAGGTCTTCACGCTGCTCTTCTACGCGGCGCCGGCGGTGGCGCTCTCGCCATGGCTCTTCGATCGGCTGGCGCAGTGGGGGCGATGGCTGAAAGCGCTGCGGCGCAAGTCGACGCGCGCCGAGCTGCGCAAGGCCTATCTCGCCCGCTTCGAGGGCGCGCCGCTCACTTCGCCGGAAGCTCCGCAGGATCGCAACGTGGCCGCGCTGGCGCTGGTGTCGCTGGCGGTGGTGTTCGCGGCGTGGTGCGGCTGGTACCACTGGCGCAAGCTCTCGCAGCACTGGACCCAGCGCGATCTCTTCTGGGAGTACTATCATCAGAGCCAGCCCGACGAGCCCATCGGCGCCTACCAGATGAACTGGCGCGGCGAGACGTTCTACTCCAAGAACATGGTGCGGCAGGTGGGGCGCGCCGCGCCTTCGGTGTCGCTGCCCGATTTCGTCAACGGGCCGGGCGCGCGCAAGTGGGTGCTGGTCGAGCAGGCGCGGCTCGGGCCGCTGCGCTCGGCGCTGGGCGGCATGGGCCGGCTGCGGGTGGTGGAAGCGCGCAACAACAAGTTCGTGCTGGCGGTGCTGGAGAAGTCGGAGGAGAAAACTCCGGCGCAGCAGCCGCACCCGGAAGAGAAGCCGCCGGGCCAGTTCGGCGCGCCGCCATGACGCGCGTATTGGTCGTCGACGACGAACCTGCCATTCGCGAGAGCCTCGCGTTCGCGCTCAAGCGCGACGGATTCGGCGTGCTGCTTGCGTCTTCGCTGAAGGAGGCGCGCGCGCTGCAGGATGAGCAGGCCGACTTGATCATTCTCGACCTCGTCCTCCCCGACGGAAACGGTCTCGACTTCCTGCGCTGGCTGCGCGGGCAGACCGACGTTCCGGTGATCGTGCTCACCAGCCGCGACGAGGAGACCGACCGCGTGCTCGGCCTAGAGATGGGCGCCGACGACTACGTGGTCAAGCCGTTCTCGCCCAGGGAAGTGGCGGCGCGGGTGCGCGCCGTGTTGCGCCGCGCGGTGGCCAGGCCTCAGGCGTCCGAGGAGGAAAAGCCGCTACGCGCCGGAACGCTCTTGATCGATCCGCGCACGCGCAAGGCCAGCGTCGCGGGCGCGGAGCTCTTGCTGTCGCGCACCGAGTTCAACCTGCTCGCCGCCTTCTTGCGCAGCCCCGGCCGCGTCTTCGAGCGCAGCCAGCTGCTCGACGCGGTATGGGGCAGCGACGTCACCGTCGGCGACCGCACCGTCGACGTGCACGTCAAGGCGCTGCGCCGCAAGCTGGAGGAGGCGGGCGGCGATTCGCGCGTGCTGGAGACGGTGCGCGGCGTCGGCTACCGCCTGCGCGAGGAGTGATGGGCCGCCAGGAGATCCTGCTCGCGCTCGCGCTCCTCTTCCTCCTCGGCGTGGGCGCCACGGCGGCGCGGGTGCTGGAGGCACGGCGCACCGGCCTTTCGTTGCGTTTGCAAGTATTCATCCCGCTCGCGGCCACCACGCTCACGCTGGCGGCCATGTTCGCGGTCATCGTCATCGACCGCTTCACCGCTCGCGCCTCGCTCTTCGCCACCCGCGCCGCCGAGGACGAGGCGCGGGCCATCGCGGAATTGGCAGCGCGCACGCCCGCCGAGTCGCTGCGGCCGGTGCTCGCCGCCTTCACCCGCAGCGCCATCGATACCGACGTGGCGGTGCTC
>Ga0307479_10004901_pt1 | contig 12292 bp, 8 predicted proteins | sample atmos_gasesECM4C_FD_203743 | JGI IMG/M metagenome (GOLD analysis project Ga0307479, IMG submission 203743) | Hardwood forest soil microbial communities from Morgan-Monroe State Forest, Indiana, United States - atmos_gasesECM4C_515 | ecosystem: Environmental > Terrestrial > Soil > Temperate...
TAGGGATCTGAGCTCCGGCCTCGTTTAGTTTGCTTTGGACCTCCAGGCCACTCATTCCTGGAAGCCGTATATCGAGCAGGAGGCAACTGGGCGCGTCTGGCAGCTTCCTCCGCAGAAAGTCCTGTGGCGTAGCAAACGACTCCGAGTGCAACCCCACCGTCTTCAACAAACGCTGCATAGCTGCACGCATGCGGCCATCGTCATCGACAATGAACACAGTGGGAGTATCGGCGGAGGTCATGCAGCCACTGCCACCCTACTGGGCAGGGTAAAACTAAACGTTGCCCCCCGACCGGAATTTCCAGTAGCCCAAACCCGACCGCCGTGTGATTCGACAATGGAACGGGTGATGGCTAGTCCCAAGCCTGTACCTTGAGACTTCGTGGTAAAGAATGGGTCAAAAACTTGGCCTGCGTTTTCAGTGGGCAGTCCCACGCCTGTATCGGTGACCGAGATCAGCAGTTGACCATCGTCGGCCAGCTTGGACTTGATGCTAAGCTCTCCTCTCGTGTCCAGCATCGCCTCAATACCGTTGAGCATGAGATTCATCAATACCTGCTGCAACTGCACCCGATCCGCCATCACCTTGGGGAGTTCTCCGGCAAGATCGGTGCGTATCCTGACCGAATGCAGATTCGCTTCGCTTTGCAACATAACCACCATCTCGCCAATGACTTCGTTGATCTCAACTGCCTCTAGTTGCGAAGAACCCTTCTGGTACAGCGAGCGGACGCGGTCGATGATGTCGGCAGCACGCCTGGCGTCTTTGACCATTTCCAACGCAGCTTCTCGTGCCTCCGGCACATCGGGTTGATCGCAGTCGAGTAACCGCACGCATGCCTCTGCGTTGGTTACCGCTGCCCCAATCGGCTGCTTGATTTCGTGTGCCAGCGAGGCTGTCAGTTCGCCCATGGTACTGACTCGGTTCAGGTGTGCAAGATTCGCCAGTTCTTGCCGCAATCTCTCGTGTTCTTGCTCGGCCTGCTTGCCCTCGGTGACGTCCATCGAGATGCCCACGAATTGCACTAATTCCCCAGAAGAGCCCAAAATTGGGCGGCCCACAGAATGAATGTATCTCCGTGGCGCGTGCGGGGGCAGAATTCGGAACTCCACGTCATAATCGGATTTTTCGGCGACTGCTCGATCGATGGTTAGCTGAAATCTAGCGCGGTCTTCTGGCTGAACGCGCTGCAGCCGTTGTTCCCAGCTAGGCATGCCATCTTTTGGATCGAAGCCGTATATGCGACACCATTCCTCCGACACATACACGGCGTTCCTGCCGGTGGCGTCCCACGCCCAACTTCCTATATGAGCGAGCCGCTGCGCTTGCGCAAGGTAACTCTCGTTGCGGCGCAAGGATTCTTCGGCACGCCTGCGCTCCGTGACATCGACCATGGTGCCGACCACTTGAACAAGCTCTCCATTGCGACTCAAAACTGGATGGCCGATGCCATGAATGTGTTTGACTGTTCCATCGGGTTTCACGATTCTGAACTCGACGTCGCAATCTACTTTCTTTAGAAACGTCCTGTCACCTGCCATCCTGAACTTGTCACGGTCTTCTGGGTGTATTCGCTGCACCCATTCGTCCCACATTGGTAGGCCTTGTTGCCGATCAAAGCCGAAAAGTCGGAACATCTCCTCGGACCAGTACACGATCTCGCGACTAGTCCCCTCAATGGCACAGCTGCCGGTCAGGGTGAGCCTCTGCGCTTCCGCCAGATAAGCTTCGCTGCGCCTGAGAGCCTGCTCTGCTCTTTTGCGCTCCTCGATATCGGTATTTGTCCCGTACCATTTGACAACCCTTCCGTTGTCGTCGAGGGATGCAGTCGCGCGGAACAGAAACCAGCGGTACACTCCGTCGAAACGCCGCAAGCGCGCTTCGATTTCACCTGACTGGCCTGAAACCATAATCTTCCGCCAGTAATCCACAAGTGCGTTCAAATCATCCGGATGAACCGCAACTGTCCAGCCCCAACCTTGCGCTTGATCTGCCGTGAGGCCAGCATAAGCCAGCCACCGCTCGTTGAAGAAGCCAGCTGCACCATCTGGTGCGGCGGACCATGCCATGGACGGAATGGTTTCAATTACTTCGCGCAGTTCTCGCTCACTGCGTTGCAGTAGCTCATTCTGGCGTTGTAACTCTCGCTGCGCGACCTCGGCTCGCCTGAGATTGAAATTGTCATCAATCGCGAATGCGACCACGCGACCAACAAGTCGCAAAAAGCTAACGTCATCATTGCTGTAGACAGTTCCAGGTGATCCGGACATGCCCAAGGCGCCCAGGCGGCGATGCGGTGTGGTGAGGGGCACAAAAACGAGCGGGCCGACGTCGAGCCCGTGAGCGGCAATTCCTTGTTTGAGGCGTGCCGGTACTCTTGCATCGGTGCTCCAGTCATGAATGTGAAACGGTTCCTGCGTGGTATACGCCTGCCACGACGGTCGCTGTTCAACTGGCACATCCGCATACGCAGCCATCAGGCTCTTCTCCCGCCCTACCACAGCCCATTCGACTTCCGAGGATTTCTCCTTGTAGACAATGATGTAGAACTGTAAGAAGTCGAGGAATTCACGCAACTGTTCTGACAGAATCTTCGTCAGGTCCTCGGGTTCTGTGCACAGCGAAAGGGCTTCGCTGAGGCGAAGCACAGCTTCATAGCGTCGTCCGTCACTTCGCGGCTGAATGTAAGCATCTCCGCCCATCTCGTGTTTGGGAGGTCCCAACCCCTTTGTCTTTAAGGAAGTTTATCCCACAACAGATGGTGATTTCATTTGGCTGAAGGTCGAATTCCAATTGCCTCTGTGCTGCCAACGATTTGAGCGAGATATTGATGCCACCGCTTTTTCATGATCTACGAAACCGTCGGACCGTCCCGTTGAGACTGCATCCATTTTGACGTGTAAACTTGAGATTCCCTGAATCCCAGCTTAGCTCAAATGCAAAAGCACCACATCGGGATCACGCTCGCTTTTGTGTCCGGTTCACGTGGTGCTGGTTCGCGAAACTGCAACACTGGCCCTTTTACACGAGGTAAACGAAACTCAATCACTTTGCCACGTTCGCCCTGGGCCGTGCTGACTTTGTTTGAGAAAAGATCCGGAATGTAAAATTCGATCACTTTGGCCATGACATCCTCCATCGTTTGCCGCGTCGCTGCCCGCTGATCTCGGCTTGCGCGTGTCCACGATTGCATTTGACGTGTGCGGCTTGCTGACCATTTTGAAAGCAACTGGGATGCCAAGATCCTCAGTCCTCGTACAGGCAGCCATCGCTGGCTCTTGCGAAATCGTCGACGATTGTCGGCGCGCCGTGTTTAGGTGCCGTTCGAATGTTCGCTCTCCCCGATCACGCACCAATCTTTGCCACATCGTCTTGCGCATCTGGTTTGAGCAGAGTTCAATGGCTCCACCGCATTCCGGACAGAGGCAGTTCACAATCGTAGATCGCACATTCTTCATTGACCGATTTGACCTTTCTGGCCACATACAGCTCCTTCTATCAACAGAAATCTCAGTGTTTTGATACCAGTCACTTGGGGCGAAGCCACCTGCGCGCGACGGTCATTTGTTAGCAATCGCCGTCACGACTGTAGCTCCACATCATGTTTCCGCCGAGTGCTCTTCCTCTTCCCCATCCCTTCTCTAAGTCTCACGCGAGCTCTGGCGAGCCGTGCCTTGACCGTTCCGCTGGGCACTCCGAGGAGATCTGCTGTTTCGCGAATGCTCAAGCCATCGATGTCGCGCAATTGGAAAGTTGTGCGCAAAGTAGGCGAAAGTCGCGAGGTTGCATGAGCCAGTGTTTCCGCAATTTCTCGCTCGCGATATGCCTCTTCCGGACCTGGCCGCGTCTCCGAGACAATGTCCTCCAGGAGATCCTGTTGCCCATCGGCTTCACCCAAAGGCAATTGCACCGACGTTAAACGCCGCCGTAGTTTCATCCGTGCGGAGTTGATTACGATCGTCGTGAGCCACGTGGACATCTTCGCTTGCCCCCTGAACTGGTGAACATGTTTCAAGGCCGAGAGCAAAGCGTCCTGCACTGCATCCTCAGCGTCGGCAACGTTGCTCAGATGACCCAGCGCGATTCGGTGAAAGCGAGCCGAGTGGTGCGTAATAATTTCAGTCAATTCCTGAACTTTAGTCTGATAACACTCGACTGCAGTTGGTTCTGGATTCAGTTGTAGAGCTGTCGCTGCCATAGATTGAACTCCTGGTGGTCTTGGAGTTTGAATGCATGCCGGGTTCCACTTCATGCTCAGCAGCTTTCTTCCCCAGCGATTCTCTGGGTCCGCCTCCATTTCATGCATCTTCGACATTTGCAGAGGCCTGGAATTGCTACGTAATCGACAAGGCCGATCCCGCACGACAATGATCAGCGCTGCCGTGCCACCCAGCAGTAGTCTTCAGTAGATCAATCAGCCGCATCAAATCCTATGAACTGATAGTCGATTCTTCGTCTCGGTGCCGAAAGGAAGACACCCTTCTCACGCTTTCAAAACGGCCTGCGACACATTTCTAGTGCACAAATGAACCTGCAGTGAGTAGTTATCGATTCCAGGATGCTTGCGATTCAGTGGAATTTGACGTGCAGATGCGACTGAGTCAGCGTACGAATCGAGTGAACTAGCGCCTGAGCTTGGGAGGTAGATGACAGTGAACCTGCTCTTTAAGATTCTGATTAGGCTCGGTATCCTCAAGAACGATCTTGACTACCACGTGATCCGTGCATCTATGGTGATCATTTTCCTATTTTTTGGATATTCGAAATGGTTTAGCTATGAGGCTCAGGGCCTGGTCCCTCTTATCAGCCACGGACCGCTTATTTTCTGGCTTTACCCTGTTTTCGGCTTTCGGGGCGCCGGTAGGTTTCTGGGAACTTCTGAATGGCTAATTTGCGTGCTTCTATTTGCGGGGTTTTGGAACAAAAAGCTGGGTGTCCTCGGAGCCATCGGGGCTTGTGTTGCGTTCATCTCGACCATCTCGATCATCCCGTTTCTGCCAGACGCCTGGGCAAAATCCGCCGGCGGATTTCCCGCGATGACTGACATGGTCGCTTTCCTTATGAAGGATATCGGCCTTCTGGCGCTGTCTATATATTTACTGCGGCAGGACCTAATCAGAGTGTTACGCTCGACCACAAGTTCAGTCCCATCGTCTGCGGCTCACGTACAGCAGCAATTTGAGCTTCCGCATGGCTATTAGCCAAGCTGTCAATTTGAGCAGACGAGGACGTGATCGTAACGGGAGCACGTGCCGAGTTTTTGCTAGAAATCTTTTTTGGCAATATCGCCGATTCTGGCCGTCTCGAGCCAAACGCATGATGCCGGGCTACAGATCCTCGAAAAGTTCGTATATATTCGTGTGCCAGTGATGGTGGTGCTCCGACGGCTCCGAGAACTGGTTTGATGGCGCCAGCAGCTGCGCTCACGACGCAAGCTGAACAGCGCCCCTCCACAGGCGATCGCACGAAACGGAAAAAAGCTGTTGCTGGAATCCCACTTCAAACAGTTCTTGCAGACTTTGCGGCCTGTCGGAGGAATGATAGGAGGCTGCGAGGAGCACTTGCTCGGCTTGGGCTTACGCGTACAACATTGGTCTCCAAGAGTAGATAGACAGTGTGAGACCATGAAAGAGCAACTCCAGCATCTTAGCTGGGCGCCTCACTTCGTTCTGTCGCGCCTTCAAGATTGCACCTCGCGCAGTGCGAGTGGGATCAAGAGCAGGGCGGCTCCGAGCATCCCGACCGCGCCAAAATGAAGGACCAGCGCCGCTCCTGTCCCAGCGCCCACGACGAAGGCGATCCAGATTCCGCAGAGAAGGCCTATTTTTGAATCATGATTTCTTACAACCGGAGGGATCTCTTCAGAAGCATATTGTTCAGCTTCAGTAGAGATTAGGCTTGTAATCATTCCCGTCAGATACGTGGTATGAACGCTAACGCCACCGACATGACGGAATGCTCCATTTTGCAGCCCTAGTGCTAGAGACACGAAGATCACGAATATTTCAATTCCGCGGGCTACATCTGATGCCAACGCCAAAGAAGCGAGCACCATCAGAATCGCTTCTATTCCCATGATCGTAGGAAGGAACGGCCACGATGACCACGTCTTGAGAGGGCGCGCGATAAGCACGCTCACGATAATCCCAATCAAGAAAGTGACAATGGCCAAGAGATGTCCAAGCACAGCGCGCCAATGGAGCGCCGCTATAGCAATGGCCGCTAGCACCAAATTGCCGGTCACGTGTCCTGTGAACGTCTTTGCCAGGACGAAGCTGGCCGCGTCGCCATAACCTCCAACAAAGGCGAGCCCGTAGGAGAGCCACGCGTCGGTCTGGTTCACGTTTGAAAGCATGCTTCTCCTTTGACATTGCGCAGCCCTCCGAGGCCGACAGCGCATTCATCCATTACTGGAGGCAGTCGAGCGCGTGCCGACTGCCCCCCTTTTGCGAGTGACTCAGGCTACAGCGGCTACTGGTTCTGGTTGCGTCCTGTACTCCGGCTTGTAAACATGCTCACGAATGAACGCCACCATGTCAGCGGGGCGCTTGACGCGGGCGAGGCCCGAATCGAAGACCAGCTTCGCAGCACGGGCGGCAGTCTGAATCTCTGTCTCGAGAATATTTGACTGCAGGGGGTAGAGCAGCCCTTGGTGCAGCAAGTCAGCCGGCACTTGATCCGCTACCGCCTGCCCGGCCTCGATGAACATTTCATCAGTGACACGTTTCGCCTGTGTGGCGAAGATCGCCATACCAACCGCAGGGAATATGTAGAAGTTGTTCGCTTGTCCCGGCAGAAAGGTCTGGCCATTGTAGTGGACCGGTTGAAACTGCACACCGGCCGCATAAATCGCTTTGCCCTTCGACCAGGTATAGGCTTGTTCCGGCGTGCACTCCGCATGCTCGGTCGGATTGGAGAGAGCAAGAATTACAGGGCGTTCATTAATCCTCGCCATACTTTGGACAACTTTCTGCGTGAACGCCCCGCCGATCGTACTCACCCCGATGATCGTGGTTGGCCTGATGCTCTCGATAGCAGCGACGAAATCCCGGGTCGGTGCGTGCAGGTGTGCGTACGGCTTTTGGAAATCGACAAGGTCTTTGCGGCTCGACTCAAGAAGGCCGTTGATGTCGAACATGTAGACTCGTGACTGCGCTTCCTTGAGCGTCATGCCCTGTGCAACGAGAGCGGAACAGAGAAGGTTGGCTAGGCCGATACCGGCCGAGCCCGCACCGAGGAAGAGGTACTTTTCGTCCTTCAGTTTCGTGCCCTTGAGCTTCGCGGCATTGATCATCCCTGCAAGAGTGATCCCAGCCGTACCCTGCACGTCGTCGTTATAGACGCAGTACTTATCGCGGTAGCGCTGGAGGAGATGGACGGCATCTACTCCAGTCCAATCCTCGAAGTGAATGCAGCACTTCGGAAATACTTCCTGGACCGCTTCCACGAACTCGTCTACGAAGGAGTAGAGTTCCTCGCTTGAGGGGCGGGTCTTGCGCATCCCTAGGTACAGGGGATCGTGCAGGTACTGCTCATTGTTAGTGCCCGCATCGAGGTACATAGGGAGCAGGTATTGCGGCGGAACTCCTGCGCAGGCGGTGTACAGCTGCAGTTTTCCAATGGGGATGCCCGCTCCATTGGCGCCAAGATCTCCGAGACCGAGGATGCGGCCGGCATCTGTGACGCAAATGAACCGGACGTCTTTCTGAGGCCAGTTTCTCAAGATCTCCTTCACCTTGCCGCGCCGCGTGATTGACAGATACATGCCACGTGACTGGCGGTAAATGTGGCCAAACTTAAGGCAGGCTTCCCCAATGGTTGGGTCGTAAACGATGGGCAGAAAGCGAGCCGGATCGGACATTACAGTCCGATAAAAAAGTGTTTCGTTGTGGTCGAGCAGATTGATCAGGTAAATGTAGCGATCGAGGTCCGTGTTCTTGTGGCCGAGTTGCATCATTACCCGGCTGAGTTGCAGGTCTTCGTTTTCGGTCACATCGGGTACCAGGCCAACGATTCCGAGGGCCTGCTTTTCGGCCTCAGTAAACGCTGTCGACTTGTTTAGGGATGGATCCTGAAGCAATTCAATTCCGCGCTTATTTGTTGTCATATTTCGTCTCCTTCGTATTAGTAGTCTTCGGTTGTCGTACCAGCAGAAAGAGTGATTTGTTCTCAGCTGGCTTTTGCCACGTACGGGTGGACCATCTTCGCTGGATCGACGACGCGGTCGAACTCGTCTTCCGTGACAAATCCAAGCTTCAGTGCGGCTTGCTTGAGCGAGAGGTCGTTATCCAGCGCGTAGTGTGCAATCTTCGATGATTTGTCGTAGCCAATGACGGGCGAGAGAGCGGTCACAAGCATCAAGGAACGGTCCACGTACTCCTTGATCTTCTTCAAATTCGGCTTCGTCCCTTCGATCAGGAATTTCCGGAAGTTCGTGCATCCGTCGGTCATGATCGTGATGGAGTGAGTCACATTGAAGATGATGAGAGGCTTATAGACATTCATCTCCAGATAGCCGCCTGCACCGCCAAAACCGACCGCGACGTCGTTGGCCATCACCTGCACCGCGGTCATGGTCAGCGCCTCGGCCTGGGTGGGGTTTACTTTGCCGGGCATGATCGACGAACCTGGCTCGTTCGCCGGAATTACTAACTCGGCGAAGCCTGCGCGTGGACCGCAGGACATCAACCGAATGTCATTCGCAATTTTGTAGAGTGAGACCGCGAGCGTTCGCAGTGTGCCGGAGAGCTGAACCAGAGCATCGTGAGCGCCTTGCGTCGTGAATTTGCTCGGTGCACTAATAAAAGGCAGGCTCGTAAGCTTCGAAATTTCGGCAGCAGCAGCTTCGCCGAACCCGGGAGCTGCATTGATGCCGGTCCCTACGGCTGTGCCACCGAGGGCAAGCTGAAAAACGCCCTGCAGTGCATCTTCGATACGCTCGAGATTGTCGCTAAGCATGCCTGAGTAACCTGACCATTCCTGGCCGAGCGTGATCGGTGTGGCATCCTGCATGTGCGTTCGACCGATCTTCACGATGTCCTTCCACTCCTCAACCTTCGCTGCGATTGAATCGCGCAGGGCCTTCACTGCCGGCATGAGTCGCTCTTTAACATTCACTGCCGCCGCTATGTTCATTGCGGTCGGAAAAGAATCGTTGGACGACTGCGACATGTTGACGTGGTCGTTAGGATGAACCGGCCTCTTGCTGCCGAGCGGCGTGCCTGCAAGCTGGCAGCAGCGGTTGGATATCACCTCATTCACGTTCATGTTGAATTGCGTGCCGCTGCCCGTCATCCACACGTGCAGGGGAAACATGTCATCGTGGCGGCCGGCGAGAATCTCGTCACAGGTCTGAAAGATTAGTCTGTGCCGCTGGTCGTCGAGGCGTCTGCCGGCATGATTTGCGTTTGCAGCGGCTTTCTTTAGGGTGGCGTATGCGGCGATCATCTCGCGCGGGATCAAATCCTGTCCGATGCTGAAATGCTCGAGTGAACGTTGCGTTTGTGCCCCCCACAGCTTGCCGCTCGGCACATCGACTTCGCCGAGGCTGTCGGTCTCCTTCCGAACACCCATTACCGTTAAATTGCTGATTGCGCTCATTAGTTTTCTCCCTTCAGGTTCTTTCCGGTCGCACTCTCAGTGCATCGTCCTGGGTGTCGGCGGCGATCTTCGCCGCGATTGCTGCGACATTCCATTTCAGGTCGATGGCTGAGAGGTACCATTCGAATATTTGGGCGGTTGGGCATTACTTTCCGTTTCTCTTCCCGAGTGCAAGTGTCAAGAACTCTTCCCGGGCATCGGTGCTTCTGAAAAGGCCGCGCATTACGCTTGTCGACATCAGTCCATTGCTTTTGATTCCGCGCATCTGCATGCAAAGATGCTCGCCCCGTGCAAGAACTGCAACGTCACGCGCGTCTGTGATGGCCGTGATCTCGTCAGCAATCTGATGAACCAGTCGCTCCTGCACTTGCAGCCGGTGCGAATATTTGTGTGCGATGCGAGCAAACTTCGAAAGCCCGAGAACGTGCTCGGTTGCGATGTAGGCCATAGAAATTTCGCACTTGAAGGGAAGCAGGTGGTGCTCGCACAAACTAAACACAGGGACTCCGGCACAGACGACCATCTGATCGGTCCGAAACGACTCGAATGCAAATGTGGTTTCGATCGTGCCAGGGTCGTAGTCGATGAACTCTTTCCACCATCGCGCGAAGCGGTTCGGAGTCATCTTCAGCCCTTCGCGAGTCGGGTCCTCGCCGATTGCCAATAGCAGATTGCGGCCGATCGATTCGAGTCTCCTAACACTAAGTTTGAGCGTAGGGCGAGTAGCTTGTGAACTTGCACGCTCAGGCGCCATCCGCGTTCCTGAACCGTTTGTTCGCCCAATTTTGTCGACGCCAGACTCATTGAAAGAGGTTGAAGACATATTTGTGGTCCCTTGCTTCACGACGCCGACCTTGATCAGCGGTCGAACTCCTCGATGTCGTCTTTATTGCCGACCGGAAGTTTGATTTAGGGCGACTAGGAAGAATTACCTCGGCTTTCATTCTTTCTGTTTTCTCACGCTCAGGCATAACACCGTGAAAAACCAGTGCCACTCCAATTCCAATGCACACTTCAGCCAACCGATGAAGCGCGACGCGCCAACGCCCGATTCGATTGCCTCGACCCTGGCCACGAACACGCTTTGCAACTGTTATGCCAACGGGACGCGGAATTGATCGCGCCCGCGATTCACGACCGGAGCGTCGGAAGGATCCCGGGTTTGTCAAGGTGAACTGCCCTGCGATTCCAACCGGTCTGCTTGGTCGAGACTTCATAATCCAGCATCGTTGGACTCAAAAAACCGACAGTTTTTCCGTTCACGGGCATGCCCCTGAGACTTGTGTCGCGATTTCGCCATGAGAGTCGCTGAGGCGACACCAAGACGCGCTCTGATTTGGGTCCTTCCTTAGCCATCGTTTCTGAGGCGTCGATTCCATTTCCTTCGAGACGCATTCATTTGGAAGCGCACGTGCAGGAATACAAATAGCTCGGGCTGCAGCCGGTTTCCCGAACAATAACGTGTGCCTGGCAAAGATGTCCGGAAGTGTGCATGCGTTCTTCGCCATAGCTCGGACGAACTCAGACAACAGGAACCTCCGAATTCACTGAATCAAGCTGCCGTTTAATCGCGTGATGACTCGGGTTTCACGCTCGTCCCCCAGAGCGGTCACCGCGGTGCCCGGCGCGAACAGACGACCGTCTTGCGGGGGCAAGCCGAGCCAACGGTATGACAGAATGCGCAGAACGATGGTCCTTTGGAGCTTCGGGGCCAAATTCGCCGTTTGGTTCTCACCCACAACAATAAATGGGGACAGTGGCGCACGAAAGTTGATTACGCGGCGTCACATCGCTAACTCTGGCCGTCCGTTGAATTCATCCGTGACTCGTTCCCGCCGCGGTTGGTAAATCCCGAGCTTCTTCATCTTGGAGACTAAGGTTGTACGTTTAAGTCCCAGGCGCGCCGCTGCACCAAGCGGTCCTCCGATCACCCAATCTGTGGCCTCGAGCGCCTGCAAAATCAACGCTCGTTGCGAATCCATGAATGTGACCTCGGAAAGAGTCGCGGTGTGCGCATCGTCTTTTGATCTAGGCAGAGGATTCGGAAGCACTCCGTTATCCGAGCGAATAACAGCCCGCTCAATGAGGTTTTGCAATTCTCGAACATTCCCTGGCCAGGAGTACGCTATCAGGGCATTCATCGTTGACTGAGGAATCTGGTCAATGTGCTTCCCCATGCGTTGGGCAAATACCTCGACAAAATGCGAGACCAAAAGTTGTATGTCCTCTCGGCGTTCTCGCACGGGTGGAACCAGGACCGGGAAAACATTCAGCCGATAATAAAGATCGCTGCGGAACTCGTTGCGACTGACCATCTCTGTAAGATCGCGATGTGTGGCTGCAATAAGGCGGACGTCGATCTGATGGGTCCGCCCGCTTCCAAGCCGCTCGAACTCCTTTTCTTGCAGAACCCGGAGCAGCTTTGGCTGTAACGCCAGAGGAATATCTCCGATTTCATCAAGAAACAGAGTCCCCGTATCCGCCATTTCAAAGCGGCCGAGTTTTTGCGCCACGGCCCCGGTAAAGGCACCCTTCTCGTGCCCAAACAACTCACTCTCCAATAGATCGAAGGGTATGGCAGCGCAGTTAAGCTTGACGAAGGGGCGTCCGCATCGTGGGCTCAGATTGTGAGTGGCATGGGCGATCAATTCTTTCCCCGTTCCGGTTTCTCCCAGAACCAGCACAGTGGAA
>Ga0307479_10004902_pt1 | contig 12292 bp, 13 predicted proteins | sample atmos_gasesECM4C_FD_203743 | JGI IMG/M metagenome (GOLD analysis project Ga0307479, IMG submission 203743) | Hardwood forest soil microbial communities from Morgan-Monroe State Forest, Indiana, United States - atmos_gasesECM4C_515 | ecosystem: Environmental > Terrestrial > Soil > Temperate...
GCCCTGGGCATCGGGGCGCTGGGCGCCGCCGCGATCGAGGCGACATGGTGGATCAGGGCCAGGATGCTCGGCGTGCAACCGCGGTTGTGGCGTCAGTCCCCGACCACCGCAAGAATGGCTGGGGCACCGACAAGTTAGGGTTCTACCAGCAAAGTGGGGTTCCCAGGCATGCTGGGGATCGCCGGGGAAGGGACGGCGCATGGGATGCCTGGATAAGGCAAAGGACCTGTTGTCGCAGAGCGCCGACAAGGTCGGGACGGCGATCGACGAGGCCGGAGAATTCGTCGACGAAAAGACACAGGGCAGGTACTCCGACACGATCCACAAGGTGCAGGAAGAGGCCAAGAAGGCCGCTGACTCGGCCGCCAAGGGCGACCAACAGAACTGAGCGCATGGCTAAACTCTCTGGATCAATCGATGTACCCCTGCCACCCGAAGAGGCCTGGAAGCACGCCTCCGATCTGTCCCGGTACAAGGACTGGCTGACCATCCACCGGGTGTGGCGCACCAAGTTGCCCGACCAGATAGAGAAGGGCACGGTCGTCGAGTCGATCGTCGAGGTCAAGGGCATGCCTAACCGGATCAAGTGGACGGTCGTGCGGTACAGGCCGGCGGAAGGCATGACCCTCAACGGCGACGGCGTCGGCGGTGTGAAGGTCAAGCTGATGGCCAAAGTTGCGCCCAAGGACGACGGCTCCGTCGTCAGCTTCGATGTACACCTCGGCGGCCCGGCGCTGTTCGGGCCCATCGGCATGATCGTCGCCGCCGCGCTGCGACGCGACATCCGCGAATCGCTGCAAAACTTCGTCACCGTGTTCACTCGGCCCGATCCGCGCCTGAACGGGGACCGTGGCCACGGTCGCTGACCGCCTGGCGGACCTGCTTCGCACCGCCGCCGGCGTCGACCCGCCCGTCCGCATCCGCGCCTGGGACGGAAGCGAGGTCGGCCCGGATGACGGGCCGGTGCTGGTGGTGCGAACACGGCGCGCTTTGCGTCGATTGCTTTGGCGTCCAGGAGAACTCGGCTTGGCCCGGGCCTACGTGACCGGTGACATCGATGTCGAGGGTGACCTGACCGACGGTCTGCGACGGGCCTGGCGGCTGGCGCAATCACATCCGGGAGCCGCTGCGCTTTCGCCCCAGGGCAGGGCGGAAGCGGCGTGGCGCGCGCTGTGGCTCGGTGCGGTCGGTCTGCCGCCCAAGGCTCCGGCCAGCGAGGCGCGGTTGTCCGGCCGGCTGCACACCCTGCGCCGCGATCGGGCGGTGATCGCCCACCATTACGACCTGTCCAACGATTTCTATCGACTGCTGCTCGACGACCACATGGCGTACTCGTCGGCGTACTTCACCCGCCAAGGCCAGTCGCTACACGACGCGCAGACGGCGAAGTTAGACATGATCTGCCGCAAGCTGGGTCTCAAGCCGGGCATGCAGCTGATGGACGTCGGTTGTGGTTGGGGATCGCTGATCCTGCACGCGGCACACCGCTACGGCGTGCGCGCCACCGGGATCACGCTGTCGGCCCAGCAGCGCGATTTCGCGGTCGCCCGCGCCGCCGAGCGTGGCCTGACCGACAGCGTCGAGGTTCGGCTGCAGGACTATCGCGACTTCGGCAACCAGGCGCAGACCTTCGACGCGGTCGCATCCATCGAGATGGGCGAGCACGTGGGGGAGCGGCTTTATCCGACTTACATCGGAATCCTCTCTCGCGCGCTGAAACCCGGTGGCAGGGTGTTGTTGCAGCAGATGTCGCGGCGGGCCGACACGGCGCCGGGCGGGGGAGCGTTCATCGAGACCTACATCGCGCCCGATATGCACATGCGGCCGCTCTGGCAGACACTGCGCTACCTGCAGGATGCGGGCTTGGAGATCCGTTCGGTCGCCGCGATGCGTGAGCACTATGCGCGCACCGCCGAACACTGGATGAACGCCCTGGAAAGCCGTTTCGACGAATTCGTGGCGCTGCAGGGCGACGAAGTGCCCCGGGTGTGGCGGTTGTATCTGGCCGGCGGTCGCCTCGCTTTCGAGGAAGGCCGCATGGGCGTGGACCAGATCTTGGCGGTCAAGCCCAGCGGCCGATGAGTTTCTGGTTTGGCGCCAGTCGATATGTGTGAACCCCGATCGCGGGGCCAGGACACCACGACCTATCAGGAAGAGGCCATTATGCCCATCCGTGACGGCGCGCCGCTGGGCGCTCCCTGCTGGATCGATTTGACGACGTCGGACGTCGACCGTGCCCAGGACTTCTACGGCAGGGTATTCGGCTGGGCGTTCGAGTCTGCCGGACCCGAGTACGGCGGATACATCAATGTCGCCAAGGACGGCCACCGCGTCGCCGGGCTGATGGCCAACCGGCCCGAGTTTCAGTCTCCGGACAACTGGGCCACCTACTTCCACACCGCCGACATCAACGCGACGATGTCCGCGGTGGCCGCGGCGGGCGGCTCGGTGTGCCTGGAAACCATGGAGGTACCCGCCAAGGGATACATGAGTCTTGCGACCGACCCGTCGAGCGCGTTCTTCGGTTTGTGGCAGCCATTGGAGCACCGGGGGTTCGAGGTGATCGGCGAGGCCGGCTCCCCGGTCTGGCACCAGCTGACCACGCGCGATTACCGCGCCGCGGTCGACTTCTACCGTGAGGTCCTCGGGTGGCGCATCGAGCAGGTTTCGGACACCGACGAATTCCGTTACACCACAGCGTGGTTCGGCGACCAGCAATTACTCGGCGTGATGGACGGCGCCGGCTGCCTTCCCGAGGGCGTCCCGTCGAACTGGACGATTTTCCTCGGGGCCGAGGACGTCGACAAGACGCTGCAGGTGATCGCCGACAACGGCGGCGCCGTGCTGCGGGCGGCCGAGGACACCCCGTACGGCCGGCTGGCGGCGGCGACCGACCCGACGGGTGTCGTCTTCAACTTGTCTTCGCTGCAGACCTAGCCGCGATCGTCTCGCGCCGCGTGGCGAGCGACGACTGGTCCGGCACCCTATTACTGTCGAAACCATGAATCGCCGCCTGCGCCCCGGTTGGCTGGTGGCGTTTTTCGCCTTGGTGGTTTCGGCCAGCGCCTGGATGCCCTGGCTGACCACCGCGGTCAACGGCGGCGGCTGGGCCAGCGCCGCCGGGGGCACCCACGGCAACCTGCAACTCCCGTCGGGGTTCGGGGCGGGCCAGCTCATCGTGCTGCTGTCCTCGACACTGTTGGTAGCCGGGGCGATGGTGGGCCGTGGCCTGTCGGTGAGGCTTGCTTCGATTGCGGCGTTGATTATTTCGCTGCTGATCGTGGCGCTCACCGCCTGGTACTACAAGCTCAACGTCAACCCCCCGGTGTCCGCCGAATACGGGCTTTACGTAGGGGCGGTCGGCGCGGGCTGCGCGGTGGTCTGCTCGATTACGGCAGTGATCGCCGCGCTGGCTTCTGGTCGGTTTCACCGCTGAAATCTCAGGCGGACGGGAACTCGTGCTTACCTGAGGTCGAGCTGCCGCCGGGCTCGTTGACGCCGAACACGAAGGGCGCGAACACGACTTCGCGGCCATCGGGGTCGCGATAGGTGACCGCGCCCGCCGCTTCCCAGTACGGGTGCTGCTCAACGGGTTCCAGCCCCGCCCGCTCCAGGCGTGCTACAGCCGCTTGTCGTGCCTGCTTGTCGGGGAAGTAAAGGCACAGCTGTTCGTGGTGGTTCACCGCGACGTCCTCGTCCGCCTCCACGATTTCCAGCGTCAGGTTCCAGCTGGGCAGGCCGAAGATCGCTCCGTTGCTGCCGTAGCTGGCCTCGAACGTCTCGTAGAGCGGCAGGCCCACCAGCTCACGGTAAAACCGCACTGTCTCTTCGAAGTTCGACGACCGGCGGGCGAAGCGGATGGCGCCGATCGACGCCAATTCCAGTGGCCAGTGCGTTGTCCGGCGCCGCATTTCGGTCACAGCCCGATGGCGCTCGCCGCCGGCGCCGCGTTATCCCAGCGCCGCAACCGTTCACCGGGCGCCCATGTCGAATGTGTGCCGCTGGAAATGCGCTCCGGCAGTTCAAGTTTGCACACCGGGCCATCAGCGATCCGGGCGGCGTCGAAGATCACGCAGTAGGAGGCATCGGCGTTTATGTCGGTGGTGAGGGTGACCAGGTAGCCGTCGTCCTCGCCGGCGGCGCCCAACCGTGGCGCCATCGCGGTCTCGCTTCCGTAGACGCCCTCACCGAATGAGAATCCTTGCTGGCTCCCGGTGAGCAGGTCATGCTTGACCAATCCGTCGAACAGGAACCAGCCCGGCTTCGCGGTGGCGGCGTAGGTGTAGCGGTAGCTGCCGGCCGCGTAACCGGGGTTGATGGTGCCGAATTCGGTGATGGACTCCGACAGCTGCTCTTCTTTGACCTCGCCGGTGATCAGGTTGAAGCGCCACCGGTGCAGCCGGGCCTGCAGGCGATCCAGCGCCAGGAAGCGGAAGAGCTTCTCCCACTTGGTTCCGCCGGTGTCAATCGGCTGAGGATCGCCCTCGAAGAAACCGTCGAGCACGATCTCGTCGCCATCCTCGTAGGCGTTGGTGAAGTGCAGCACGAACGTCGGGTCCGCTTCGAACCATCGGATGTCGACGGTTGTGCCCCGGCGCGGGATCACCGCGAAGCGCGACGGAATATCGGGATAGAAGCGCGGCAGATGCACATCGTGTTCCAGCAGCCCCGGATCCCAGAACAGCGGGAAATCGTTGAGGATGGCGTAGTTTTCGGTGAACGCCATGTCGTGCGGGAGACGCGGCCCGGGCAACGGGATATCGACGTAGTGGGCCAGCTCGTTGCTCGGGTCGACGACGCCGTAGCGCATGTACGGCTCTTGCTTGCTGTAGTTGAAGAACAATAATTCGCCGGTCCTGTTGTCGACCTTCGAATGTGCGGACACACCCCAGTCGACCGGGAAGCGCCCGTTCCAGGTTTCCTTGCCCAGGGTGTTGGCCGAGTACGGGTCGATCCGGTACAGATCGCCGCACTGGTAGAAGCTGGTCAGTGCGATGCCGCGGTGGACGATGACATCGGTGCTCGACGCGTCCTTCATCCGGGTGCGCGCGCCCCAGCCCCGCCCACGCTTGGCCAGTTGCACCGGCTCGGCCAGCCCCGGCCACAGCGGCTCGCCCGCCTCGTTTTCGGCCAGGAATCCATCGGTCCGCACAAAGCGGTTGCGGTAGAACGCTTTTCCGTCGCGGAAACCGACCACGTGCACCATGCCGTCGCCGTCGAACGGGTGATAGGTCTTCAAGGCCGGGTGCAGCGGGTTTTCGGTGTTGCGGAGGTAGACGCCGTCCAGGTCGCGCGGGATCTCGCCCTGCACGGGGGCGAGGTCGTCAGCGTCCCACTCGGTGGTCTGTGGCCGCCACGGTCCCGTCCGGTAGGGGTGGTCGTCGTCCTCGGGCAGGGTGGACAGGAACTTGCCGACGATCTCAACATCCATGTCACGAGCCCTTGGTTGTGCTGACAACGAAACTGACCGTGGTGGCGGTGCTGCCGCCGAAGTTCAGGGTGCCAAAGGTTTTCGCATTCTCGACCTGATAGTCGTCGGCCGCGCCGCTGACTTGCTTTGCAGCATCCAGCAGCATTCGCACGCCGGAAGCCCCGACCGGGTGGCCGCCGCCAATCAGTCCACCGCTGGGGTTGATCGGCAGTCGGCCGCCGATCTCGATTTCGCCGTTTTCGATGGCCTTCCACGATTCGCCCGGACCGGTCAGCCCGATGTGGTCGATGGCCAGGTACTCGCTGGGGGTGAAGCAGTCGTGTACCTCGATCCCGTCGAGGTCGTCGAGGGTCAACTCGGCGCGGCGCAACGCGTCGAGCACCGCCGCCCGCACATTCGGGAGCACGTAAGGGTCCCGATTGTCTTGGGCGGCGCGGTCCAGCTTTTGTCGCAGACCCAGCCCGACGGTGCGATGTCCCCAGCCGTCGATGCGGCCGATCGGCCGTGCGTCGGGATGATCGCGGAGGTAGGCATCGTTCACCAAGACCAATCCCGCGCCACCGTCGGTCATTTGGCTGCAGTCGAACCGCCGCAGCCGTCCTTCGGTAATCGGGTTGGTCACGTCGTCATCCGTGATGGGGTCGGGGACCGTCCAGTCACGGGTCTGGGCGTTGGGGTTTCGTCGCGCGTTGGCGAAGTTGAGCTGCGCGATGGCACGCAGATGCGTGTCGTCCAAGCCGTAGCGCCGGTCGTATTCGTCGGCGATCTGCGCGAACATCGACGGCCATAGGTACGGGCGCCGGCTCCCTCGTGTCCGGTCCACGCGGCAGCGCCCAGATGCTGGGCGGCGGTGTCTCCGGGCACGGTTTTCTCCAGCTCGATCCCCACCACGAGCGCTGTGTCGTAGGCGCCCGAGCGCAAATCAGCCATCGCCGCCAATGCCGCAACGCTGCCGGACGCGCACGCGGCTTCGTGCCGAGTGGCCGGGGTGTCCCAAAGGTCGTCGCAGACCGTGGCCGGCATGGCGCCGAGGTGGCCCTGGCCGGCGAACATCTCGCCGAAGGCATTCCCGACATGGATCACCCCCATGTCGGCGGCGCCCACCTTGGCCGAAGCGAGTGTGTCCTCGACGACCTCGGCGGTCAAAGCCGCGAAGTCGCGGTTCTCCTTGGTGAGGTTGCGGGCGAAATCGCTCTGGTAGCCGCCAAGGATCCACACGCCTGTCGAGCCATCCATACGCCGCACGCTACTCCTGAACGACGCGCCCGTTCGGCCGTATCCGACGCGTTCAGGAGCCTGAAAATGGCGGACCCGTCGGCTCTCGGGCTGAACCGACGGGACCTAGGCGGACACGTAGGCCGGCCGACGCGTCCACCCGTCTTGGTGCATTACCACAGCTGGCGTGAGGCAAACATCACGACAAACTCGGCCGCCGAGACGGCGAAGCTGCGCTGACCTGCCCGAACGCGACCTCAGCACTGTTCAGCGGCGTGTTGAGGCCTAAACGGCGCCTTCGACAAGAGGTGTCGGTTCGGGCCCCTCCGGCGGTCGTGTCGCGAGATCTGGGTGGCCGGCCAGAGCGCGGGAGTCGGCGAGGTCGATGTCCGCCAGGTCGATTCCCTTGGTCTCGCGGGCGGCCACGGCGGCAATGGCGCTCACCGCCGCGGTGGCCGCCAGGTACCAGGCGATGGGCACCGCGGATTTGTAGGTCGCGAGCAAGCGGACGCCGATGATCGGTGCGAGCGAGCCGGCCACGATGGCGGTGACCTGGTAGCCCAACGACACCCCTGAGTACCGCATCCGGGTCGGAAACATCTCGGCCATGGTGGCCGGCTGGACCGCGTACATCAGCCCGTGGAAGATGAGGCCGATGATGATCGCCGACATGATGATGGCGTTGCGGCGGCTGTCCATCATCGGGAATGCGAAGAACCCCCACGTGCCGGCAAGGACCGCGCCGATGAAATAGATTGGGCGCCTGCCAAATCGGTCACTGAGATGCCCGAACAGAGGGATCACTACGAAGTGCACGGCGTGCGCGGCCAGCAGCCACCACAAGATGGTTTTGGTGTTGGCGTGGACATGCACTTTGAGATACGTGATGGAGAAGGTGACGACCAGGTAGTACATGGCGTTCTCGCCGAACCGCAAGCCCATCGCGGTGAAAACGCCACGTGGGTAACGCTTTAACACCTCGACAACGCCGAACGAGGTTGACTTTGCGTGCTCCGTCTGTTGCTGGGCTTCGAGGAAGATCGGTGCGTCGGTCACCTTGGTCCGGATGTAGTAGCCGATCAGGACCACGATCGCGGACAACCAGAACGCCACTCGCCAGCCCCAGCTGAGGAACTCCTCATCCGACAGCGTCGACGTCAGCACCAGCAGCACGATCGTCGCCAGCATGTTCCCGCCGGGTACACCGGCCTGCGGCCAACTCGCCCAGAAACCGCGGCTGGAATTGGGGCTGTGCTCGGCGACCAGCAGCACGGCGCCGCCCCACTCACCGCCGACGGCGAAGCCCTGGATGAATCGCAGTACCACCAGCAGTGTGGGAGCCCAATAACCAATCTGGGCGAATGTCGGCAGGCAGCCCATCAGGAAGGTAGCGGCGCCCACCAGCAGCAGGCTGAATTGCAGCAGCTTCTTACGGCCGTAACGGTCGCCGAGTTGGCCGAATACGATGCCGCCGAGCGGGCGGGCGGCGAAGCCGACGGCGTAAGTCACGAAGGCGGCAAGGATGGCGTCCAGGTCGTTTCCGCCCTTGGGGAAAAACACCTTGCTGAACACCAGCGTGGCCGCGGTGCCGTAGAGGAAGAATTCGTACCATTCGACGACGGTGCCGGCCATGGACGCGGCCACCACTCGGCGAAGGTACGCCCGCCCGGATCCAAATCGCTTGGGCTGCAACTCGTTACGCACACTCATCGGGTCGCCCTCCTTGGCGGACTTGCCCACCCACAGGCCCCGACCGGGTTCTCGCAGGCCACGGGGGTGATGGGTGTGCTGGCGGATGGCAGCGTACCTGGCCGTTGGGCTTTGCGCGCGGCGAAGGCGCGAGTGGTGCACGGTGGTGTGCCCGCCTCTGAGCGACATCCTGGTGCAATATGGGTGTTTATGGCGTTGCTGCTGTGGGACCAGCACACGTGTCTGCCGTTACAGACCGACGCCGAGGTCGCGCCGCTGGCCCGGTACCGGCGCAGCGGGGGCGCACTCGTATCGGTCAACGCAGGGTATGCGCCCCACAGTCTCGACGACACGACCGCGCTGCTGCGCCATTTCCGTGCCGCGGTCAATGCGCACCCGCAGCTGGAGCTGGCGAGCAGCCTCGAGGATGTCGAGACGATTACCGGTGCCGGTCGCATCGCGGTGGTGTTCGACCTCGAAGATTCCAATCCGCTCGACGGTGATCTCAACAACCTGGCCGCTCTGGTCAACCTCGGGGTGCGCACGCTGCTGCCCACCTACAACCATGCCAACCGGGCCGGCAGCGGCTGCCTGGACGCCACCGATGGCGGCCTGACCTCCTGGGGCCGTTCACTGGTCTCCGAGATGAACAGCGTCGGCATCGTTGCGGACGGATCGCACTGCGGCTCCCGCACCGGACTCGACATGTGTGACGTGTCGACGGGTCCGGTCATTTACAGCCATTCCTGCATGCGGGCGGTCTGGGCTCACCCGCGCAATATCACCGACGACCAGGCCCACGCGTGTGCGGCCACCGGCGGTGTTGTCGGAATCAGCGGCGTCGGCATTTTCCTCGGGCCCAACACCCCGACCCTCGAGGCGATGACACGCCACCTTGAGTACGCGATCGATCTGATCGGCATCGACCACGTCGGTGTCAGCACCGACTTCTCGTTCGACTTTGCCGATTTCAACGACGAACTCGCCCGCAACCCTCACTTGTTCGACGACAGCTACACGAGTTGGGGGCCAATCCAGTGGATGCCGCCGGAAATTTTCCTGGGGCTCGAAGACCACCTTTGCCAGCAGGGGTGGAACGCCGCCGACATCACGGCGGTCCTCGGCGGGAACTTTTATCGGGTGGCCCAACATTCCTGGTGTTCTGGATAACCCGGCCGATCAGAAGCACGTGGGCGGCTGCGATGGTGCGGAAGCGTCGGCAGCGCGTTCGAGGCGTTTCGGACCCCGCTTTTCCCCAACTTTCGCTGTTCTTCATAGTTCTGCCGCTTTGGACCCGCACACTGACGGCATCATCAACGCCTAGAAGGAAGGAAGCGCATCAAATGCCCTCACCTCGTTGGCTGGCCCGACTGACCATCCCCATTGTGGCTGGCGCTGCCCTCCTTACTAGCGTGGCGATCGCGAATGCCGATGCCGCCGATGACGCGTACCTTGCTCAATTGCGCGCCCTCGGCTTCACTTGGCCGCCGGACCACGACGCCGCCCTCACCGGGATGGGGCGCCTCATCTGCGACGATCTCGGGTGGGGTTGGACGTATGACCAGATTGCCCAGCACGTCCACGCCACCTTGGACCCGAGAAACGTTTCGCTCGGAGACGTCACATCCATGGTGAGCGTCGCGCATTCGACCTATTGCCCCAACCAGAGGTGCTGGGCCCCCCACTGCTGAGCGATCCAGGTTGGCCGGCCAGATAGCCCGGCTCGCTCATGCTCGCTCGAATCGTGCCGAGGCGAAAATATGCAATGGATACAGTGTTGCCGTTGTCGCAAACCACGGCGGCGAGACGGGCAACGAGGTGTGGAGGAGCGATGCCACGGGCGGCCTACGAGCGTGTGCGCACCGCGCACCTCAATGCGGTGCAGGCCTGTCTGAAAGACCACATCACGCGCCTGGATTGGTCGCGGCAACAGATCGAGGACTACCAGAACCACCGGCTGCGGGCTCTGCTCGCCTGCGCACGGGAACGGTCACCATTTCACGCCCAGCGTTTGCGGGAGCTCGACCTATCGCGTGTCTCGGTTACCGAACTGGCGTCGCTTCCGATCATGAGCAAGCGGGATGCCCAGGAGCAGTGGGACGCCATCGTCACCGCGCCCGATCTCGATCGCAACCGTGCTGAACGTATTCTTGCTGAGCAGCAATGGTTTTCGTATACCGCAGGCGATCAGCAGATCTTCAGCTCGGGCGGCTCTAGCGGGGTGCGCGGTGTTTACGTGTGGGATTGGGATTTCTTCGTCTCGGCAGCGTGCCTGGCGTGGCGCGTACAAGCACGCGAAGAGCTTCACAGGCAGAGTTCTTCGGGCCCCACGCGACTAGCTGTGCTGGAGGCCGGTGTCCCGCCCCACGCCAGCACGCCACTGTTCGACGTGCCAACCGCCCCGCTCATGGAGACGGTCGTGATCGCCGTGGGTGGGCCGTTCGACCAAGTGCTTGCCACGGTGGCGGCCATGAAGCCCACGCATCTGGTCGGCTATCCATCGGTGATCGGGCGCCTGGCCCGCGCGACCATGTCCGGTGACCTCCGCATCGAGCCGATGCGGGTGAGCACCAACTCGGAGCCACTGCTCGATGAGGACCGGCAGGCAATCCGCGCGGCCTGGGGTGCGCCGATTCACAACGTATGGGGTTCAACCGAAATCGGTGTGCAGGCCGTCGGTTGTGGCCGTGGCGAGGGACTGCACATCTGCGAGGACGAGGTCATATTGGAGCGCGTCGACGACTCCGGCAGCCCAGTCCGCCCACACGAACCGGCAGCGCGGACACTTGCTACCGGATTGAGCAATCGGACTTTCGCGTTCATTAGGTACGACCTTGGCGATCAAGTTGTGGCGCTGCCTGGCCAGTGCGCTTGCGGCAGCGCGTTCGCGCGGGTCGCCGACATCGGCGGACGCCGTGACGACGACTTTCGTTACGGCGCAACGACGGTGCCGCCGATCGCGTTTCGCCACGTGCTGGGCACCGATGCCCGGGTGTCCGAATATCAGGTCACCCAGACCGCCATCGGCGCCGACGTCGTGGTCGTGGGTGATCCGGACCTAGCAGCTCTGACTTTGGCGTTGACCTCCGCACTGCGCCGACATGGTTTGTCAGACCCGACGATCCAGATCCGGGTGACTGACAGCCTGCAGCGCCATCAGGCCAGCGGCAAGCTGCGGCGGTTCATCCCGCTGCCGGGCCTGTTCAGTTAAGACTCGACGAGCCTCTTGAGGCGCGCCCCGCCCAACCATTGCCTAACCACGTTTGTTGTCCACCCCGAAGGGCGATTTCATACGACGGTTGGCCAACTGCCGGTGACGACCGCCGACGACTGACAGAAGCTACGTCAAGCCAACCGGCACCATACTCATAGCGCCGTGGCCCGCCTCCACGCACGAGCGCGCACGTATGTGACGGTGACGACGAAAATGGACAACGGCTCCTGGCTGACCTATGTGCGGTGGAAGCGGCTGGAACTTTTCAAGAGCCAGGGGGCGTTTATGCCTTCCGGGCCGGGGCGCTTAGGGCTTTTTGCGTGGTCAACCGGGCGGAATCCCCGCCGCGAGAGCGCGGTGCAGCCGCGAAGACGCCGACGCTAGGTGTCTTCAGTTGCAGGCCACGCGGGGCGGCGAGCGTGTAACTGCCCGCAAAGTTCAGCGGCTTTGTCGCATAACTCTTTAACGCGCCGTGCGGTTTGGTCGAACTCTAGTTCGGGGTGCCGTAGCTCGTGAGGGTTGGGGAACCGCTCGTCAGACCAATTAGCAGTAACCATCGTGGTGCCCGTTCTGGCGTGGCACCCGGGTGCATAAAGGTGCGGATGTGCAATCCGGTTACTTTGATCGCGGCTGGCAGCACGAAGTACGGACCCAAGTCACGACCGCTACCTTGACCGATCCCGTCACCCTACTCTTGCGCGACGGTTCATAAACGTCGCCCGGCCAGTGGGGCCATCACGAGG
>Ga0307479_10004903_pt1 | contig 12290 bp, 9 predicted proteins | sample atmos_gasesECM4C_FD_203743 | JGI IMG/M metagenome (GOLD analysis project Ga0307479, IMG submission 203743) | Hardwood forest soil microbial communities from Morgan-Monroe State Forest, Indiana, United States - atmos_gasesECM4C_515 | ecosystem: Environmental > Terrestrial > Soil > Temperate...
GGGAGGGGATGAGCAGCAGTGAGCCAACGGCGAGGGAGGTGACCAGCGCGACCAGGGTGTCGTGGGGGGCGGCGGCGCTCTGCACGGTGGCGGCGCCGACGAGGAGGTCGGGGTACTGGCCGACGCCCCAGCCCCACAGCACCGCGACCACCGCGAGGGCGGCGGTGGCGCGGACCGCGACGAAGCGGCGCTGCCCGAGCAGCAGCAGGGAGACGGCGCCGAAGACCGCGGTGGCGACGATCAGCGGCAGGCCGCGGCCCGTGAGTCCGTAGAACAGTCGGGGCGCGTCGGTGTGCAGCACGGCGATGCCCGCCAGCGAGGTGACGCCGGTGAGGACGCCCATCAGCAGCGCACGACTGCGGAACACCGCGACCAGGCCGGCCTCGCCCTCCCGTCGCGCGTCCTCGCAGAGGTACACCGCCGCGAGGTAGGCGCAGACCTCGACGGCGAGCACGCCGCCGAGCGCCGAGGTGGGGTTGAGCCAGCTGGACACGATGTCGCCGCGCGCGCTGCCGAGGGGAACGCGTCCCGACGCGATGGCGCCGGCGACGGTGCCGAGGAAGAACGGTGTCAGCATCGACGACAGCGCGAAGGCGGCACCGAAGATGCGCTGCAGGGAAAGCTCGGTCACCGCCTTGCGAAAGGCGAACGCCGAGCCGCGCAGGATGACGCCGAAGGCGACCAGGGTCAGCGGGATGTACAGCGTCGAGGTGATCGACGAGAACACCGCGGGAAACCCCGTCCAGACCACGACGAGCGCGAAGATGAGCCAGACGTGGTTGGCCTCCCACACCGGCCCGATCGACTTCTCGATGCGCGCCCGCTGCGCGGCGCCACCGGACGCGGAGCCGGCGAACAGGTCCCAGAGTCCCGCGCCGAAGTCGGCGCCGCCGAGCAGGACGTACGCGGTGATGCCGAGAAACAGGAAGCCGAGGACGGCGTCGGCGAGCATCAGCGGTCCACCATGCGGCGCAGCACCGCGACGGTGACGACGGTCAGCGTGGCGTAGACGACGACCAGGGCGACGAGCCCGAAGACGAGCCCCGGCGCCGGGTTGACCGCGTCCGCGGTGCGCATCACGCGGTAGACGATCCACGGCTGCCGCCCCACCTCGGTGACGATCCATCCGCACTCCATCGCCACCGTGGCAGCGGGACCCGCAACCAGCGCACCGCGCAGGAACCACACCGACGCAGGCGGACCGCGGCGACGCAGCCAATTGACCAGCAGCCACGCGCCCAAGCCCAGGAGCAGGAACCCGATCCCCACCATGGCGTCGAAGGCCAGGTGGATGAGGTTGACCACCTGCGGCTGGTCGGCCGGCGGCACCTGGTCGAGCCCCGCGACCGTCGCGTTGGCGTCACCTTTGGCAAGAAATGCCAGGGCGTGGGGGATGGTGATCGCCCCGCGCAGCTGCCCGTCGACGACGATGCCGCCGATGTGCTCGGCCGCGCCCTGCTCGGCGTGCTCGAGCCCCTCCATGGCGGCGAGCTTCACCGGCTGGTGGTCGGCGACGTAGCGCGCCGCGATGTCGCCGACCACGATCTGCGCGGGCGTCAGCGCCGCCGCGACGGCGAGCGGCAGCACCAGGCCGACGCGGTGATAGCGATCGCGGCGCCCGCGCAGCATGCCCGCCGCGTACACCGCGGCGACGGCGAATCCCGTGACCATGAAGGCCGCGAGGATCATGTGCGCCGTCTCCACCGGCGTCGCGGGATTGAACATCGCGGCGAACGGATGCGGGTTGGTGAGCACGCCGTTGACCAGCGTGAAGCCCTGAGGATCGTTCATCCACGCGTTGGCGGTGACGACGAAGAACGCCGACGCGACGCCCGCGATCGCCACCGGCACGCCGCTCAGCAGGTGCAGGCGTGGTGGCAAACGGTCCCAGCCGTACAGGTAGATGCCAATGAAGATCGCCTCGATGAAGAAGGCGAAACCTTCGAGCGCGAAGGGCAGGCCGAAGACGCTGCCGTACGTCCCGATGAGGCCGGGCCAGAGCAGCCCCATCTCGAAGGAGAGGATCGTCCCCGACACCGCGCCGACGGCGAAGAGCACGCCCGCCGCCTTCGACCAGCGACGGGCCAGGCGCATCGCGTCGGCGTCGCCGTGCATGCCGCGCCACTCCGCGCCGAGGATCAGCGCGGGGAAGCCCACGCCGATGCAGGCGAGGACGATGTGCCAGCCCAGGGACAGCGCCATCTGGGCCCGCGCGGGACCCAGGTTGTCCGCAGCCGACGCCAGCAGGGGAAGGCTCACCGCGCCCGCCACGCTAGCAAAAAGGGCCGCCCCGGCTGCGACGCCAGGGCGGCCCTTGCCGGATCGAAACTACTGCTGGTTGTCGCCGAAGCTGATCGCCGCCATGAAGTCGTCCTCGTCCTGGCCGAGGGTGCAGATGGCGTCGACGTTGCCCGGGCAGCTGGTGATGCCCGGGTTGCGATTGTCGGTCCAGCTCAGGAACGCGGTGTTGCCGGACACGGCGAGGGTGTTGTAGTCGCCGTTGAACAGGCCGCCGAACTCGGTGGGCGGTGGCGACGACACGGTGGTGACCCGCGACGACGAGCCGCCGATGGTGACGCTGTAGTCGCTGGCGCCACTCACGTTGTCGTTGCCGTACTGCCGGTCGTAGTAGCCGACCACGACCTTCCCCTTCGGGGAGATGCCGGTCCACTGCCAGAACTCGTCGGCAAGCGCCTTCTGCGTGCCCACCAGCGGCATGCTGCGCGGATCGGTCGACGTCCCGTTGAAGCTGGAGCCGCCGTCAGTGCTCTCCGACTGCAGGATCTGGTTGTTGCACGCCTGCGTGCCGGCCCCGGTGAAGAGGTTGTTGCCGGTCGAGCTGCTGAAGCTGTTCGGCGTGCAGCCGGTGCTCTCTTTGGAGTTGGCGTTGACGTAGCTGCCGATGTTGACCACCACGTGGCTGCTGTCGCTGGGGTCGACAGCGCCCGAGGGGTAGTTGGTGGCCCGGTAGACGCTGGTCTTGGTCGAGCCCTTGTTGACCACGCACGCGCGTCCGGCGTCGGCGCCGGTGTAGGTGGCGCAGTCGGGGAGGTCGTAGTAGTCGGTCACCTTGACCGGCGCCGAGAAGGTGGAGCCGCCGTCGGTCGACTTGACCATCAGCACCTGGTTGCGGTTGTCGTTGCCGCTGACCGTGTTGTTGTAGTTGTCGTAGACGACGTACAGGGTGCCGTCGGGGCCGACGAAGGGATCGCTGAACTGGTTCTCGTTGCAGGCGCCGTGCGGGGTGGGCACGCCGAAGGTGTTGCCGCACAGCGTGCTGGTGGTGCTGATCACCTTGCGCGCCGACCAGTGCTCGCCACCGTCGGAGGACTGCGTCTCGTTGATGTAGGCGGCGTTGTCGGTGGTGAACGACGTCCAGGTGACGTAGATGCGGTCGCGATTGGGGCTGCTCGGGTTGGCGTCGATGGCGAAGAGCGGCTTGTCCTCGAGGATCACGCCGTTGGGGGCGGTGCCGTCCGGCTCGTAGGAGCTCAGGGCAACGCGACCCGGGAAGTCCCAGCTGGCGCCGCCGTTGGCGGAGCGGAAGATGAGCACGGCGCTGGAGATGTCGGGGTCCTGCGTGGTGCCGGCGCCACGGTTGAACACCTGGCACTGCAGGAACGCGGTGCCCTTGCTGTCGTAGGCGACCTGGGTGTCGCCCCCCGCCTGCCAGTACTGCCGCGCGTTGCCGCTCGACGGCGACAGCGAGGAGCCGCGCACGAAGAGCATCGGGGCGGTGGTGCCGCCCCACGACTGGCCCGCGTCCGTGCTGAAGTACGCGCCGCAGTTGCCGTCGCCGCGCATGTAGTCGTTGGCCGAGGCGACCAGGTTCTTCCTGTTGGTCGGGCTGGCGGCGATCGAGGTCTCGTTCTGGGCCATGCCGCGGCCGTGCAGGGACGGGTCGGCGTAGTTCTCGCACGCCGTGTTGACACGGACGTTGCCGCCCTGGTTCTCCTCGCAGCGGCCGTCGGAGCCGGGGAAGATGCTGGAGTTGCCGCCGGACACGGCGCCGCCGGTGCCGGTGCTCGCGGCTGTGCCCTCGCCCTCGCCGTCACCGCCGCGGTCGACGCCCGGCATTCCCGCCGCCTGCGCGGTGAGAACGCCGAGACTGGTCAGCGCCTGCTGGCTGGTGCCCGACATCAGGCGAAGCTGCATCGGTGTCAGTGAGTGGGCGACCTTGAGAGGAGGCAGGGCGCTGCGGCTGCCCCCTCCCGCAAGCAGGCTCGCTGCCAGCGCTCCGATGGCGATGGCCGTCGCGGACCCGGTCTTCACGCGCGTGCTCAGCATGCTTGCTGCTCCCTTTCTTTGTGCTCGCCCGAATGGGGCGTCTGGTGCTGTTCCAGCAGCGGGGAACATGAGGGTTTGGTTCCAGCGAAGTCAAGCGATGCCGCGTGCGCGGGTTGGAACGCGGCGCTACCCTGGGGTGGTGAGCCGATTGCACGGCGTTCGAATCGCGCTGGTTGCGGTGGTGGTGGGGGTGAGCGGGGCGCTCGTGGGGTGTGATAACGCGTCGCACGCGTCAACTCAGCAGCGTTCGCAGAATGGTGCGGGGGTCGTCAGGGCCGGGCAGGATGCGGGATCGGCGGCGGGGACGGCGGCGCCGGAGGTGGTGAGCACCCCCACAGCAGTAGGCGGCGTGGTTGGGGCGAGCCCCACGCCGATGCAGGCGGCGCCGGGCAATCAGCCAGCAGTGCCGCTGGCCGGATGCGCGGCGACCGGAGGTGGGGTGGGGCACCATCCGCCGGTCGGGTGTCCGCCCGGGTAGGTCCGCGCGGCGCGGCCTTCGGCCGCTGCGCGGAAGGTAATTGGGCTGCTCGCCCGGTAGGTCCGCGCGGTGCGGCCTTCGGCCGCTGCGCGGAAAAAATTTCGGGCAGCTTTCAGGTGCCGCGGACGTGGGCGGCGACGAGGTGCAGCATGTCCTCGTCGCGCGACAGGTGGGACGCGTCGTTGACGCCGAGCAGCACGCGCTCGGCGCCGCTCACCATCACCGACGACACACCGGTGTGCCAGGGCACGAACCACATGTCGCGCGTCTGCCCCGTCCACTCGCCGAGCACGGCGTTGATGACGCCGCCGTGCGCGATGCAGGCGACGACGCCGCCGGGATGGCGCGCGATGACGCGGTCCATCGCCGGCATCACGCGTTCGCGCAGGGCGGCGCCGGACTCGCCACCGTCGGAGCCCCACACGACATTGGGCACGACGCGCACCCCCGCCATCGCGGCGCGCGCGTAGTTGGCTTCGTCCGGCTCCATGCGGGCCACCGCCTCGCGGTACTTGTAGCGCGCCGCCCGTGTCGACTCGTTGATGCGCACCTCCTCCAGGTCGGGCTCGACCTCCGGCGCCAGGCCGTGCGCGGTGGCCACAGCGGACGCGGTGGCGAGGGCGCGGCGCATCGAGCTGCACACGACGGCGGTGAGCGGCAGGTGGGCGAGGCGCTCGGCGAGGCGTTCCGCCTGGCGGCGTCCGCGGGCGCTGAGCTCGGCGTCGCGGACCTGCATCGTCGCCTGCTCGGCGTGGCGGACGAGGAGCAGCAACAGGGGCGGCGCGGGTGGCGCCGAGGCGATGTCGTGGGTGTCGCGTGGCACGCAGCGAGTCTCGGGGTCGCGGTAAGCTCGGCGCAACCGCGTCCTCCCGATGCCCGCTGCGCCCGCGGCGGTGACGCGTCTCGTCATGAGCAGCACCACTTCTCCGTCGTATCGCGCCCTGCTCGCCGTGCCGGGCTTCAGCCGCCTGGTCGGCTCCGCGCTGCTGTCGCGCATCTCCAGCCAGATGACGCTGCTGCTCTACGTGCTCTTCGTGCTCGACCGCTGGCACTCCCCGGTGCTGTCGGGGACCGTGGTGCTGGTCGCGATCATCCCGGGGCTGCTGGTCAGTCCCATCGCCGGCGCCATCCTCGACCGCGGCGCGCGCGTGCCGCTGATCGTCCTCGACTTCGCGGTCAGCGCCGGCAGCCTGGTGCTCGTCGTCGTACTCGGCAGCACCGGCGTGCTGCAGCCGTGGCTGCTCACCCTCATAGTCGGCATCGCATCTCTCACCCTGCCGCTCAGCAACTCGGGGACCCGCTCACTGTTCCCGCTCATCGTGCCGCGCACCATGTGGGATCGCGCCAACGCCCTGGACAGCGGCGCCTACGTCGTCGCCACCGTGGTCGGACCCGGGCTCGCCGGGGTGATCGTGGCGCTGATCGGCAGCACCCACGCGCTGCTCGTCCCCGCGGTGACGTGGACGTGCGCGGCGCTGCTGCTGCTCGGCATGCACATCGCCGCGCCGGACAACGCTTCGCGCGGCAGCCTCCTCGGCGACGCCTGGAGTGGGCTGATGTACGTGCTGTGCAACCGCGGGCTGCGCGGGCTGGCGGTGACGATCTCGCTGTCCAACATGGGCGCCGGGGCCATCACCGTCGCCCTGCCGGTGCTGGTGCTGACCCGGCTGCACGGCGGCTCCTCCGAGGTCGGCGCGCTCTTCGCCGTGATGGGCGCCGCGGGCATCGTCGCCGGGCTGCTCTGCGGGCGCATCGATTCGGAAGGACGCGAACGGGAGCTGATGATCATCGGCTGCGCCGTCTCCGTGGCGGCGCTCCTGATACTCGCGCTGTCGAGTTCCCTGCTGCTCGCGGCGGTGGGAATGGCGGTGTTCGGACTGTCCAATGGCCCGCTCGACATCGGACTGTTCTCGCTGCGCCAGCGGGTCACCGATCCCGCCTGGTTCGGCCGCGCCTTCGCCGTGTCGATGAGCCTCAACTTCCTCGGCTACCCGCTGGGATCGGCGATCGCGGGGCCCGTGGTCACACATTCCGTCACCGCCGCTTTCGCGCTCGGCGCGTCGCTGGTGGCGCTGTCGATCCTCGCTGCGCTGCTCATGCTCGGGCCGCCGCGCGCTCGTGCCCTGGTGGGTTCGCAGCGTTCCACGTGACGATCCGCGACGGCGCTGACACGGCTGTTAACGCCAGAAAAGGCCAGATCACGAAACGGCTGCCTTGCACCCCGGCGCAGCCATGGACGGGTACTGTCACCTCAGCCTCTGGCGCCGGAGATCAACGTCCCGACATCGCCGCAGGCAAGCTGCCCCTTTCCCCTGGCGGCGCGGCCGGGCTCCCTGTCCTGGCCGCGCCCCACCCGGGCACTCCGCTTCATCCAGCGCGCTGACGCGCGCGTGGGAACCCAGCGGCCTGTCACCGCGTCGTAGCGGGTGCAAGCGCCCATTCGGCTCCAGCGGGCGCGGAGGAGAGGACATGCTGCGACGCGCAACCCAAGCCGCCGCCATCGCCGCCGCCCTGCTCGCCGTGGGCGTGCAGACCGCGTCCGCGTGCGGTGGCCTGGTCGCCCGCAACGGCGCCGTCCGACTGGATCGCGCCACCACCTTCGTCGCCTGGCACGACGGGGTCGAGCACTACCTGACCAGCTTCAGCTACCAGGGCGTGGCCACCGACGTGGGCTGGATCGTCCCCCTGCCCGCCATCCCCACCTCGGTCGAGCCGGGTGGACGCTGGACGCTGCAGCGCCTGGTTCGTGAGTTCTCGCCGCCGCTCCGGTTCGCCGCCGACGCCGCTCCGGGTCTCGCCGCAGCCTCCGTCAACAGCGCCCAGGTGATCCAGCAGACCACCGTCGAAGCCGTCGACATCACCGTGTTGAAGGGCTCGGCCGCCGAGGTGCTGCAGTGGTGCAAGGACAACGCCTTCGCCCTCAACGACGAGACGCGCGCGCACATCGAGCTCTACGCCAAGTCGAGCCCGATCTTCATGGCCGCCAAGTACGACGCCGCCAAGGCGCAGCAGCTGGGCCGCTTCCAGGGCGACGGCACCCCGGTGCTGATCACCATGCCCACGCCGCGACTCTGGGTGCCGCTGGAAGTGCTGGCCAACGCCTTCGACCCCGTCGACGCCGACATCTTCCTGCTCACAGACAATCGGCCCACGACCGGTGAGGAGAGCTCGCTGTTCGGCATCCCCACCAGCAGCGTCGGCGATCAGCTGCCCGGGGCACCGGGATTCAGCGTGCAGCAGCAGGAGATCCTCAACGCCACCCTGCAGCACGACCTGGCCACCGACCGCGACATGTCCTGGGTGCCGGCGCACGGCTGGGTGACGCATTTGACCCTCAACGCGTCGAGCCCCACCGTCGACTACGACATGGACGTCAACCCCGGCGGCGACATCCGCCTGGTGTCGTTCGCCGCGCCGCTCGACCCATCCCTGGGCCCGAGCCACACCATCGCCGCCTATCAGCCGCAGCCGCACATCGCGTCGTCGTCGTTCGCGGCGCTCGCCGGCGTGATCGTCGTGCCGGCGCTCAGCATCGGCGGCCTGCTGGTCCTGCACCTGCGCCGCCGGCGCTCACGCCAGACCGACTGACCGGTCAGTCGCGAACCCGGAAGGCGCGGATCGCCACACCGAGAAACACAGCACCCAACAGGGAAAGCATCCCCAGGGCGAGGATCGACGGCACCTGCCAGTCGAACCACGTCACCGATGCGAGGGTGCGGGTCACAGCCCCTGGCGCGCCGCTGGTGCTGAGCACCGCGGTGCGCAGGGGCGCGATCCCGTAGGCGAGCGGGTCGATGCGGGTCAGCACCGCCATCCACGCCGGCAGCCCCTGCAGCGGGAACAGCGATCCCGACAGGAAGAACATCGGCATGAGCAGGAAGTTCATGATCACCTGGAAGCCCTGCATCGAGCGCATCCGCGCCGCGATGGCGACGCCGAACGCGGTCAGCGTGAAGGCCAGCAGGAACAGGATGGGGACGACCTCGAGCACGGTCAGCGGGGTCAGGTGCACGCCGATGATCGGCCCGATCGCCAGCATGATCAGTCCCTGGAACATCGCCTGCGTCGCGCCGCCCAGCGCCTTGCCGATGGCCACCGCGGAACGGTCGATGGGCGCGACCAGGATCTCCTTGAGGAAGCCGAACTCGCGATCCCAGACGATCGACATCGAGCTGAACAACGCGGTGAACAGCACCGCCATGCCGACCACGCCGGGATAGATGTACTGGATGTAGCTGATCGACCCGCCGGCACTGCCGAAGGTCGCACTGGCGCCGCCACGCCCACCGAGACCGCCGAGCGACGAGCTCAGACCGACGCCGAAGACGACGAGGAACAGCAGCGGCTGCGCCAGCGACGCGGCCAGCCGGGTGCGGTCGCGACGGTAGCGGATGACGTCGCGCAGCCAGATCACGTAGATGGCGCGCAGCGTGCGCTGCCAGCGCGGGGTGCGCCACTCCTGCCGGCGCAGCGCGGCGGCGTCGCGGGCGAGCTCGGCGATGGCGTCCATCAGCGGCGCCGCATCCACATCTGCGCCATGTTGCGCAGGTCGTCGACGGAGCCTGGCTCGTCATCGCGGATGGCCCGTCCCGTCACCTTGAGGAACACGTCATCGAGGCTCGGCCTGCGGATGGTGACGCTGCGCACCGGCACCGACAGCGCCTGGATCATCCGGGGGACGAACGCGGCACCGTCGGCGACCTCGACGCGCACACCGTCAGCGGTGACCCCGGCCTCGACGCCGAGCTTCGCCGACAGCTCCGCCGCGGCCGCGCCGTCGTCGGCGGTTCCCGCGGTGACCACGTCGCCGCCGACCATGCCCTTGAGCTGATCGGGACTCCCCTGCGCCACCAATGCGCCGTGGTCGATGACGGCGATGCGCTCGCAGTACTCGGCCTCGTCCATGTAGTGGGTGGTCATGAAGATGGTGATGTCCTCGCTGCGGCGCAGCTCGTTGAGGTACTCCCAGATGTGCGCCCGGGTCTGCGGGTCCAGGCCCTGGGTCGGCTCGTCGAGGAAGAGCACCTGGGGCGCGTGCATGATGCCGCGGGCGATCTCCAGGCGCCGCTTCATGCCACCGGAGAACGTCTTCACCGGCGCGCTTGCACGGTCGCGCAATCCCACCATCTCCAGCACGGCGTCGATGCGCCGGCTGCGCACCGCGCGCGGCACGTTGTAGACGATGGCGTGGAAGTCGAGGTTCTCGCGCGCGGTCAGCTCCTGGTCGAGCGAGGGGTCCTGGAAGACCAGGCCGATGCAGGAGCGCACCGCGTCCGGGTCGCTGTCGACGTCGTAGCCGGCCACGCTGGCGTGTCCCGCGGTGGCGCGCAGCAGCGTGCACAGGATCTGGATGGTGGTCGTCTTGCCCGCGCCGTTGGGACCGAGGAAGCCGAAGATCTCACCGGGCGCGACGTCGAGGTCGATGCCGCGCACCGCCTCGACCTTCCCGTACGTCTTGACCAGCCCACGCACCCGGATGACGGGGTCGCGTGCGGGCGCCGTGGCGGTGGCGAGCGGGGCGTCGACGGAGGTGGTCACCGCTCCCAGTATGCCGATGACCGGCCGCGCTCCGCCTCGCTATCCTGCCGGGCATGGCAGCGCAGCGACGGCCGTCCGCGGTTGCCGCCGCTGCGTCGCCGGCACTGCTCTGCGCCGGGCTCACCCTCGCCGTGGCGTTGCGCGCGGGGATCGCGGCCGGTCCCGACACGCTGGCGGCGGCGACGGCGTTCAGTGTGGCGCTGGTCGCACTGGCCGTCGCGGCGGGGTGGCGGCCCGGACGCCCGTCGCTGCGCAGCGCGTTGATCGGCGCCGGCGGGGCGGCGCTGCTGCTGGCCGGTCCGTTCCTCGCCCATATGCGCGCCTTGCCGCTCCAGGCTGGATCGCCGCCCGGGGACCTCGCCGCCTGGGCCATCGTGGTCACGCTGGTCGCCTGCGCCGAGGAGGCGCTGCTGCGCGGCGCGCTCATGGACGAGCTGATGCGCCGCGGTCGCGTCCGCCCCGAGGTCGCGGCGGTCGTCGCCGCCCTCGCCTTCGCGGCGCTGCACGTACCGCTGTACGGCTGGGGCGCGGTGCCGCTCGACTTCGGCGTCGGCGTCTGGCTCGGCGGCCTGCGACTCTGGAGCGGCGGCGCGGGCGCGCCCGCACTCGCGCACACCCTGGCGGACGTGGCCTCCTGGTGGCTGCGGTGAGGCGGGTGCTGCTGGCGGGCGCGGCGCTGGTCGGCGCGGCGTGGCTGCTGGCGCCGGTCGCCTCGCCGCCGCTGTACGACGGAGCGATCGGTCCGGCGCAGGCGTACCTGTACCTGCAGCCTCCGGCGGGATACCACCAGACCGGCGCGCCGCAGGGTGCCGGACGCGATCTGCCCATCGCCGCGGCGAGCAGCGGCGCGGGCTTCGTCAACACCGCCGAGACGCCGCCGCAGGCGCAGGTTCTTGCCGCGGATGGCACATTCTCGGCGCCCGCCGGGGCGACGAAGATCACGCTTTCGATCACCCCGGTTGCCCCGCCGTCGCCGATCCCCGCGGCGTTGGGGAGGCTGGCGGGGAACGTCTACCAGGTCAGCGCCAAGGCGGACGTGGCCGGGGCGGTGACGGTCAACGCCGGGCATCCCATCACGGTGGTGCTGCGCGGTCCCGCGAGCGTGGGCAGCCCGCCGATGGCACGGCTCGCCGAGGGCGCCACGGAGTGGGCGCGGATCACCACCGTGCCGCTGGGGAGCGCCCCCGACATGGTTGTGGCCAACACCGACCGGCTCGGGTACTTCGCCATCACCTCGACCGGCACCACGTCGCCGGGCGGCTCGGGCGGCGGCGGCTCCGGCGGGAGCGGCTTCCCCGTGCTCGCGGTGGTGATCCCCGCGGTGCTGCTGCTGGCCGTGCTCGCGGTGCTGCTTCTGGCCAGGATCGACCGCAAGACGCCGCCGCCCCGGAGGCGCTAGCGAGCGTGGCTGTAAAGGAATGTTGAGGGGTCGCTGACGGGCCGTCATGACCCGGAATTGTGTCCCACCCACCCGTTACCCCCACGCCACCGGAAGCACCCACCGAGCACGCGACGATGCACCCTGATGGAATCCAGGCTCTGCGCGCTGGCGCGCGCCAGGCTGTTCGCCTGCGCGCTGCTGATCGGAGGCGTCGCGGCGGGCGTGGTGGCGCCGCGCCCGGTGGCGGCCGCCGGCGGCGTGCGCGTCGTGGTGCGCGCCCAGCCCGGCGACACGGTCGCCGCGGCCCGGGCGGTGGCCGGGGCCGGCGGGCAGGTCCTCACGGTGCTCGCGGCTGTGGACCAGGTGGTCGCCACCGTTCCTGCCGGCTCCGTCCCCAACCTGCAGGCCGCCGGCGGGGTTGCCGAGGTCACCGAGGACGCGCCCCTGCACATGCTGAGCGCCTCCTTCGACCCCGCGACCGACGTCGGCTCCACGTACAGCACCGCGCGCATCACGGGCGCGAGCGACTTCTGGACGGCGGGCTACACCGGCCAGGGCGTCGACGTCGCGGTCATCGACTCCGGCGTGGTCCCGGTCGACGGGCTG
>Ga0307479_10004904_pt1 | contig 12289 bp, 11 predicted proteins | sample atmos_gasesECM4C_FD_203743 | JGI IMG/M metagenome (GOLD analysis project Ga0307479, IMG submission 203743) | Hardwood forest soil microbial communities from Morgan-Monroe State Forest, Indiana, United States - atmos_gasesECM4C_515 | ecosystem: Environmental > Terrestrial > Soil > Temperate...
GCTGATCCCCCTCGTCATCGCCAGCCTCATCGCGCTGCTCTTTACGTCCCACCGGCAGGACCTGCGAGAGTCCGCGGCGCTCCACGAGGCGCTCACCGAGCTACTGGAAACGCACGACCTCGACGCCCTGCTGAGCCGCCTCGCCGACAAGGTCGCCCGGCTGACGAAACCCGACATGCTCTGGATCACCTTGCGCAACGAGGACAATGCGTATGAGATCGCGTTGGAGCGGGGGCTCACCCCGGCCCAACTGCACAGCGGGCCCGCCGTCCTGCCGGACGGCGCGTCCGGGTGGGCGCTGACACACCGCCGGCCGCTGCGGATTGCCGACTACCAGCGGGACGGCCGCCGGACGGTGGAGAGCCAGGAGGCCTTCCCCGGCGACCGGGTGCGGGCCGTGCTGATTGTGCCCCTGCTGGCGGGCACCGATCCGGTCGGCCTCATCACGGTGACGAAGCCCATCCCCGGCTTCTTCACCGCGTATCAGGAACACATGGTCTCGACGTTCGCCGCCCAGGCCGCGCTGGTGGTGAACAACGCGCGGCTGTACTCGAAGTCCCGAGAGGACCTGACCCGGGTCGAAGCGCTGAAGGCGATCTCCGAGCGCATCAACTCGCAGCAGGATCTCCAGGCGGTTTTCGACACGATCGCCGATTGGACGCGCGAGGTGCTCAGGGCGGACCGCTGCGGCCTCTACCTCGGCGGCCTCGACAAGGAGATCACGCACACCTTTGCCCGCGGGCTGGGGGACGACGACGTCCGCAACATCGCCGCCGAGATGCAGTCCGGCATCGGCCTCAGCGGCCTCACCCTCCGGCTCGGCGAGCCCGTGATCGTCGCCGATGCCACCGCCGATGGGCGGGCCAACGCCGAACGCGCGCGGCGGCTCGGGTACCGGACGGTCGCGAACTTTCCTCTCATCTACCGCAGCGGCGCCATCGGGGTGCTGGCCCTCTACCACGAAGCGGTGCGCCCGTACGGATCGTCGGAGACCGCGCTCGGCGGCGCCGTCGCCAACCAGGTGGCGATCGCGGTGCAGAACGCGCGGCTGCTGGAGGAGGCGGAGCGCAAGGCCCACCAGCTCGGCCTCCTCAACCGGGCGTTTACCCGGGTCGCCTCCACGCTGCGCCCGAGCGAGCTGTTCGACACGCTGGTCGAGGAGCTCCACACGACCCTCAACTATCCCCTGGTCCTCATCGGCCTCATCGACGGCGACCAGATCCAGCTCACGGCCTCGCGCGGGTATACCGGGCTGGCGGCGGCCGTGCCCGTGAGCAGCGGGGTAACCGGGCGGGTCGCCCGGACGGGCAAGGCCACGCTCGTCGGCGACGTGCGCCACGACCCCGACTACCAGTCCTGGGATCCCCGGGTGACCCAGCAGGCCTGCGTCCCGATCATCGGCCAGGACCGGGTCGTCGGGGTCATCAACATCGAGGGGATCGAGACCAAGCTCACCTCCGCCGACCTGGACCTCCTCACCACGCTCGCCGGATACGTTTCGATCGCGCTCGAGAAGGCCCAGTTGTACGAGCGGACCCAGGTGCTCGCCACGACCGACGGCCTGACGGGCCTCCTCAACTACCGCTCCTTCTGGCAGGCCCTCGAGCGCGAACTCGAACGCTCCATGCGCTACGGCGTCCCCCTGTCGCTCATCATGATCGAGATCGACCAGTTCAAGCGCTTCAACGACACGTACGGCCACCTGCGCGGCGACGAGGTCATCCGGCTCGTCGCGCGGGTGCTCCAGCAGGAGCACCGCACCCAGATCGACACCATCGCGCGCTACGGCGGAGACGAGTTCATGATCCTCCTCCCCCATACGACCAAGGTCGCGGCCGCGGAGATCGCGGAGCGGGTGCGGCGGGCCGTCAGGGCCGCCCCGCTCAGCGCGGCGGTGGCCGCCTCGGTCACCCTGAGCCTCGGCGTGGCCGCGTACCCCGAGGACGGAAAGAGCACGGAAGCCCTGATCGAGGCCGCGGACCGCTCGATGTACAAAGCCAAGACCAGCGGCGGAAACTCGGTGGCGGTGGCGAACCCCTCCTGAGCGAGCGGCGGCCTCCGCTGCGGAGGACCGGGCCGCTCCCCGGAGGACCGCGTGCCCCTCACCTGTGGCCTCGTCGGACTTCCCAACGCGGGGAAGTCCACGCTGTTCCGCGCGATCACGGCCGCGCACGCGGAGATCGCCCCCTACCCGTTCACGACGATCGCGCCGAACGTCGGCGTCGTCCGCATCGCCGACCCCCGGCTCGAGGCGATCGCGGCGATCACGCATCCCCAGCGGATCGTGCCCGCCACGCTCGAACTCGTCGACATCGCCGGCCTGGTCCGGAACGCGCACAAGGGCGAAGGCCTGGGCAATCAGTTCCTCGCCCGCATCCGCGAGGTCGACGCGCTCGTCCACGTCGTCCGGTGCTTCGCGGGGGATGTGGCCCACGTCGAGGGCGGCGTCGACCCGCGGCGCGACATCGGGATCGTGGAGACCGAACTCCTGCTGGCCGATCTGGCGGCGGTGGAGCGCGCGCGCGCGCAGGTCGCCCCGCGGGCTCGCACGGGGGATCGGGAGGCGCGCCAGCAAGAGGCCGGGCTGGCGCAGCTGGAGGCGCATCTGGCCGGAGGACGGCCGGCCCGGAGCTGGGTCCCCGCGGGCGGGAGCGAGGCGGGCGCGGCGGACGAGCGGCGGCGCCTCCTCACCGCCCGCCCGGTCCTCTACCTCGCCAACCTGGACGAGCACGAGCCGGCCGGCGGCCCGTGTCTGGAGACGGTCGCCGCGTACGCCGCGACATCGGGCGCGCCGGCGCTCGGCCTGTGCGCCAAGCTCGAGATGGAGCTGGCCGAGCTGCCGGAAGAGGAAGCCGCCCCGTTCCTGGCCGCGCTGGGGATCGCCGAGCGCGGCCTCCCGAGGCTCGTGCGGGCGTGCGAGGCGCTCCTCGGCCTGCGGACGTTTTTTTCGATCGTCTCGGGGGAGGTCCGCGCCTGGCCGGTGCCGGCCGGCACGCGGGCCCCGGCCGCCGCCGGGCGGATTCACAGCGACATGGAGCGCGGCTTCATCCGGGCCGAGGTCATCGGCGTCCGGGACCTCGTGGCGTGCGGGTCGATCGCCGCCGCGCGGGAGCGGGGACTGGTCCGGCTGGAGGGCAGGGACTACGAGATCCAGGACGGGGACGTCATCACGTTCCGGTTCGCGACGTGATCGTCTCCTCGGTGATGGTCCCAAGGTGACATAGTCACTGGCCCGTTAGAGGGTGACAAAATCACTGGCCTATGACATGCACCGGTACGTGCCTTGTGGAATCCCGCTTGCCCGTGGTACAATCTGACCGCATTCCAGAACCGAATACAGGAGCGGTCGCATGGACGCGACCGCATCCTTCCTGCCCTGCGAGGCCCGCTGGTTTCCGGCGGACTGGCGCAGGGCCGCCCCCGGAGCGACGCCGACACGGACCGCGCCCGGGTGCAGTCCAGAGGAAGGGAGCGTGCTGGTGGGCACTTACGAAATTGTTGCGGTTCTCCGGCCTGACCTCGACGAAGAGGGGTTGGGCGCGGCCCTCGAACGGATCACCCAGCGGATCACCGAACACGGCGGGGCCCTGAAGAGCCAGGAGCGCTGGGGCAAGCGCAAGCTGGCCTTTCCCATCAGGAAGCACCGTGATGGCTATTACGCCCTGCTCGTCTTCACGCTCGATCCCGGGCGATCGGCCGCGCTGCGGCAGATGCTCGGGCTGAACGAGGACCTGCTCCGATTCGCGTTCTCGACCCATCACCCCAAACCGGCGGCTGCCGCCGCCCCCGCGGCTGCCGCGCCGGCCGCCCCCCCAGCGTCCCCTTCGACGAGCGGGGCACCGGTGACCGGCTCCACGCCGGCGGCGGGTCACCCATCGGCCCCGCCTGCGGGGTCGTCCCATGTATAACCGCATCATCCTGATCGGCCGGCTGACGCGGGATCCCGAGCTCCGGTACGTGCCGAGCGGAGCGCCGGTCGCGAACTTCACGCTGGCGGTCGACCGGCCGTTCCGGGACCAGCAGGGCAACCGCGAGACGGACTTCATCGATATCGTGGCCTGGCGGAAACTGGCGGAGCAGGTCAGTCAGTACATGACCAAGGGCCGGATGGTGGCGGTGGAAGGCCGGCTGCAACTCCGCTCGTATGAAACCCAAGACGGCCAGAAACGGAAGGTCGCTGAAGTGATCGCGGATGGGATCCGGTTCCTGGATCGCGGACGGCCGGGCACCGCGGAGACGACGACCGCGGCGGCGGCAGCGCCCGCCCCGACGGCGGACGACACCGCCCAAAGCGGTTCGGACGAGGATGTTCCATTTTGAGCGCGGAGGGGACCGTGAGCACGCAACCGCCCCGGTCACACGGGCGAGGACCGATGGCAGAAGGCAGAGACAAGGACGCGCGGCCGCGCCGCGATTACCGCCGGCGTCCCAAGCGCAAAGTCTGCTCCTTCTGCGCGGAGAAAGCCACGTTCATCGACTACAAGGACATTCCCCGGCTGCGCCGGTTTGTCACGGAGCGGGGCAAGATCCTGCCGCGCCGGGTGTCGGGAAACTGCGCCCGGCATCAGCGCGTGCTGGCCGTCGCGATCAAGCGCGCGCGCGAGCTCGCCCTGTTGCCCTACACCGGAGATTAGCCTCCTGAGCAAATCGACCGCGCGTTCATCGGCCGCTCGCTCCGCCGCCGTGCCTCCCGCTGCCGCGCGCCCCGCCGCCACGCTGCGTCCGGCGCGGGGCCTGACGGAAGGCGCCATCCTGGCCGCGCTCAGCGCCGTCGCCGCGATCATCGGGCTCGTGATGCCGTTCGTCGGCATTCTCCTGGCCCCGATCCCGCTGATGGTGCTGGTCATCCGGTGGGGGCTCCGCACCGCGATCCTCGCCGCGGTCGTGGCCGGGTTGATCCTGCTGCAGTTCTTCGGCCCGCTGAACGCGGTCTCCGCCGAGGGCGTCTTCGCCCCGCTCGGCCTGGCGCTGGGCTGGGGGGTGCGGCGCCGGATCGGGGCGCCGCTGACCGTCCTCGCGGGTGCGGCGGCATTCCTGGCCGCGTCCGTGGCGGCGCTGGGCCTCACCATGTTCGTGCTCCACCAAGACGTGCTCGGCCAGTTCATCGACGTCCAGGTCCAGGGCATGCGCATGTCCCTCAGCTTTCAGCAGCGTCTCGGGGCTCCCGCGCAGCAGCTGGAGGCGCTGGGCGCCCTCGTGAACCCCGTGTGCGGGGAGCATCACTGCTTCCCCGCGGTGTTGCCCCAGATGATCCGCACCCTCTTCCCGGTGCTGCTGGCGTTGGGGACGCTGCTCTGGGCCTACCTGTGCTACACGCTCGCCCGGTCGGTCCTCCGCAGGGTCGGCCACGACATCCCGGGCGTGCCTCCCATCATGACCTGGCGGCTCTCCCGGCCGATGGCGCTCGGCCTCATCTGGGCGTTCACGGCCACGTCCCTGGCCAGCGGCTGGCTTCCCTCGCTCGGCGGGGCGACATGGAACCTCATGATCCTCACCCTGTTCGTCTTCGGCTTCCAAGGCGCCCTCGTCGGAATCTCCTGGATGAACCGCAGGCAGATTCCGCGGGCGGCGCAGGTCATGGCCGGCGTGTTCCTCTTTACGGCCGGCCTCATCCCGCTGCTGGCGCTGGCGTTCGTGGGGATCATGGATCTCTGGTTTGACTTCCGGCGACTCACGTCCACGGTGGCGTCGGAAGTGGGGCAGGGCGGAGGAGTGAACGCGCGGACGCCGCAGCCGAGCACCCAGGCGGCGCCGCCGATGGGGGCGGTGCACCCGCAATGAAGGTTATCCTGCTTCAGGACGTGCCCACGCTCGGCCGCGCCGGCGAGGTGCGCGAGGTCAAGGACGGATACGCCGATCACTATCTCCTCCCCCGCGGCCTGGCCGCCCGGGCGACGACCGGGAATCTCCAGAGCCTCCAGCAGACGATCCGCGTGGCGCAGGAACGAGACGCCAGAACGCTCGAGCAGACGGCGGCCCTCAAGAACCGGCTCGAGGCGTTGGTGGTGGAAGTGACCGCGAAGGCCGGCGAAGGAGGACGCCTCTTCGGCTCTGTGACCGCCCAGGACATTGCCGAGGCGATTACGCGGAAAGGCGTCGAGGTGTCCAAAAAACAGGTGGAGCTCCAGGAGCCCATTAAGGTGGCCGGGTTCTTCCGCATCCCCGTGCGAATCCATCCCAAGGTCAGCGCGATGGTCGAGGTCAACGTCGTGGGGGGAACGTAACCCACTCATCCCCAGTTTACGCACAACCTGTTCATCGCCCGCAAGGCGTTTCTGCACAAGAAAACCACACCGAATCCCCAGATCGTTCAGAAGGGAATCCACAGCTTACATCTCGCATTCCTTGATCCCGGGACGGCCCACCAGGGACCTGAGGGGTGAGGGTTGATCATCGAACAAACGTTTGGTATACTGTGGCCGAAGAACCCCCGCGGAGGCCCCCAACCGTGAGCATCACCCGCCCACTCGAACGGATCCCCCCACAGAACCTGGACGCCGAGCAGAGCGTGCTCGGCTCGATGCTGCTCGACCGCGACGCGATCGCCCGCGTCGTCGAGGCGCTGCGGCCGGAAGACTTTTACCGCGACGTGCACCGGACCATCTACACAGCCATGCTCGAGTTGTTTGAGCGCGGCGAGCCCGTCGACCTCGTCACGGTGACCAACAAGCTCGGCGGCATGGGCAAACTGGAAGACATCGGCGGCACCACCTACCTCGCGTCCCTGCCCAACACCGTCCCGACCGCGGCCAACGCCGAGTTCTATGCCAGCATCGTGCTCGAGAAGGCCATGCTGCGCGCCCTCATCAGCGCGGGCACCCACATCGCCTCGCTCGGCTACGAGGGCGCGGACGACGTGGCGGTGCTCATCGATCAGGCCGAGAAACTCGTCTACGGGATCGCCGCCCGCGGCAACATCCAGGACTTCCAGACGATCAAGGAGATCCTCAAAGCCAGCTTCGAGAAGATCGACAAGCGGTACCAGGAGAAGGGCACCGTCACCGGCGTCGCCACCGGTTTCAGCGATTTCGACCTGCTGACGTCCGGGCTGCAGGCGGCCGACATGGTCATCGTCGCGGCGAGGCCATCGGTGGGGAAGTGCCTCAGCGCCGATTCGGAGATCCTGCTCGAGGACGGCAGCCTCGCCACCATCGAGGAGATCTATCAGCGGCGGCAAGGCCGCCTCTTGACGCTGGGGAACGACTGGACGCTCAAGTGGACGACGCCGTCGACTTTCGTCGACGATGGGATCAAACCGGTGTTCCGCGTGACCACGCGGCTCGGTCGGGCGGTCGAATGCACCGCCGTCCATCCGTTCCTGACGATCGAAGGCTGGCTTCCCCTGGCTGCGCTGCGGACGGAAGATCGGATTGCGGTCCCGCGAAAGGTGGAGGCCTTCGGAACCCGGAGGATTCGCGAGTACGAGATCACACGAATCGCGGGCGCTGTCGGTGACGGATCGCTGAAAACCATTCCGCCGGCCGTGTTCACCCTGCCCCGCGAGCAGCTCGCCCTCTTCTTGACTCACGTGTTTGCGACCGACGGGTGGGCGTCCGTTCATCCGGAGTCCAAGGTGGTCCAGATCTGCTGTGGGGCGGCGACCGAACAGGTCGCCCGGCAGATCCAGCACCTGCTGCTTCGCTTCGGCATCATCGCCGGACTGCGGGGAACGTCCAGCGGCACCTGGGAGGTCGAGATCACCGATCCCGCGTCCACGCCGACCATCGCGCAGCGCAGCGGGATAGGAGACACGGAACGACAGCTGAAGGAACTCCCGTCCGTGGTCGCCGGCGGCGGACGGAAACCCGACGCCGATGCCATGCCGCTAGAGGTCCGGCAGGACCCCCTGGGGCGCCACCCGGCGAGCGATGTGTACTGGGACGAGATCGTCTCGATCGAGCCGATGGGGGCACGGCAGGTCTACGATCTCACGATCCCTGACACGCACAACTTCGTGGCCAACGACATCTGCGTGCACAATACGACCCTCTGCACCAACATCGCGCAGCACGCCGCGCTCACCAGCAAGATCCCGGTCGCCATCTTCAGCCTCGAGACGAGCAAGGAGCAGCTCGTGCAACGGATCCTCTGCTCCGAAGCGCGCGTCGACAACACCAAGCTGCGCACCGGGTTCCTCGCGGACGAGGACTGGCGAAAACTGGCGCGGGCGATGGGCAACCTGAGCGAAGCCCCGATCTTCATCGACGACTCCGCGACCCTGTCGGTGATGGAGATGCGGGCCAAGGCCCGCAAACTGAAGGCGGAGCACGGCCTGGGGCTGATCGTCATCGACTACATGCAGATGATCCAATCCTACCATCGCGCCGAGAACCGCACCCAGGAGCTCAGCGAGATCGCCCGGGGCATCAAATCCCTGGCCAAGGAGCTCGACATTCCGATCATCGCCATCTCGCAGCTGAGCCGGGCCGTGGAGGCCCTGGGATCGAAGCGGCCGATGCTGAGCCACCTCCGGGAATGCGTGACCGGCGAAACCTCGGTCTGGGACGCAGACACCAGGCGCCGATACACAATCGCCGAGCTCACCACCGCACCACGATTGCCGCGGCTCCTGTCGCTCAACCGAACCGGTCAATTGGTCCCCGTACGACCGTCTGCCATCATCGAAAAGGGCGTCAACGAGGTCTTTGAGGTCCGCACAAGCACGGGGCGGAGACTTCGGGCCACCGCAAATCATCCGGTGCTGACCCCGACCGGGTGGGAAAAGGTCGGTGAGCTGAACCCCAAGTCGCTCGTAGCCAGCACCCGCTCTTCCATCAGAGCGGACCCCCTCTCAGACGAGGACTTCGTTGCAATTGACGAGCATGCGCTCAATCTTGGCTCGCGCCGTGGTCGGGCGAATGGCACGGCAGCCATTGCCCTGGCAGAGCGTCTGAAGGCCACGCACATCGTGCAGATGGCCTCAAACGACCTGGGATGGGATCGCGTGGTCAGCGTCACGCCTGCGGGGACAGCGCCGGTCTACGATCTCGTCATGCCACGGACGCACAACTTCGTGGCCAACGGGCTGATCGTCCACAACAGTGGCGAGATCGAGCAAGTGGCGGACCTCGTGGTCTTCCTCTACCGCGAGGATTACTACGACGTCGAGAAGGCGCAGCGGGAAAATAAGGAAAACGTCTGCGAGATCATCATCGCCAAGCACCGCAACGGCCCGATCGGGACCATCGACCTCTTCTTCCACAAAGAATTCAGCCGCTTCGAGAACCTGGCCAAGCAGCACCGATAATCTCGGCGCGCAGCCCCTCGCCCGCGAGAAGGCCTCGTCGATGGAGTTAGGGCTCTCGACAAGCCTGCTCGGCCTGCGGGCGCTGCCGGACGGGCTGGCCGTCTTCGGCGCCCTCGGCGTCCCGTGGGTCGAGATCCACGGGTATATGCCGGAGGAGTTCGACTTCGGCGATGCCTCGCTCGTTGACCGTACGCGGCGGGCGCTCGAGCGCTACCACCTTCGGCTCTGGTCGTGCCACAGCCCCTCGGGCCAGGGGGTCGATCTCGCCTCGTCCGACGACGACCTGCGGCTGCGGTCGCGCGCGCTGCTCGAAGCAGCCATGCGCGCGTCCGCGGATCTCGGCGCCCGGGTCTTTGTCTGCGATGCGGCGCGGCCGCACACCGACGACTCGCCGGCGCAGTCCGACGGGCGGCGGCGCCTCTACGCGGACAGCTTGCGCGCCCTGCTCGACGTCGCCGCCCCCCTCAGCCTCCGGCTCGTGATTGAAAATCAGCCGCGGGGTGGGGCGCGCTTTGTGTCTCCCGACGACTTCGTTCGCCTGGAGACAGACTACGGCCTCGGCGGACTCGGAGCGTGTTGGGATACCGGGCACGGTTGGATCGCCGGTCAGGCGCCAGAGGTGGCCTGCTGCCTCGGGACCCGCCTGGCCACGATCCACGCCCACGACAACGACGGCCAGGGGGACCGCCACTGGCTTCCGTCCAGAGGGGGGATCGCCTGGGCGCCGTTCCTGACCTGCCTGCGACGCATCGGCTACACCGGACCGTTCATGATGGAGTTGGGGCCGCCGGACCCTCCGACCCCTGACGCCGTCCAGCGCCTGGCCAGCGACGCCGTGGCGATCTACCGGCGGCTCGTGGAGCCGGGTCCTGGTTAGGCCCGCCTAAGTTAGCGCCGGAGCGCTTCGAAGCAGCGGCTCGCCGCCTGCAGGCCGGCCTCGAAGACCTCCGGATCCTGGCCCATCCCGATGCGCAGGTGGTGCTCGCACCCGAAGGCCGAGCCCGGAGCCAGCATGACGTCGTACTCGGTCGCCAGCTTGTCGGCCAGATCGAGCGACGTGATCTCGGGTTCGAGGCGGTAGCGCAGCAGCGCCAGCAGCCCGCCGCGGGGCGGCGCCCAGGACAGGATAGCGCCGTGCCGCGCGATCCAGCGCGTGGTGGCGGCCAGATTCGCGGCGATGATGCGGCTGTTGCGCTCGATGATCCGAGCGCGGAGGCGGAGCGCGAGTTTGGCGATGGCGTCATTGAGCTTGCCGGGGCTGAGCGAGACGTAGTCGCGGATCCCGAGACAGGCGGAAATCACGTCCCGGGGAGCGGCGATCCAGCCGATGCGCAGGCCGGGCAGCCCGAACGGTTTGGACACCGTGCCGACGCTGATGCCGCGCGGCCCGAGGTCGACCATCGGCGGCGCGAACGGGTCGCCGCCGGGGATGGTGAGCCACCGATACGCTTCGTCGCACAGCACCCTGGCCCCGACCGACTCGGCCAGCGCGTACACCCGCCGCGCCTCCTCCGGCGACAGCACGGCGCCGGTGGGATTGTGCGGCGTGTTGACGACGATCAGGCGCGTGGCCGGCCGGATCAGCCGCGCCAGCGCGTTCACGTCGAACCGGTTGTCTTGGCCCACATGCCACAGCGACACCTCGCACCCGAGGCCGCGGGGCACGCTGTAGAGCTGCTGGTAGGCGGGGTAGGCCGAGATCACATGGTCGCCGGCGCCCAGGAGGGCGCCGAACAACAGAAAGTTCGCCTCGATCGCGCCGGTGGTGACCAGGATATTGTCGGGATCCCAGTCGGCGTAGGTGGCGGCGATCAACGACCGCAGCTCACGGGTGCCGACCGCTTCGGAGTAACCGAGCGGCATCGCCAGCAGGTGATCCAGCGCGGCCTGCCGCTCGCCCTCCGGCAGCCAGCCGAGCAGGTCGGCAAGCCGCAGGGGCAGGATGCCGCTTTCCGCGATATCGTATCGGACGTTGAGCTCGTGCCGGGTCATCCAGCGCTCGAGCGCAAAGGGCTCCATCTGCATTCCGGTCATCGGACCTCGTCCTCGACGACGAGCTCGTAATGGCGCACCCGCCGGTCAAAGGAGGTCAGCAGCGCGGCGGCTTCATCGGCGACCACGGCCTCCTCCGGGTCGGGGCCGGCGAACCGCCGGATCGCCTCGAGCGACTGCCACCAGGTAATCACGAGGATCTCCACCGCGGCGGAGACGTCCCGCTCGAGCAGCACGGCGCCCGCGTACCCGTCGACCTGCTTGACCGCCGGCAGGACGTGGGTCCTCAGATGGTCGGCGTAGGCGCGGGCCCCGGCGGGCGTCGCGCGCGCCGACCAGAAGCGGGCGATCACCGGGCACCGCCCATCGGGGCCTTGCCGGACGGTTCGGCGCCGACCACGACCGCCCAGGGCTGTACCTCCCAGCGCGTCACCACGCCCTTGGTCACGTAAGGATCGCGCTGCGCGAAGGTCCTGGCGATCGAGGCGTCGGGCGCGCGAAACACGAGCAGCGCCCGATCCGGGGGATCGCCCAGGGCCCCGGCCAGAAGCAGCTCCCCGCGGCCATGCGCTGCATTCACGAGCCGGAGGTGTTCCGGCCGGTGCGGCGCCCGGCGCGCGACAAAGTCCTCGACCACGTAGTAGATCAGCGCGTAACACTTCATCCCGGCGGCGCTTCCTGCGTCTCCCCCGCGACCGGTCGCTTCCTGCCCACTGTTCCCCATGACTCCTCTCCTCCCGCTGAGGCCGCGGCATCGCCCGGATCATTTAACTGATGCCCGGGTTCCGTCTACCATGCTAGTGGGCGCCGCGGGTGCTGGTCATCGCCACCGAAGTCGAAATCTGGTGGCGATTCTCGCCGGCCCCGCCGGCGCACGAAGGAATTTCCCGCATGCGACCACAATGCCTGCAGCCACAAAGGATTGTCGCTTTGCGTGGACTTGTTGGGAGATGCCTGTGATGCTTTCACTTCGGGCTGCGACGGACGCCGACATAGAGCTCCTCGCCCGCATGAACAAGCAGTTGATCGAGGACGAGGGCCACAGAAACC
>Ga0307479_10004905_pt1 | contig 12289 bp, 11 predicted proteins | sample atmos_gasesECM4C_FD_203743 | JGI IMG/M metagenome (GOLD analysis project Ga0307479, IMG submission 203743) | Hardwood forest soil microbial communities from Morgan-Monroe State Forest, Indiana, United States - atmos_gasesECM4C_515 | ecosystem: Environmental > Terrestrial > Soil > Temperate...
AGGACGCCCAGCCCCAGCGACGCGAAGCCAACGATTCGGGTGTAGCGGTAGGGCGTCATGCCGGCCTACTTCTCGAAGAAGCGCGCGACCTTCTCAGCGCCGATGGTCGTCGGACAGATGGTCTCGATGCCCAGGTCGGCGTAAAGATCGGCCCGGGCCGGGTCGTAGATCCGGCAGATGACCTTCTTGACGCCGAACTCGTGCTGGGCCAGCTGCGCCGCCATGATGTTGGTGGTATCGGCGTTGGTCACCGCCACGAAGGCCTCGGCGCGCTCCGTGCCGGCGCGCCGGAGGATGTCCTCATCGACCGCCGAGCCGAAGACCATCTCCCCGGCAAAGTCTTCGCCCAACCGGTTGAAGGCGGCCTCGCTGGAATCGACCACGGCCACGTCATCCCCCTCCTGGCTGAGCTGCCGGGCCAGGCTGGAGCCCACCCGTCCGCAGCCCACGATCACCGTACGCATATAACCTGAAACTATTCTAGGGTTCGTATCGTTTAGCGCCGAATTGGCGAGGGTATATACCGCCCAGCTTGCCCCGGGCGCGAGCGCGCTGGGGCCCGCACATCCTTTAAGGAGTACTACGAGATGGCAAAGACCGTAGGCATCGACCTCGGAACCACGAACTCAGTTATCGCCGTCATGGAAGCCGGCGAGCCGGTGGTCATTCCGAACGCGGAAGGCGGTCGGACGACGCCGTCGGTCGTCGCCTTCACCAAATCCGGCGAACGCCTGGTGGGTCAGCTGGCCCGCCGGCAGGCAGCCGTCAATCCTGAGAACACCGTCTTCTCGATCAAGCGCTTCATGGGTCGCAAAGGTGACGAGGTGGAGCGCGAGCGGAAGATGGTGCCCTACAAGGTCGTCACCGGCAGCGCCGGCCGGGTCGAAGTCGAGATCCAGGGAAAGCGCTACACGCCCGAGCAGATCTCGGCGATGATCCTGCAGAAGCTGAAGACGGACGCCGAGGCCTACCTTGGCGAGAAAGTGACGGACGCGGTCATCACCGTGCCCGCCTACTTCAACGATTCGCAGCGGCAGGCGACCAAGAACGCCGGTGAGATCGCCGGCCTCAATGTGGTGCGCATCATCAATGAGCCCACCGCGGCGGCACTCGCCTATGGCCTCGACAAGAAGGAGAACGAGAAGATCCTCGTCTTCGACCTCGGCGGCGGCACTTATGACGTGTCGGTGCTGGAGATCGGCGAAGGCGTCTTCGAAGTCAAGGCGACCAACGGCGACACGCACCTTGGTGGTGACGACTACGACCGCCGGCTGGTCGACTACATCGCCGACGAGTTCAAGAAGGAGCAGGGGATCGACCTCCGCTCGGACCGCCAGGCCCTGCAGCGTCTGACCGAGGCCGCGGAGAAGGCGAAGATCGAGCTCTCCAGCCGCATGGAGACCGAGGTGAACCTGCCGTTCATCACGGCGGATCAGAATGGCCCGAAGCACCTCGACATCAAGATCGCGCGTTCGAAGTTCGAGCAGTTGACGGCGGACCTCACGGACAAGACGGTCGCGCCCTTCAACGCGGCGCTCAAGGACGCCTCGCTGACCCCTGCCGAGCTGAACGAAGTGATCCTCGTGGGTGGCGCGACCCGCATGCCCGCCATCCAGGAGCTGGTGAAGAAGCTGACCAACGGCAAGGAGCCGCATCGCGGCATCAACCCGGACGAGGTCGTCGCCGTCGGCGCGGCCATCCAGGCGGGCGTGCTCAAGGGCGAGGTCAAGGACGTCCTGTTGCTCGATGTCACGCCGCTGTCGCTCGGACTCGAGACCCTGGGTGGTGTCAACACCAAGCTGATCGAGCGCAATACCACCATCCCGACCTCGAAGAGCCAGGTGTTCTCGACCGCATCGGACAACCAGCCGTCGGTCGAGATCCATGTGTTGCAAGGCGAGCGTGAGATGGCGTCGGCGAACAAGACACTCGGCAAGTTCCACCTGGACGGGATCGCGCCCGCACCGCGCGGCGTGCCCCAGGTCGAGGTGACCTTCGATATCGACGCCAACGGCATCCTCAACGTGCGGGCCAAGGACCTTGGCACCGGCAAGGAGCAGAAGGTGACGATCACCGCCTCCACCACCCTGAACAAGGACGAAGTCTCGAAGATGGTGCGCGACGCCGAGGCGCATGCCGAGGAGGATCGCAAGCACCGCGAGGAAGTCGAGGCCCGCAACCAGGCGGACAGCCTCGTCTATCAGGCGGAGAAGCAACTGCAGGAGAATGGCGACAAGATCGACCCGGCCGTCCGTTCCGAGGTCGAGAGCAAGATCGAGCCGGTCAAGCAGGCGATCAAGGACAACGACGTCGAGCGCATGCGGTCAACCAGCCAGGAGCTGGCGACCGCCATGCAGAAGATCGGCGAAGCCGTCTACCGCCAGGCGCAGGGCGCCGGCGCCGGAGCCCAGTCGGGCAGCGGCCCGGAAGGCTCGAAGTCCGGTAAGTCCGACGACGGCGACGTGGTCGACGCCGACTTCAAAGAGGTCTAAGCAGAGCAAGCCCGCTCTTTCCCTCCCCCGCGTGCGGGGAGGGAAAGGGTGGGGACACCATTTGTCGGAGAGGTCGTTTAAGGAATATTCTGGGTCGGGTAGACCCACACTATGCCGTTTCGCCCTGACCGATTAACCGAAAAGACCCAGGAGGCGATCCAGCAAGCGCAGTCGCTTGCCCAGGAAGCCCAGCACCAGGAGATCACGCCCGAGCACCTGCTGTACGCGTTGCTGCAGCAGCAGGACGGCACGGTTCGTCCCATCCTGCAGCAGGTCGGCGTCGACCCATCGCGCGTCGAACGCGAGGTGAAAGCGCAGCTCGACCGGCTACCCAAGGTCTATGGCGCCGAGACCTACCTGGGTTCCCGGCTCCGCCGCCTGTTGGATTCGGCGTCGAACGAAATGGAACGGCTCAAGGATGAGTACCTCTCCACCGAGCATCTCCTGCTCGCCATCATCGATGAGACGAACAGCGAGGGCGCCAGGATTTTGCAACGAGCCGGCGTCACCCGCGAGAAGGTTCTCGAAGCGCTCACCAAGGTGCGCGGCTCGACAAGGGTTACCGATGCCTCACCCGAATCGAAGTTCCAGGTGCTCGAAAAGTACACGCGCGACCTGACCGCGCTCGCCCGCGAGGGCAAGCTCGATCCGGTCATCGGCCGCGAGCAGGAGATCCGTCGCGTCATCCAGGTCCTTTCGCGTCGCACGAAAAACAACCCCGTGCTGATCGGCGAGGCTGGTGTTGGCAAGACCGCCATCGCCGAGGGACTCGCCCAGCGGATCGCGCAGGGCGATGTACCCGAGTCGCTCAAGGACAAGCGCGTCCATGCGCTCGACCTCGGTTCGTTGATCGCCGGCACCAAGTACCGTGGCGAGTTCGAGGACCGCTTGAAGGCCGTCTTGAAAGAGATCGAGTCGTCGAACGGCCAGGTCGTCCTCTTCATCGACGAGCTCCACACACTGGTGGGCGCCGGGGCGGCGGAGGGGGCCATGGACGCCTCCAACCTCCTGAAGCCGGCGCTGGCTCGTGGCCAGCTCCGTGCCGTCGGCGCCACGACGCTCGACGAGTACCGGAAATACATCGAGAAGGATGCAGCGCTCGAACGCCGCTTCCAGCCCATCTTCGTCGGCGAGCCGTCGGTCGAAGACACGATCTCGATCCTGCGTGGCTTGAAGGAAAAATACGAAGTCCATCACGGCGTGCGCATCACGGATTCCGCGATCGTCGCGGCCGCAGTGCTCTCGCAGCGCTATATCACCGACCGCTTCTTACCGGATAAGGCGATCGACCTGATCGACGAGGCCGCCTCGAGCCTGCGCATGGAAATCGACAGTCTGCCCCAGGAGCTCGATGAGCTCGAACGACAGATTCGACAGCTCGAGATCGAGCGACAGGCGCTCAAGAAAGAGCAGGACCGTGCCTCGAAGGATCGGCTCAATGCAATCGAGAAGGAGCTGGCCAACCTGCAGGAGCAGAGCAAGGTGATGCGCTCGCAGTGGCAGCAGGAGAAGGCGCTCATCCAGTCGATCCGGGAGCTCAAGGCTCGGCTCGAGCAGCTACGTCTAGACGCCGAACGCGCCGAGCGGATGGCGGATTTCGAAGCCGCCGCTCGCTTGAAGTACGGCGAGGTGCCCAAGGTTCAAAAGGACCTCGAGGCCAAGAACACCGAGCTGGTCGCCCTTCAGAAGGAGCATCGCCTCCTCAAGGAAGAGGTCGACGAAGAGGACATCGCCAAGATCGTGTCGCGCTGGACCGGCATCCCGGTGCAGAAGATGCTCGAAGGCGAGGTCCAGAAGCTGATCAAGATGGAGGAGCGTCTCCATGCACGCGTCGTCGGCCAGGACGAGGCCGTGACGGCGGTCGCCAACGCGGTTCGGCGCGGCCGTGCCGGACTGAGCGATCCCAACCGGCCAATCGGGTCGTTCATCTTCCTCGGACCGACAGGCGTGGGGAAGACGGAGCTGGCCCGGGCGCTGGCGGAATTTCTCTTCGACAACGAGCAGGCGATGGTCCGCATCGACATGTCGGAGTACATGGAGAAGCACACCGTCGCGCGGCTCGTCGGGGCGCCGCCAGGTTATGTCGGCTACGAAGAGGGCGGTCAACTCACCGAGGCGGTGCGCCGCCGGCCCTACAGCGTCATCCTGTTCGATGAGATCGAGAAGGCGCACCCGGATGTCTTCAACATCCTGCTCCAGATCCTCGAGGATGGGCGTCTGACCGACGGCCAGGGCCGCACCGTCGACTTCCGGAACACCGTCATCATCATGACCTCGAACCTCGGCAGCCACATCCTGCAGGACGCGACACTGAATGACGACGACAAGCAGAAGGCGGTTCTGGAAGCGGTGCGGCACAACTTCCGGCCCGAGTTCCTCAACCGCGTCGACGAGATCATCATCTTCAAGCCCCTGAGCCGGGACCAGATCAAGCACATCGTCGACATCCAGCTCGAACGGCTGCGCAAGCGGCTCGGCGAGCGGCGGATCACGCTCCAGCTCACGCCGGCCGCCGTCGATGTCATCGCAAGCGAAGGCTACGACCCGACCTTCGGCGCCCGCCCCCTGAAGCGTGTCATCCAGCGCCGTATCCAGGATCCGCTCGCCATGGCGGTGCTCGATGGGAAGTTCCGCGAGGGTGACACCGTCCTGGTCGACGCAGTGGACGGTGCGCTGATCTTGCGCAAAGCGGGTGCGCGGGAGCCCGCCACGGTCGCCGCGGGTTCGTCAGACGGCTCGGAACCGTAAAATAGCCGAGCGCTGGCGAGCCGCCTTAGCTCAGCGGTAGAGCAATGGTTTCGTAAACCATCGGTCCGGGGTTCGAATCCCCGAGGCGGCTCCAGCTTTCTACGGACCAACCTCCACGGTGCACGGGATGGCGCGTCGCACCGCATCCTGAACTGGACAGTGCGCCTCGGCCCACCGAACGATTTCGTCGACCTGTTTCGCCGGCGAGTCCTTCCGCCCGATTCTGATGCGGGCACGGGAGCTCAAGGGACCGGCAGGGACCGAATCGTCGAGACCGAGAATTCCACGGTCGTCCGACTCACTATCGACGACCACCTCGATACGACCGAGATCGATACCTTGCTGCGCCGCGCGCATCGCGATCAGCGTCGCCAGACAACTGGCCTGGGCCGCCCGAAGGATCCAGCCCGGGGACGGCGATGCATCACCACCGCCGACTGACTTTGGCATGTCCGTACGAACCGACATGCCGTTCGGACCCTGAACCGTCACCGCAAGGCCGGACTCCAACACGGCGGTCGCAGGACTGTCGGTATAACGGGCTTCAGCCGGGTGCGCAGTCAGGTACGCCGTTGCTTGCGCGAGTGCATCCCGGATTTTTGTGTTTGACATGTCAGCATCGTAGCTGTGCTCGACGCCTAAGCTTCGTCGGTGCGCACCATCTCGGCCACGACGGCGCGACGGCTGGCGATCACGCGGCAGCGGCTGGCGGGACCGAGCGGCAAGCCGAACGCCGACGGGATCCTCGATGTCGTCAGGGACCTTGGCTGCCTACAACTCGACCCGACTAGCGTGGTGGCGCCGAGCCACCAGCTCGTGGTCTTCAGTCGGGTTGGACCGTATCAGCGAAAACATCTCGACACGTTGCTCTGGGATGAGCGGCGCCTTTTCGAGGCATGGGCCCATGCCGCGTCGATCGTGCTGACGGAGCACTACCCGATTCACCGCTGGATCACGCGCCGCTACGCAGCGGGCAAATGGAGCTGGACTCCTCGAGCACTGGCGTGGGTTAAGGCCAACGATGCCCTACGCCGAAGCATCCTCCGTCAATTACGTGAACATGGGCCGCTGCCCTCGCGCGCGTTCGAGGACGCCTCGACCGTTGGCTGGCAGTCGAGTGGGTGGACCGGCAATCGCAACGTTGGCATGATGCTGGCCATCCTGTGGCGATCTGGACGGTTGATGGTGGCCGGCCGTCAGGGTGGTCAGAAGCTTTGGGACCTCCCCGAGCGCTGCCTTCCCGCCTGGACGCCTATGACCAGGCTTTCCGAGCCGGCGATCGTCCGATGGGCCGCAGAAATCTCGTTGCGCGGCCTTGGTGTCGGGCGCGCTGCGGACATCGGCCACCACTTCATTTCGGGGCACTATCCGAATCTCGCCTCTGGGCTACTCGCCCTCGAGAAGCAGCGACGCATTGTACGACTGAAAGTCGAGGACACCGATCGAGCCTGGCCGGCCACCTGGTACGTGCATGCCGATGATCTCGAGTTGCTCGACCGGATCGAGGCGGGCGATTGGCGGCCGCGAACCACGCTACTCTCCCCATTCGACAACTTCCTCCACGAGCGAGCGAGGACGCGACTCATGTTCGGGCTCGATTTCAAGCTGGAAATCTATGTCCCCGCGCTCGAGCGGCAGTACGGCTACTACGTGATGCCCGTGTTGCACGGGGACCGACTCGTGGCGCGCGTCGATCCCGCGTTTGACCGCAATTCGAAGCGGCTGTCGATCCGTGCCATCAGCACCGAGCCTGGGTGCGAGGATGCCAGCATCGCGCGATCCACTAAAGATGCCATTGCGCAGCTCGGTGCGTTCGTCGGTGCGAGTGCGATCGATTACGACCGCGTACCGTCACGCTGGCGGCGGACCTTGAGCGCCTGACGCCGCCGCAAGGGGCCGGGCGATTCCGGGTTGTACGTACGTGGAGCGAGGTGGGCACCGCGCGCCTATGGCGGTCGGGAAGGGGATGGTCTTCGATCTCATCTGTCGGAGTTGTGGCGCATGCGCGCAGCGAATCTGGGACCCGACCGAGGCCGTGAGCGCCACGAGTTGCCCCGACTGCGAATCGGCGATGTCCGTGATCGGGATCGATTTCCCAGCCGGGCGTAAAGAAGTGGGGCTGACCAGCATCCTCGAGGTCATTCAGGGCGCCGGCATCATGCCGGTGGCCGTCGAGCGACGCGCCCGGGGGCGTTTCCAGGCCGAAGCCGCCTGAACAGGCCGCGTTCCGTAGGCCTAGAATGGCCGCGGATGACGGCGTTCTGGTTCTGGATCATCGTCGCCGTTGCCTTTGCGATCGCCGAAGTCATGACGGTCGCCTTCTTCGCGGTCTTTCTTAGCCTGGGGGCGCTCGCGGCCGCGGTCGTCAGCCTGCTCGGGTTCAGTCTCCTGGTCCAGGCCATCGTGCTGGGGGTCATCGGGGTCGTCGGCATCTTTGCGGCCCGCCCCTTCCTGGTCGAGCGCCTGCACATCGGCCGCCGGCGACTCGAGTCCGGGGCGCAGAGCATGGTCGGCCAGCGGGCGGTGCTGACCGATCCGATCCTTGCCTCAGGCCAACCAGGTCACGTCAAGATCGCCGGCGAACTCTGGCCCGCCATCACGGAGGACGGCAGCCCACTGCCGGTTGCCACCCCGGTCATCGTCACCGATCTGCGCAGCACTGTCCTCGTTGTCCGCGCGGCATCGTTGCCGCCCGCGTCGTCCCCGTCAATGCCGTCCGTCTGAGAAGAGGTGGAGAGATGTCAGCACCGCTAATCGTCGTCGCCGTAGTCGTCCTGCTCGTCTTCGTCATCATCGCCCGCACTGTCAACATCATCCAGCAGGGCTACGTCGGGATCGTCAAGCGACTCGGCGAATTCCACTCGGTGCGGCAGCCAGGCGTCACGTTCCTCGTCCCCCTGGTCGACTCGATGGTCACGGTTGACATTCGAGAGACCCCGCGCACCGGTGATAAGCAAGACGTGATCACGCGCGACAACGTCACCGTCAGCGTGAATGCCACCATCTTCAGCCAGGTGGTGGACCCCAGGCTGGCGCTCTTCAGCGTCAGCAATTACTTTGTCGCGATCGACCAACTCTCGCGCACCACCTTGCGCGCCATCTTCGGCGGGATGAGCCTGGACGACGCGCTGAGTCAACGGGAACGGATCAACGCGCAGCTACAAGCCCAGATGGAGTCGGTGACCGACAAATGGGGCATCCGGATCAACCGGATCGAGATCGTCGACATCACGCCCCCGCAGATGATCCTCAACGCCCTGGCCTTGCAGAAGACGGCGGACCAGGAGAAGCGTGCCTTCATCCTGAAATCGGAAGGTCAGCAGCAGTCGCAAATCAATATCGCGGACGGCCAGAAGCAGGCGCAGATCAAGACGGCCGAAGGCGACAAGCAGTCGGCCATTCTGCGTGCCGAGGGGCTGCGGCAGGCGACCATTCTCGAGGCCGAGGGCCGCGCGCAGGCGATCGCCAACGTCTACCAGGCGATCAAGGCCGCCGCCCCGGATCCCACGCTCGTTTCCATCCTGCAACTCGATACGCTGTCCAAGTTCGCGGCCAGCGACAACACCAAGATCGTCGTGCCCGTGGAGACCGCGGCCCTGCTGGGCGCCGTCCAGGCGATCCGCGGCGTGCTCGATGCCGCGCCCGCGGGCGGGAAGACATAGACCGGCCGGCTGCGAGCGATATCTCGATCGGCGTTCTCGATCCGGCCGAACACGACCTGGTTCGCCCATTGCTCCGCGAGCTCATGCTCGACGAACAGCGGCACTATGACCACCCGCAGCTGAGCGCGGAGGAGATCGAGCACGACATCGCGACCGCTCCCGGCCCGAGGTTCAGCGGCGAGAACATCATCCTCGCGGCCCGGGTGGCGGGAAAGGTGGTCGGGCTCTGCTGGTGTGTGCTCTTCAACCCCGGTACCGGTCTCGAGGCCGAGGTCGCCGAGGTTTACGTCGACGCCGGCTTCCGGTCGCAGGGGATCGGCGGGCGCCTCCTTCGCCACGCCGTGCAACTGTTTCGTGAGCGAAACGTCACCTTTGCCGCCGTCTGGACCCGGGAGAACAATCCGCAGGCAGTCCGCCTGTACGAGGAGGCAGGATTCCGACGGACCGAGCAGTTGGTCCTTACGTGGCTTCCGCTGCCCGGTCGCTGAAAGATTCGAGCGTAGAATTGGGCTGAGTTCGATGGCCAGCGAACCTCAATTTTTCCCCCCTACGCCCGAACCCGCACCCCTTTCACCGGTGCCGGTCGAGAAACCTGCGCGGCCGCGCCGCCGGACCGGCTTCATGGCGGTCGCCCTGGCCAGTGCCATCATCGGCGGCCTGGTGGGCTCGGGGGCGACCATCCTGTTGGCCCCGCAGCTGATCAAGGTCACGCCCTCGGGGACCGCCGTCGTGGCGCCGCTGGCCCCCATCACCAATAACCTGACCGAAGAATCGGCGGTGATCAGTGTCGCGGCGCAGGCGGGGAAGGCCGTCGTCGAGATAAAGACCACGATTACCTCGCCCGACATGTTCCTCCAGCAAGAGCAGCACGGCATCGGGTCGGGGTTCATCGTCCGCTCGGATGGCTACATCGTCACCAACAACCACGTGGTCGAAAATGCCCGTCAGCTACAGGTCATCCTGCGCGACCAGGCAAAGACGTACGACGCTCGGGTCGTCGGCACCAGTCCTGAAGATGACGTTGCCGTCCTCAAGATCGATGCGACCGACTTGCCGACCCTCAACTGGGCCGACTCGAGCGCGCTCAAGGTTGGTCAGCTGGCGATCGCGATCGGAAGCCCGCTCGGCCAGCAGAACAGCGTGACCAAAGGAGTCATCAGCGCCCTCCACCGGTTCATCTCGATACCGAACGCGACCACCGGCCAGGTGGAAAACATCCTCAACGCCATCCAGACGGACGCGCAGATCAACCCGGGCAACAGCGGCGGTCCGCTGTTGAACTCGGCCGGCCAGGTGGTTGGCGTGAACTTTGCCATCGAGCAGGCGCAGGCGGGCCCTGGCCTGGGCTTCGCCCTCGACGGCAATGCGGCCCGCGACATCGCAAACCAGCTGGTCCAGACCGGACACGTCAACCGGCCGTTCCTGGGTGTGACCTACAACCAGCTCGACGAGACCGCCGCTGCCGCCAATGGACTGGTCGTCGGCGCCGTGGTCACGGCGATTACCGCCGGATCGCCGGCGGACCACGCGGGCATCAAGGTCAACGACGTCATCACCAAAGTGAACGATCAAACCATCGACGATCAACATCCACTGAAGGATGTCCTGCGCCAGTACGCGCCGGGCACCAAGGTCTCGGTGGCGATCTACCGCGGCGGAAAGACCCAGACGCTCCAGGTCACGCTCGGAACGCACCCCTGATCGCGTCACCGCCCAGGTCTCCCTCGTCGATCATCGATCAGTCGGTCCGGCAGGCGGTCACGTCGATCAGCGGCTGGCCGGCGGCGACCACGGTGCCGGCGGTGATCGTTGAGCGGACGCAGAACCCAGCCCATGGCGACTACTCGGTCACGCTGCCGCTCAAGCTTGCGCGCACGCTACACCGCTCCCCGCTGGCCATCGCTAACGAGCTCGTAGCCGCGATGGCACTGCCTGCCGCGCTCGGCCGCACCTCGGTGGCGGCGCCGGGGTTCATCAACATCACCCTGGAGCCCGGCTGGTTGCAGGCACAGTTGGCGCCCATCGCCGACGCGGGCGAACAGTGGGGGAGGAGTGACCTGGGGAAGGGGACCCGCGTGCAGGTGGAGTTCGTCAGTTCCAACCCCACCGGGCCATTGCTCTTTAGCCACGCGCGCGGCGCCGTCGTGGGCGATGTTGTCGCCCGGATTCTGGAAAGGGTTGGGTACGCAGTCCAGCGCGAGTACTACGTCAATGACCAGGGCCGGCAGGTCAGATTGTTTGGAGAGTCGGTTCGAGCCGGGATGTTGGGTGAGCCCACACCCGAAGGCGGATATTCAGGAGAATTTGTTGCGGGCCTGGTTGCAGAAGCGAAGAGACTAAACCTCTCACCCAATGTCGAGACGCTTTCAGAGCTCTGGCTAGACAAGGCACTCGAAGTGATCGCCCGCGATCTGGACCGCCTCGGGGTACGACACGATCAGTGGTTTTTGGAAAGCTCGTTGTATCCCGCAGCCGCGGACGAAATGATGGCCCGGCTCCGGCAGCTCGGGAGGATTGTGGAACGGGACGGTGCCATCTGGTTTAGGAGCGACAGCGGCAAGGACGAGGTGGTGATCAAGCGCGATGGCTATCCCACCTATTTCTGGTCCGACATCCTCTATCACCGTGACAAGTTCGAGAAACGCGGCTACGACCGCGTGGTCGATGTCTGGGGTGCCGACCACCAGGGTCAGGTTGGACGCGTCAAGGAAGCGCTCGCCGTGCTCGGCATCGATCCGGCGCGGCTGTCCGTGCTGCTCGTCCAGCTGGTCTCGGTGAAACGGGGCGAGGAAACGGTGCGGATGTCGCGTCGTGCCGGCGTCGGCATCTCCCTCGAGGAAATGCTCGACGAGGTCGGCCCTGATGCGGTGCGCTATTTCTTTCTGCTGCGCTCGGCCGACGCCCAGATGGAGTTCGACGTCGAGCTGGCGCGACGGCAGTCGAGCGAGAACCCCGTCTTCTACGCCCAGTACGCTCATGCCCGGCTGGCCAACGTGCTGAAGCTCGGTGGCGAGAGAGTGGGCGCGCCCGCGCTCGAGCGGTTGAACTCGGAGTGGGAGCTGGAATTGATGCGGGTCATGATGCGATGGCCGGATGTGGTCCGCGAGTCGGCAGAGGCGCTCGAGCCACATCGGCTGGCCTTCTTCACCGATGAGCTGGCGGCCGCGATCCACCGCTTCTACAAGAACTGTCGGATCGTCACCGATGATGCACCGCTCACTGCGGCGCGGTTGCTGCTCTCTCGCGCCGCTCGCGTCACGATCGCCAACGCGCTTGGGCTGATGGGCGTTTCGGCGCCCGACCGCATGTAGACTACGGCCCGATGGAAATCACCTATTTCGGCCTGAACGCCGTGCGGCTCCGCGGCCGCGAGGCCACCGTCATGAT
>Ga0307479_10004906_pt1 | contig 12287 bp, 9 predicted proteins | sample atmos_gasesECM4C_FD_203743 | JGI IMG/M metagenome (GOLD analysis project Ga0307479, IMG submission 203743) | Hardwood forest soil microbial communities from Morgan-Monroe State Forest, Indiana, United States - atmos_gasesECM4C_515 | ecosystem: Environmental > Terrestrial > Soil > Temperate...
TGTCCTCGGGGTAGATGTTCTTAGCCTCTTCGGTAACGATCATGTTTTTCTTGCGGCCGAAGAGTTGCAGATGGCCGGCGGCATCGAAACGGCCGAGATCGCCGGTCATGAGCCAGCCGTCGACGATAGTTTCGGCGGTGAGTTCGGGGTCGTCGAGGTAACCGGCCATGACCGTTTTGCCGCGGACGGCGAGTTCGCCGATACCGTCTGCGTCTGGGTGCACAATGCGCACTTCCGTGCCGGGGAGGGGCTGGCCGACCGTGTCTGCGCGCGGTGTGCGCGGGTCGTTCACCGCAACGGCGGTGCCCGCTTCGGTGAGTCCATAGGCGTTTGCGACGGGGATGCCTAGATCCAAGAAAAATTGAATCGTAGCGGGTTCGGTGAAGGCGCTGCCTACTCCGAGCGCGCGCAATTCACCGCCAAATGCGCGGTGCACCTGGCCAAGAAGCATCCGGCTGAGCCAGACTCTGGGGCGATCACGAGTCAAAGCCCGATTTAGGCGGATGAGGGCGTTCAGTGCGGCACGCTTGCCTTTTGGCAGGGCCGCGAAGTTGGATTCCATTCCCTTCTTCAGATTTTTGAGAATGAGCGGGACGAGCATCATGTAAGCAATCTTGTAGCGGGTGAAAGCGTCGCGCACGAATTCCGGACGAAGCGTGCGCAGGTGCACCACGGTCGCTCCCGAAGTAAAAGGGAGAAGAAAGCCCATCATGAAGTCGACTACGTGATTGGTGGGAAGAATACTGAGGTAGCGAATCCCTGGGTCAAATGCGATTACCTGCGTAATTGCATGGCCCTGCTCAAGGTAATTTTCGTGCGTGGTCATGCAGCCTTTGGGACGTCCGCCCGTACCGGAAGAATAAACGATCGAGGCAATATCGCTCCGCGCGCGGGAGACGAACGCAGGTTCACCAGGGCGCTTGAAATCTTCCCAGCGCTGCGCGCCGTCAAGCGCCACATTGGGAGGAGCTTCGGTAACCAAGACAGTCTTGGCGTGGATCGCCGCCGCGCGACGAGACGAAGCGGCGAGTTGCCGCCAAATCGGGAATTCGGTGATCAGGAAAGCGGCGTTGGAGTGACTGAGGAGCTGCCACTGCTCGTCGGGAGTGAGCTTGTAGTCGAGGGGAACCATCACGCCACCGCTGTAGAGAATTGTGTAAGCGGAGATCAGCCACTTGGACTGGTTGGTCATGATGATCGCCGCTCGATCACCGGCCTTGAAACCACCATCCTGCAGTGCCCTTGCCAGCAGAAGAGCGCGCTCCTGGAAATCGCGATAGGTTAGGCGTTCCTTTTCGCGCTCGCGGTCAGATTCAATCAGACATGTCTCATCGGCAAATTTGTCGAGTGCGTCCTTCAATGCCGCAGCGACGGACTGATACTTCGAGAGATCGAGCATCAGAGGCGGGATTGGATGCGGGAGGCTAGGGTTCGGAAGTCGCTTACGCCTTGGACTTCGTAATCGGGGAGCTCGATGCCGAAGTGGTTTTCGAGGCGGCTGAGGAGCTCGAGGGCTTGCAGGCTGTCGATGCCGAGTTTTTTGAAGAAATCGTCATCGGGCGCGAGGGAGTTAGCGGGAACCTGGAAATGCTGGGAGGCGAGGTTCAGCACCTCCTGGGTGGTTTGGTCGATCGTGCGCATGGATAGGTCAATTTAGCACCGTCGAGGGAAGAATGAAAATTCAGAAGTAGGGCCGCAGGCGGACCGTTCGCAATGTGTTCCTAAATGCGGCACTTGAATCCGCGGGACAAATTTGCTTTGTATTAGAAAGTACTTGACACCGGCAAGGGGCCGGCGCATCCTGACGGCGAGGCTCACTTATGGAAGACCTACATCCGACTCCATTACCGGGTTTTGGCAGACCACTTGGTCCGTTTCAAGGGCCCTTCGCGGATGCCATCCGTTATTGGGAGCCGCGGCGGCTGGCCTACAATTTAGTCCTCACCGCCGTCACTGCCGCTTGGGTGGCAGCCACTTGGCCCCATTTTCGCCCGGCATTGACGCTGTCTTCGCTGCCGCCCATGGCCGTCCTGGCATTGCTAGCTAACGTTTGCTATTGCGCGGCGTACGTCGTGGACGTTGCCATGATCCACTCGTCTTTTGATTCAGTGTGGAGACGGCGACGCTGGATACTGTGGCTAGTGGGAACGCTGTTTGCAATTGCCCTGGCAAGCTATTGGATCGCTGACGAGATCTATCCAGATTTCCACTGATAGCAGTGCGAGGCCGCGGCGAATGCCGACGGCTATGGATGCTGAGGGCGGGGATTTATAGGAGGACGAGGCCGCGGCGGATGCCTAGGGCTACGGCTTCGGTGCGGGTGGCGGCGCCGAGTTTGCCGAGGATGGCGGCTACGTGGAATTTGGCGGTGTGGTCGGAGATGTTGAGGCGGGCGGCGATTTCCTTGTTGGCTAGGCCGGCGGCCAGCATTTGCAGGACTTCGCGCTCGCGGCGGGTCAGCGGCTCGGGGAGCTCGGCGAGCGGCTGCGAGGCGGGCGCGGCGGCCAGGTAGGCTGCGGGAATTTCGGCGGGATGCAAGACGACGAGTCCTGCGGCCGCGGCTTGCAGGGCGGCGGCGAGCTGATCGGTTGAGATCTCGCCGGGAAGCACAGCGCGAATCCCGGCTTGCAAGGCTTGCGCCGACGCCGCGGGAGAGGCGGCTTCGCTGAGCACGACGATGGGAATTTCTGCCGCGAGGTCGGAATCGGCGAGCGATTCGATCATGGCTTCGGGCGATTCGCCGGAAGAATCGACCAGGAGTACATCTGCTTGCGCGTCGGACAGTTCGCCACCAAGGTTGTCGATGGCGGCGGCACTGCCGACGATTTTCACGCTTTGTCCCTTGAGGCGATTTTGCAGCGCGGCGCGAGCGAGCGGCGAAGCGGCGATGAGGAAGACACGAATCACGCTGCGGCTGCGCTCCTGAGGATTCGCTGTGCTCCGAGCTGGACGGTGACGCGGCGGAAGCGCTCGTAATCTCCGCGCAAAAATGCGAGGCGCAGCACGCGCGGGCCAGAACCCTGGAGAGATTTCGAGAGATCGCCGAGAGACGCGAACGATTTTTCGTCGGTGCCAAGCAGAATGTCGCCGGGCAAGAGAGACGCGTTTGCGGCGGGGCCATCCGGCTCGACTTCCAGCAAGACGAGACCGAAAACTTTGGAGCGGGTACCGGGGCGCGGGACTTGCACCGGAGCTACAGTCACGCCGAGCCAGGCGTCGATGGGGTCGCTGGCGATAAAATTGGTGACGGCGTTGCTAGGCACGGCGAGCGCGAGGCGTCCGGCGACCATGGTGTTGATGCCGATGACTCGGCCGCGGGCGTCGGCGAGCGGACCGCCAGAATTGCCCGGGGCTAGGCGGACGTCGGCTTGCACCCAGGGTTCGGAGCCCCAACGGCGCAGCGGGCCGACAGCGTGGACTACGCCGGTGGTGAGCGCGCCGACGAAGCCTAGCGGGTTGCCGATGGCGATGGCGAGTTCGCCGGGGCGGATTTGTGATGAATCCGCGGCGGCCACGGCGGGAAGATTCGCGGCGCTGATGCGGAGCTCGGCGAGATCGCGTCGCGTGTCGCGGGAGACGAGTGCGGCATCGAACTCGCGGCCGTCCCAGAGCTGGATGCGCATCTGCGAGGCGCGCGCGACGTGCGCGTTGGTGACAATCTTTCCGTCGGCGGACCAGATGACGCCGGAGCCATTGCCGCGAGCTCCGGCATGGACGAGAACGGTGGAGCGGCGCAATTGCTCGGCGATTTCGCCGAAACCGTGGATGGCCATGTCATTCGCCTCCGCGCGGGCGTTCGCCGACGACGATGTTCACTTCTTGTGTTGCGCCGCCGCGTACGAATTTGAGCGCAAGCGGCTTGCCGATGGCTTCGCCATGGAGTTGCGCGTGGACGTCTTCGAGGCGCGCGACGGGATGGCCGGCGAGTGCGACGAGAATGTCTCCGATGACGATGCCGGCTTTGTGCGCGGGGCTTTCCGACTCGACTTCAAGAACGATGGCGGCGGTTTTTTCGGTGCGCTGAAGGGATTGGCGGAGTGCGTCGGGCAAACGCACGGGTTGCAGGCCGACGCCGAGATAGCCCTGCGGGATGTGGCCCTTTTTCAGCAACGTGTCGATGACGCGATCGACGGCGGACGCGGGGATGGCGATGGCGCCGAAGCGGGCGAAGCGCGGCGTGGCGATGCCTACCGTGCGGCCTTGCGGATCGACTACCGCACCGCCGATTGAGGTGGGTTGCAGGCCGACGTCGAGGCGGATGTAAGGCGCGAGAGCGGCGCCGGTCCAAGTGCGGCGCTCGGATGCGACGAGACTGACCACGCCGAGGGCGGCCACCGGGCCGCTGGCGCGCGTGCGGCCCACGACTATCGTGAGGCTGCCGGGCTTGAGCGAGGTTACGTCTCCGAAGGTTGGCACAGCAGCGGAGGCTTCCGCGCATTTCAGGACGGCGAGATCGGTTGAGGGATCGCGGCCTGCGAGAGTTGCGGGCGTTACGTGGCCATCCGGCAAGGTGGCGTGAATTTCTTCGTCGCGGCGCAAAGCGTGCTCGGCGGTGACGATGATGCCGGGGCGCCATACTACTCCGCTGGCGGAACCGCGAGCCTCGGCGTGAACGGCAACTACGTTGGCTGCGGCGCGCTCGGTAGCTTGCGCGAGGGCGTTGGAAAGTTCGATGAGTTCGGCTGACATTTGTTGCCTCCATGGACAAGATGCCGCAGGCGCGGAGGCGTGTACATCCGCCGAACGGCTAGGTCTTTCTTTGGCGGCGCGGGCGGGGCTGGGACGCGCTAAAGCGCGCTCCTACAATGTTCGCGGCCGCACAATGGGAATGGCGATCTGCACAATGGTCAATGCCTAAGATCGGCACGGTTGGTCCTGGCCTACGGAAGATAGGGCATGGCGTCGGTGGATTCCACGAATTTTTTCAGGGCGGCCATTACGGCGGGGCGGGTGAAGAGTTCGCAGAAGAGGTCGATTTCGCGGCGCAGCTCTTCGTGGGGGATGGGCTTGATGAATTTTTTGGCGGCGGCGCGAGTGACGGCGTCGAATTTCGTAATTTGCGCGGCCGTGGAGCGGGCGATCTTCAGGGCTTCACCTTCGGCAGCGAGCTGAGCGACGAGGCCGACGGCTTGCGCGCGCGCGGCGTTGACGCTGCGTCCGGTGAGGAGCAGGTCGCGCACGAAAGCATTGCCGAGGTCGCGCTTGAGGCGCGGGATACCGCCGAAGCCGGGGATGAGACCTAAGCGCAGCTCGGGGAAGGCGAAGCGCGCCATTTTGTCGGCGATGATGATGTCGCAGGCGAGCGCGAGCTCGAAGCCACCGCCGAAACAGACGCCGTGAACCGCGGCGATGGTGACGAACGGGGCAGCATCGATGGCGTTGAGCACGACGTGAATGCGTTCGAGGAATTGGCGAACCCCGGCGAGGCGCTCTTTTTCGGAGAGCGGCTCGGCGCCGCGATAGAGTTGGCGGAGATCGGCGCCGGCGGAAAAACCTTGTTTGCGGGTGCTAAAGATGATGCACGCGGCGGTTTCGGGCGCGAGTGCGGGGATTGCGGCGGCGAATTTCTCCAGGTCGGCAAGAGTTTCGGTGCCAATTTCGTTCACAGGCTCGTGGTCCAGCGTTAGCTCGACGACGCCGTCGCGCCAGTCCCAACGCAGCGTTTTGCCAGCGAAGTGTTTCACGACGGCTTTCTATCGTACATGGAATTGATTTCGGAGGCGAAGCGCGCGTTGATGGCGTCGCGGCGGAGCTTGCCCATGGCCGTGAGGAGGCCGTTCTCCGCCCTGAAGGAGTCGCGAACCAAGGCGAAATTGCGGATTTGGCGATAGTGCGGAAGGCCCGGATTGACGGCGTCGAGCGCCGACTGCACGGCTTGCGGCTCGACTGGGCCGGCGACGAGCGCACAAAGATAGCCGCGTCCGTTCCCGACGATGACGACGTGCTGCGCGGCAGGAAGGTGCTGGGCAATTTTGTCTTCGATGGGCTCGGGCGGAACGTTGTGGCCGGAGTTGAGGATGATCAGGTTCTTGATGCGGCCGATGATGCGCCAATTTCCGCGCAAGTTCACTTCACCTTGATCGCCGGTGTGGAACCAGCCGTCGCGGAGGACACGCGCGGTTTCCTCCGGACGATTCCAGTAGCCGGCAAAAATGTGCGGGCCGCGGACGACGATTTCTTCGTTATCGGCTGTTTTCATCTCGATGCCGCGAATCGCCTGGCCTACATAGCCTGGCTCGACGGGGACACGCGGGTCGTCCAGCGTACAGATGGCGGTGGTTTCCGTGAGTCCGTAGGCTTGCAAGACCGGGATGCCGATCATCAGGAAAAATTGCTGCGTTTCGGGCGCGAGCGGAGCCGAGCCGCAGATCAGCGCGCGCAGATGAGGGCCGAAGCGTGCTTTGACCTTGCTGAAAATGAGTTTGCGGCCGAGCGCCAGCCAAAGTACATCGGTGGCGTGTGCGCGGCTTGAATTTTGGCGCTGCCAGGCTTCGCGCGCCCTGGCATAGAGGGAACGGATGGGAGCGGGGCGCTTGGCGAGAGCTTCTTCGACGCCGCGACGGACGCGCTCCAGAAGCGTGGGCACGTTGAGGAAATAGTGCGGAGCGGAGAGGCGAATCTCGTCAGGAAGCTTGGTGAGATCGGTGGACAACGTGAGGGCGCTCTCGCGCGAGAGGCAGGAGAGCAAGAGAATCCACGAAGCTGCGAAATTGAAGGGCGCGTAATGGAAGACGCGATCGGGCTCGCGAGTTTGGCCCATGAGCTGGTCGAGCCGCTCGGCGGTGCAGGAAAGCATATGGGTGACGTTGGCAACGGTGAGGCAAACGCCCTTTGGTTCGCCGGAGGTGCCGGAGGTGTAGATGATGGTGACGATGTCGGAATCGCTGCGCGGATTGGGAGCGTCAGGAATCGATTGAACCGGCACAGGCGGCTGCGAGATTTCGTCGAAGATCACGCGGCCGGGCGAGCTGGAGGAATCACCGGTCCAAGCTTGCATTGCCGCCTCGCCGAGCGCGGCGTCGCTCACAAAAAGCAGCTTGGGCTCGGAGTCCCGCATCATGGCGGCGAGTTCCGCGGGCGACTGCCGGGCATACAGGGGGACCACGATCAGTCCTTCGGCCATCAGCGCCAAGTCAAAAGCGGCCCAGCGAATCGAATTGGGCGCGAGGAGAGCGCAGCGATCGCCGGGACGCAGATCGATGCCGCGAAGATAGGCCCGCGCCTGCTGCACCTGATCGAGCAATTCCCTGCCGGTAACGCTGACGAACTGCTCGCCGTGAATTTCGCGCAGAACGACGCGCCCGGCACTACGCTGCAGTTGAGCAAAAATAGTTTCGAGGAAGGTGGGCATGAGCTTCAGAAGTTGAAAGGGCCAACTGCGCGCGGCCGAACATCCAGCCTGCTCATCGCGACGCGGATCCGGCCACGGAATGCTGCGCGGCCGTGCTGGTGTCGTAGCGCTCCGCTAGGTCACGCAATGTTTTACTGAGCGGCGGCAGATACTCTTCCCAGGAGAGCACGCCGGAGCGCAGCGGAAACTCTGGATAAGTGCGGCGGATGGTATCTTCGAGAAGCGTGCCCATGCGCGCCATGACTTTCAGATTGCGGACGACGGTGCGGCCGACGCCTTCGCGGACGGAGTCCGCTTCGCGCACGAGTGCTTCCATCATTTGCAAAAGCTTAGGCTCCAGGTCGGCGTCGTCGACGGTGAGGAACAGATGCTCGTGGCCGCGTTCGCGCATGAGGTTGCGGATGCGCTCGTCCATGGTGAGGCCGGCGGATGCAACCAAGCTTGGCATGCAGGTGACGATGCCGTGATAGCGCGAAGAAACCATGTAGGTGCCGGCGCGCAAGATGGAGACGAGCTGGAACATGTCGTAATCATCGGAGGTGAAGACCGGCGCGCCGGGCAGAAACTCCAGCATCGAGCGGCAAGCGTGCGCATCCAGGCGCTCCATGGCAACAAGAATCGGGAAGACGCGATGGCGTTCGCGGAAGGCTGCCGCGGCTTTGCCGAAGGCGGAGACGTAGCAGCGGTATTTCGCGTCTACCTCGGCGCCGGACTGATGAAAATAAACGGTGCGGTACTGGCTATCTTTGTAGGCGCCGCTAGTAACGCGCGCGATGTATTTTGCAATGGATGCTTTCACCGGCCAGACAAACGGATGAATTGGGCAGAGCACCAGGATGGGAGTTTTTTCGTCCCAGCCCGCTGCTCGCAACGTCTTGCGCGCGTATTCCGGGGGATGCGGCTCGAATGTCCAGGCGGTGTCGGTGCCGAGCTCGGTGGAGATGCCGAGTTTACGCAACAGATCTTGCGACTCTACGTTGCGGGTGATGACCAGGGAATCGTGCACGTAGCGGGCGCACATGTCTTGGATCAGGGGATCCATGTAGCCGGCTTCTGCGCCGTACGCGAGCGATAGCTTATTTTCAGCAGAAGCTAGGCCGAGTGAGCCGATCATCATGGTGGTCAACGCGTTGGCGAATTTGCTTTTGAACATTGAGCCTTCGCAAGCGATGACGCCGTGGCTCTGCCGCACTTCGCGGAACAAGAACGGCGGAAAAACATCGGGCAGATAGACTTGGCGTGTGCCCGAGAAATAGCCCCGGCTCCGATTGAAGTCCTGCGTCATCACGCTGAAGTCGACGTTGCCAGCGCTGAGTACGTGGCGCACCTGCCGCAACATTTCCTGCACGCGAACGTCGGAGCCGGTGTTGCGCGTGCCGTTGTAGCCCGCGAACAGCAGACGCAGCTTCTCGCCGGGCTCCCAGCGGCGGCCGAGTCCAAACATCCAGCCGACCTGCCGGATTTCAATCAGTGTGCTGACCCACGCGACGAGCAGGAAATCAGTCATGCGCGAGCGCTCCCGGCCACTATTTTCGGTGCGGCGGCGCTGGCAGAAGAAGGCCATGGCTTTGCCGGATAGCGAAACTTGTTCGCGCGGCAGAATTTCAGTAGAGGATACGCATAGCTGGAAAACTTCGCGGGCGATTCGCCAAGTTCCGCGACCACGCGCGAGTTATCGAAGACCGTGTTCCAGTCGAGATAAGGCCAAAAGACTTTCATCAGCGACGCGCCATGGCCGCCCGCGCCTCCTCGATTCGCCAGCCAGTTCACCGTGGCGGAAAACGGCCGCCCGAATGATGGCGCGTAAACAGGGCGCCGCCAGCCGCCCGCTTCCGCGAGACTGTCGGTCAGCTCTCGATAGGTTTGCGAACCCACGCCCGCGGAAAGATGGTAGATGCCGTGTGCGGCCCGTTCCTTTTGATGAATGGTCACGATGGCTTTGCCGACGTAGTCCGCCGGGACAATGTCGATCTTATCGTGAGGACGCAGCGGAAGAACAGGCAACCGAGCGAGGAGATCGAAAGCCTGCACCATGTCGAACTGCGAGGTTTCCGCGCGGCGGCTGTCGCCCATGACGATAGCGGGGCGAAAGATGGCGCGCGGTACATCGGGCAGAAGCTGTGCAACCATGTGCTCGCAAAATTTCTTGGTGCGCGCATAGGGGTCGTAGTCCGAACGGCCCCAATCGATGGACGAATCTTCGACAATCACTTCGTTCCGGCGATGACCGGCAACAGCAACGGTGGACACGTGCGAATACCGCCGCAGCCCGTTGCGGTCCTGCGTGCGGCGTGCGAGCTGGATTACTTCGAGCGAGCCGCGCAGATTCACATTGAGGCACTGCCTTTCAGACTTGCGGTTCAGCGACGCGGCACAGTGAATGATGGAGTCGGTTGTGTCGACAAGGGCGTGATAGTCGTCCTCGGACAAGCCGAAGCGGCCAGAGGTAAGGTCGCCGCGGAAAATGCGCACCCGCGAATTGATGTGATCGAAGAATTCCGGGAATTCGAAGTGGAGCTGCAGGGAGTGCCAGAGGCGCTCGTACGCCTCCTGCTTGGAGGTCGCGCGCACCAGCAGATTCAGAGAGTCGCGATAATTCCGCAGCAACCCGGCAACGAGGTAGCTGCCGAGATATCCGGTCGAACCGGTTACGAAGATCGCCATAAAGGATCGGACGGCGGCGCGGAGTTGGGACTAGCGCCGGCGCGCGCTGCTTGCGCGGACCAATCGAGATCTCGGGGCGCGCGCGCCTCCAGCGGACGCCCTTCCATCAGCGGGTAGCACCAGCGGCGCAGCGCCGGAATGTGAATATTGATCCAGTAGTCCCACCAGTCGATGGATTCCGGATCAAAAGCGAAAAGTGTGCGCTCCTCCGGGGAAAGCGCAGCGGAAAGCAAGCGCGCATTTTCAGACTCGAAAACATGCTCGTTGTGCAGGATGAACGGCTCGTACAGCTCAATCAGTTTTTCGGCGCGCATCAAATCGCGCTCCTGCCTGGCCAGCGGCGCTTTCTTCATGCGCAGGGTGGTGGCGGCGCGATTAATGCGAGACACGACGGCCTTCTGCATGGGAATCGACAATCGCTCGTAGCGCTGCTTGGACACTGGGATGGTCTCGAATTTTACTTTGAACCAGTGCTCGATGCCCTGCTGCGTGCGATAGTGCTTGCGGTGGGCCAGCCCCGTAAGCTCGATGCTGCGCCCCATGTTCACGGGATTGATCGCGGAGGTCGCCAGCTGATACAAGCGCGCGTTGCGCCGCGCCACGATGGCGGCAGCGATCAGCGTCATGCCCCGGCAGACCATGTCCACGGGGATTACGTCCAAGCACTTGCGTTCATTCGTGGGAAGCTGCCGGAAATTAGTTCCCAGCAAGTAAGAGAGCGGTCCAGAGGTGTTGATGCCTTCGTTCCATCCCACGAAGGGAGAGCGCATCGAACTTTCCACGATCGACGGCCGCACGATCGCGATCGGCAAGTCTTGGCCGTGGCGCGAAAGAATCGACTCACCTAAACTTTTCGTATACGTGTAGGTGTTCGGCCAGCCAAGATGCTGCGCGCGCCGCAATCCCACGCGGAGCAGGCGATTGCGCGCCCAGCGCACGCGATTGCGTTTCAGCACACCGTCCAGCTCTTCCGCAGGCACTGCGGATGGGTCCCCCGCGCGCCCCAGTGCCTGCCGGCGCAGCGCGCGGGTCAGCTCCGGGCTTTCCGCACGCGCTTCAATGCGCCCGATCATTTCACGCAGCGAATCCACCTCGCGTTGGGCATCGAAGTTGGAGTCCTGGGCGGGTGTGTAGTTATCCTGCAGCGTCTCGCCGACGCGGCCATCGCGCATGCCGACCACGTAGCACGTGGAAAGGTGCATCAGGCCTGCATGACTGCACTTCCGCAGAAACTCGAGCAAATGCACGGCGGAATCCACGTTGGAGGCCAACGCTTCGCGCAGATCCGGATTGAAATCGGTCAGTCCCGCGCTGTTAACAATCAGGTCCAGCGATTTCGCCAGCCGTGCTTGCGTCGCTTCGTCCAGCCCCAGCCCGGGCTGGCTGACGTCGCCTTCCGCCACTTCCACTTTTCCCCGCAAGAACGCGCCCAGCTCGCGGCCGTGCCGCGCCTGCAGCGTGTCGAAGGCCGGCGACTCCTCGATGATTTTCTCAAAGCGGCGTTGCGCGGAAGTGGTGCGATTGCGCCGGATAAGCAGCGTGATTTTACCGATGTTCGAGACATTTTCGAGCAAATCTACGAGCCATACCTTGCCGATGAAGCCGGTGACTCCCACCAACAAAATGTGACGATTCGCCAGCGTTTCGCGAACGGCAAGCCGCTCGATGCGGGGAACATCGCCAAAGGCGGCCACCGCGCGTCCGGCCGGAGCCGGCGGGCGCGCCGCCGTCTGCGTTGCTTCATGCAGCTCGAAATCCTTCCAGCCAAGCCGCGAAAGCAGTTTCTCGCGTGGCACGCGACCGTCCGTCGAGCCACTGGCAATCCACGCCAGGGGCCCGCGTGGGCGCACGACCGGAGAAAGCAGCCGGCCGGTGGCGTAGCCGTCGCGGAATTCCAGGCGATTGGAAACAAACGAGGAGATGCCGAAATGATTGGCAAGCGGGCGCAACACATTGTCGAGGAACTGACTGACGAGAACAATCTCTTCACCGCCGCGCACGGCAGCAAGCAGTTTCTCTACGGATTCACGGCGTAATTGTGGCTTGAGGACGTAGTGAAAATACTCTTCCCCCAACAAGTCGAGGCGGTCCTGGCTGACGCCGCGCAAAAGCGTATGAAGAAGGCGCGTGGCGAAGGTGCGGCTAACGGCATAAGCGAAGGGACGCGCGAGTGCCATTGCCGCCATGCCCAAACGCCGCGCCCAGCGTTCCGAGAAGCTCTGCGCGTTCCAGGTGAAAAAACCGACCAGCCGCATGGCGCCCACTTCGAGCA